>Ga0307375_10001489_pt1 | contig 25534 bp, 16 predicted proteins | sample TR1MG_FD_202531 | JGI IMG/M metagenome (GOLD analysis project Ga0307375, IMG submission 202531) | Soil microbial communities from Risofladan, Vaasa, Finland - TR-1 | ecosystem: Environmental > Terrestrial > Soil > Coastal area > Acid sulfate soil | place: Finland: Risofladan, Vaasa | collected...
GGCGTTCACGCCGTACTCCACCGTGGGCGCGCGCAGGACGTGGAATTCTGCCGAGAGGTCATCGGCCAGGCGTTCGATGATGAGCGTGTCGGCGCCGAGCGGGAGGTGCGGTCCGTGCTGCTCGCAGGTGCCGATGGGCACGATCAGCCGCTGGTCGGCGGCCAGCGTGGCCGCGACCTCGGTGGGGCGCATTTCCTTGAGACGCCGCGGACGCGGCGCGCCAGCGTGAGTGGACGTCATGAAGCCCGAGTGAGCGATGACCGGTTCGCGCGCTGATCGGTTGCGCGCGGCCTGGTGGCCGGTGGCCGCGGCGCTCGCCGTGCTCGCCGCGTGCCAGTGGCTGAATGGCACGAGCGTAGAGTATCTCGTCGGCGCGGTCGTCGCCACCGCCGCCGCCCTCGGGGGCCTGCGCCACGTGCCGGCGCGCGGCCGCCGGTGGGCGGCGGCGTCGAGCGGGGGGCTGGTGCTCCTGGTCGTGTTCGCGGCGTTCGCGCAGGTGCGGCTCCATCGCGTGGACCACGCGTGGCCCGAGATTCGTTCGGCGCTGGGCTCGGACGCGCTGGCGGCGCTCGACCGGCGCGTGGACGGCGCCGTGGGGACCATGCGGTCGGCGGCGGCGCGGGCCCTCGATGCGCCGGACGGCGCTGGCGCGGCGTTCGCGGCGCTGTCGTCGCTGGTGCCGGGGGGCGGGGACGCCGGCATCGTGCTGTACGAGCAGGGCCGGCCGCTGGCGTGGGCCGGGCGGGTGCACGTGCCCACCGATGGCCTGATCGATTCGGTGGGGGTGGTGCGCTCGAGCTTCTATACCAGTCTGTATGCCGTGGCCGAGCGTGGTGGCCGGCGCGCGGTGGTCACCGAGTTGCTCGACGCGACGCCGCCCGCCGACCGGCTCACGCATCCGATTGGCGGCGAGATTGCCCAGGCCATGGGGATCCCGGGGTTCGACTTCGCGATGGCGCCGCCCATGCCGGCGGCGCCGGAGTGGCAGGCCCTGTGGGACCACACGCGGATCTTGTTGTACGCGCATCCGGCGGCCCTCACCCAGGCGGCGGTGCGGCTGGAGATGCTGCAGAGCGCGCAGCTGGTCGTGGCGCTCCTCGTGGCGCTGACGCTGGCCGGCTTCCTGGTGGCGGCGTGGCGCATCGAGCGGGCATTCGGCTGGCGGCTGGCCACCGTGGCGGTCGGGCTGGAATGCACCTGGCTGGTGCCGTTGGCGGCGTTCTCCAACTACTCACGGCTGTTCAACGCCTCGGTGTATTCCACGGCCATCGGGGGGGCGCTCACGGCCAACGCCGGGGCGCTCATCATCACCGGGTCGCTCAGTCTGCTGGCGCTGCTGGCGGCGGTGCGGCGGCTGGCGCGTGGCACGCCGCGCGCGTGGTGGGCGTTGGCCGTGCTGGTGATCGCCGGGCTGGGGCCGTTCCTGCTCCGCGATCTCGCCCGCGGTATAAGAATTCCCATATATGGCGTGGACCCGTCGCTGTGGCTGATCTGGGAGGTGGCGATTTTCCTGGCCGGGGCCACGGTGCTGCTGGCTGGCGCGGCGGCGGGGAGCGCGGCGCTGGGCCCCGATCGCGGGCTGCCGGCATGGGTGGGGCCGGCGCTGGCCGCCGTGGCCGCGGTGCTCGCGCCCATCACGTGGCAGGCAGCGGACCGCTGGCCGTGGTGGTATCCCATCCCCTGGATCATCGCCATCGGCGCCCTCGCGCTGGCCCGCCGGTCGCGGGCCATCGTGGCCAGCGCCGCCACGGTGGCAGCGCTCGGCGCCACGACGCTCGTGTGGGGCCAGACCACGCGCGGCCGCGTGGCGCTGGCCGAACTCGACGTGCGCGGCCTGAGCCAGACCGACCCCTACGTGGTCTCGCTCGTGGAGCGGTTCGCCGCGTCGGTGCGCGCGGCGCCGGCGCCCCAGCCCACGCGCGAATGGCTATTGCGGGCGTACGCTACGTCGTCGCTCGCGCCGGCCGGGTTCCCGGTGTGGCTCTCCATGTGGCAGGGCGATACCGTGCCCACGGTCACGCTACCGGCGGCGGCGTTCGATGTGCCGCTCGCGCAGGCCCGCGCCATCGCCGCGCAGGCCCTGGCGTCCGACAGCATCGTGGAATTTCCGATCATCTCCCAGCCGGCGGTGGAATTCGGCATCGGGATTCCCACGCGGGCCGGCGTGGTGGTGGTCGTGGCGACGTCGCGCACGCGGCTCATCGCCGCCGACCCGTTCGCCAAACTGCTCGGCATCGACCAGCCCCCCGAGGCCGAACCGCCCTACGTGCTGCAACTGGCCGAGGCGCCGCTGCATCCCCCGCCGGGTCCGCCGAGCGTGGACTGGCGGCGCGAGGGCACGGCGCTGCACGGCGACTGGGTGGCCCGTTCGGGGCTGGGGCCCTCGCGCGTGCACGTGGAGGTGGAACTCCGCTCGGTGGACGCGCTCGTCCAGCGCGGCGCGCTGATCGTGCTGTTCGACCTCGCCATCGTCGGTCTCCTCTGGCTGCTGAGCGTGCTGGCCGACGGCGCCGTGGCGCGCTGGCTGCGCGAGCGGCAGCGCCGCTGGCGGCGCAGCTACCGCACACAACTCACGCTGGCGCTGTTCGCGTTCTTCATGATTCCCGCCGTGGCGTTCGCGGCCTGGTCGTACCAGCAGCTGGCGTCGGACGCGGCGCAGAGCCGCGAACTGCTGGTCGGCGAGACACTGCGCGCCGTGGCCCCCGCCGCCGACGACGCGCAGTGGGTGCCGCGCGAAGCCCGGCGGCTGGACACGCCGCTGTTCCTGTACCGCAATGGCGAACTGGCCGCGGCCAGCGATCCCCTGTTGGCGGCGCTCGCGCCCACGGGGCGCTTCCTGTCACCCGACCTGCAGATGGCGCTGTCGGTGAACGACGAGGTGGCGCAGAGCCGCGACCAGGCGTTCGGCGCCACCCACGCGCTGTTCGGCTACCGCGCGGTGGACGATCCCCAGGGGCCGGTGGTCATCGCCGCCCCCGCCCGGGCCGACGACCTGACGCTCGACCGGCGGCGCCGCGATCTGGGCATCCTGGTGATGTTCGCCACCGCCGCCGGCGCGCTGGCCGCGTTCTGGCTGAGTGGGATCGCGGCCCGCAAGCTGGCCGGTCCGATCAGCGCGCTGCGCCAGGCGGCGCTCACGCTGGCCGCCGGGGGCCGCGCCCCGGCGCTCGAGGACAACCCGACCACGGAATTCCGTCCCGTGTTCGCCGCGTTCCGCCGCATGGCGAACGATCTCGACGCGAGCCGCACGGTCACGGCGCGCGCCGAGCGCGTGCTGGCATGGGGCGAGATGGCGCGCCAGGTGGCGCACGAGATCAAGAACCCGCTCACCCCCATCCGGCTCGGCGTGCAGCATCTGCAGCGGGCGCGCGCCGACAAGCGCGTGGACTTCGACCGCGTGCTCGACGAGAACGTGGCCCGCATTCTGTCCGAGATCGACCACCTCGACGAGATCGCGCGGGCCTTCAGCCGCTACGGCTCGGCGCCGAGCGAGCGCGCGGTGCCGGAGCCCACCGACGTCGCCGCCGTGTTGCGCGACCTCATCGGACTGGAACGCATGGGGGAGGGCCGGATCGCGTGGGCCCTGGACGGCGCCGACATGCGCCGGCTGGCGCTGGCCCAGCGCGACGAACTGCGCGAGGTGCTGCTCAACGTGTACGAGAACGCGCGCCTCGCGGGCGCCGGCGCCATCGTCACCACGCTGACGGGCAACGGACGCGTGGTGATCGAGGTGCGCGACGATGGGCACGGTATTCCCGCCGACGTCATGCCGCGGGTATTCGAGCCGCACTTCTCCACGCGCACCAGTGGCAGCGGGCTGGGATTGGCGATCAGCCGTCAGCTCATCGAGGGCTGGGGCGGCACCGTGACGTTGGAGAGCTGGGAGGGCCAGGGCACGCTCGTGCGCATCACGCTCGCCCCCGCCTGACCTACAGGCGCACGCGCACCGTCTTGACGTTCACGAACTCGCGCAGGCCGAATGCGCTCAACTCGCGGCCGTGTCCCGACCGCTTCACGCCGCCGAACGGGAATCGCGGGTCGGACGCGACCATCGCGTTCACGAACACGCTGCCCGCCTCGAGGTCGCGGGCGAATCGCTTGGCCTCGGCACGGTCGCGCGTCCAGGCGCTGGCGCCGAGCCCGAACCGCGTATCGTTGGCGAGCTGGATGGCGTGGTCGACGTCGCGGACCACGAACACCGACGCCACGGGACCGAACAGTTCGTCGGTATACGCCGGGGCGCCGGGCGGCACGTCGGCGAGCACCGTGGGTTGGAAGAAGCAGCCGGGTCCGGCGATGGGGCCGCCGCCGGTGAGCACGCGCGCCCCCAGCGCGACGGACCGGGTCACCTGCTGCGCCAGGTCGCGCACGAGCTGGGGGCTGGCCAGCGGCCCCACCTGTGTACGCTCGTCCAGCGGGTCACCGACCACGAGCGTCTCCATGGCGTGCACGAACCGGGGGACGAACGCGTCGGCCACCGCTTCGTGGATGATGAAGCGCTTGGCCGCGATGCACGACTGGCCGTTGTTGAGCGTGCGGGCGCGCACGGCCACTTCCACGGCGCGGTCGAGGTCGGCGCTCGGCATGACGAGGAATGGATCGCTGCCGCCCAGTTCGAGCACGGTCTTCTTCAGATGGCGGCCGGCGGTCATCGCCACCTCGGCGCCGGCGTCCTCGCTGCCGGTGAGCGTGACCGCGGCCACGCGGCGGTCGGCGATCACGCCGGCCACGGCGGCCGCGGGGATTAGCAAAGTCTGAAAAACGCCCGGCGGGGCGCCGGCCTCGGCGAACAGCGCCTCGAGGGCGAGCGCGCACTGGGGCACGTTGCTGGCGTGCTTGAGCAGGCCCACGTTGCCGGCCACCAGCGCCGGGGCGGCGAACCGGATCACCTGCCAGAAGGGGAAGTTCCACGGCATCACGGCCAGTACCACGCCCAGCGGATGGAACTCGACGCGGGCGTCCTCCGCCTCGGCGGCCACGTGCTTGGCGGCCAGCATGCCGTGCGCGTGCTCCGCATAGTAGCGGCACGCGTGGGCGCACTTGGCGGCCTCGTCGCGCGCCGCGCCCACCAGCTTGCCCATCTCCAGCGTCATCAGGTGGGCGTAGCGGTCGCGGTCGCGATCGAGCAGGGCGCCGGCGCGGGCCACGATGCGCGCGCGGTCGGCCACGCGCAGCTGCCGCCACCCGCGCGCGGCCTCGGCGGCGAGCGCCAGGCGCCGTTCGACTTCGGCGGCCGCATGCGGGGCGAACTCCCGCACGGGCTGGCCCGTGGCGGGATTGATCGTCGCGATCGTCATACCGTCAGCCCACCCGCGTCACGCGCCCGCCGGCCCATCGGAGCCCCAGACGCCGTCGTCGTTCTCGCCGCCCAGCCAGCGCCGCCACCAGGGCGCGCGCCGCTCGCGCTGCGCCACGGCGCGCACGGCGTCGCGCCACGCCTGCTGCATGACCGCGGCATCCTGGAACCGGCGCGTCACGTCGGGGTCGAGGCCGTGCCGCAGCCAGTCGGCGATCTCGTCGGGGAACACCGAGAGGTCGACGTCGGCCGACAGGGCACGGGCGAGAATGGCGCGGACGTCGGTGTCGCCGTAGGGCGGGTGGCCCGACAGCGCGAAGTACACGATGGCGGCCAGCGAGTAGCAGTCGGCGGCGGTGTCCTGCGGCTCGCCGAGCAGCTGCTCGGGCGGCGCGAACGCGGGCGTGCCGCCGGCGTCGGCGGGGTCCTGCCCCCAGATGTTCGCGATTCCGAAGTCGGCGATGCGCCAGCGCCGGTAGCGGTCGATGACGACGTTCTCGGGCTTCAGGTCGCGGTGGATGACGCCGATGGAATGCGCGGCGGCGAGCCCGTCCAGCACGAGGTCCACCCGCGGCGCGATCTCGGCCAGCGGGCGGGCGCCGGCGCGTTGGATCATCTCGGCCACCGAACCCGCCTCGGCCAATTCCATGGTGTACCAGGCCACGCTGCCGCGAGAATCGAAATCGTAGATCGGCACGATGGCCGGGTGGGCGAGCTGGGCCGCCAGTTGGGCCTCGCGGCGGAACCGGCTCACCGCCACCTCGTCGCGCGCGATGTGCGGGTGCAGCAGCTTGAGCGCCACCTCGCGTCCGAGCGCCAGGTCGCGTACGCGCCACACCGAACCGAACGAGCCCGAGCCCAGCGGCGCCAGCACGTCGTAGTCGTCGCCCAGCGCCCAGCGCAGCCGCGCCTCCTCCGATTCCTCGGGGGCCCGCGAATCGTCGTCGCCGAGCATGAGCATGGTGCGGCTGCCCACCACGCGGTCCACGGCGCGCAGCATCGACGCCACGCTGGGGAAGCGTTCCTCGGGCAGTTCGCGCAGGGCACGGTCGAGCACGGCGGCCACCGACTTCGGACAGTCGGGGCGGACGAGCAGGATGGGGGGCACGTCGCGCGGCGGCGGCAGTTCGCCGGTGAGCGAAAAGAAGCAGAGTGACGCGAGCTGCCATTGGTCGCTGAGCGGCGTGGGAATCCAGCCGGCGCGCGTCCAGTCGTCGGGCGACGCCATCCACGCCGGATCGGGGGCCATCCCCACGGGAATCTCGGTGCCGGGGATGGCCCACTCCCAGCCCAGCATCCAGAGGCGGCCCATGGGCGCGATCCAGACGGTTTCGGGCGACACGGCGCCGTGCGTCGAGCCGGCGTCGTGCAGGTAGCTGAGCGCGGAGCCCACCTCGCGCATCACGCGGAGCATAGCGGGCACGTCTTCGGTGCCGGCGCGTCGCACGCGGGCGCCCACGGTTTCGCCGGCAATCCAGCGTCGCAGGTAGCCGGGTCCGTGACGGGCGGCGCCGTACGTGGCCCAGTAGTGATACGTGGTGGGTACGGCCGGATGGTTGCGGTGCGCCAGGTGGCGCGCCTCGGCCGCCAGCCACGCTTCATGCGCCGGGTCGGGCACGCTCACCAGCGACAGCGAACGCCCGAGCGCGTCGATGAGCTCCTGATAGTGCCGGGCGCCGAACCGCAGGCCCTCCGCCCCCCAGGTCCAGTTGGGCGGCAGCTCCCAGTTGGCGAGATGGGGCGGGAGCTGTTGTGTCACCGCGTACGGTTCGGATGAAGCCGCGGGCGTCATGCCGGGCTCCTGTTACATCCGGGATTCAGAGAGGATCTCCTGGGCGGCCTGCGTGAGTTCCGGGATTCCGACGACGTCGGGGCGGACGGCGACCTCGACCATGCGGACCTCGTGGCGTCCCCCCGTGCGGGGACGGGTGGACCGGGCCGAGGGCACGTGCAGCGTTACCGAGATGACGCGCCAGCAGGTGCTGGGGCCGGCCAGCTCGCCGTCGGCGTCCAGGGTGTCCAACTGGAGCGTGTCGCCCACCGTCGGAGCCACGGTGCTGAGGCATTCCGCCAGCACCTGGTCGGGCCGGTCGTGACGGACCACGCGCAAGGTGAACATCGGGCGTCTCCGGAGGTGGCGGAAAGCGGCGGCGGTGGCGGGCGGCGGACGGTACGGTGCCGCCGCTCCGCAAAACTATCGGCCGGGCGGGGGCGACACTAGTGTTGCCGGTCACGATCGGGTCGCGATGAAACCCTGCGCGCCGGACCGCGTACGGTGGACCAGAGACCGTTACCGGGAGACCCCGTGTTCCAGTTCATTGCGTTTGTGGCCAGTGCGGCAGCCGCCGTTTTCGGATACGTCACCGCGCGCCGCTTCGTGGAGCAGAAGCTGCGCTACGTGGATGGCATTCATACGCTCAAGGCGCCGATCGTGGCCGGCGTGGTGGCCGCGCTCGTGGCGGCGCCGGTGGTGTGGCTGTTGCCGCTGGTGGGCGGGGGCACGGCGATCCTGTTCGGCACGAGCGTAGCGCTGGGCGTGGCGAACGGATCGCGGGAAGTGCGGAAGCGGATCACGGCGGGATGACGTAGGTCTGACAGTCGGACAGTCGGACAGTCGGACAGGTCGCTGAGGAGGGGCGCCCCGCGGGGCGCCCCTCGTCGTGAGTGCAGGCGTTCGATGCGGCGCATGGCAAACCGATGACGCGGCGGCGCTCCACGGGGCGAGGTTGTGCGCATGCTCGCCGCCATTCGCTCGGCCGCCGTGCTCGGCATCGAGGCGTACGACGTCACCGTCGAGGTGGACGTGTCGCCCGGCCTGCCCCAGTGGAGCATCGTGGGGCTGGCGTCGAGTTCGGTGAAGGAGAGCCGCGAGCGCGTGATCGCGGCGCTCGCCAATTCGGGGCTCGCGCTGCCGCCGCGGCGCATCACGGTGGGCCTGTCGCCCGCCGACGTCCACAAGACAGGCTCGGCGTTCGATCTTCCCATCGCCATCGGGCTGCTGGCGGCGTTGGGCCTGGTGCCGGACGGCGTGGCGCGGCAGGCGGTAATGCTGGGCGAACTGGGGCTCGACGGCAGCGTGCGCGCCGTGCGCGGCGTGCTGCCCGTGGCGCGGCGCCTGGCGGCCGATGGCGGCGATCACACGCTGGTGCTGCCGCGGGCCAACGCCGGTGAGGCGGCGCTCGTGCAGGGGCTCGCCGCGTGCGCGCCGGAGACGCTGTCGGAACTGGTGGAATGGCTGCGCGCCGGCACGCTGCCCAGCCCGCGCGTGCCGGTGCTCGAGGCGCCGGCCGTGGCTGCGGCCGACTTTGCCGACGTGGTGGGGCAGGAGAGCGCCAAACGGGCGCTCGAGATCGCCGCGGCCGGGGGACACAACGTGCTCCTGGTGGGCCCGCCCGGCGCCGGCAAGACGATGCTGGCGCGCCGGTTGCCGTCCATCCTTCCCGCGCTGACCGGCGACGAGGCGCTGGAGGTGACGGCCATCCACTCGGTGGCCGGTCTCACCACCGGCACGGGCGCGCTGTGCGCCGTGCGTCCGTTCCGGGCACCGCACCACACGATTTCCACGGCGGGGCTCGTGGGCGGCGGGAGCAATCCGCGCCCCGGCGAGGTGAGCCTGGCGCACCACGGCGTGCTGTTCCTGGACGAGATGCCGGAGTTTCCGCGCTACGTGCTGGAGGCGCTGCGCCAGCCCATGGAAGACGGGCGGGTGGTGATCGCGCGGGCAGCGCGCGCCGTGGGCTTCCCAGCGCGGTTCACGCTCGTGGGTGCCATGAACCCGTGCCCCTGCGGCCACCACGGGTCCAACGGCGCGCAGCCCTGCGTGTGCGCCGAGCGCGAGGTGCAGCGGTACCGCGCGCGACTGTCGGGGCCGCTGCTCGACCGCATCGACATGCACGTGAGCGTGGGTGCGGTGCCCATGCAACTGTTCGGCGAGGCGTCGGCTCCGCGCGGCGAGGCGTCGGACGCGGTGCGGACCCGGGTGGATGCGGCGCGGGACGTGCAGCGGCGCCGATACGAAAACACGAATGGCGCCGGGTGCAACGCCCACGCCGCCGGCCGGTGGCTGGATTGCCACGGCGGCCTCACGCGCGACGCGCGGGCGATGCTCACCAGCGCCGCCGACGCCCTGCGGCTCTCGGCGCGGGCGTACCACCGGGTGATCAAGGTGGCGCGCACGATCGCCGATCTGGCCGGCCACGAGGCGGTGGCGCCGGGGCACGTGGCCGAGGCGCTGCGCTACCGGCCGCGCGTGGGGTAGGGCGCGCGGCTCGGGGGCCGGCACGCGAAAATGCCCCGGCGAGCCAGGCTCGCCGGGGCATTTCCGATTGGCGCGCTTCCCCCCCCGGGATCGCGGCGCCAGGACCCACGTGTTGCGGTGCTAGAACGCCACCCACATAAAGGCGTACAGCGTGTTGTTGTCGGCCGCGCTGCGGCCGGCGCCGTCGTAGTTGGTGCTCGAGCCGTTGAACTTGGAATAGGCCACGTACTGAAGGCCGAGGCGCGTGTTCTGCCACATGTTGTACGTGACTTCGCCCACCAGTCCCTGTGAATTGGGGCTGCCGTTCACGCTGCCGCCGACGGCGCTGGGCTGGTAGAGCAGCGCGTCGGTGCTGCCGCTGGTCTGGAAGTACCCGAGCGACGCGCCGTACTTGAGCGACGTGGCGAGGGCGACGTTGGCTCTGAACGTGCTCAGGTTGTTGTTCTCGTTCTGGGCCGCGGGATCGGCGGCGAGCACATCGGCGAGGCGCTTCTGCGACTCGTGGATGTACGAGGCGTGGCCGATGATCGCGCCGCCGGCGCCGGTCGGGTGCTCGTACTGCGCGTCGAGCCCGACGTCGGTGAACTGATTGGTCGGGCCGTCCACCCCGGCCGGGTAGAGCTGGGCGTGCAGGCCGAAGGTGCCGACCATCAGGTAGTCCTGGGTGAACTGCTGCTGCCAGGCGAACCGCCAGTACGGGGCGACGCCTTCGGTGGTGTTTCCGGCCGACCCATCGAGCGGCAGGGCGGCGCCCTGCGGCGACGAGCGGTAGAGCGAGAACTCGGAGTACAGGTGGTTGTCGAGCATGGAGTACGCGCCGAGTCCGACCACGGCCTGGCCGAGGCTACCGTCAATCAGCGTGCTGGCCATGGGGCCGGGCGCGACTTCGGAACTCATGTACGGGGCGCTCCACGCGGGCACGGTGTTCCAGACGTCCTGCACCGTCGGGTTGTTGTTGAGCGTCAGGCCGAACAGCACGTCGTGGCCACTCACGTCGTGGTGGCTCGCGTAGCGGAGGTCGAGGTTGTCCATGCCGAACGTGCCGTCGGCGGCCGCGTACGTGAACTGCGAGAAGACGCCGACGTTGGGCGTGATCGCGCCGGCGACGAACAGGCTGGCCTGGTCGGGGAACTGCACCGTGGTGTTCTGCGTGCCCGGGACCGCCTTGGCCGTGCTGGCGACGTCGGCCACGAACATCGCCGCGATCGGCGGCACGGTGATCAGCTTGAGGTTCGGATCACTGACCGAATCGGCCTGGGCGACGATGGTCGCGATGCCGGTCATGGTGTAGCCGTTGAGCTTGAACATGCGGCCGAACGGCGTGAGCGCCGGGAACTGATAGTGGCAGACGCTGCAGGCCAGCCCGGTCTGGCGGGAGAAGGAGGGCACGTTGGCGTGCATCTTGGCGAGGGCCGAGAGCAGCCGGCTGTTGACCACGGCGCGGTCGGCGCGGGCGCCGAAGGTGGCGTCGTGGCCGTCGGCCGCGCGCGCGGTCGCGGGTGTCGCGAGCACGGCGAACGTCAGAAGGATTGCAGAGATGGCCCGGCCGATGCGGCTGGGGCGCAGGGACTCAGATTGCATGGATGCTCCGGTCATGGCTTGGCGCCGTGATGATTGACTGCCCAGATGTACGCGGCGACTTCAGTGGCGAGGGCATCGCTGATCCCGTTGGGGTGCGGGACCATGATGGTTCCGGGAACGCCGTGCGTGACGACGCCGAAGATCGCGGCGTACGTCCCTTCCTTGGCGTCCTTCCAGGGCTTGCCCTTCTTGTCGAGCGGCGGTGCGACGGCGGACCCCTGGAGATCCACTCCATGGCAGGCGAAACAGCCACCCTGCCCGTGGAAGATGCCGCGTCCGGCGTCCACCATATGCGTCGTGATCTGCCCCGTGTCGGGCAGCGCCGCGGATTGCGGTGTGTGCGCGGCGTGCCCACCACCTGTTGCCATCACCATCGCGGCAGCGCTGTGCGCAAGAATCGTCAGAAACCCCATTGGTGCTATTCCCTCGACAGAAATCGTGATTGAATCCAGCGGTCACTCGCGTGACGACCGCAAATTGGATGATTCGTCATCGTTCACTATGGGAATTTCTCCGAGGTCGTGTGGGGGAACCCCTGAGAAACGCACAAAGATTCTGTCAAGGGAATCATGGACAAACGCAGGGAAGAGCCCCGCTTATGCAGCGATGGCCCCTTCCTGAAGTCGGGACGTCCGGCCCGGGCGACCCGCGCTCGCGGGCCGCCTCGGCGGCTATGGACGGTGCGGCCGGGGGGTGGGCGGGGCCGGGTGCGGCGCCATGATGGCGGTCACGCCGCCGTTGTTGGCGCAGCGATCGGCCGCCGGCGTGCCGGTGAGATACGTGCCGTCCTTGCAGCGCATGGTGGCGCCGGTGGGCCACGCCGTTTCGGGCGGCGCCACGAGGTGCGCGGCGGTGGACGGGGACGGGGTGAACGTGGGGCGAGGCGGTGGCGGGGCGGGCGCTGTGAGCAGCGCCGGGGCCGGCGCGACTGCGGCGGCGGGGCGCGGGGGGGGCGGGCTCGCCGGCTTCATCGGCTCCACGGGGGCGGGGGCGGGGGTGGGCGCGAGGCGCGAGGCGGCGGCGCCCATGGGCACGGGGGCCGGGGGCGGCGGAGGCTGCGGCGGCGTGTGGGTGGGCTGCGGGCGCGAGTACCGCGGGGGTGTGGGCGGTACGCCCTGCGCGCTCGCGGTGCCGGCCACGAGTGCCAGCGCCAGCAGAGCGCCGCCCAAACCGTTCACGGGGATCGCGCGCGCGACGGCGCAAAGCGGGCGCATGGTCATGGATTCACCGTGAAGGTGTTGGTGTACGTCTGATAGTTGGCGGCGGTGATCGTGGCGCTGGCCGTGCCGGCGCTGAGCGCCTTCACGTAGAAGGTCACGGACTGGGCGCCTGCGGGCACGGTAACGCTGGTGATCACGGCGCCGCCGGAACGGAACTCGATGTTGGCGTTGGGACTGAGTGTCCACGTCGTGGCCGCGAGCACGTTGGGGCCCGTGGCCCCCGTCGGGGTCCGGGCGTACAGCGTGATCGCCACTGAGTCGCCGGCGGTGAGTGACGTGGGCCACGCGATCAGCGGATCGATGCGGCCCGGGCCGACCACGGTATACGCGGTATCCGCATGATGGAGGGGCGAGGCGAGCGACGCCACGAGGGTGTCCGTCCCGGTCGCGAGCCCGATCACGCGAATGGGGGCTTGGTAGCCGCCACTATCGATGGTGACCGCTGAAGCAGGCACCGTCGTGATGAAGGCCGTACCCAAATGGGCGAGCGTCACCGATGCGTTCACCTGCTGGTAGTCCGGCGTATTGACATATGTGTCGAAGTACTGCCCGATGCCGAGAGGCGTGCTGTTCCAGCCGAGTGCGAGACTCGGTGTGACCACCGCCGTGTTCGTCGTGGCGGTAGTGTATTTGTACAGCGCGGCGCGCGCGTCGGAGGCCGAGAGCTGCGTGCTGCCCACCAACCCCGGCGACCAGGCGGCAAGGTTGTTGGAGTAAGTGCCCGCCAGGATGGTCACGGTCGTGGAATCCACCGCCGCCACCGACGGGCTGGCCGACGTGAGCGTCACGGTGACGTTCTCAGTCGTGTAATGCGGCGTGCCGTTCGCGTCCTGGGCGGACACCGTGATGCCCTGCTTGGGTGAGGTCGTGTTGGCCTGGGCGCTGGTGTAGATGGCGAACTTCGGTACCGTGACCTGCGTGGTCATCGACTTGCCGCCGTACCCGGTGGCCGTGGCCTGGATCTGGATGGTGCCCACGGTGTCCTGCGCCGTGATGCCGAAGTACGCAACGTTGAAGGTGGTCGGAATGACGACCGAATCGGGCACCGTGGCCACGCGTGTGCCGGTGCTGGCGAGATGGACCACGAGGGGCGATGCCACGGCGTTGGGGACGGACACCCAGATGCCCGAGGCACCGGTGCTCTGGCGCATGCCGAGCATGGTGCTGGTCGTGCTGAAGCTCAGCGACGGGCCGGTGACGGTGACCGTGTTGGTGGTGGCCGGCAGATACCCGGTGCCCGCCGAATCGGAATAAGTGATGGATGCCGTGCCCGGGCCGACGACGTTGACCGTCGTGGATGCGCTTTGGGCGTCCTTGATGATGCGGAAGTACGCCTGTGCCGGCCGCAACACGGTGGTGTCACTGGACACCGCGGCCACGACGAGCGTATCGGTGACGTAATGACTGCCGCCCACGCTGTCCTGGGCATACACCGTAACGCCGATGGGCGGATTCGTGGTCGTCGTGCTGCCCGGCAGCCCGCTCACGCCGAGCTTGGGCGTGGTCACGCGGATGTATGCGGTGTCGGGCTGATAGCCGGGGGCGCTGGTGATGACCGTGTCCATGCCCATCGTCAATCCGTAGAAGCCGAACCGCGAGTAGTAGGTCGCCGAGTCGATCGTGAGTGGGACTCCGGTGAGCGAATCCACGGCGGCGTTCTTCTGTGTGAACGTCACCGCCAGCGGCGACGTGCGGTTGTCAGGCGTAGAGACGTAGAACTCGGTGGGGAGGCGATGCTGCCCCTTGCCGATGGTGTAGGTTGCGAAGCTCAGGCCGAGCTTGGGAATCTGCACCGTGAAGCTCGTGCTGTCGGTGCCATGGCCCGGCGCCGAGGCGCGCAGCTTGGCCGCCCCGACGCCGGTGGGGGTGACTGTGGCGGCGTACGTGTACTGGGCTCCCGCCGGGATGGTCACCGAAGCCGAGTCGGACCGCAGCACGGTCGTGTCGGACGACGCCAGCGAGACCACGAGCGGCGTCATCCGGTAGTGCCAGGAGCCGAGCGAATCGGCGACCGCCAGCGTGACACTTCGCGCCGGGCTGAAGTTGTTGATCGTCGTTCCGCCGGCCAGCAGGATCCTGGGAGTGGTGACCGTGTAGGTGCCCGTGTCGCTCTGATACCCGGGCGCCGAGGCGACGATCGGCATCGTGCCCAGGCCATTGCCGCGCACGTTGAAGTACGCGTAGTAGGCGCCCGCGGGGATGGTCACGGTCGTCGGCACCCCGACGATGGTCGTATCTGCGCTGAACAGCGTCACCGTGAGCGCCGAAGTCACGTTGTTCGGCGTGGACACGTACAGATTCTGATCCTGCTGTCCGAGCCCCAGCCGATTCGCGGTCCAGTTCAGCGTCAGCTTGGGACCTGTCACCGTGTACAGCGTGGAGTCGGGCGTATGCCCGCTGGCGCTGGCCACGATGTACGCCGTGCCCCCCAGTCCGCCGGGAATCACCCGCGCCGTGCTCGTGGACTGCGCGCCCGGCGCGATGGTCACGACACTGTCCAGCACCTTCATCACCGTGGAATCGGTGGACCGCAGGCGCACGACGAGTGAGTTGGTGCGGTAGTGCGGAGTCTTGACCGAATCTTCCGCGTACACGCTCGCGTAGGACTGCGGCGACGTGGTGACGAGCGGCGTGCCGCCGCCAATCCCCACGTGCGGAGTGGTCACCGTGGCGGCCACGCTGTTCGTGGTGTTCCAGCCCGGCGCCGACGCCGTGATGGTAGCGGTGCCCGGCGCCAGCGCCGTGCTCGTGAAGTAGAGGTAGTAGCCGCCGCCGGGGATCGTCACCGTGGCCGGCACGGTCAACACAGTGGTGTCGGAGCTGGTGAGCGCGATCGGCACCGGCACGTTGTTGTACGTCGGGACGTAGAGGTACATGCTGTTGTCGTACTGGCCGGTGCCCAAACGCAGCGCGGTATACCCGAACCGCAGCCACGCCCCGTATGCCGTGAAATTCGACGCCGTGCCGTTCACCCCGATCGCGTTCGGCGTGATCGTCGTCGTGCCGGAATCGATGGCGGTGATCTGGATATCGGCCGCCAACTGGCCGGCCGGAATGAACGCCGGGTTGGGCCAGACGGTCACCTTGCCCGCCGTGCCGAAGTTGAACGTGACGTACGTCCCGCCGGCCGGCGACGGATCGGAGAGCAGCACCTGCGTGTTCGCCTGGTCGGTGGCGTTGATCACATAACTCGTATTGGTCAGCTTCATCGTCGCCTGCACCGCCAGCACCGCGGTGTCGGGCGTGAACCCGGTGCCGCTGCTGTCGGCGGCGGTCACGACGGTCGTGCCGGCGTTGTGGCCGTTGAGCGTGGCGTTCACCGCCGTCTGGCCGGCGGCGATCACCACGTTGGCGCTGCTCCAGTACGCCGCGGTGTCGCCCACCGTGAGGTGCACGGTCACCGCCGAGGCATTCGGCTTGCTCAGGTAGATCGGAATCGAAACGCTCGAGCCGCGTCCCACCGACAGCGTGTCGCGGCCGAACGAGATGGCGGCCGGCACCGAGCCGCCCACCTGCACCACCGCGGCTGTGTCGGAGGTGATGGACCCGCTGGTTGCGGTCACGAACGTGGTGCCGTTCGCCACGCCGGTCACGACGCCGGTGCCGGAATTCACGGTCGCGGTCGCCGTCTGTTGCGACGCGTAGGTGAACGCCCCGCCCGACATGAACCGGTTGTTGGCGTCGAGCCCGCGCGCCGTTACCGCGCCGCTGCCCGACACGGCCACATAGAGCGTCTCGGGGCTCATGCTGATGCGCGCGAGCTGCTGCGCCACTTTCAACGATGCGGTGCCCGTGATTCCCTGCGCCGTGGCCGTGATTGCCGTGACGCCGTTGGCGGCCGACGTGGCCGTGGGCGCCACCGCCGCGCTCGAATCGAGCAGGGCCACGGCGCCGTTGGTCGAACTCCACGTGAAGCTCACCCCGGTCATCGGCGCGTCCAGAGTGTCGTGCGCGATGGCCCGGAAGCGCCGCGTGATGCCCAGCGACGTCAACGACGTGGTGTCCTGCACCGGCACGCCGGCCGCGTCGCGCCCCACCTCGATGCGCGTGATCGGGGTGACGATGGAGATCGCCGCCACGCCGGTCACGCCCCCGGTGGTGGCCGTGATCTGCGCGGGGCCCAGCGTGAGCCCGGTGACGAGGCCACCCGACGTCACCGTCGCCACCGCCGCCGCGCTGGTGGCCCACGTGAACACCGGCGAGCCCGCCATCGGATGCCCGCGCCCGTCCACCGCCGATGCCGTCAGCGTGTAGGTGCGCGTCAGATAGATGTTGCGCGACGCCGGCGACACGAGCACCGTGGCCACGCGCTGCTGCACCACCACCAGCGCCGAGTCCCGGTGGGCGCTCGTGTCGGTGGCCACGATCCAGCTGCTGCCGTTGGCCACGGCGGTCACGAGTCCCGCCGCATCCACGGTGGCGGCGGCCGGCGTGCGGCTCACCCACGCCACGGGGCTGGCCACCACCGCATTCGCCGTGTCGCGCGACTGGGCGGTGAGTTGATAGGTATCGCCGAGCGCCGTGAGCGTATCGAGATGCGTATTCACCGCGGTGGAGACGATGGCGCTGGGCGGCCCGCTGATGGTCGCCGAGAACAGCGCGCTCAGGCTGCCGCTGGTGGCGGTGAGCGCCTGCGCGCCGCTCGCGCCCAGCGTCCACCCGCCCACGGCGGCCACCCCCGAGCCGTCGGTGGTCGCGGTGCCGCCGGTCACGCTGCCCCCACCGGCGGTCACGGCAAAGCTCACCGCGGCCCCGCTCACCGGATTGCCCCCGGCGTCGCTCACCCGCACGCTCGGCTTCACCGCCACGGCGGCGCCGGCCGCCGCGCTCTGCGCGTCACCGGCCAGCTTCACGATGGTCGTTGCTACGCCAGCGGTGGCCGTCGCCGTGAACGTCACGCGGATGGCCGAGTCGACGGCGGCGGTCACCGTATTGAGCCCCGCCACGGCGCCCACCACCAGCGCGGCCTGCGTGGCCCCGGTGGAGTCGGTGACCGACGTGGCCGGGGCCACGGTGCCGCCGCCCGCGGTGGCGGTCCAGGCCACCGTGGCGCCCGGCACGGGCTTGGCATGGGTGTCGAGCACCCGCACCACGAGCGGGCCGGGCAGTGCCGTTCCCACCGTCGCCGCCTGACCGTTGCCCGAGACGATCGCGATGCTGGCCGGCTTCTGGGCCACCAGCGCCGTGAACAGCACCGTGGACGCGCTCACGCCATGCAGCGTGGCCGAGATGGTGTCGGTGCCCGGCGTGGCGCCGAGCGTGTAGTCCACGCTGGCCAGGCCCGCGGTGTCGGACTGGGTGCTCGCGGCCGCCGGCGCGCCGCCCCCGGCCACACGCGCCCAATCCACGGTGGCGCCGGTCACCGGATTGCCGAACGCGTCGGTGACGCGCACGACGAGCGGCTTGGACAGTATGGCGTGCGCGGTGTCGATCTGCGCGTCGCCTGAGATTCGGGCCAGCGTCGCCGCCACGGCCGCGGTGGCCGTCTCGTTCGCGCTCACGCCGGTGAGTCCGGCCGCCGCGGCGCCGAAGGTCTGGGCGCCCGCCGCGTGCCCCAGCGTCGCCGTGGTCCGCGCGCGGCCGGTGAGGTCGGTGGTCGCAGTGTCGGGAGCCACGCCGCCCGTGGCGGGCGCCGCGAAGGTGACCAGCACGCCGGGCACGGGCGTGCCGGCCGCCGTACGCGCCTCGACCTCGAGGGGCAGGTCGAGCGCGGCGCCGGCGGCGCCGGTCTGACCGCCGCCGCTCACCAGGGCCAGCTGCGTGGGGGGCGCGGTGATCGCCAGCGACGTCGAGTCGCGCAGCCCGTTGGGCGTGGACACGACCACGCGGGTGATCCCCTCGCGTCCACTCGGCGTGAACGCGCCGGCGGCGCTGATCGTGCCCAGCGTGGCGTCGGAGAGGCGCCAGGCCACGGCCGTGCCGGCCACCGGCGCGTTGGCGTCGTCGCGGGCGTCGAAGCGATACTGGACGCCGCCGGTCATACGGATAGTGGTATCGCGCGGGGCGATCGCGAGGTGCGTGGCGCCGGCGCCGGGGCCCACGTACGTGAACGGCACCGCGGCCGGCGGGCCAGCCGGCGCGCGCCCCACCGTGGCGGTGACCGTCTGCGTGCCCGAGAACAACACCTGCGTGCCGTCGCGCAGTTCGATCTGGAGGGTGAGCACTTCCGTGGGCCCGTTGAGCACCACCTGCAGGTCGAGCGGCAGGGAGTCGGCGCCCGGCGGCACGTCCACCACGATGTCGAACGGCGGCGCCGGCGGGTGGTCGATGTGGATGTGCACGTTGTCGACGCTCAGGCCGAACGCGCCCAGTCCGTCGAACGCGGCCGCGGCGGCGGCGGAGAAGCTCGGCGCCAGACGCAACGCGACCGTTCCGCCGTGCCCACGCCCGGGCCCCGTTGGCGCGTCCGTGCACGTCACCCCACCAAAGGCGAGGAGCACGCAGGTACCGAGCCGCAGCAATCGTCGCCGAGGAGCAGCCAACATGGTGGGGGGAGAGGGGGGTTCTCCGCTCTCGCCGCCCGAGCGGGCGGACGAAAGGGGCTACTCCCTAATTGGTGGGCGCAGCCGAACGCACAACCTCCCATCAGACCGGTGCCGCTGTCAAGCGCGTACATCACACGCGCGCGCGATTCTTTAAGAGGGTGGCGGTGCGGCAGGTGGGCGTAATACATTGGCGCAGATACATTTAGCGACACTGGGCAGGGTAGCGGCCATCCACACGTCAGCGCTGCGCCGAACGGCGCGTCCCCGGGCGCCCTGCCAAGCAGCGCCCGACGAAACTACCATTCGACCATGACCCAACACGCTGCACGCGCCGAGGGATCGGCGCTCGATCGCGAACATGCCCTCATGGCCTGGCTCCGCGCGCGGGGGCGCGTGGCGGTGGGGTTCAGCGGGGGCGTGGACTCGGCATATCTGGCCTGCGTGGCGGTGGAGGCGTTGGGGGCCGAGGGGGTGCTGGCGATCATCGGCCGCAGCGCATCGTATCCGGCCGAGCAGTGGGCCACGGCGCGCCGCGTGGCCGACGACTTCGGCGTGCCGGTGCTCGAGATCGACACCGACGAACTGCACGACCCGCGCTATGCCGCCAACCCGGTGAACCGCTGCTACTTCTGCAAGACCGAGTTGTGGACGCGGCTGTTGCCGGAGGCCCACGCGCGGGGATTCGACATGGTGGTGGACGGCACCAACGCCGACGATCGGGGCGACTACCGCCCCGGCGCCCAGGCGGGGCGCGAGCATGACGTGCATTCACCGCTGGCCGAGCTGGGGTTCACCAAGACCGACATTCGCGAGCGGTCCCGGGCGCGGGGCATTCCCACCTGGCAGCAGCCGTCGTCGCCCTGCCTCTCGTCGCGGCTGCCGTACGGCACGGCGGTGACGGTCGAGCGACTGCGCCAGGTGGAGGTGGCGGAGGCGCAGTTGCGAAAGTTGGGCGTGGCGGGCGATCTGCGTGTGCGGCACCACGGCGATACGGCGCGTGTGGAACTCTCGGCGCGGGAACTGGCGCGCTGGCTGGCGCCCGACGGCGAGGCGGCGGTGCGCGACGCGGTGCGCGCGGCGGGGTTTGCCGAGGTGGTCATCGACCCGCGCGGGTATCGCTCCGGGTCGCTGAACGTGCTGGCGGGCGTGGGGCTCCGCGGGCCAGGCGCCGCGTCCGCTCCGCCGGTGGCCGGTGCGGCTGTTCCTCGCGATTAACTTCGATGCGGCAACGCGCGCCGCGGTGCATGCCGCGGCGGCGCCGTTGCGGGCGGCGGCTCCGGAGTTGGCGTGGGTGGACGAATCACGGCTCCATCTCACCCTCAAGTTCCTGGGCGAGCAGGCCGACGATCTGGTGCCGCGTCTGGCGGCGGTGCTCGACGAGGTGGCATCCGGCCACATGGTGCTCCGGTCGTCGCTGGGAGAGTTCGGGGCATTCCCGAACTTTCGGCGGGCTCGCGTCGTATGGATTGGCATGGAGGCCGACCCGCGACTCGAACTGTTGCATCACGATGTGGAACTGGCGTGCGACCGGCTGGGCGTTCCGGTGGAAGCGCGCCCCTTCCGGCCGCACGTGACGCTGGCGCGGGTGCCGCAGACGGCGGGCGTCGGGTCGCTGCGCGCGCTGTCACGCGCGGCGCGGGGGGCGGCGGGGTCGCGCTTCCCGACCTCCGTACGTAGCATCGATCTCATGTGCAGCACGCTCCGCCCCGAGGGCGCGGCGCACACGCTGCTCCATTCCTCCACTCTCCGGGAACTCTGACCCATGGGATGCCTCGCGCGACTCGGTTGTCTGGTGCTGCTGGTGCTGCTCGGCGTCGTGGCGTGGCTCACGCGCGACCGCTGGACGGTGGTGTTCCACCAGTCGGCGCCCGTGCACGCGGCGGCGCCGGTTCACTGGCAGCCGCTCACGCTCATGGGCGCGCACCGGGCGCAGGCCGCGCTCGATACGCTGAGTGAGTTGAAGGGGCCGGTGTTCCAGAACGTGGAGCCGGGCGATGCGTCGGCGTACGTGTTCAAGGCGCTGCTCGGCAAGCTGCCGGAGGACGCCGACAGCGCGGCGGCGGCGGTGGTGGGCGATGCGCTGTACGTGCGGGCCAAGGTGCGGGTGAAGGAACTGGGGGGCGGCGACGTCCTGGGGTCGCTGGCGTCCATGCTCCGCGATCGCGAATGGATGCAGGTAGCCGGAAGCTTCCACGTCGTGCGCCCGGGACTCACCGAGTTCCAGGTGCGGCAGATCAAGCTGGGCAGTCTGAGCGTGCCGTCGGCGGTGATCCCCAAGCTGCTGGCGCGCATCGCGCAGGGCGCGCGCCTGGACAGCGTGCGCGCCGACGCGCTGCCCATTCCGACGCCCAAGTATCTCGTGGACGTCCGCATTGCCGAAGGACACCTGATCCTGTACAAAGGCCTGCCGTGAGCCGCCGCATTCTCGTCGTGGATGACGAACAGGGGGTGCGGGGCGCGCTCACGCAGTTGCTCGAGTTCGAGGGCTACGAGGTGCGGGGCTCGGCCAACGCGGCCGACGGGATCGCGGAATACAAGCGCTGGCGGCCGCAACTCGTATTCCTCGACGTGAAGATGGCGGGCATGGACGGGTTGGAGGCGCTGCGGCGCCTGCGCGACCTCGATCCGGCCGCGGTGGTGGTGATGATCAGTGGGCACGCCACCATCCAGACGGCCGTGGAGGCCACGCAGCTCGGCGCCTACGACATTCTGGAGAAACCGCTCGACACCGACCGCATTCTGGTCACGCTCCGCAACGCGCTGTCGCACCTGGCGTTGCACGAGGAGAACACGCGCCTGCGCGAGACCATCGAGTCGCGCTACGAGATCGTGGGCCGGTCGCGGGCCATTCGGGCGGTGATCGAGAAGATCGAGCGGGTGGCGTCCACGCCCGCCCGCGTGCTGATCACCGGCGAGAACGGCACCGGCAAGGAACTGGTGGCGCGGGCCATTCACCGGCAGTCGCCGCGCGCCGCCGGGCCGTTCGTGGAGGTGAACTGCGCGGCCATTCCCGGCGAGCTCATCGAGAGCGAGCTGTTCGGCCACATGAAGGGCTCGTTCACGGGTGCCGTGTCGGATCGCTCGGGCAAATTCGAGCAGGCCAGCGGCGGCACGCTGTTCCTGGACGAGATCGGCGACATGAGTCTGGCCGCGCAGGCCAAGGTGCTGCGCGTGCTGCAGGACGGGTTCGTCACGCGCATCGGCGGCGCCAATCCCATTTCGGTGGACGTGCGCGTGCTGGCCGCCACCAACAAGCATCTCGAACTGGAGATCGCCGAAGGGCGGTTTCGCGAGGACCTGTTCTACCGGCTGAACGTGGTGCCGATCCACGTGCCGGCGCTGCGCGAACGGCGGGAGGACATCCCGCTGCTGGTGGCCCATTTCGTGGGTACGCTCACCGAGCGCGAGGGGGTGCCCCCGCGGGAGCTCGACGGCGCGGCCGTGGCGCGGCTGGCCGAACGGGAATGGCCCGGCAACGTGCGCGAGCTGCGCAATACCATCGAGCGGCTGCTCATCCTGGCGGCGGGTGCGCGGGTGACGGTGGGCGACGTGGACTGGCTGGCGCCGCCCGGGGCGGGGGCGCCGGCCGGCGCCGCGGCCAGCGCCATTATGGGGAGCCGGACGTTCGAGGAGTTCAAGAACGCCGCCGAGCGGGCATTCCTGTTGGGCAAGCTTCGCGAGTACGATTGGAACGTGTCGGAGACGGCCCGGGCGCTGGAGATGCCGCGCTCGAACCTGTACAAGAAGATCGAGCGGTACGGCTTGACCCGCGACAGCGCGGAGTGAGCGACCGCCGCACCAGGAGCTACGGTGGCAGATCGAGACTGGTCAAAGGAACTCGCCAAGATCGACAAGCAGCTGGGGGCGATGTCCGACGAGGAGTTGACGCCGGCGGCGCCGAGTCCTGGGGACGTCCGGCGCGGCGCGCCGGGAACCGCGCCGGCCACGGCCACGGGCACGGGAGCGGGGGCGGGGAAGGCCGCGGCCAAGCCGGCCACGGCGCCCCGGGAGACCAGGTCGTTCGGCGTCTTTGCCCGGCTTACGCTCTCCGTAGCGCTGGGGCTGGCGATCATCGTCTGGCCGTACGAGGCGCGCTGCGGCTGGGGGCTGGGCGCCTATCTGGGGGCCGTGGCGGTCGTGGTGGTGAGCGGCGTCTGGAGCGCCGTCTGGACCTGGCGCCACCGGGCGGCTCGCGCGCACGTGCTCTCCCTGTTAATCCTCCTGTGGGGGCTGGTGCTCGGTTCGATGGAAGTGCTGCCCCGCGTCGGCTATGCCAAGCCCGACCTCAATCACCCGGCGAGCTGGGTGTGCCAATGAGCGCGCCCGCGTGGCGCGCCACCTTCTGACCTCGAGATCATGACGACAACGTTCAAGAATTTCATTGGTGGTGCGTGGGTGGAGCCGGCCGGCGGCGCGTATTACGAGAACCGCAATCCGGCCGACCATGACGACCTGATCGGGCGGTTCCCGCGGTCCAGCGCGGCGGACGTGCAGAAAGCGGTGGAGTCGGCCAAGCGGGGATTCGACCTGTGGAAGCGCACGCCGGCGCCGGCGCGTGGCGACGCGCTGCGCCGTGCCGGGGACATCCTGGTGCGCCGCAAGGACGAGATCGCCGACCTGATGACGCGCGAGATGGGCAAGCCGCTGGCCGAGACCAAGGGCGACGTGCAGGAAGGGATCGACACGGCGTATTACGCGGCCACCGAAGGGCGGCGGCTGTTCGGCCACACGGTGCCCAGCGAACTGCGCAACAAGTGGGCGATGAGCTTCCGCCGGCCGATCGGCGTGTGCGGCATCATCACGCCGTTCAACTTTCCGCTCGCCATCCCGACGTGGAAGATCTTCCCGGCGCTGCTGTGCGGGAACTCGATCGTGTTCAAGCCCGCCGAGGACGTTCCGCACACGGGGCACGTGTTCATCGAGATCCTGCTCGAGGCGGGGGTGCCGCCCGAGGTGCTGCAGCTGGTGCACGGCGTGGGCGAGGAGGCCGGCAAGGCGATCGTGGATCACCCGGAGGTGCCGATCGTCTCGTTCACCGGTTCCACGGAAACAGGCAAGCTCGTGGGCGAGACCTGCGGGCGGATGCACAAACGCCTGTCGCTGGAGATGGGGGGCAAGAACGCCCAGATCGTGCTGGATGACGCCGATCTCGAGCTGGCGCTCGACGGCGTGCTCTGGGGCGCGTTCGGCACCACGGGCCAGCGGTGCACGGCCACGAGCCGGCTCATCGTGCAGAGCGGGGTACACGACCAGTTCCTCGGCCAGCTGGTGGACCGGGTGAAGAAGCTGAAGCTGGGGGACGGCCGGAAGTCCGGCACCGACGTCGGCCCGATGATCAACGAAGCGGCCGTTCGCAAGACCGAGCACTACGTGGACGTGGGCCAGTCGGAGGGGGCGGACCTGCTGTGCGGCGGGCGCCGCGCCACCGGCAAGGGGCTGGAGAAGGGGTGGTATTTCGAACCCACGATCTTTGCCCGGGTACAGGCCGGCATGCGCATCGAGCAGGAGGAGATCTTCGGGCCGGTGCTGTCGGTGATCCGGGTCAACACGGCCGACGAGGCGTTCACCATCAACAACGACGTGAAGTACGGGCTGTCGTCGTCGCTCTACACCCGGGATGTGAACCTGGCGTTCCGCGCGCTGAACGAGCTGGACAACGGAATCACGTACGTGAACGCGCCGACGATCGGCGCCGAAGCGCACATGCCGTTTGGCGGGGTCAAACAGACGGGCAACGGGCACCGCGAGGGCGGGTGGGAAGTATATGAGTTCTATTCGGAGACCAAGGTCGGCTACGTGGACTTCTCGGGCGCCCTCCAGCGCGCGCAGATCGACAACTACTAGGCTGGACGGGGGCCGGCCGGGGGCGGGAACCGCCGTTCCCCGGCTTGCATCCCGCAGACGGCCGCATTAATTCCAGCATGCCCGGCGCACCGCGCGCATCGCGCTCGATGTCGAGTTTTCCCTTCCCGCCCCGGGTCGAGGCGCGCGTACGCGCGGCACGAGAGGTTGCATGGACGTGACCGAGACCGAATCCGCTGACACGCCGACGCCGGCGCGGGGCGTGACGCCGGAGCAGCGCGTGGATGCGCTGCGCGAGGTGAACCGCGGGTCACGTCCGCTCGCCTTTCTGTGGGAGTGGACCAAGATCTTCTGGGTCTCGGTGGCCCTCTTCCTCGTCATCCGCACGTTCTTCGTCGAAGCGTTCAAGATTCCCACGGGGAGCATGGAGAACACGCTCCAGGTGGGCGACTTCCTGCTCGTCAACAAGCTGGCGTACGGCGCCGAGGTGCCGTTCACGCACGAGCGGCTGCCGGCGCTGGAGCACCCCAAGTTCGGCGACGTGATCGTGTTCGACTGGCCGGTGGACCCCACCAAGAACTTCGTGAAGCGGCTGGTCGGGCTGCCGGGCGACACGCTGTCGATGCACGACGGCATCCTCGTGCGCAACGGCCGGACGATGCGCGAGCGGTACGTACGGCGGGAGGATCCGGATCTGGACCCGTCGGGCGAGGACTTCGCCTGGCAGCGAGACTATCTGGTGCGCAGCGCGCACGCCGCGGTGCGATACAATCCGTCGCGGAACAACTGGGGGCCGATCGTCGTGCCGCCCAAGCATTACTTCGTGCTGGGCGACAATCGCGACAATTCCCTGGATAGCCGGTATTGGGGTTTCGTGCCGGACTCCCTTGTC
>Ga0307375_10001490_pt1 | contig 25534 bp, 16 predicted proteins | sample TR1MG_FD_202531 | JGI IMG/M metagenome (GOLD analysis project Ga0307375, IMG submission 202531) | Soil microbial communities from Risofladan, Vaasa, Finland - TR-1 | ecosystem: Environmental > Terrestrial > Soil > Coastal area > Acid sulfate soil | place: Finland: Risofladan, Vaasa | collected...
TGGTAAGAAGCAACAGAGCGAAGACGCTTTCATGATGGCTCAACAAGGTAAAGTGAGTATCTGGCACATTGAAAAGGAGCGAGAGGAGATCCTGTCTTCAGTTGTATCGCTGATAGAGCTCCCTCTTGCGCAGATCTGGATGCCCGACATTCCGCTCCTGAATCTCTTCGCCCATCTTGCATACAGTCTCGTTGACAATCCCGCCAATGCGAAATCCGCGACTATCCGCAGCAGTTGCATGGCGATTCTAAGACCGCTCATTGTGACCTACAACTACCAAAGCGAAGTCATTCTCCGTTTCGTCCACTCCCTGCGCACCAACGAATCCATTGTCGCCGCGTCACTAGATCTCGTCTCTTCTATGAAACACGATCAGGCTGTATTGCCATTCTTGAGTGAATTGTACCGCGAAGTGGCGAAAGTGCCTTCCAAAGACGTAAGCTCGAATGCTCTGCTCGCGAAGAACGTCGCGTCTGTCATCAGCGATACTTGTGCTGCCTTCCCAAAGCTGGTCCTTCCATCCGTTTCTCTGGTCGTCGAACTATTGGAGCATGAGGCATACACAGTGAGATCAGGTGTGATTCAAGGCATTGGCGTTCTCATCATTGAAGGCTTCAAGGACATTCGCCCCGAGCAGAAGGATGACGATGGCGCTGTTGATCATGCAACATCGCAGGAAGGCGACGAGAAGAAGAGCAAGAGGAAGGCGAAGAAGAGCGAGGCGAAGAAGAAGAAGAGCTCGCGTACTGGTGGTCAGAAGAAGGACAAGGGCGATGGAGATGACGAATGTGGAGATGGCGATGAGGAGGCTGACGACGACGACGACGAGGAGGAGGAGGCTAGCGAAGGCGAAGAAGAGGAGGAACTGGAGAGAACCGTGGCGCCACCCATTCTTGCCACTCTGGATGCTCTGTTGGACATATTGACCGAGAGATTGATGGATGTCAGTTCTTTCACGAGAAGTAAGGTACTTGCGACGTGGGCAAACTTGGCTCAGGCGAGAGCGATCCCGCTCAATCGATATCTCGTGGCGACCGAAGGTGCCTTCAAGCGACTGTCAGATAAGGCTGCTAATGTTAGAAAGGTGGCGATTGAGCTGTTGCATGACTTGATCGAGAACAATCCCTATGGACCGAACTTGTCGCTACCGATTTGGGAGGAGAGATTGAAGGAGGTTCGCGATACTCTGTTGGCCAAAGGCATGCCTTCTTCCCAGGCCAACACTCCTACGAAGCCGCAAAAGAAGATGAAGAAGAAGAAGAAGATGGGAAAGAGAGGTGGCAATAGGGACGATGGTGGTGATGATGGTGCGCAGAAGCAACAGGACGACGAGGAGATGGGTGTCGATGATGAGGAGGAGAAGAGTGGCGACGTTGGCGATGACGGTGATGATGATGATGATGATACAGCAGCAGCAGAAGGAAAAGGCGACGAGAAATCAGCTGAGATTGTGCCGATTGAAGAGCAAACGTTGGACGACGAGCAGGTGGAGACCGCGAAACGCGCCAAGGACCACTGTGTCCAGACGATCAAGTTCATCCTCATCATTCATCGAGCCCTCCCTATTGTGACGAGTCTCCTTGGAAGTAAGAACATTGGTGATGTAACCGAGGCAATCAAGTTGTTGGCAAAGGCACACACGTTCAAGACCGAAAAGGCGATCGATGGCATTAGAACTGTTCTCATGCTCGTGTGTAGCAAGGAAGCTGGCATTAAGGAAGCTGCTACTCAAGCGTACATCGATCTCTATCTGACGCCACAAGTGCATGTATCGGCGCGCGATATGCCAGTTTTCATTGCTCGCAACCTCATCTCACTCACCCATCACGCCACTTTGGGACAATTGACAAGCTTAGAGGAGCTCTTGAAGGAATTAGCAGCGGCAGGGCGCATTGGGCCTCAAGTCTTGCCCATCCTTTGGTCGTACTTCGAATTCAAGCCCGATCATCGATGTGGCGCTCTTGCCATCCTGTCGATGCTCAACGATACGTTCCCCAACGCTTTGGAAAAGCTCGTTCCTCACCTCTTCAAATTCGGACTTGGACCTGAGATTGTCGAGAACCCGTCGCTGGCGAAGTGGACGTGCATTGCCCTGCAGAAGATTCGCAAGCCCACCTCCGATTCGAATCCCCAAACGAGAGGCGACAATGGCGATGACGAAGATGGCGATGAGATGGGATTGGATGCAGAACAGGGTGACGATTCAGAAGAAGAGAGTGGTGGAAAGGGCAAGAAGACGAAGAGAGGAAGTGTGAAGAAGTCATCGTCTACATCTGCTGCAGCAGCTGCTGCGAAGAAGAAGCCGAAGGCAACGAAACCCATCGCGTCTGGAAAGTTGAATGCCAAGAGTGTGGTGAAGGAGCCATTCGATAATGCGTCCATCGTGTCCATCTGCAACTTCCTTACTCTCTCCGGCAATGCATCCCCAAAGAGAAGCTCGAAAGTCACTCCCGCCATTGAAACATCAGCTTGGTACCCCGCCGCGGAACAAGCCATCAATGCCATCTACTACCTATCCGATGCGCCGGCTGTGGTGCTCACTGAAGTGTTGAAGAAGATGGCTGCGCAGTTGGCGCGCGCCACTGGTGTTCCATCAACTACTACCGACACCTCCACCCAAGTTCATACTTCCTCCTCCTCCGTTTCAAGCATCATTGGTCGCATCATGTACCTACTTGGCCACATTGCCATCAAGCAGTTGGTGTTCATCGAAGAAGTTGTCCGAGAGCAGCAACTAAAGAAGTCCACCGCCAAGCAGAACGCAACCTCTGTGGGCGCTTCTAACAAGACTGGTTCGAGGAAGAAGAAGCAAAAGAAGAGTACTACGAAGAAGGGAGCGAAGAAGGACGATGCCGAGGACGACGATGAGTATGACGGTTCTAGTGGCCAAGATGATGATGAACCCGAGGCCATTGAGCTTGAACTCGGTGCAGTTGGCGCAGAGGCCGCTGGAGAGACCCACGATGAGGAGAGAGCGCGGCTGAGAGCCCAACACGCGATGGTCACGAAGCGCTCGATTGGCCAGTTCCTCCCACTCGTCGTTTCGTTGTGCAAGTCTCCCTCTGTTCGCCAATCAGACCCCATTCTGTTTGGCGTGGCTGTGCATACACTCAGCAAGTGCATGTTGGTGAGTCAAGAGGCGTGCAGTGCCCATTTGGAGCTCATGAAGAGCATCGCTTCCGACGAAACTTCCGTCCCTGCCTCCATCCGTTCCAACTTGGTCATTCTCATGGGAGATCTTGCAATGCGCTTCCCAAACTTGTTTGAATCGCATTCTGCATCACTATATGAGCGACTCGCTGATACCAATCCTTCTGTCCGCAAATCTGCGCTCGTCGTCGTATCACATCTCGTGCTCACCAACATGGTCAAACCAAGAGGGTACATGAGCGATATCGCCGTATGCCTGGAAGACTCAGAAACGAACATCGTAGATGCAGCAAGGTTGTTCTTCAAGGAGTTGGCATCAAAGGACAACGCGCTCATGCTTCTTCTTCCCGACACCATCTCCTCCCTCTATCGCAAGAATCTGGATTTTGATACTGCTAAGAGCATTCTACAGTTCTTGCTCTCGTTTGTGGATCTTCAGAGAGATCTGACGTCGCTTGTGGACAAGCTTTGCCAACAGTTCCCGAACAGCCCAGAGAAGCGCAGCTGGCGCTACCTGGCCTACTGTCTCAGCATGCTCAACCACACGGATGCATCCATCGAAAGACTTGCTTCACATTTCAAGCTATACAAGGACGCTTTGCATGACGAGACTACCAATGGCTTCTTCCTTCAGGCGGTACGAGGTCGACGAACGAAGGGTCCCTCCGGCGCCGCCGCTGCTGCTGCTGCCGAGTCAGACGCTCCTTCGAATGCCCATGGCTCGAATGCCACCTCTGTTGGAGGCTTGGAAGAGAAGGTTATCGCCATTGCTGAGGGAACGTTCGTGGACGGATTGGAACCCGAGGAGTCCGCTGGAGGAACCACCAAGAAGAGGGCGAAGGCTGCTGGCAAGCGTGGTGCTGCTGCCGCCAAGTCCAAGAAGAGACAAGCCACTCATTCGTACGAAGACGATCTCAGTGAGGAGGATGAGCCAAGCATGGACGATATGGTCGAAGATGATGACGATGAGGAGCGCAAACCGAAGGCAAAGCGAGGCGCAGCGAAACGTGGAGCAGCGAAAAAGGCAGCAACATCTTCGCAAAGACCAAAACGTACCGCAAAGAAGCGCTATCAGCCCGAATCAGAGTCTGATGTTGAAAGCTTCGACGAAGACTCGGAGTAGTAACGATACCTATCTTTCCCCCCCCCTTCAAAGTGCCAATCTCGCTCCTCTCATTGAAATACATACGCACACTTGTACATAGTAAACTCTTTCATGCTAGTTGCCCCATATACCCACCCAAGTGACTCAACACATCCGAAAGGGGCTCCGATCGCTGTCTTGAAGCGTGTCTCGCGTACATTCAACGGCTAGGTCTCTTAATTCATTGCGCATTACTTGCTTGAAGCGTGCTGCTGGCGCCTGAAGTGGCATTGTAGAAGAAGAAGTTGTTGAGAGGAGCAGGAGAGGAGGCGGAGAGACACTTGATGGACTCCTGTCCGACGAGTCCTCCAATGATGGCAGACACAGGTGCACATTCAACCCCGTAACATCTTCCAAGATTACTGATACGTTTTCCGATTAAGGGATTGAATGGTGGCGCATTGCGACAAGGGGAGATCGAAAAAGAGGGGCGAGTGTGTGTGTCAGTGAAGGCACGATGTCGAGGTATGGGTGGGGATTACATCCCAGTTCCTTGGAGATCTGCAATGGAAGGATGACAGAGAACAAGAAAGACGATGGGCGTACTCGACGAGATCTTCAGGGAATCGAGACTCCTTGAGTTTGAGGTCGGCGATCAGTTTGCTTCTCTCTTGCTTCAATGCTGGAATGGCTGCTTCATTAGCCTTGGATTTGAGCATGACTTCCACTCGAGCAAGAGCTTTGCAGTGGTGTGACGATAATAGAAGCGTTAGTTTGGATGTAGAGGAGGAGAGTCTGCCTGCAAAAAGTGGTGGGGTTGCCAGTCCATAGCGCGTACCAAGCAGGCAATAGAACAGGGAATCGGGTCCAGTGAGTGTAGTATCATGATTGAAAGCTTGTTGCATAGTGTTGTGGACTTGAAGGGCGGTGGACATGGTTTTCGTTCCGTCGGCATGTTGCTTCTCTCTGTCAATTCGGGCATCACAATGTTAGTTACTGTGGTCTTACTGCATTCTCAAAGTAAAGGCAACGAACTTCGTGTAAATGTGGTTTCCGAGATCGAGAAAGAAGAAGCCGTAGAGGCCGAAGGTGTTTACAGCGATGAAGGGCAGCGTTCTAGCCACAGTAGAGTGTTCCTGAGACTGCAACAGGTGCGATGCAGGAGGTTGCATAGTTCTGCATATATCGTTGAGTTTACAGAACTGTAGAGTGGACATGTCGGATGCAATAATGAGATCAAAGTTGGAAGAAGCCGAGTCGCGTTCTAATCGCTCTATCACGGATTCTACCGAGTCTACTTCCACGATATTCACCCTTACAAGAGGATTGAGTTCCGAAAGTCTGTCCTTCGAGGCTGATGCTCTCTAGTACAAACATGGTGAGTCAGAAGAGGTATAAGAGAGTGGCAAGAGGATAGACAGAGATCGCACGCACATTTTGACCCACTGCCGTCCTAGGGTCCAGGAACAAATGTGGAATAGTGTGTCTTGGTTTGACCGTAACCCAATCGAAGATGGTGAGCTCATTCAGACCTGCAAGAATGATGTTCTTCGCGATTTCAGAGAGCACGGCGTTGAGGCCAATCAATGCGACTTTGGACTGCTGTAGTCGCTGCTGAGACTGAACTCCCCACAAACGCAGCTGCCTATCGTAGATTTGAGTCTCCTCCTTGGAAAGTGGATTCTCTGAAGCCATCACGAGCACTGAAAGGCTGGCTTTGAAGAATGCACTCAATTCGACAGGGCACCCAGTTTCCGGCAACTTCATCGAAATTTCGATCTCTCTCACTGGAAGATGGCCAAAGTTCGTCCCTACCCAGTCCTATCTCGATCATCCAGGAAGCCAGCATGGCGTCCCCCCAACAACAATTCATCAACTCCTGTACCATGGGCGAGGTGTTCAAAGTGGAGAAGATGTTGAAAAGCAAGGAAGCGGACGTGAACAAGCCCGACTCGAAAGGATTCACACCGTTGCATCTTACTCTTGGTGCAAAGCAGATGTACGTCACCTGATTTCCATCAACGTTCATCATTCCGTCCTTTTCTGGTCGAAGTTTTGCAGTAGCTGACGTTTGTTGCGAACCAGCGAAGTGGCGGAGATGCTTCTTAAAATGGGAGCAAACGTGAACTCTGTGACCTCAAAGTACGTGGTGTCGCTTCGTTTCTGATGTAATCCTCTGCTTTCTACGTGTTTTTCCAGTTGGATGCGCAGTATGGACTCAAAGAGAGGCGAGATGTTGAGACGTTGTAACGGGCCCCGCGTGAAACAGCGTGCTGACCCCCTTTTGGTGGCTCTTTCAGGGATTCATACACTCCTCTTCATGTAGCTGCTAGCCAAGGTCTGGCCAATATCATTCCTCAACTCGTTGCGGCTGGTGCCTCCCTGGAACAGAGAGATGCGAGCGGAAACACTCCTCTTCTAGTTGCCTGCGAGAGTCCCGAGTCGAATACCTCCCAATGTGCCATCGTCTTGTTGCAACAGGGTGCCGAGCTTCATGCAGTGAACAAGGTCAAGCGAAATGCCGCTCTTTTGGCTGCCAAAGCCGGAAAGAAGGCCTTGTACAACGAACTCAAGAACGGAGGCGCAAAGGTATCGGATAAGGACTCTATGGGAACTAGCGCTGAGGACTATGAAAAGTCTTGGTAACGCTCGTCACTACTCCATACAACGTGGGTCCACACAGCTGTGACTGCCAGTCTTGGGACGAAGCAGCGGTCCGCAACCTCCCCACTTGATCGACCCAACGTATTCAGTGATCGACACCCTATTGTTTGTTAGAATGTACCTAGGAACATCACCCACGCGCTTGATACTGTAATCTTGGAGCACACACGTGAGGGTAGCGACTCTGGCTGTCGGACGAACGAGCACCGCGGTCCGATGGTGATGAGGTATGGCGTTAGGTGTACTATATAGTAGGGTTTACATTGGTGGGTTGACAATCTGTTGAACTCAGAGTTCGATGGGAGTGGGCTCACTTGATGTCGGTCAGCTTTCTGCGGAGAACATCGAAGGAGGTTTTGACGATGGTTTCCGGGGGCAGAGCACCAGTAGTTTCGACGTGGACTGAGAAGGACTTGGGCTTTTGACGGAGCGAAACTAGGTCTGGATGTTTGGGGAAGACATTGACACATTCCATGCAGAAGGTGCATCTGCTGGCGTCCTCCACTTCCACGATGGAGTCCTCAAATTTGTACACTTTAGTCGGGCAACTGGCCACGAATGTAGCCATCTCTTCAGTAGAGAGCGTGTCCATCTTGTCCTTGTTGATCTTGATCTCAGTATGCGGCTTGATGCCGATCGCCACGGAGGGAGACCACTTCGCATGATCGCGACCCACACCCTTACGCGCCACTGCTCGCAGCTTAATGTGTTGATCTTTGGATAACTTCGCAATAGTAACATCTTTCAGAATCGGGAAGCGATTCGCTTCTGGACCATCGCCAATAAGCTTGTTCGAGGTTACCACCACTCGATCGGACCTACACTGCACATCCAAGTAGTATACTACAGCGCAGCTGTTGCACATGCCATCACAAGTACATTCCTTCATGAGCACAAGCAAACGAGGTCAGAAGAACGTTGGAAAACAGAAGGAGACGCGCTCTCAACTTGAATCTGCAATCGTACTCGTGGATAACGCATTTGGTCAATGAGAGTACTATCAATAGGAAGAAGACCGAGTCTATGAGCAAGAAATTCATCATGAAGGGGGGAAGAGTTCACTTCAATATCCACAAGATCGATGGCAAGGGTTGGAACTTCGGCCCACATCACACGGCGCAAGCTGTTCACTAAACTCACGTCAACATTGTGAACATCGAAGTCTATGGAAGCCTCTGACGCTTGGCCAGCTCGAAGGTCCTTGATGATGATGCTAGGGACTGCGGACATGGATGTGATGGGAGTTGGTGAATCCTCTGCTTTTCTATGCGACGAAAGGGCGATGCAGTTCAGCGACAGGCAAGAATGAGTAGAACACTCGCTTTTTCAGAAGGGGTGGTGCACAGAGGACTGAGAATTCAATCCACAAGAACACCAGGGCCATGGCTATCGTTGGGCTCTCGTCGCAGGGAAATTCCCATTTGTTAGAGCAGTTATTAGAGAAATACATTTTCTCTATTTGGCCATGTGACCCGCCTCCGGTTGCTTCTCCAGTCATGCCCTGAGTCTGTACCTGTGCATTTCTCCTCATGTCAGCCCCAAGACTTCGGAAGTCTTACATCGTCGAGGCCAGTCATGGTGAGGTGTACACTGGAGGTCCGGTAGCTTATCATCCTGGTTTTCGTTCATTGATTACTCCTCAGGAGGGAAGAATCAATACTCTCCCTCTTCACAACAGTGGTGTCTATGTGTTTCCCCTATCCGGAGTGCGTCCTGCTTCATTTGAACATGTAGAGCTTTCCCCTTTTGTCTCTGCCTTCGCTTCTCGATTCCCTTGTCTTTCAAGGCTTCTTCTGCGCTGATTGTTTGAGAATTGGATAGTAGAGCTAACATTGTCAGTGTTTTGATTGAATTGATCAGGATGATACTCGAGTGACGGCAGTGGCAGTGCATCCGACGAATGGGCGTTTGGCTGCCGCTTTCCAGAGTGGTTTTATCCGTATCTTTGAGCCTACCATCAAAACCAAGTCCTTAGGGGCGAATGCCTTGGTAGAGACTGTGGAGGAGAAGATTGAAAAGGCGTCAGTGAGGTATCAGTGGACAGAGATTGGGAAGTGGAAGTGCGAGATGGTTTCTTGGCTGGCTTGGGACACGTTCCAAACCAATACTCCTCTTGTTGCGGCTGCGTGTGCAGATGGTTCGGTGAAAGTGTTTGATCAAGTGGGTGGCTTCTGTACACACAACTTTCGTGGGCACACAGCGCCAGTTACGCTCGTCAAGTTCGATCGCGAGGCCAATGGACGCAGCACCTCCTACACCCTGTTTTCCGCATCTGCCGATTGCACCGTACGCGTGTGGTCGCTTTCTGAGTCCAAGCAGATTGCGCTGCTCAAGAATCACATGTCTGCAGTGACGGACATCGACTTCATCAACCCCACTCCCTCAACTTCCACCGCTGCTCCCTCGGCAACAACGAAGGGCAAAGAGAAGGCGCATCCATCATCATCATCATCATCATCATCATCAACAACAACTCCATCCCCCAATGGCAGAATGCTCGTCACTGTCGGTCGCGACCAAATCATCTCCATCTATCACATGACCAAGGGCTTCCCCGTCTACACCACCATCCCTGTCTACGAAAGCCTCGAGAGTTGCATCGTTCTCACCCCGGAAATGGGACATCCACTATCTCAAGATTTGCACGACGGCTCAGCCAACATCCTCGTCGCCGGCGAATCCGGCATCCTCAAGGTCTGGAACTCTCTCTCTGCGAAGTGCGTGTTTGAACAGCCGAAATCGAATGCCCGCGCAGGTATTGACTATCTACTACATGTGCCAGTCACAAGACACTCGAAACTTCTTGGCAGAGATGGAAAGAAGTTGCAGAAGAAGAAGATCGCTTCAGAACCTGGTATTACCCATATGGATGAGGACGCTGAATCTGCGTCAGTAATTGCTGGAAACGAGGGCGAAGTAGAAGAGGAGCAAGAGGTGGACATGATCGTTGCCGTGGTGAACGACCAGAATCTCATCGTTCATACCACGAGTACTTTGGAAGCTGGCGATACGATTGTTGGCTATAATGATGAAATCATCGATGCCGTATTTGTGAATCCTAACGAGGTAGCTGTGGCCACCAATTCCACCGAGCTGCGCGTCTTCTCGCTGCCGACCTTCTCCTCGCGCACTTTTGGCCTCAATGACGCGACTTGCGCCCAACACAAGGAGTCTATTCTCGCACTTGCCATCTCTCCATGCAAGCAATACATCGTCACGGCCTCCAAGGATCAAACGCTCATCGTCTGGAGTGTGCTCACTGGGAGAAGTTTGGCGCAACTCACGGGACACACACAGTCCGTCTCCACCGTGCAATTCTTCAATCGTACCTCGCGCTACATCGCATCTGGAGGCAGAGACCTCACGTGGAAGATTTGGGATATCCAGCCGGTGATCGACAAGGGCCACGACCGAAAGGGCATTGACAAGGTGGCCGGCTCCATCCTGACCGTCAAGTCTCACAACAAGGATGTCAACTGCCTCGCCGTTTCCCCCAATGATGCGTTATTGGCGACTGGATCTCAGGACAAAGACATCAAGCTCTTCTCTATTGACAAAGTCGGCAGTAGGAGCATTCGCGAGTTTGGCCTTCTTCGTGGACATCGCCGAGGCGTTTGGGACGTTGCATTCTCCCCCGTTGATCAAGTGCTGGTCTCTTGCTCTGCCGATATGACGATCAAGATGTGGAATCTCCGCGATTTCACGTGCATCAAGACGTTCGAAGGACACACGGCTTCCTCTCTGAAAGTGCGATTCATCTCGAATGGTCTCCAACTGCTCTCTTCAGGTGCCGATGGACTGGTTAAGCTCTGGAACGTTCACGATAACGAATGCGTGAACACTTTCGACAAACACGAGGACAAGATTTGGGCTTTGGCGGTAGACACGCAGAGCGACGGCGCTCGCTTCGTCACCGGAGGAGGCGATTCCATGCTCTGTCTCTGGAAGGACAACACTGAGTCCGAACTGGAAGCTGAGGCGACGCAAAAGGACGAGATGATTCAATTGGAGCAATCGCTAAGCAACTACGTCCGGGAGAAGAACTACAGGAAGGCACTCAAGTTGGCTCTGAGGCTGGAGAAGCCATTCCAAGCACTTGGCATCATCGAAGCCGCCATCAGCGATCCGGAAAAGGCTGACGAAAACATGAGACACATGATTGGATCGCTTGACTTTGAACTCACACAGCAACTGATGACATACGTGCGCGACTGGAACACCAACGCAAAACACTCACGCGCAGCACAAACGACACTCTACAGCCTCTTCCACATCTACAGAGCCGATTCCATGACGAAATTCCCACTCATGAAGGATCTTCTCCAAGCACTCATCCCATACTCGACAAGACACTACAAAACGCTGGACAAACTCATGCAGGCTTCCTACATCCTAGACTACACTCTTCAAGCCATGAATCTCCTTCCTGACGTGGAATCATCACCTCCGTCGTCTTTTTCATCGACATTGGAAGAAGGAGGGCATTCGGAACCACACACTTCTGACATGGTGGTGGACGAGTCATCGCACAACTCTGTCGCAGCAATCGTCGCCACGGATGGAGAGGATATCCCCGCACCCGAGAAGCAATCATCCAAGAAGAAGAGAAAGAGAACTCCTTCCACTACGACTGCATCGGAGACTCCAGACAAGGAAGAGCACTCTGAGCCGGGTCCTGCTGCTTCAACAACCTCATCGTCAACAGTTCGCAAGTCCAAGTCAAAGGAGACGAAGTAACGTTGCAGAATTCACTGTAGCAGAATGAACATTCTTGTGCATACCATATGAACGATATCAGGAGCTGAAAGGGTCCGGAGTTCAGGCGCGCGATCTGCATGAGACAGATCGCCGCGAGCATAAAGGATCAGTCACGTTTCAAATAGGCTTGTCTCTTGCATCTGACACACAAAGGATGGGACGGGCTTTCATTTTGGGTACAAATTGGCCGTAGCATGAGGTCACTTGAGTGTGTGTGTGTGTGAGAGAGATGGGGTCTCCCAAGTCGAGAAGAAGGAAAGATCGAGCTCAGTCGGTCCATTCGTCGTCGTTGTCAGCTACCTCATGCTGATCTTCCGTGTTCATGTCGAGGCGTCTTCCCTTCATGGCAGAAGCGAGTACGGAGGCGAGGTCGTTGGTCTTGGCCTGATCGAATTGTTTGAGATCGGGTACGGCGGCGGGATCGACCTTCTTGAGGGTGGTGCCGCTGCGAATCTGGGAGAGGAGTCCGCCGCGAGGTTCGTCGCCTTCATCGGCGCCGCCACCATCGGATGAAGCAGGCATGGGAGGAGCAGCGGGAGCGCCAGAGGTCGGTTGAGGGGCGCGTGGGCCGCCACCAGCGGGAGCGCCAGAGGTCGGTTGAGGGGCGCGTGGGCCGCCACCAGCGAGAGGAGGAGGCGGAGGCGGAGGAGGACCGCCACCGGCGGGAGGAGGAGGCGGGGCCGTGCCTGTGGGTGCGGGAGGTGCGTTGTCGGCAGGAGGAGCGCCCTCGGCGGCGATGGCCTCGTTCAACACGCCCATTACGTACTTCGCTGTCTCTGCGTCCCTCAGCTCGGACTTCTTGATACCAGCCTGTTGGAAGAGCTTTTTCCAGTCTGCGGGGATGTTGTCCAAATCGAAACCCTTTTCGGGATCCCAACCAATGTGCGATTGATGGCGGAAGTTGGTCGGCTTGGAGAAGACAATATCGGGCGTCTCATCTTCACCACTTCCAAAAAACTTCGAGAAGAACCCACCCTTCTTCTTCTTGTCCTTCTTCTCCGCCTTCACTGGCGCAGCAGCGGGCGCAGGCTTGGACGCAGGCTTGCCAACCGGAGCCGGACCGGAGGCCGCAGACGGAGGCGCCGTCTTCGCATACAGCAACGTTCCCAACATCTCCTTCGCCTCCGCCACATCCGCAAAGCTCACACCAACCACACTATCATCAGTTTCCAGCGTATGGAAGAACGACTTCGGCTCCTTGTAGATGAAACCAGAATACAACTCCTGCTCCCACTTGACAGATCCAGACTGCATTGTTGGCCAATGAACACAGGCGAGGCGAAAATACACGCAGAAAGAAGCACAAACGGGGGAAAAGGACGGACAACAGAGTGTTAGGACCGAGTACACTTCATCGCAAGAAGGGATACAGCAATGCCAATCCAAACAGCCTGGATGGGGCACAGTGCTCGCGAAACGGATGCAAAGCCTCACAGAGACGCAAAATACGGGGAGGGCGTCACTCAAAAAGACGTACGTCAAGGTCAACGAAGCGCAGGAACCAAGTCTTCTTGTTCACCTCCGCTACCAAGCACATGGCTCCCGTCAGACCAGTGAAGCCCCATGAGGTACCTTGAGCAATGTACAATTTGGCGATCGCAGCATAGCGAGGCTGGAAAGAAGCAACGGAGAAGAGGTTAGGAAGGTTCTTCGAAACAAAAGACCAGACACACCGGCGTTGTGACTTCTGGACGCACCTTTGAGCCCAACGCTTGAGTAATTCGTGACTCTTCAGCAGCAGCAAGAGGAGGCATGGCGTACAGTCGAGTAATACAGATCAGAATGGACACACAGAACTCACGCGGGACCGGCGAGTGTGCTTGTGAAAGTGGGTGGAGAACTGCCGGAAAGTGCGGCGGTGAGCCCGCCTAAACAGGACGAAATTTCGCAAAAGTCATCCGAACCGAGACGAAGGTGGCACTGTTCCATCCAGTCAGTCTCATTCGAGAGGCCAAGGTGACCACATTCATGAACACCCCTCAAGTGGCACCAAGGCCCCCGACCAGGAAGGAGAGACCGCCTCATGGAGCTTTCCAACTTCTTTTCTACTCTGCAGGCATTTATGGCTCTTACTTGCTCTATGGATATCTTCAGGAGTATCTGTATGTAGAACATCTCCAAATTGATCAGTGAATAGGCGAAGAGGCCGTATCTAACCGAACTAATCCGTTTCCATTCCGCACAGCATGAAAGAGGGCACCTTCGGCCCAGACAAGCAGAAGTTCACCTACAATGCCTTTCTGCTCTTCGTACAAGGTCTTTTCAACCTGCTGTTGGCATTTGCAGGTACGTTATTGGTGCGCGAACCGCAGACTCTTGTTGGAAACGAAGTCCTAACGGTTCATTGACTCTCTAGCCATCAAGTACACTCGTGAGCCGTTACGAGATCATGTTCCATCTTGGTCCTACGCCTTTTCTGCCCTATCGCAGTTGTCAGCGATGTCATTCTCCTTCTATGCCCTCAAATTCGTAGATTATCCAACTCAAGCTCTTGCGAAGGCGTGCAAGCCTATTCCGGTAATGCTGATGGGCATACTGCTGTTTTCGAAGCGCTATCATTGGTCTAAGTACATTACGGTGGCAATCATCACTGGTGGCATCGCTGTGTTCGTGTGGGAACAGGAAGAGGTGACGTCGAAAACTGGCAACGATCCTGGTTTCTTCGGCATTCTCATGCTGCTATGCTCTCTATTTATGGACGGTGTAACAGGTCCTATACAAGATCAATTGGTGGCGACGCACAAGCCGACGGCAAATCACTTCATGTTCTACTCAAACGCTTGGTCCTCGATCTTCTCCTTCATCTCCGTGTTCGCTCTGTCGGAGTTCACCCCCGCGCTCCGCTTTTGTTCCCAATACCCTTCCGTGTGGATTTACATCGCTGGACAGTCAATTGCGAGTGCTGTGGGCCAACTCTTCATCTACCGAATGCTTCATTCCTTCGGCTCCCTCAACCTCTCCATCGTCACCACATCCAGAAAGTTCTTCTCCATCCTCCTGTCCATTGTCTACTTCGGCCACAGCCTGACTACTCTCCAATGGACGAGTGTACTCGCAGTCTTCCTAGGTCTCAGCTTCGACATGATCTCTCCCAAACCCAAGAACCCTCCACACGCCAACAACGCCGATGCACATGTCCAACATCCTCAACACCGCCATCACCATCAACAACAGCAGCCACATCAGGAACAACAACATCAACAGCAGCAGATTCAGCAGCAGATCCAGCACCGGGCTCCGACGCTTCATGACCATCGCAGATCATAATATATTCTCTAAAACTCTCCAGTGCACTTCTCTTCTTGCACGCCTGCACTGATCTCACGTACTGAAGCTCGATCTGATCGAGCATGAATCCAATTCGTGGTGACACACGTGCCCCGAGTGAACCCCACACATCACCCCACACATGCATCCCAAATGTACAAATTTGATTGGTAACCAACATGTGCCTTCGACAATTACGAGAAAGGGAAACATGACGATAGAAGTGGGGAGATGGAGTCTAGTCCGCCGAGTGGTTGCAAGTGAGGAGTTTATGGATTGCCACTGTGTGGTTCTGCGGGAAGTGGGATCAACGTAAGAGTCGGAGAGCGCGAGACGATGGGTCTAGAGAGTGGAAGGCCACAAGACGCGGCTGGTGTTCTCCATGTTCTCGTCCTGAGTCAGGATCTTGGGGGAGAAGGTGCTGACGGGGAGGTAGGAAGAGGAGGAGGAGGAGGAGGAGGAAGATGCCATTGAGGTGGGAGCGGCGAAGCGAGGGACGTGTCCGATGGCGCCGTAGGGGGAAGAGTGCTGAGAAGCACTTGCGGCGCCTGCTGGTTTCGCGGAGTGAGGCTGGCTGTTCCATGAACCGAAAGAGTGCTGAGAAGCACTGCGGATACCCAAGCGTTGGTGTTGGTGAGTGATTGGAGTCGAGGAGAGTCCGGGTGGTAGGGTGCGTTGCTGTTGGAGGTGGTGATGTTGGGAGAAGGGCGAGCCGAGCATGGAGATGGGTGTCAGTGGCATGCTCGCCCAGCTGTCGTTAGAGTTGTCCGAGATGTAATCTGCAGTGAGGGCATCCGAGGAGTAGAGCGAAGCACTGGAGGAAGGAGTGGAGTCCATCGATGAGTTGGAATCGTCGTGGAGATGGAATCCGATGAAACCCGGTCCTGGCGTGAAGGAAGAGGAATTCGACTGTGAAGAGACCTCTCCTCCTTGGATGGAATGCTCAGAACGAGATGGAGTCGTATCGAAAGAGTAGATCAAGTTGTTGAGACCATCGTTGGGAGTCGAGTAAAGATCATCCGAGAAGGATGACTCAGCGTCTTGGTTCTCTTCGCTTTGGAACTGCTGGATGGCGTGATTGATGGAATCGATGAGATCTTCGTCCGACGTGATCGACACATTCAAAGAGGGGGATGTGGGGGATGAGAGTGGCGAATCCTCTCTGAACAGAGTCGAGGGGCAATCCAGATCATACTTGTGCAACTGCCGGCGCCACGTGCGGACAATCACATCCCAAACACGTTTCGGATACTTCTTGTGGATATCGGGGGTCCATGGGTCGGATTTGGAGCGTGCATCACTGGAAGCCAAGAGCAGAGGTCAGCAAGAGGGCTTTCAAGGCTTCCAACAAGATTGAACGCACGTACACTGGAATATCGGACACATAGTTGAGATACCCGGACGTATTCTTGCCATAATCGATCTGCTTCTGGCGCTGATGAAGGCGTCTGTCGTCCGTTTCGCGCTCATTTTTGGAAAGTCGCTCTTTTACACACTCAAACGTCAGTTTTTGGTCACTCTACCAGGAAAAGAAGATAGAGCACGCAGTCGTACCATGGGTCACGCGACTTCTAACGGCCTTGGGAGTGCTGAAGGACGGCTCGGGGCCTTGAGGTACCAGACCAGAGCGACCGGGCTTCCTTTGAGTCGGCATTCCTCAACACGGCGAAGCTGCGCTCGCTTTCGACTCAAAAGATGTCGTACTACAAGCACTACACCTGATGATCTAACAACGTTGAGAAGGGGCACTGATGAGCCGAACTGGGAACTAGAGCCGACTTGAAAAGTGGGTGGAGAACCCCTAAATTTCCATTTGGCGCTGGTCCACATATGGGAAATGCGGCGGGCGTTTCCTTCTTCCAATTCTGTTATCTTCCAGACCCAACGTCTGGCGCGAGGAGACCAGTGACTCTGTAAAAATCCACTCTTCTCTTCTCACGGTCCATCTTCTCCCCACTCGAGCAGTCTTATGTCCTCTCGTGGTAAAGGCAAGGCCGCAAACTCGAGGTACGCACCATCACCTGCAATCTCTCCTTTCCTCATTCCCCTTGGGCTCTATGGGAAGAAGCTATGCATTTCGATGGCATTCTGAGCATCAAAACATTCACTGGCTCGTATTTGGTCGATATACGCTGTTGAAGGCACATTTCGCCTCTCTGGGAAATTGCTCGTATCTTCCTTCGCCGTTCATGATCTCCTTCCTTCTACAGCTCCCCTGCTCTCGAATCCCTTGTCTGACCATGCATTTGATCTATTGGTGTGGACTAGCTTGTCGGCTGCCCTCGTTTCAGGCTCTGGGTTTGGAAGTTCTGGTTTTGGCTTTGGATCGATCGAATCTGTATCTCTCGAGGTATGTTTGCTGTCATACCCCCTGCGTACGGAAGATGAGTACCTATCTAACCATAAACACTAGTCGCTGAGTCCTGAGAATGCGTTGATATTCAAGAAGATAGTGAAGAAGGATGCGACCACAAAGATCAAGGGTTTGGAAGAACTTCGCAAGTACATTGAGGACCATGCATCAGGAGATCACGCAAATCTGGACGCCGTGTTGAAAAAGTGGACCGCAGAGTTCCCTCGCCTCGTGGAAGATGCATCGCCCAAAGTGCGTCTGTTGGCTGTCAAGCTCATGGGCCTCATTGGATCTACCTTCAAGTCGTACGTTTCAGCTTCCTATCAGTGTATTGCGTCCATTGAGTGGGAAATTCCGAGGGAGTCGTACTGTGAGGAAGGCCAGAACATGCGTCGTTTCAGTCTCCGTCCAATTCGCTGTGACTACGGAGCATATTTGGCTGACAATCCCCTTTGTGTTAAGTCGACTGTGTGATGATTTGAAGGAGCTGGTTCCACCCTGGATGTGTGCCGTTTTCGACCCGAGGAAGGAGATCTCGATCGCGGCGACGGAAGGACTTCGAAGTACGATCCCTCAGTCCAAACATGGCAATACCATCAATTATGTGCGTTTGGGCATTATAGAGTATGTGGATCATCACTTGAGTACATTGTTCGATGCGAGTGGTGGACTGTTAACGAAGGAGCCGTCTGCGGAGGAGGATTCCGAGTCCTTTTCTCGTATTTGCAACACCAACCTCCTCTTGGTCTCTCATATGGCCGAAACGCTCTCTATCGATGATTTGTCGAAAATCTCTTCTCAACTTCGTGATCTGATGGACAATCACTTGTGGCGCATGCAGCAGTCGGCGGATCCAAAAGTCCGTGCCTCGTTCTACACGCTTTTAACGAATCTCTTGCCTCACACTCAGTTCGTCACGCCCATCCTGGAATCCATCTCGAAAATCATCATTGCATCAATCACAGACGTCCACATGCAGACTCAGGACCAGGCTTGGGCGGCGCTTATCTCTCTGCTCTCCACCTACCCCCAGCTCTTCTCCATCCCTTGGTTCACCCTCAAGAAGTCCATGCTTCCCGCCATCATGGATGCCATCAAATCTCCCAAGGCCAATGAATCAACCTTCCACGCACTACTTCCTCTTCTATCAAAGATCCCAACCGAAGCCCTTTCGACACCGATTCTCGATACCTTCTTCTCTCGGCTTTGGAAGGCTCTCAAACACGAAGCCATCATCGAAACGGTCATCTCTACTTACTTTGAGTGCCTCATCTACGTCATCGTCAAGGTCGACCTGGACACTCGACTTCAACTGCTCAACACCCACTTCATCCCCATCTTCTCTGGATACTTCACCTACTCTAAAGACCTCTCTCCAAACATCACTCACGCCATGGCTCTCTTCGTGTCGAGACTCGAGGCGAAGACCGAGATGAAACTTGGACTCGTGGAGCACATCTGGCTCAAGCTCCAAGAGCTCGCACAAGCTCCCTTCATTCTCAGCTCCAACCAACTGGATCGCCCCGGTTCTGCTGATAAAGCAGCAGCAAAGCTCTTCTCTGAGAAGTTGGTCAAGTTCTTGGTGCAATTCGAGATCACTCAGCGCGAAACGAAGCAGAGCGGAGAGTGTTCTTCCCTAACACACTTCTTCACCCTCCTACTCGCGCCATCCATGCAGCATCTCCTCGACTTGGGACTCACTGAACAGGCGCAATGCGTATCCGAACTAGGGCCCATTTGGAGGTCTATGGCATCGCTTACGATGGTGCAAGAGAGGAAGAAAACTGAAGCCGCGGATTACATCGCTTCTCATCAAAATGCTCCTCACTATATCACCGATTTGGTCAGCAGTGCCCTAAAATCCTCTCTGCACATCTCTGTAGACAACATTGAATGGCAATACTTGCTTAAAGGACTGCTTCAACAAAGAGACATGCGTTCCATCAAGAGTTTCGTCGAATCCAACTCCTCCAAAGATGTCTCCTTCTGGCGATGCTATGAACTCGAACAGCTGGCCTTAGAACAAGCTTCATTCCAAATTCTGGCGATGGAAACACCAGCAGACTCCAATGACGTCTGCATTCTCCCATTCCTGATCCGGTTCCTCCCTGATGACGTTCTCTCTCAATTACTTCCTCGTATCATCCAAGCCGCTGCCACTCCTAAATCTACTTGGACTAGTCAATTCATCACAAACATCGTCGCGTCAGTGGGCGCCATAGGTATTGCGATAGCGCGTTCGCAAATGGAAACGACACTCTTGCTCAATCTCATCTTCGACTGGATTCTGACCAGCGACAAGTCCCTCTCCGAGGCCAACAAAGACCGACTTCAATCTTCTTCTGTACATTGTCTGGAGGGCATGCTTCCTGAGATGATGAAAGCGCAATCTGAACTCAGCTTCGACCACCTCGTCTCACTGGTTCGCAATCACCTTTCCCAAATCATGCAATCTGTGCATGGCAATGAGGAACATAATGAGCTGGTGAATACCATGGCCACTCTCAACTCAAGCATCATCAAGATCGTTCAACAATCCTCTCGTCCAATGGCACTCAACTTGATCTCCCGATTACTGCTTTCAGACGATGAATGGGTGTTCGTTACCACCGCGTTGAATTCGCAGAGGACAGTGGATGCCTTTGGGCACAACATCTTTCACAATCCCTCGTCCTTACCTCGCTCTAGTGTCCCAAGCTCTAGTGTCGTTCATAGCTGCACCACCCTCTTGGACTATTCCATCCATCTCCTTTCCAATGTGCCCTGTCTGGAGGCCATTGCTTCTGATGTGGCGTTTGAGTCGCCGGAATCGATTCTGAATGAGAGTCTTCCCTTCGCCGAGCCACACTGTGACTCTCGCATCGTTTCTCAAGTATCTCGTCTCCTGATATGCGACGCTATCTTGTCCTATTCCCCATCAGCCTCGAGAGACACGAGCGCTACGCAAAGGCTGCGAACCGTTGCGGCCTCCCTATCGTCTCTACTAGATGAGATCATGCTCCCCTCCCTCCTTCTCCATACTCCCAGTGGTTCATTCCAACAAATTGCACATGCCATCTCCAACTATGCCAGCAATCACTTGGCGATTGCCCAGATCGATCGTTGCCTCAACTTCATCGCCTCTACTCCTCTCCTTGGTGATCATATCCGCTCCTTCATCATCTCTCATCTTTGGAATCAACTGTTATACGCAACTCCTAAGCACGCGGCCATGATCGCAAGTTTGAATCACACAAAATGGGTCTCTTATCTGTCTCAGGAATCCTCGAAGCTCGCCATCTCAAAAGCCCTCAGCGAACTGTATCAACTCAAGCCTACTCCTTCTGATTCAAACCTCTATGAGGTTTCGGATTCATTGGGATATCAATTACTGATTGTGAGTCAACTCTTGGCCTATGGAAGCGAGACAATCGCCGATCCGCGCAAGGTCTTCGAAGTCTTCTCATTCGCATGCAAATATGGCTTCTTCCTCTTCTCATCGCATTCCTTGTCGCATACAGATACTAGATTCTTGGTTGGCCTGACCAAGTTCATATCACAAGTCGTGTTGAATGCCAAATTTGGATGGAAGCTGTCTGAGGCCAATTACTCCGTCATCTTCGATCTCACTGAGAAGTTGGCATCAAAGTCAAAAGCGAAGGACCCATCAGAGTTGAATGTCCTGTCGTACAATGTCATGGTCTTGTTGGATGGGCTGTGTGAGCACATGTTTGCTTTGGGCGTGACGAACGTCGATTGGGCTAACTTCGTCATCACTACGATTGGTCCCTTCATTTCCATTTGGAGGGAACTGCCTAGAACGGTGGATCATTGGAGTGAGTCCTATATGAGGCGTTGGTCTCGTGTGATGAGGTTCGCAAATCCATCTTGTGCGTTGAAGCTCGATGGCGACGCCTTTTCTGATCTCTATGATACGATTCGATTGGCTACTGATTTGCGCGTGCAATGCGCCACCTATCCCTTGCTTTTGGCCCACATCCGAGAACACAATGCGAACACATTCACGAAGCAGCTTTCCTCCTCTTCCAAGCTCTCCGTGGCGAGTGAAAGCTCCACCTCTTCTGAGAACTCAATTGATGCTATTGGCGATGAGATGCTGGATTCAAAGGTGTTGCCGGATGCACTGCAACATGTGGTCATGGACGTGAACGTCGGTTACAGCGAGCCGCTCGAATTGGATGATCTTGATCTTCATTGCTCCGATGATGTTCATGTGGCCATGGTTTGCGTGAGTGCATGTGCCTCTACACTGTTTGGTTGGCGCTTGGTACTGGAGTACTTGAATTCCAAGGACGAGAAGGAGAAGAGCGATGTGTCAACGTGGATTCGCCAAAGTGGTCTGCTCCATCTCTTGCTCCCCCTCTTGTGCACGCTGGTCGATCTCGAACGCCCTCCCAAGATCTCTGCTGAGGTGTTGCTGGAGCGTCACATTCAGAACACGGCGTTTGGAAGTGTAGAGGCGTCAGATTGGCGAGGAGAGGAGGACGTACCTGATGCGTACAACATTCTGCGCGAGTTGGCGCTGTTCTTGCTGAGAGACTTGTTTGAGTACGTGCCAGTGCTGGTGAGATCGTGGTGGCAACAAGCCGATGGGCAGCTCAAGGCAGCGATCGAGAGCTTCGTGGCAAAGCAAGTCTCGCCGCAATTGGTGCAGAAGGAGCTCGCGCGCGTCTCTGAGTGGCGACCTGCCAGTCCTTTGCTCGTGGAAGATTTCAACATGAAGGCCTCAGCGCCGCACATTGGAGAAGTGATGGCTACGTATCGCAAGGACGAAGTGGAGTTGTCGATGACTCTCAAACTCTCTCCCGCTCATCCCCTCAAACCCGTCACCGTCACCATGTCGCACAAGTCCGTCACCGACGCTCTGTGGCGCAAATGGCTACTTTCCATGCGTTCGCTACTGCTCACACGCGACGGCTCCGTCCTTGACGCCGTTCTCCTGTGGCGCGGCTACCTGGACAAGCACTTCGAGGGCGTTGAATGCTGCCCCATCTGCTACGCCATATTCCACATCTCCAACTACTCTCTCCCAGATCTCGCTTGCAAAACATGCCGTAACAAATTTCACAAAGCCTGTCTCTACAAATGGTTCAACACCTCGCATCACAATGAATGCCCACTCTGCAAGACTCCCTTCAACTAGGCGCCGTGCCAGTAATGCAATGCCACAGCCCCACACTTGCATCAATCACTTCCTGTTCAATAGAGACCAATGTTCCACAAAGAATCGTGAACCACAGACGAAAGCACATGTCTTTACTCAGCTGTTGTTCGGGAAAGCGCGCATCGGGTAGGTGCGGACTACGACCCATATCCCATTTCAGTCTAGTCTGGCATACCTTGGGACGTGGAACAACCAATATTACTACATCAGACACGATACAACCTCTGGGGTCGGACTATGGTCACAGTTGGTGTCGCATGAGGACCATCAACATCCGACATCTTTGAAAGTCTCATTAGGGAATGCATCCTAATCTTGAAATAAGACAGACTCTTCAAGTATTTGATTGAGTTCAGTGGCAGCCATCGATCGCGACTGGATCGGAGAAGTCTACGCTTCTCCCTTGCGTCGTCCCTCTGCGTTGTCACTCTCTCTCTTACCTGGAGGCGTGCTTGATCCCTCTAGTCCATCCTTTCCGATAGAACATCCTTCTTTCCGTCGTATGGGCTTGAATTCTCTCCGATAGAGTTCGTATTAGGGCTTAACATCGATACACATGGAAAGCGCATCGCCCTCCCGTAAAGAAGATGGCGAGGAGGTCGAGGAGTGGGTTCCTCTGAAGCAGCGTCAAGAAAAGCGCATTACGTCCATCCGTGAGAAGTTGGAACCGTTGAGTAAGAGGCCGAAGGTGGTCGAGGTGGCCGTGGAATCTGATGTTGATGGTGGCTCGGGGTCGTCTCGTACTAAGAAGTCCCTCTTTGAGGCGCATATGGAGCGCGATGAGCATGACAAGGTGGTGAGTGAGGCAGAGAAGACTGCTGCGGAGGAAGAGAAGTTGTTGAAGGCTATGACGCAGGACATTCCGTTGCAGAGTATTGCGCAGAGGGCGCATGGCGTGGTCTTCACGGAGAATGTAAGGACGTCGTGGACGCCTCCGAAGTGGGCTGCGGATCGAACTGATGAGGAGAATGCATTGATTAGGAAGCGTTTGATGATTGATGTGGAGGGAGAGCACGTGCCGCCGCCGTTGGAGCGCTTTGTGGACATGAAACTGCCGCCGCCGGTGATGGAGCTTCTCAAGTCTCGAGGCATCTTGAAGCCCTTGCCGATCCAAATTCAAGGCCTTCCTGTGATCCTTTCTGGTCGAGATATGATTGGAGTGGCGCATACTGGTTCCGGAAAGACGATGGTGTTCGCGCTGCCATTGGTGATGTTTGCGTTGGAGGAGGAGCTGCGCATGCCGCTCCGTCCTGGCGAGGGCCCGTTTGGTCTCATTCTGTGTCCTGGTCGTGAGTTGGCCTCTCAAACTTATGATCTCATCAACGAGCTCACTCTTGCACTGGCTCGCAGCGGCATGGGATACCCACCACTCACTACCGCGCTGCTGATCGGCGGCACGAAGATGAGCGATCAGGAGCGCGTCCTTCGCGCCGGCGTTCACATGATCGTCGCCACACCCGGTCGCCTCATCCACTTCCTGAAGGAACGTCGCATCAGCCTCATGTTTTGTAAATACCTGTGCATGGACGAGGCAGATCGACTCATCGACATGGGCTTCGAAGAGGACATCCGCGTCATCATGGACCACTTCGTCGCCATCCGCCAGACCGTGCTCTTCTCCGCCACCATGCCAAAGACCATTCAAGCATTCGCCAAATCAGCACTTGTCAACGCCATCGAAGTCAACGTCGGACGTGCAGGCGCCGCCAACATGAACGTGCTCCAGGAGGTCGTCTACGTCACGCAGGAGAACAAGATCGTCTACCTCCTCGAATGCCTCATCAAAACACCTCCTCCCGTACTCATATTTTGCGAAAACAAGAGCGACGTAGACGCCATTCACGAATACCTACTCATCAAGGGCGTACACGCCGTCTCCATCCACGGAGGCAAGGACCAAAACGAACGTCTCGCCGCCGTAGCTGCCTTCAAATCAGGAGAAAAGGACGTACTCATCGCTACCGATATCGCTTCCAAAGGCTTGGACTTCCCACAGATTCAACACGTCATCAACTTCGACATGCCAAAGGAGATCGAGAACTACGTACATCGCATTGGTCGCACTGGTCGCGGCGGCCACACCGGTGTTGCCACTACCTTCATCAACAAGCAATGCAGCCCCACCATCCTCTTGGATCTCAAACAACTCCTCATCGAGGCAAAGCAGAGAGTACCGGCGTTCTTGGAAAACTACGAAGCAGAGCTCGACTATGGTCCGTCTGTGGACGCTGCTGCGGAAGCTACTGGTGTAAAGGGATGCTCCTACTGTGGTGGCCTTGGACACCGAATTGCAAACTGTCCGAAGGCTGAGGCAGTCAACAAGAAGCAAGCCGGCGTAGCCACTGGCGCATCATCTCGTGGACTCAGAGGAGACGGTGGCGGTGGATACTAATGCCTAATTGTGAATAACACTCTCTGCGTCCATATATCACCTTGTACAATCCGAAAATGAAGCAAAGTTGCGATACTCTCAATCGTTCTTCGCCGTGTTCTCTCCTCCGGTTGGCAAGGCATTTCGGATATATTCAGTCGGCTTCCCTCCCATATATAGTCATTCAGAATCCCGGAAAAAGATAGAACTGAGGTAAGAGGTAGAGCAAAGAACTTCGTATGATGCGATAGAGTTCGAGTTTTAGTGGGTGGGTGGGTGGAGATACATTGCACATGAGAGGTGCCAGCGCTGATTCTAGAGGTTGTGAAGATGTTTAATGCTATTAATGAGGTACGGGACGCAAAGAAGCGTTCTTTGCAGAGGCGAATGCAGCATAGAGCTTCTCTTCGAGGCTTGGCTGTCCAGGTTCTGTCTGAGGAACGAGGAAGGTTATCCTTTCTCCCTGGAGGTTGTAGACGGGCTTCGGCGCGTTTGGTGTTTTGATGTTCTTTGAGGAGCTGGAGGCGCCTATTGCTTTCGAAAGGGAGTGATCGACCTGTGTGGCGTCTTCGAACGAAATCCAGCCCCTCCTTCGGAGTTCCTTTGCTTTAATGCGAGAATCGTGTGAGACTTGGATAGTGGCGTGTTTGGAGATGAATCGGGAGGCAGGGCGGTTGGAGACGGGAGTGGGGTTGATGCCGCTGTTGCTGCTCGAAGAAGCAG
>Ga0307375_10001491_pt1 | contig 25513 bp, 42 predicted proteins | sample TR1MG_FD_202531 | JGI IMG/M metagenome (GOLD analysis project Ga0307375, IMG submission 202531) | Soil microbial communities from Risofladan, Vaasa, Finland - TR-1 | ecosystem: Environmental > Terrestrial > Soil > Coastal area > Acid sulfate soil | place: Finland: Risofladan, Vaasa | collected...
AAAGTGTTCGGATACCTACTTGTATCCAACCTTCTCTAGCCACTGCTTCTTCAGGATGGCGAATCCCCAGCCTATAAAGAGATTCATCAGGTCAATCAGGTCTGGCTTGGAGATCATCTCCATTTTATAGGCCAGATCGGACAGGTCTTTGAGCTTCTGCCTCATATCCTCGGGCACCCTGATGTGTAGGTCGTACTCCCCCTTGGCCTCGACCTCCTTCTCTTCTTCCTTTGGTTTTGGCTTGTTAGCTAGAGCGGATGGAGTGGAAACTATTTCTTCCATATCGTAAATATTTTAACACACTTCTGGACAAAACACAAAATCCCACTCGTAAACGTTGCGACCATCCACTATCGGCAATTTGCCTAAGCCCTGTCCGTATGCTATTATTTAAAAAGGTGGGCAGCCTAACGAATGAGAAAAATTGCCGTTCTCGCCTTGAAGGGTGGGGTAGGCAAGAGCTCGGTGGTTGCCGGCCTGGGCCTAGCCCTAAGCGAACAGAATTATAAAGTTGGCTTCCTTGACCTTGATGTCACAGGAAGCAATCTCTACTCTGCCCTCGGCCTCAGAAGTTCCCCCAAGTATTTACTCGACACCCAGAACGAGAAAATCGTTGTCCCCCAAGTAGATGATTACTGGCTGCTCTCCATAGCCAGTTACGCCGGCGAGGATAACGCTGTCCTCTGGGAAGAATCCCACAATGAAGAGCTCACTGATACCTTGACCCAGGTGGAGCAGCTGTCCTCGCAAATTGAAAACCTGAAGAACCAGCCGGAAGCCCTCACATCCAGCCTTGAAATCATAAGACGCAGCATTGACGACGTACTTGCCTCAAGCAAGTGGCGCTTTGTCAGCGAGCTCATTTCAGACGAGATTGTCACCTGGCCCCAGCCGCTTGACTTTTTAATAGCCGACCTGCCGCCGAGTACAAGCAGCGAGATGTTCTCCTTCCTAGACCAGGTAACCGATCTCCACGGCGTCTTCATTGTTTCCCAGCCCTCAAAGCTATCGGTCACCGGGCTTAAAAGGACAGTCGACCTGCTCAGGGTGAAACAGATTCCCATCATCGGCCTGGTGGCCAACCAGGACGGCTTCCTCAACAAGCATATGGAGCTTGAGTACCAGTTCCTCTCACCCAAGGTAGATTTAAAGAAGCTGGCCTCAAAGATGGGCGTACCATTCCTGTTATCCATCCCCCAGACAAGCGACTTAAATAAGATCAAACCCTATTTCAAGATGCTTGCCGAACGGATTATAACGACCAAGCCGGTGGTGCTAAAAGACGTAACACTGGTAAAAAGGTTAAAGCGCAAGATACTAAAGGGGGTGGCCAGCAGGCTTTAGGCACGGCCACCTTTTAGGTGAGCAGTAATGGCAAAATACACTATCTCCATCGACGTAGAATATGACCCTCACCAGCGGGATTTCAGGGAAGCCTATCTAAGCGGTGCCGTTAGCTGGAAGGACGGCAAGGCCCGCGATGAGAACCCCTACGACAGCTGGGGCAACATAACCTACCTTCGCCAGTGGTACCTTGGCTGGGATATGGCCTCCAAGGGAATCGTAAAATTTAAAGAAATTAACTAGGAGGATTTAGATGGCTGGTCTCATTGAGGAAATGTTTGACCGTTTCATGGCAAGGCAGTCCCGTTTCTTTGAAAGGCTGCCCAAGAAAGCCAAGATTAAGCTTTCCGAAGCTGAAAACAAGTATGCCGAACTCAGGATCACCGGTCCCGAGGGCGGCATCTTTTATTTCAAGTTCACGGGTCAGCGGCTTCAGAAGTTAACCGAAGTGCCCGACGGGAAGATGGACAAGTTCCTGTTTGACGGAGACTCGATCAACTACCCCGGCGGAGATGAGGTACTTTTTGACGTCATCGACCGCAGCCTGTCACCGAGGGCGGCCATCAGCCGCAAGTACTTCCGGGCCAACACCGACAAGATAATCTACGACACCGAGGAGTTCGCCCAGGCCTTCGAGAAGTTCCTGGACGAGATGACATCAATCCTGGGGGGAAAGAGTAAAGTTGGCTAGCTACACGCTAAGTTAAGGATGTTATGTTAGCCGAGATTCCATATGTTTTACTGATATCGGGGGCGGTTCTGCTGGGGCTATACCTGGCCAACCTCTTCTATGACCAGGGCATTGCCCAATATATCAGCCGCAAAATCGGCCACCTGGCCGGCTGCGCCGGCTTCCTCTTGTGCCCCTTCCTCTTCAGCAGCCTCTGGTGGCCGCTCATCCTGACCATTTCCTTCACCGGCCTGCTCCTTTTCGCCCGGGGCTTCCGGCCTAACACCTTCCGGGGCGTCGGCGGCTCCGGGCGGCCCGGTGCCCTTGCCGAGATACACTTCCCGGCCACCGGCATCGTTTTAATAGCCCTTTGCTGGGGGGTCATGGATGAACCCTGGCTGGCCATCGTGCCCCTAGCCTTCATGGGCGGCGGCGATGCCGTTACCGGTATCATCAGGAGCCGTCTGTACCACCGCGAGGTGAAGGGGAACTGGGGCAGCCTGGGCATGTTAATCTGCTGCCTGCTCCTGGCTTACTTCATCGAACCCTACTGGATCGGGTTTGCCGGGGCCATCACCGCCGTCATCGCTGAGAAATTCACCAAGACCAGCAGGTACATCGACGATAATTTAAGCGTTCCGCTGTCAAGCGCCCTGGTGATGTCTCTGCTGTTTATCTATTTTACATAAGGAGAAATATGAATACCTTGAGAATGAAGCCGAAACTCCTAAGCCTTGGCTATACCGTCCCCTGTAACAGCTACACTCAGGATGAAATATTTGATGCCTTGAATTACCCGGGGATATTCCGGAGGTTATTCAGAACAAGCAAGATAGAAAAGCGTCACTTTTGGGTTCCCCTTGACAGAATCACAAAGCTTAGCTGGCAGGAGCAGGAGGAGCAATATAAGGACGGCGCCATAGCGCTGTCAAGGCGGGCAATAGAGAACTGCCTGGATAGCCGTGGCCTTGATGATATCGGCTGCCTGGTATTCTGCAGCTGCACCGGTTTCTGCCCCGGTCCGACGGTGGGTCACCATATCGCCAAGGAACTGGACCTGCCGAAGGACGTTTACCATACCAACATCGGCAGCATGGGCTGCGAGGGAGGCTTCCCGGGGCTTAAGAGGGCCTACGACTTTACCCTTGCCAACCACAAGAAGGCCATAGTGATAGCCTGCGAGCTGGCAAGCTGCAGCTATTTCCCAGAGCCGGCTGGCAGACCCGACCCGGAAAACCACTACGAGCTGGCTCGCAGCAATGCCTTGTTTGCCGACGCCGCATCCTGTGCCCTTGTTGGCTTTGACAACGATCCGAGGCATCCCTACATCATTGATACCGAGACTTACACAGATACCAGCTACATAGACGACCTGGGCTATGTCTGGAGAGACGGCCGCTTGAGGGTTCTTCTGTCGAAGCGCGTTCCCGGCATCGCCAGCGAGCTGGTCTCCATCGTTGTACCCGGTCTACTCAAAAGGCACCAGTTGAAGGCCAAGAACATAGATTACTGGGTTATACATGCCGCCGGGAGTTTGGTCCTGGACAACATAAGAGATGCCCTCGGCCTGCCCGAGAGCAAGTTTACCTGGTCAAGGGAAGCCCTCAAAAGGTACGGCAACGTCTCCTCGGCAACCGTAGGAATTATTGGGAAATTGCTAATGGAAAACATAGAACCGTCATCTGGAGAAACAATGGTAATGGTATCCCTGGGGCCGGGCATGACCACCGGCGCAACGCTCATGCAATGGCCTTAATACTAAAAGGAGAAGTTAAATGAATAGAAAAATTAAGGCACACATCTTAACCCTGCCGCGCTGGTTCGCCGCTCCCTTCTTCGGGGCGGCCCTTCTGCTGGGTGTCTCCCTGGCGGGCGACTTCAACTCAAACGCCTGGATAGCATTGACGGCAGGACTTTTAATCATGGCCGGCGGCCACTCATTTAATAGCTATCTGGACTACGCCTGGACCGGTCTTGACAAGGGAGAACCCGTTGACCGTAGTGCCGAGAAGGACTACACAGGCGGGCAGAGCATTATCGCCCAGGGAGTCGTCAGCGAGAGGGAGGTTCTCTTTAACGCCATCGGCTGGTACGTTCTGGCCCTGATACCCGTTATTTACCTGGCGATAAACTCGACAGCGTTAATACTACCCCTGGCGCTGGCCGGCATGGCTATTACCTTCTGGTACTCGAAGTCAAAATTTAACTATACACATGAATTGTGCCTGGGCATAGGCGTCGGCCCTATCTCCGTACTACTTGGAATGCTGGCGGTAAACCCGGATGCCAACCTGCTTGAGGGCCTGGTGGCCAGCGCACCATTCGCCATTATCCTGAGCTTCGCCGGCCTCGCATTTGACGAGTGGCCCGACGCCGAGGCCAACCTGAAGAAAGGTGTAAAGAGCCTAGCCTACAAGGTCTGGGAGTACGGCATATCCCTCGAGTGGTACTTGACCAGCTGGATACTGTTCCTGCTCATTTACCAGGTCCTGATGATCAACGTGGGCATCCTGAACCCGATGTCGGCCATCGCTTTCCTTACGTACCCGTTCCTGATAGGCACCATGGTGATGCTGAAGTCTGATTTCAGGAAGTTCGGCGGGCTGTTTGTCGTTTTTGCGGCCATGTACCCGTTACTTCTTCTTTTGGGGCAGGTTATGGGTTAAAGATAAAGAGCCATAGTAAAGTAGAAAACCATGAAGCGGGAGCGTAGCTTAATGGTAAAGCGGAGGTCTTATATGCCTGAGATTGTAGGTTCGATTCCTACCGCTCCCACTAAATAGCCCAGGTGGGCAGGAGGTAAACAGTGAACATTCTAGTAACAGGCGCATCCGGTTTCGTCGGCCGGGCGCTGATACCCAAGCTTATCAACAAGGGAAACAAGGTGTACGGCCTTTCGAGGCACCCTCCTCCGGGAAACGAGTCCCTAATCCCCCTGGAGGGAGACATCACTGAAACCGACCTCGGCCTGCCGGAAAGCCTTTTAAAAGATGTAAAGATATCGGCCGTGCACCACCTGGCCGGCATCCACCGGCTGGACGAGTTGAGGGCCGTTGATATCTGGCGCACCAACGTCGAGGGCACCAGGAACGTTCTCAAATTCTGTCTGAAGAACAAGGTGGGTCACCTCTACTTCTGCTCGACGGCCTTCACCCTGGGCCGCAACACTTATGAGAAGTCCAAGGTTCTCAATGAGAAGGAGGTCAAGGAATTCTGCTCAGAACATCACATCAGGCTGACCATATTCAAGCCAAGCATCATCATGGGCACCGCCGAGCACCCTTACCCGGGCCACTTCTCCCAGTTCATCGCCCTTGTGATAAAGATCCACCAAAGGGCCGAGTTGATAAGGAGGCGCCTGGAGGGCAACCTGAGGCTGCCGATAATTGAACCCGTCTTCAGGATAAAAGGCAATGCCCAGGGGACTCTTAACATGATCACGGTAGATGACGTAGCCCGGGCCATGGTCTGCACCAGGAGGCCGGGCATCCACTGGCTGACCAACCCCAAGCCGCCGACCCTGGCGCAGCTGGTCAAGTGGACCGGCGAATTCATAATGGTAAATATCAGCATCCAAGAAGAATTCAAGGCGACCCCTATAGAGGCTTCCTTCCAGAAGAGGGCCCAGGCTTTTAAACCCTACCTTAAGGGAGACAATTTCCCCTCCGACATGGCAATCGTCCAGCCAATAAACCGGCAGTTCATCCAAGGCACCATAAAGGGCTTGCTATCAGGGCAGCCAAGAGAGGGGTAATCAGTCTAAATAAGGCAAATATTTTACAATTGTTTGATTTAGGCTTAAAATCAAATTAAGGAGGTTGTCATGGTTCTGCCAGGATCTATCGGTTTGATTGGCGAGTTGGAAAAAAAGTTCGGCCTGCCGCAGCTATCAAAGGTGGCCGAGTCTCTTCAGAGCTTCCCCGATGCCAAGCAGCTAAGGATGATCAGGGATATTCTGCTGGTAGCCGAAAGGCTTCCACAGAACGTCGCAGATCTGGACAAGGTTTTAAACATCATCCAGGCGATTAACTCGATGTCTCCTGAACAGCTGAAGCAGCTTGAAAAGGTATTAAAGCGGATGGAAAAAATAATGAGGCAGACGCCCAAGGAGATTATCGAGTTCATATCCAGTCTTAAAGGATAGTATGATGTCCAGTCAGCAGACAGTACGCATCGATGCCGAGGGCAGGAAATACATGGACCTTACGCCTACCCCCGAAGGCTTCGCCAAGATCATCTACACCCTTATCGAGAGCGGCGATGCCGAAGGGAAGAAGCTGGCCCTTGGAGAGATGACCAGGCTCTTCAAGGTAGCCATGGAATGTAAGGTGGATTAGCCAAGAGAGCGGTTAAATTGACCAAAGAGATGCTGAGCCAGAAGTCCGTCATGAAGTGCCAGCACTGCCGGGGTGACCTCTTCGAGTTCTGGGACGGTAAGAAAACTTGTGTCTTCCTGCTTTGCCCCAAATGCGACATCAAAAAGATGAAAACCTGCCTGATAACGGGAGCGATGACAGTCGAGGTCATGTCATATCTTGACTATCGCAGCCTTTTTAAACTGTGCGAGACCTGCCGGCTGCCCATCAGAGGCCATCCCAGGTGCCAGGCATGCCACATACTTTGCGGACCAGGCCACGAGGGTCGTCTTTCTGATTACCGAGGCTACAGGATATGCGATTCCTGCATGCTGGACTGGGTCCTTTTCGAAAGCGATCTTAATAGGCAGATAAGCCTAAAGCAATTTAAAAGCGGCTTTGCAGGACGCTTAAGAATGATAGAGGGGTCAAAAGAAAAACTGGCCGCTGGCAGAGCGCATTAGTAAAATATAACAATAATTAAATAGCTGTGATTCAGAGGGGGGTAGCCAGGCTTTTTAAAGCCGCTGCCCCTTTAATTTTTATATAAAACAGGAGATAAATACGAAGAATACCTTGAAGGGGAGGAAAAACGGGCCGAGGAGTTCCGCAGAAGAACGGCAAAACCTTAGCTCAATCCTAGTTTAAAAGGAGAGGATATTATGCTTTACCCAGGGGCAGCAATAATGATATTTGTGCTGGGCGGTCTGGGATCAGCGGCCACCTTTGCAGCCTATAACACCGCCGAGGAGCTCGGGCCTACACTAAGCGGCAAAGATTTCATGCCGGCACCGCCGCCGTACCCGCCGCTGCCCAGATTTTTCTTCACCAAGCAGGAAGAACTAAAACGGGCACTTACCCTTAAGGAATTTGCCCCCCATGAGGAAATGACATGGCAATGAACACTTTTTTGCCTGTAATGATGCTGAAATCAATAAGCCTGGCCGCCGCCAATGCCACCATATCGCCCGGCGTACTTGAGCCATGGATAGAGGAGATAGAGCAATATGTGGCAGAGAACGGCAAATTCAGCCAGAGCCAGGCGGGCTACCTTCCGTTTGCGCCGCCGCCTTTTTTCTGGGACTACCGTTGCCTAAACTGCCGATTCTGGGTCGAGCCGGATAGCTGCCAGGTTGTTTCCGGCCAGATATCGCCCTACGGCTGGTGCGTCATCTGGCTGCCGCCTGACGACAAGCCGGCCTTTTCCTGGATAAAGGAAATTAGATAGGAGGTTATTTATGACATATCTTGAAGAATTTTTGCCTCAAGCGCCCTTAGGAGGTCCACCGCTGCCCAAGGTGCTTAACATAAAATGGCCGGGCAGCACGGCGGGTAGCCTCGGTTTTGCCAGTGCTCAACCCGTACTTAATCTCAAGGTGCTATCCCGGCAGCGGGTAGCCGATTACTTGACTCCCACTTTAGCAAAGGTCCCCGGTCGAATGACGCCTAGCCTAGGGACGGCTACAAGAAACGCGGGAGCGCGTCAGGAGAGAGTTGCCTACCCCAGTTACGTGCCCTGGATAGCCCCTGTGGGGAGCGGCTACCGTGTACTTTACTAAGCTGGACTCTCAGGATAGTGGATAATCTGAGATAGGAGGTTATTTATGACAGACTTTGAAGAATTACTGCCTCAGGCTCCCGAGGAGGGTCCACCGCTGCCCAGAAGCTTAGGCATAAAGTGGCCGGGCGGCAAGGCGGGCAACCCAGGATTCGCCAGGGCCCAATACGTAAAAATTGCCTATGTGCTAGCCAGGCAACCGGATACCGTTGATAAGAGAAAGCTGGTGGATGACCTGTCTGATATGTTTGCCGAGGACAATCCTAGGTTCGACGAAGCGCGTTTTAAGAAGGCCAGCTCGGTAGGCTGATTTAAGGAGGTTGAAATATGACTGAAAAGGGAACCGTTACCTATGTCGTCGAGTTGCCTATGTGTAACTTCTGCCAGACCAGAGAGGCGGCTTACGATGCCAAGACGAAGCAGGGCCCCTGGGGATATATGTGCCAGCAGTGCTTCGAGAAACACGGTGTAGGCCTGGGTTTGGGCCTGGGACAAAGTTTAAAGCTAAAGTCGGCCAAGAGCAAGCCGTTTCTGGACTGCGTGGCCTCCGCCGAGGGCAGCTTTGACCAGAAGGTTAAGGCTTGCAGCCTGAAGACGGCCACCATGAGCCAGGAAGACCTTGAGGCAGCCGTCATGGATGGAATGTGGTATCCAACCTGCCCCTATTGCGGAGCATCCACATCAGCCGAGCCAGATGCCGAAGAGACTTACTGCGACGCCTGTGATCAGCGTTTCAAGATAATAAACCCGTACTTTTAGGTAGTAAAATGAACGACGAAAAAGTACTAGGTAAATTAAAACCTCTCGCAGGAGAAGCAGTCAAGTATGATACCTTTGACGACTTTGAGAGCGCGTTTCTTAGAGAAATCAAACATGGTAGATATTATCATGTTACAGATAATCCCAACTTCACAATTGACCCTGAGAAAGGCCCAAGGGATATGTCGTCGATGGCTATGGGCGGAGTTGAAAAAGGGAAAATGATGATTACTTCTGACCTTCCCTATTGGACTGACTTTTATAAGGAAGGCAGAGACTATGTGGCCATAGTTGATATGAGCCAAGTCCCCAAAGAGAGGTATTGGCAAGTAAACAGGGGTTTTGGTAACGAGCTATATGTTGATGACCCATCAAAAGCTAAGGTTATAAAGGTTATTTCAGTAGCTGAAGCCGGAAGAGATGCTGAGTTACACCAAAACGCACTTGAGGAATCGATTACTGGTTCCGATGCCTTAAGGAAATTTTACAATAAAGTAAAAGGAGGAAGTGAGATGGCCAAACCAAGGACGGAAGAGGAAAGGATAGCAATCCACGAGCGCATTTTCGGCAAGGGCTCCAAGCCGCCCCTCGAAAGGCTGGGCCTTGGTCAGAATAAGAACGATATGATGCCGATGCCGCCAGAATCCGGGCCGCCACTGCCCAAGACATTTGGCATACGCTGGCCCTGGAAGAAGTAGGTTGCTAAATGTGAATGTTTAGACTTAGGAGATCAGAATATGGTCAGTGAAATAGTATTATGGGGTAAGATGCCAGGAGATAAATACGAACAGTTTATAGCAACCCGCAAAACTCTTAAGGAACTACAACCAGCTATTGACTGGGCAAAGGCTGAAGGCTTTATTACACGCATAAGTGACATAGACTTAACCAAACCACCAGATTTTATCGGTACAATTAATATTTAATCTATTCTAGGATAAAGTGAGGTAAAGACTGTGATAATACATTTGCCGCCTGATTCCGGCCCGCCGCTGCCCAAGGCACTTGGATTGCGCTGGTCCTGGAAGAAGTGGGGTGTAATATGAAGGAAGAGGTGGTTACCGTTGAGTGCCCCATCTGCCACCAGGTGATAGATATCGAGGGTTATGACGGCATAAACCGCTCCGATGTCCTGGTGGGCCATATCGCCACCTACCACGCAGGTTCTGCCATGCCGCAAACACCCGAAGAAGGACCGCCGTTTCCCAAGAAACTTGGCATCAAGTGGCCCTGGAAGGAGTGACATGAAAAACAAATGGAAGCCCTTGGTCAGGGCTATGCTGGCCGTAATAGTTGCGGTGCCAACCATAGCCCTGCTCTTCTACCAGGCGGTAAACGGCTCGGAGTGGGCCATAGGCGTCCTGGTGGCCCTTTTAGTTGCCGTGCTCGGTTTCTACGGCATTAAAATGAATAAAGGTTGAGGTAACTAGAAATGGACGAGCTTAATGGGTACATCGATGAGATCCACCAGGAGCCTTACAACATCTTTGGCAACAATTGCATTCACAAGTCTCTAAAGATAATTGCCAAGGCCAAGGAGCTGGGCCACAAGGCCGACATGATAGGCTGCATCTCGGTGATACCGATAAGGCCGGCGGGCGGCTTCCCCCTGATAGGACCCCATGTCTACGCCGAGGTCGACGGCGAGACGGTCGACGTCTCGATGCAGCCAGACCTGGAGCGCGGAATATGGCCCAACGATGCCATCATCAGGCTGCTGCCCATAAACTTGAGCCAGGCCAAACCCAAATCGCCACAGGAAGGGCCGCCGCTGCCCAACAGGCTTGGACTTAAATGGCCCTGGCTTCAAGCTCTTTAGAGCTGATTTTTAGGAGGCTACCTTGATACTGGAGTTGGTCGAGATAGACAGGCCCAAGAGCATCGGCGATAAGCTGGCCGAGTACCTGGCCTGCCCGCCCCAGCCGATCCTCAGGTTTTACCAGTATTCTGCCGAAGGGGGAAACGGCGGCCGGCAGATTCTCTTCTCGGTGAGGAACGGCCTGCCTCTGCCGCTGCTCTACGGCATCTACGTCAATGCCGACTACGACGGCTATTCCGACTATGCCGAGAAGACAGACCACATCGGGCCGTTCTCCACAGATGACTGGCGTCTCACCCTGGATTCCAATGAACCCGCCCAGCTGGACATGAGGCTGGGCCTTGTACCTTTCGAGTTACAGACAGACAGGCTGAAGATGGTTCTGTGAACATGATTTACAGGTGTAATTAAATGGCAACAACTATAACGACAGCAGCGCAGCTCCAAAATATGAAGAACGACCTGACCGAGGACTACGAGCTGGGCGATAACATAAACTGCTCAGGCATAGCAAACTTTGAGCCGGTAGGCGGCTGGGACGGGCAGGCAGCCTTCACTGGAACTTTCGACGGCAAGGGCTACACCATCTCTAATTTCACAATAAACAGGGGCAGCGATAGTTATATCGGGCTGTTCGGCGAGACTGATGGAGCCACCATACAAGATGTTACTCTTGAGGTTGATATAACAGCCGATTCCGATACAGGCGGGTTGGCTGGTTGGGCTGATGACACTGACATAACAGACTGCTCGGTCTCCGGCACGGTAACTGCCAATGATTTAGCTGGTGTTCTGGTTGGCTTGTATTACGGAAGTGCCAGAACGCCGACCATGAGCGGGTGCTCGTCAGCTGGAACATTGACTTCCCTGGTAACTGGCGGTTGCGGGGGGCTAATAGGTTGGGTAGGTGGTACTTCAGCTGGTGCTTACGCTCCCAATATAACCGAGTGCTACTCCACCGCTGCGGTCAACGACACTGGTGGAGCCGGCGCTACTAATTTAGCTGGATTTATTGGATATGCCCATTCCTGTACCATCAGGAGATGTTACTGTTCCGGAGATGTTTCTGCAGCTGTTAATGTTGCCGGCTTCATAGCCTTGGCTGGTTGGGGCGGCGGAACGCCAGCGGTCAATATTTATAACTGCTACTGTCTCGGGAATGTTGTATCCACCGGCCCATTTACAGGCTCCGGCTTTGTCAACGATATACACGCCAACAGCACTGTTGAGAACTGCTACTGTATCGGCACTGTTTCAGCCCACGCCTTGGCCACTGCTGGCTTTGTTAATGCCAATAATGGCACTGTCAATGACTGTTTCTGGGACAGGCAGGCATCTGGTGTAACTACCAGCGATGCCGGTACGGGAAAGACCACGGCCCAGATGAAGACGCAGGGCACCTACACCAACTGGAACTTCACCACCATCTGGCACATATACAGCAAAATAAACAACGGCTACCCTGTGCTTTTCAGTGTTCCCGTCGCCGCCGATGGTGGCGAGGCCTGGAGCGGGGCGGTAGAGTCTCCGACGGTAACCACCGACGCCGCCACCTCGGTAGCCAAGACTACGGTCACCCTCAACGGCACCCTGGACACAGATGGTGGCGAGGCCTGCTCTGTCCGCTTCCAGTACGGGACAACCAGCTCCTACGGCACCAATACGAGCTGGCAGAGCGGGTTTGGCACGGGAGATACCTTCAGCCAGGCTATTACCGGGCTTACCGCAAGCACCACTTACCACTTCAGGGCACAGGCCACGAACTCAGCTGGGACGGTGAACGATTCTGACGCCACTTTTACAACGCTGGCACCAACTACGCCAGTAGTAGCGACCAACGATGCCACTGGTGTAGTTCAGGGGCTTGCCACCCTTAATGGAACTTTGACAGATGGAGGTGGAGTAGCCTGTAACTGCGGCTTTGAGTACGGGTTGACCACCGCCTACGGAACGACTACCGCCACCCAGAGCAGAACCATCGGGCAGACTTTCAGCCGGGAGATAGCCCAGCTAATGCCCAACACCGTATACCACTTCAGGGCCTTGGCGACAAACTCAACTGCTACGGGTTACGGCGATGACAAGACCTTCACCACCACACAGATGCCGGGCTACCCGGTAGGTGTAGAGACTGATGCTCGACCAGAAGTATACAAGGCTTACGCACTATCAAGATGGGAGTTGTGAATTTAAATGCCTGAAGTAGGAACGGATATAGGAACGCACAATAAAGGCTGTGTAGGCTAGGAGGAGAAAATGGCAGACGCAACTGTATACCAGTACTCTGGCACGTATTGTTGCTATGATTACCACTCGTCGCATTTCGTGCTAATCGTGGTCGAATCTGGAGACATAGCATACGACTGGTCATACGGGCTTGTAAAGGAGTGCGACCTCCTGTACGCCTGTGAGTCGGGAAACGAGGTAGATTTGGTTTATCACATAACTAGCTCGTTGGTGTTTGAATAATGGCAGTAGCGCTTCGTTCTGTTGGTGTAAGTCCAGGGGCAGAGTCTTATAGCGTTGTTATTACCAAGCCCGTTGGACTATCTGTTGGCGACCTGATGATTGCCCATATTGCAGTACTTGGTGAGTCAACTATGGATGCAGTGCCTAGCGGATTCAATCTCATTAGTGCTTTTGAAGTAGGCGTATCAATACTAGGTTCTTATCTTTATTACAAGATAGCGGACTCGGGCGATGCAGCGGCCTCGGACTTTACCTTTACTCTTGGTGATGGAGAGGCACCCGCATGTTTTGCTGCTATGTCTGCTTGGACTGGAGCCGACTCCACTAATCCAATCAATGATAATAACGGGCAAACTAATGGAGTTTCAAACACATGTACCGCTCCACAAATCACGCCATCAGTAGCCGATTGTTTGATACTTATGATTTGTACGGTTAAAGATAGGGTCACCCTAAATAATTATGCTATAGCAGTCAGTAATCCTGCCAGTTGGTCTGAAGCATATGATTTATCCTCATCATATGGTTATTTTGCAATAGCGGTGGGTTATGCCGACAGACCAGAAACAACAGCAACTGGCAACGGTACAGCTAGCATCCAAATTACTGTTGATAATAATATAGGTAATTTAATAGCGGTAGCTCCTTATAAAGCACCACCCCCTGAAAACGGGTTAAGGCAAATCCCCCACTGCGGACCGAGGAAGAAACGGACCGAATGGCTCAGCACCATGAGGATGTGATTACCATGATAAAACAAGGCTTAATAATATGGCAAAAACACAATTCAGCTCAATAACTGCAGCCAATATCTATACCGATGATGCCGTCGCTGTTCATGCCGCTCTTACGGCCACGCACGGGGCTAGTGGTGCGATCGTTGGCACTACTAATCCTCAGCTTATAATAGGCAAAAACCTCGGGGCTGATACGGTACTGAATAAGGCCGATAGTAACCTTGAGGGCGGGCAGCTGGAATTCCAGCAAGCTGATAACGATAAAGTACAAGCCGCTGTCTGGTTTGATCGCTACGATGGCGACGTAAGGTTCTTTAGAAACGACTCGGAGTCTAGTGCTACCCTAATCACTGCCGATCAATTTGGTACCGGTGGACCTGTCTCTTTTGATGTCCCCGATTTGTTGTGGAGAGAGACAAAATGTGATATCTGCGAGAAACCTTTTGTGGCGGGTGACAAGCTCACTACGATTGTTAAGGGGCTGTTGACCAGAAGAAACAAAGGTGGCTCTATCAAAGATGTCCATACGATAACAGTGCCTATATGCAAGGCCTGTTTCCTTTATGATACTAAGGTATTGACTAAACCCAGGGATTACCTACTAACTCAACAAGGCGAGTACCCACAGACAGCTGTAGAACTTGAAGGAGGGGAGTGTATTGTGAAGACACACGACCAGTTTAGAAAGGAAGAAAAAAAGTAAGGTAGTGAGACAACCAGTAATGGGAGTCATACATACTGTGGGATTTATCCCGAACTGATTTAAAATGAAGCGCTACATAGTATCTGACATACATACCGGCAATGACGTCACCGACTACAACAAGGTTATGGCCTTCCTGGAGCTGGTCGACCAAGACGCCGATGAGCTCTTAATACTGGGCGACTGGATGGAGCTGCTCTGGTCCAACTTCAACATAGTAAGCAAGGTGGAGCCCTATTCCTCCACCATTGTCAAGATTAGGCAGATAGCCTCAAGGAAGCCGGTCAAGGCGGTCTTAGGCAACCACGACTGGAACCTGGGCTTCTTCGCCTCACACATAGAGCCGGTGGAGATCATCGAGCCGTTTTCGGAAGGCGGCGTCTACTACACCCACGGATCCCAGTGGGACTGGGTGTCGGTCATCCTCGGCACCCCTGTGGACCCCATCTGGTGGAGCCAGGCCATGCCCTTCGTCTTTCCCACCCAGTTCTTCCTCTGGCTGGCGGCCAAGGTCTGGGCAGGCGCCGAGGACGAGTATTATTGGGGGATAGCTTACATACACGAAAGGGCCAGGGCATACGCCATGCAGAACGGCTACCACACGGTGGTTTTCGGGCACACCCATTTCCCATCCGAGGAGTACAGGGGGGGCGTAAGGCTTTATAATTCAGGCGACTTCGTAGATTCTTTTTCTTATTTAACCGAAGAAGATGGTATAATAAATTTAAGGTTCCTTTAAAACTTAAGCTTTTGTTAATTAAGAGGGGGGTAGCTATGTGGCTGCCCCTTTTCGTTTAAAAATAGCCCAGGAGGATTGATATGGCAAAAGAGCAGAGCAAGTGCGCCAGCGCCGGTATTCAGCTGTCCAACGATTACGAATCCTATAAAAGGAAGACGCCCATCGTATTTTCCGAGCATATGCGCGGCCTGGTGACCAAGGACGATTTAAAAATCCAGCACTCGGAGCTGGCCATGCACACCGGCGCCGCCGGCAAGAACTTGGTCGCCTTTTTTCTTAGCCCCCACCTGGCCTTCGCCGTTTACTCCGAGGACGGCAGCTGCGGCTATATTCACGGGGCGGCCGCCGAGGTCTTAAGCCCCGCCCTTTTAAAAAATCTTGAGGAGCGCTGGCCGATTCGCGCCGGGTGGCCAGAAGGCATTTATGTTGCCAAGCTCGAGGGCTGAATGCACGGCATTATGCGGCCAGCCGGCAAGGGGATTACCGGCAGGGGAGTACTAATATGGCCAACAACAATAAATCCATGCAGAAATGGTTATGTCCAACTCATCTTTATGAGGAACATTACCAAAAGGGTGATATTACTTCGGAGGAGTTAGATCAATACACGGCACAATGCCCTCGTTGTTAAGGTGATTTATGGCTATTATTGATTTACTACCGAAAATGGTTGATTTATACTATCGACAAGAGTTGCCTACTGAACAAGTAGCTATGATGTTGGGTATATCAAGAACCAGCATTAAGCGTATTCTGAAGAGATCTGGTTACATATTGAGGAATCCCAGTGAAGCCATGAAGTTAGCCTATAAGAAAGGGCGCGCACAAATCATTCTATATGAGAAGACTCCTAAGATGCGGCAACAAATAAGTAGAGCGTTAAAACAATACTATGCACGGAATCCTAATCCTATGCTGGGCAAACATCATACACCAGAAGCTATAGCAAAATTGCGGGGAAGACATTATTCCCCCCAAACATTGGCTAAAATGAGTAGTGGGCAAAAACACAGGATTGACCGCCCGATGTTAGGAAGACACCATAGCGAAAAATCTAAGAGGGTAATTGGGGATAAGGCAATAAACCGATGGAAAGACCCGGCTTTTAGGGAGAGGATGCAAAATACAGTAGGTAGCATGAAGCTAAAACTAAGTGCCATACAGAAAATGAATTGGAAGAAGGAAGAATATAGAGCGAAAGTAGTCCCTGCCTGCCTTAGAAGTAGAAGGCCAACGAACTTGGAGAGAATGTTCAACGCTTTGATTGATAAGTACTCACTACCATACAAGTATGTTGGGGATGGTAGTTTCATAATAGGCGGTTTGAACCCAGATTATGTGAATATAGATGGTAAGAAGGTAGCGATAGAGATATTTGGTGAATACTGGCACGAACGAAACAGGGGATACAGACGCACCGAAGCTGGTAGAAGGCAGATACTAGGAGATTTTGGCTGGCATTTAATTGTTATTTGGGGTAATGAGTTAAAAATGTTGCCTGAAGAGGCAATCCTGCAAAAAATATCTAAGGAGGGATAAGGTGCCTAAGGTGGAAGATAAAGCTGTAGCTCTTAGGATTGCTGAGATATTATTGAAACCCAATGACCCTAGTGCCGGTCCACCGTTACCACAATCCTTTGACGCTTCTTGGCCCGGCTTCCTGAAGCGCGGCATAGAACGCTTGAGGACCGAGCCGCCCTGGGTGACCATCCCAAAGTACGGCATCGTGGAAGAGCTGAAGCGCGAGTTCGAGGTGGTCACCGGCCAGAAAATAAGCTGATTAGGAGAAAATCATGGCAGTAATAGAGGACCTGGTTGACATAACAGTAGAGGTACCTTCCGGCCAGTCGGTGGTCGGCCAGGTAAATCACATCAGGGGCAAGGTTAGACTGGGCGACCGCTTCGCGGCGCCCCCCTTCGTCTACGCCGAGATACAAAAGAAAGACTGGTATAAACCCGAAATACTGGAGAAGACCTGGCATGAGCGCGGCCTGCCCAAGCTACCCGAGGGCGACTTTGACATCGAGTGGATCCCGGACGGCGTCGGCCACTACGAGGTAACGGTGGTGGCCACCCCAGCGCCGATATCGCTGCCGGTGGTGGGCGTCTTCCCTATAACAGGCAAATCGGTCAGCTTCAAGGTGGAGGTAGGCGACCAGCCTCCCGAGGAGTTAAGGATAAGAAATTTCAAGATAACCCGCTACGGCAAGGGCGGTGAAATCCCGGTATACCCGCCCAGCCTGCTCGACCTGGAAATAGGCGACACCTGCCGGGTATACCTTAGTTTCGAACACCTCGGCCCGGCCATCACGGGCAGGCTCCACGCCGCCATCTGGAAAAAGAGCTTCTTTGACCCCCACGACGAGATACTAAACGCCGAAAAGGGCTTTTCAGTACCCGAGGTATACGAGTGGAAGCCCTATACCGACTCTATCGACATATTTGTGAGCAAGGGCGAGACCGATGTAAGCTACGGCCTCTACGCCAAGACAATGGCCATCACAGGGGGCGATATATTCACACCGTACTTAAGCGACGTGATCAGCATTGCCGGCGCCCCGACTGAGCCGCCGGCAGCCGATATAAGGAACTTCGATTTCACCATCACCAAGGGCACCTACCAGGAGGGCGACACGGTGCCCTTCACCGGGCCCTACGAGTACCAGGGCATCGCCCAGCCGGGACAGCTGACCATCTCGCTGGGCACTGGCGTCTACCCCTCGTTTTACACCAAGTTCACCTTCCCGCCGAGCGCGGTGGGCTTCGCCGCATCTGGAGGCTGGTCCTTCAACGAGCTGGCGGGCAGCATAGTGATACCGCCGGGCCTTGAGCCTGGCCAGACCTACAGCGTTAGGGCCAGGCTGGAAGGGCTAACCGATAAAACCCAGGAGACCGACACCGACTGGTCGTCATTTGATCTGCTGGCCAAGCCGCCGGGTTCAGACATCAAGAACTTCGACTTCAAGGTGCCCAAGACCACCTACCGCATCGGCGATAACGTGAATTATGTCGCCCCCTACGAATACCAGGGCAAAGCCCAGGGCGGTGGCCTGACCATCTCGCTGGGCACCGGCATCTACCCCTCGTTCTTTACCAGGCACACCTTCCTGCCCATCCCGGTGGGCTTCGAAGAATCGATGGTCTGGCAGTCCTACCTGCTTACCGGCGATTTCATGCTGCCCAACACCCTGGAGCCGGGCCAGGCCTACAGTGTCAGGGCCAGGCTGGAAACCCATGACGGTGCCCAGGAGACCGACACCGACTGGGGTGCCCTCGACATAGAGGCGCTGCCCCCCGAGGAGCTCAGGATATCCGATTTCAGGATAGACTCCTATGGCAAGCGTGGCTACCCTCCTGTAGCCCCACCCACTATGGTGACGCTGACCAAGGGCGATGTCCTTAGAATAAACGTCTCCTTTAACTACGCCGGCCCCAACATAAGCGGCCAGTTCCACGCCGCCATCTGGCAGTCATCCTGGTGGGGCGACCCCCACGACGAGGTGCTGAATGCCGAAAAGAACTTCACCGTGCCCCAGACGGAGCTGCTGACCAGCTACACCGACTATATAGACATACCGATAACCCTGATCGGCAAGGGCACCTACGGCATCTACGTCAAGGTAATGGGCATCACCGGGGGCGATATTTTTACAGAGTACATCTCTAATGTAATCACCATAGTTTAAAAGGAGGTTTAAATGAGGGAAAGCAAGGAAGAGCTTGAGAAATGTTTCAAGGGCATGGACGGCACCGAGTGGCGAAGGCTCAAGGATAGCATCAAAAGTGTGCCGGTACATGAACAAAAGCAGGTCTTTGACTGCTGGAAGAAAAGTTACCGGAATATGGTAAAACACAACAACCCGAAGCGGTATTATGGAGGTATAACATGGCCCAACAAGAATGGGAAATCCTAAAGGAAACGCTGCGACAGCCGTCAAGCCCCCACGGCCGGGAGGCGGCCGCCAAGGCCTTCAGCCAGTACGAGAGGACCTTGCCTGCCGGCTCAAAACCAACCCTGGTATCCCTCGGACTCGGGCAGGGCTACCCCAACGCCGTGCCTGTTGACCAGATATCGGAGGAGCTCAAGAAGAATCCCAAATTCTTCGAGTTGATGCACGAGATCGTGGAGAGCGACTGATGACTTCTATGCTGGCCCTGCCATTATACGACCTACCGACGCGCTCTTCATCTGGTTTCCTGCTTCGCTGGATTGCCCCCAGGATGGGGCCCGTCCAGCTAATCTCGATACTCGATACCAGCGGTGCCTTCCAGGCGCTGTCGGTGCCCTCTGACATAATCGTGGCCACAGGACACGGCAACCCCGACATCCTCACCGGCCACAAGGAGGCGGTTATCCTGAGGGTGGGCGACTATGATCCCAAGGTAGTAGCCGGCAAGGTGCTCAAGTTCCTGTCTTGCCAGACGGGCAATCAGCTCGGCCCTGACACCATAAATAACGGCGCCCTGAGCTATGCAGGCTACGGCGCCGATTACGTATGGGTGGTCGATGCTGATAAATGGATGACACCCTGGTCCGACGAGTTTGCCGCCAAGAGCATAATGCCTGTCGTTGACTCTATTAACGCCCTTCTCGACGGCGAGACGGCCCAGACGGCCTTCGACATAGAGATGGAGGGATATACCCGCAATGCCGACCTGACGGAGAACGAACTCATCAGGTCGTGCCTTAAGTACAACCGCAATAACGCCGTATTACTGGGCGATCCCGAAGCCAGGGTGAAGCCGCGGCCCAAGATAACGATGCCGCTGCCGCCGCCGCCGATAATCGTACCGGTGAACCTGTAGTGGAGGTGATGTGTATAGCTAATTTTACATCTCGTTATAAAAGTTTGACAAAAAAATAAACTTGTGCCTAAAATAGATTAGGTATTTTCAGAGGGGGGTAGCAACCTCGGCGTTAGTCGGGGGGCTACCCCCCTCTGCTATATTCCGAGGCTGCTACCCACCACAAGAAAAAGGAGGTTCAAATGATTAGAGCATTGCCAGAAACAAAAACTATTGTGGACTCAATAGGCGATGGCATCGTTGATGCCGCCGAGTGGCCTGTCAGGTGTGCCGAGAACGTGGCCGCGGTAGCCACGGTCTTCGCCAACAGCGTAAAAGGCAACATGGATAACTTAAAGGAACGTATGCCCGACGACCCCTCGGTAATTCCAGATACCGTAGTCGTTGCGGTTGGCCAGACATTCGAAGTCGGTTTAGGCATGGTTGAGGCCTTGGCCAAGGGTACCCTCGATAGCTTCGAAGCTGTCAGAAAACAAATATCAAGGGTTACCAGGTAAATCTTAAAGGAGGAATGAAATAATGGGTTACAAAAACATACAGGGTGTTCTCCTTGCTGCCACCAAGTACCCGGCCTCAATCGAGGCGGTCCTGCCGCCAGGCGCACCAAAGATATCCACCATGCTGGCCGAGGCAGCCGTGCAGATTCCGGCTGTTCCAGACCTGCCGATCGAGATACCTGATTTGCCGGATGCGCCAGCGCTACCCATGCTACCGATCCCCGAGATGCCGACGCCAACAGCAGCCACATTTCAGAACGGTGGGGCGCCACAGATAGCGGCCACGGCATCACCACAGCGCTTCGTCAGCGGCGTCGAGGTAGTACCCCTGCAGGCAACCAAAGAGTATTTTCCGGCGGCACCCAATTCATGGCCAACCAGCAAGGGTGTCGTCCCAGAAGTAGTAACTAGGAGGGGAATGTAATGGATAACACATCAGTCGTTGATGCACTAAAAGCGGCCAACCTTTGGAAGGACACTGGACGCGTACCGGAGCAGCTTTTAATAACCGTGCTGCCCAGCGGCGAGCGATCACAGCACAAGATGGCCGAGATTAACTACACGGACATCCAGACGCTGGGCATTGAGCTCGACGTGGCCCTTAAATTCGAGAACCCCTACATCCAGAGCCTGTTCGCCAAGAATGCGGTGGGCATCGTCAATGCGATGAGGGCTGTAAACGTTGACAGCGCCTCTGGATTCAAGGGATCCGTCGGCGCCGGCCGGCAGCTGGACTTCATACTCTTCAGGCCAGAGCAGTTTTTCCTCGGGGGAGCCATAAGGATGACCTGGCAGAGGCTTATCGCCAACGCCAGCGCAGACGTTTACTTCATCGAGGGCTCGACATCGGGTTCCAACCTTACCATGGGCGACAATGAGTGCATGTGTCTGTTCGGTTTTGCAGACTGGGCGGAATCACCGTGTACCTCGGCCTACCAGATGGAATACCTGTCACAGACCTACAACATCCAGAACCTGGGTTTCGCGCTAACCGACTACGAGCTTTTCTACCCGCTGATAGAGTGCGCGGAACCGCTGACCGTCTTCCCCAAGGAGACGATCCGCGTCAAGGTCTGCTACAACGTGGCAGGCACCGACTACCTGACGCCGATAGGACTCTGGATCAAGATGAGCTCCGACCTGCGTTCACTTGGTAGCGGTTAATAAAAGGCTTTAATAAATACCGTAGGCTGACGGAAGTCGACGCCCCCCGGCAAGGTCTGGGGGGAATTCGGCCATATAGGAGGTTTTAACTATGGGAACAAGAGGACCAAAAACGTATCTTTATGGGCCCAGGATCAGGGGCGATATCGACCTGGGGGTTGATCCCAGCAGTATTGATGGCGCTGGTCAACAAAATTGGGCCAAGATGATCTTTCCAGGCATGAAGCTGGCTGGCCAGTCCGACCAGTTAATCACAGCGCAAAGCGCCACCCAGAAGTTCGCAATCGGCACCAGGAGAATAGAGTACGGCCGTACTTTCCGCTACTCCAAGTGTGGTGCAACTACCACAACGGCGGCTCTTGCCAGGCTACTGTGGAACGGCTGCTATGAACCTGAGTGCGCCAGCCCCTACGAAGACAGAGACGGCTTCTACGGTGACCTGTTAACAGCTGCCTCAGTCGGGGATAATTATCTCGACCTCGAAGAGGTTTCCGCCGGACGGGCCGCAAACGCATTCCAGGGCGGCTACCTCACTCCCTTCGACACAAACTATAACCAGTACTATATCGTGAAATCGGATGCATCAACTTCTACCTACACCCGTGTTTACCTCGACCATCCGCTGGTACAGGCCATATCTGCCACCAATGGTATCCAGGCATACTACAGCCCCTATAGCAAGATCATAGACGGCTCCCTATCTGCTTTTTACACTGCCATGGGCAAGTCGAACTGTGGCGATATAACCACTGACTACTACTTCTGGCTGCAGACCGCAGGCCCGTGCTGGATCACTCCTACCGGCTGGGGAGCAACATGCCCAGGCTACACCAGCCAAAAGCGAGATGCATACGCCTGGACTGACGGTACCGTTCAAATCCAAAACACCGTCGGCTCGCTCCAGAGGATAGGCTACATGCTGCCCGCTAACCAGGCGACCATAGCTTCCGTGTTTATCATGCTGCAGCTTGAGTAACCAGAAAAAACGAAGTTATTAAAGGAGAGCCCAATATGAGGCATTTTGAAAAGTACCAATCGGAGGATCTAATAAACGCCTGTAAGGAGAAGAGGCTAGACACCGAGGGAGATAGGGAAACCCTGATTGCCCGGATTGAAAGCAGGGGAGGTACCAAACACCCCGAGGCTACGCCCGAACCTGATGCGAAACCAGAGGCTTAAGGCTTTAGCCTCTTAATCAAATAGTAACGTTCACTTTCCGACGATAGGAGAGAAAGGAGGAGTGGATTGATAGAATACGTACCTAGTCCTATGGCTACAGTTACCTCGGGGGTACCCAAGTTGCTCCAGGAGGGCTCCTACGTAAGGTTCACCGACAAGTGGCCGGTGGAGCTCAATTTCGTCAGCGGCAAGACCTTCCTCATCACTAAAACCAACGAGGTTCCCTACGACCTGCACTACATTATACCGACCAACGACTACACTGACGTCGACTTCTCCAACCAGGGTGACGGCGTTAACCTCTACCCCACGGAGACCAACACCCTCTACCAGGTGGCCTTAGGATTCAAGCCGGCCAATTTGCTGGCCGATATCTACATCCCGGCCGGCGAGTACTGCCAGAGGCTTCAGCAACCGAGCATGGTGCCCACCCTGAGTTCGAACACCTTGCGCTACCTGGGCGCCTTCAAGCCGGTGGACAGCCCCTACTTCGACAAGAGGATGTTCTTCTACTTCGTCTACCACCTTGAGCCGCTGATAATGAGGCTCTACGTGGATTACGGTATCGACTACGACAAGGTGGTCTTGGGACTGACCATCAACAAGTGTTTCCTGCAGCAGATATCGCCCACGCCGGAGCAGCTTTCAAAGGCCAAGGTGCTGCACTACTATTCGGAGCTGAGGTGGTAAGGAGGTAAAAGATGCCAAGCATAATGCACGCCATGGAATCAACAAACGTCGTCTTCGCCACCCAGAAGCAGAACGCCAAGGCCATACCCAACGTGCTGGTGGTCGACAATTACACCGGTTCCGGCACTAACGTGATAACCCTAGTGGATCGCTTCACCCCCTCTGCCACCAATGGCACCGCATCTCCCTCGGAAACGACGGTCAACCGGCTGCGCATCACGGTGGACAATGGCAGCCTCGAGATAATCGGCGACGAGCTGAAAAACATCGAGATCCTGGGCCAGACCGAGGTATCGATAGCCACCGCCATGGACTCCGGCTGCTACGTGACGCTGGGCTGGGATTTCCAGTAATAGGGGCCTAAAAACCCCATATTATATACGAAGGGAGAGGGGGTTTTTAAGCCCGTATCTCCCTTTTGTCTTTTAAGGAGGCTTAAAAAATATGGCGCGACCCGGAGTATATCCACCGCCTGACCCGACCACGCCCAGAAAGGCGCCCTGGGACCACGTCGAGGAGCTGTGCAATAAACTGGATATCCTGATAGCTGCCCTGGGCATCACAGTGCCGGTCGAACCCGGGTTTCCACCTGTTGTACCCGGCGTGCCACCTGTTTTACCCGATTTTCCAGAGTTTCCCAGTTACGGCCCGATAGTCGAGAAACTTGAAGAAATCAGGAACCTGCTAACCATACTGGATATAAAGGGGGTCATTTCCTGGCAGGCGGGCCCGATCCTGCCGCTCTACTACGAAAAGATAAACACGACAGGAACCTTCTCCAGCGAGATGATGAACTGGAAAGAGGGCAAGCGGCTGATGATCAAGGTAACCTCGACATTAGACCAGGATGCCACCATACAGGTGTTGGGCAACATCGAGAACTCAGTGATAGGCTCGGTCAATATAAATGCAGGCTTAAACTGCGCGGCCAACAGTGCCATCACGGTGGGCATGGCCTGGGATGACTGGCATCCCTACATCGGCTGCCAAGCGACGCTGGCCACGGCGCCGACCAAGGGAATGATAAAAGTACAGGCACTGGTTCAGAGGTAAATATAAGGATCAAATTATATTCTAGGCAAATATTAAATAATGAATATGTCATTTAAAGGCATCAATTATGGTTAATTCGGGATACGCCCTGGCCAGGGAACAATTAATTCAGACACTGACATGCTGGAACAGCACCACCACATCAGACGGCGCCGCCGATGGCTCGAGCCTGGTGGACAGTACACTGATAGGCAAGAACGACTTCCTGACCGGCAAGAGCATCATTATAATGTCGGGCTCGGCAATGTACGAGACCAAGGGGATCGGCTCGTTTAGCGCAACCACCGGACGGATGACAATTTCTGGCTACTGCAGCGCCCAGATAGTGGCCGGCACATTATACAAGGTACTGAACACGCTGCCCGATTCGGTCCACATATCATCCGGCCTGATCGCCATGGAGGGTTACGACTACGTATCCGGAGAGTACCGGAAGGTGGCCGTCAACGCATCAGGCCATCTACTCACCGACGTTGAGGTCGATGTTTCATCTGGTCTAAATGTCATTGTCGAGTCTGGTTTGTTCGTCTCTATATCAGGCCAGTACGTATACGCCGATGTTGAGGTTGAGGTTTCATCCGGCCTACACGTCATTGTTGAGTCAGGCGTCTACCTGGCTTCAGGTATTTATGTTTCTATATCAGGTCAACACGTCTACGTTGAATCGGGCGTTTACCTAGCCTCAGGCACATGCGTTGCTGCCGCATCAGGTCTGGGGGTATTGATATCAGGTCAATATGTTGAGATAGACTCAGGTCTCGGTGTTAGCATATCAGGCCAGTGGGTCTTTGCCGATGTTGAGGTCGATGTTTCATCCGGTCTCCATGTTATCGTTGAGTCAGGTGTAGGCGTTCTTATCTCCGGCCAGATGGTAGACGTTGCCTCTGGTATAGAGGTTATCGTTGAGTCAGGGCTAGGCGTAAGTATCGCTTCTGGTCTCGGTGTTTCCATCTCTGGTCAGCACGTAGTTT
>Ga0307375_10001492_pt1 | contig 25482 bp, 22 predicted proteins | sample TR1MG_FD_202531 | JGI IMG/M metagenome (GOLD analysis project Ga0307375, IMG submission 202531) | Soil microbial communities from Risofladan, Vaasa, Finland - TR-1 | ecosystem: Environmental > Terrestrial > Soil > Coastal area > Acid sulfate soil | place: Finland: Risofladan, Vaasa | collected...
GTCGGCAGCAACAAGGGTGATGTGCTGGCATACGGCGAGGATGGCAAGCTCAGATGGAAAAGCCTGGTATCCAGCGAAGTGCTAAACGTTTCGAAAGTTGCCGACGGCATTGTGATGGTGCGCAGCGGCGATGGAAGGATCGCCGGATTGAACGCCGAAACCGGCAAGCAGGTTTGGACGTATGAGCGCAGCACACCGGCACTGGTTGTGCGCAGTCATGCGGGTGTAGCGATACAGCGGGGTGTGGCATTTGCCGGGTTTGCGGCTGGAAAGCTGGCCGCGATACGCATCAGCGATGGCGAGGTGCTATGGGAAACCCTGGTGTCGCAGCCGCGCGGGAATACGGAACTGGAACGCATCAGTGATGTGACCAGCGACCCGGTCGTGGATGATGATCAAGTTTGCGCCGTTTCGTTTCAGGGGCGTACCGCTTGTTTTGACACTGCGCAAGGCAACCAGTTATGGAGCAGGGACATTTCCAGCTATACCGGCCTGACGATATTCAGCAAATATCTTTACCTCAGCGATTCGACCGGATCCGTGATTTCTCTGGATAAAACCGACGGGGCGATGGTGTGGAAGAATGCGGATTTGTTGTATCGTAGCCTGACCGCACCTTACGTGTTCGGAAATTATGCCGTGGTCGGCGACCTGGATGGATACCTTCATGCATTGAATCTCAATGACGGAAGCTTTGCCGCACGTATCAAGCTGGACGGTGGAGCGATCGAGGCGACGCCGATGGGTTTGGATGACGGGCTGCTGGTGCAGACGCGCGGTGGCGAAATGTATTCGCTGACTCTCAAATAAGGAAAGATTCCAGTATGTTGCCCACAGTTGTTCTGGTCGGTCGTCCGAACGTGGGCAAATCCACCTTGTTCAATCGTCTCACGCGCAGCCGCGACGCACTGGTCGCTGACCAGCCGGGACTGACCCGTGACCGACATTACGGAAAGGGCCGAGTCGGGGACAGGCCTTTTCTGGTGGTTGATACCGGCGGACTTGAGCCGGTTGCCAAGGATGGCATCATGTTCGAAATGGCCAGACAAAGCCGCCAGGCCGTGGATGAAGCCGACGTGGTGATGTTCCTGGTCGACGGCCGCGCCGGCTGCACGCCGCAGGACGCGATCATCGCTGAACAGTTGCGCAAGACCGGCAAGCCGATCTTGCTGCTGGTCAACAAAGCTGAAGGCATGGCGCGCGCCAAGGTGACGGCGGAATTCTTCGAGCTGGGACTGGGCGAACCTTTTCCAATCTCTTCCGCACATGGCGACAATGTCACCGAGGTTGTCGAGATCGCGCTGGAGAATTTTCCGCCGGAAGCGGAGGAAGAAACCGAGCACGAGCACCCGCCCAAGCTGGCCATTGTAGGGCGCCCCAATGTAGGCAAATCGACGCTGGTGAATGCCATTCTCGGTGAACAGCGCGTGATCGCGTTTGACCAGCCGGGTACCACGCGCGACAGTATCTACATTGACTTTGAACGCGGCGGCAAGCAGTACACCATTATCGATACCGCAGGGGTGCGCCGGCGCGGCAAGGTCGAAGAGGCGGTGGAGAAATTCTCCGTGATCAAGACCATGCAGGCGATCGAGGATGCCAACGTGGTGGTGCTGGTGGTTGATGCCCGCGACCAGATCACCGAGCAGGATGCGCATGTGGCCGACTATGTGCTGCAGGCGGGGCGCGCGCTGGTACTGGCTGTCAACAAATGGGACGGGCTGGACGAACACCACCGCGACCAGGTCAAGCGCGACATCGAACGCAAGCTGCATTTCCTGAGTTTTGCCAAGTTGCATTTCATCTCCGCGCTGCACAGCAACGGCATACCGGGATTGCTGAAGTCAGTGGACGAGGCCTATGCGGCGGCGATGTCCAAACTGTCCACCCCGAAACTCACCCGCGCCCTGATCGGCGCGCTGGAAAAACAGGCACCGCCCAAGAGCGGGCGCTTCATACCGAAGATGCGCTACGCCCACCAGGGTGGCAGCAACCCGCCGCTGATCGTGATACACGGCAGCGGCCTTGACGATGTGCCGGCAAGTTATACGCGTTATCTGGAACGCACCTTCTGCGAGATATTCAAGCTCAAAGGCACACCGCTCAGGATTCAATACAACTCCAGCAAGAATCCGTTCGAGGGCTCCAAACCCAAGCCGCTCACCGAGGGTGAACAACGCAGGGCGCACCGCGCGCGTATCCGCGGACGCAAACTGTACGGCTGATCCGGACAGCACACCGGCAATTTCCAGGCATAGCCACGAACCGGCACCGGTTTGTCTGTCAGGATATTTCAGTCCTGTCATTCCTGCCGGGTTTTATCCGGATTCCGGTTCGGGATACAATCCGCGCATCGCTCGTTCGCTTCGTACTTTTTCCGCGGAGGAATCATCGTGGCATCCAGAAATGCTCCAAAGAAGGCTGGGGTAGCTGCAATGAACACCCTGCCTCCTGTCCGGGAAAAACAGGAAGGGACTTTTCCGATAGTCGGCATCGGTGCCTCCGCAGGGGGACTGGAGGCCTTCGAGCATTTTTTTCGCAGCGTTCCGGTCAATCCCGGCATGGCCTTTGTGCTGGTGCCGCACCTCGATCCGGGGCACGCCAGTATCCTCACTGAAATCCTGCAGCGCAGCACCGCGATGCCGGTGGCCGAGGCACAGGATCAAATGAAAGTGGCGTCGAACCGCGTCTACGTGATCCCGCCCAACCGCGACATGGCGATCTTCCACGGCAGGCTGCAGTTGAGCGTGCCGGTGCAGCCGCGCGGGCAGCGCATGCCGATCGACGCTTTTCTGCGCTCGCTGGCCGAAGACCAGGGCGAGCACGCGACTGGAAGGTTATACTGTAGAACACGATTTTCCTGCCATTGGGCGGCGCAAGATGCTGCTCAATGCACGCGGCATCGTTGGCAAGGATGGCCAGATGAATTTGATCCTGCTGGCGATTGAGGATGGCGGCGCTGTCATGACCTAGCAAATTCGAGGGTAATCCCAGTTCCAATTCACCGCAAGCGGCGAGGGACTCATGAACAAGAAACCGAATAAACCCGTGGAGTTGAAAGATCAGAAAACGCTGCGCAGACGCGCAGAGGCAAAACTTCGGCACAACAATTCTGCACCGGCTTCGCAGCGACCTGCCGAAGAATTGCTGGAAGAATTCCGGATTTACCAGGTCGAACTGGAGATGCAGAATGAGGCCTTGCGCGAATCCCAGATCGAGCTGGAAAAATCCCGGGACCGTTATCTGGACTTGTATGAATTCGCCCCGATCGGCTACATCACGCTCACGCCCGATGAACTGATTCGCGATATCAACCTGACCGGATCCGCGTTACTGGGAGTGGAGCGCAGCAAACTTATCCGCCGGCGATTCTCTGCCTTCGTTGCTCCCGATGGGCAAGACTACTGGCACCAGATATTCATGCGCACCGTGCAGCACAGCGACCAGCAAAGTTGCAATTTAATGCTGCAGCGAAATGACGGTTCACGCCTGCATGTCCAGATGGAAAGTATTCATCTGTTCAAGGAGGGTGAAGAACCGCTGGTGCGATTCACCCTCACCGACATGAGCAGGCTCGATCAGGCTCGTGCTACAGAACGCCGCCTGAACTTTCTTCTCGACCATGCGCTGGACATGATATTCATCTTCGATCCCGATACCTTGCGCTTTGTGTATGCGAACAAGGGAGCAACAACCGGCACGGGATTCAGCCGGGAGGAGCTGCTGCAAATGTCCCCGCCCGATCTGTTGCCGCTGATACCCGAGCCGGAGTGCCGGGCATTCATCGCCCCGCTGAGCAGCGGTAAACGAAAAAAGCGTCGCTTCGAGACGATCGCCGGCTGCAAGGACGGAAGGGATATGCCGATTGAGACACAACTGCAATTCATCAACCAGAATGGCGATACCGGACTGTTCATGGCTATTGCACGGGATATTACCGAACGCAAGTTCGCCGAGCGGGAATTGCGCGAGCAGAAAAATCTGCTTTGGCAGGTGATCGACGCCGACCCCAACATGATTTTCGTCAAGGATGGCCAGGGCAGGTTCATGCTGGTCAACCAGGCGGTGGCCGATTACTACGGCGTGACAATAAAAGCCATGATCGGTAAAAAAAATAGCGTATTCAATACGAATCCCCGCGAAGTCGAGCGCTTTTCAGCAGCCGATCGGGAAGTAATCGAAATCAAGCATGATGTGGTATACACCGAGTTGTTGTCCAAGGATGGCAAGGAGCGTTGGATACATACAATCAAACGTCCGTTGCTGCATGCCGATGGATCAATCAATGTGCTGGGTATCGGGGTGGATGTTACCGGACTCAAGATGGCCGAGGAGAAACTTGCCGAATCCTACCGCGAACTGCAGCGGCTCACGCTGCATCTGGAAAACGTCAGGGCGGAGGAGCGGGCGCGGATTGCGCGAAATCTGCACGACGAAATGGGGGCGACACTGGCCGCGCTGAAAATGCGCACCGCCTGGCTTGCATCGAAGCTTCCCGCTACTGCACCGCATCTGCTCGACGAGGCGGCGCACATATCGGAACTGATCACGTCGGGAATCCAGACCGTTCGTCAGGTTGTTTCCGAACTGCGGCCGAACCTTCTGGATGATGTAGGACTGGCGGCCGCCGTCAAGGACTACGTGAAAAGATTCCAGCACGACAGCGGCATCGAATGCAAGCTTGCCTTGCCCCGGTTAGGTGTATCGCTCAACGAGAATCAGTCCGTGACCGTGTTCCGCATCATCCAGGAATCGTTGAACAATGTTTCGAAGCATGCCCGGGCGAGCAGGGTGGAAATCAGGTTTTTCCGACAAGGCGACTTTCTGGTGCTGGAAATAAGGGACAATGGGGTCGGGTTTGACCCGAACCGCAAGGAACACAGCTTCGGATTGCTCGGCATCAAGGAGCGCGCGATGATGATAGGAGGAAAAGCCACGATTGAGAGTACACCAGGCGAGGGTACGCTGGTGACGCTCAGGATTTCCTCCGTGCAGCAGGCTACGGCCGCCCATCCGGCTAGAACGATGCTGCCAGCAGAAATCGGCATTCATACAGAAAGAGGTGAACTGTGATCCGGGTATTGATTGTTGATGACCACGTGATTGTGCGGCAGGGATTGCGCAGGATACTTGAGGAAGCCGAAGGCATCGAGGTGACGGGGGAGGCGGCCAACGGGGTCGAAGCACTGAAAAAGATCAATACCCTGGATTGGGATGTGATGCTGCTCGATATTTCCATGCCCGAAAAAGGCGGTGATGACACGTTGAGGCAGCTGCTGAACGAAAAAAAGGATGCCAAGGTATTGATACTGAGCATGTACTCGGAGGACCAATATGCGGTCCGGCTGATGAAGGCAGGTGCATGGGGATACCTGACCAAGGATGTCGCACCGGAACAGCTGGTCTTTGCAATCAGGCAGGTTATCGGCGGGAAAAAATACATCAGCTCCACGCTTGCCGAATTGATGCTGATGGAAATCAATTCTGATCGCGAAAGGCCCTTGCACGAAAATCTGAGCGACAGGGAATATCAGGTATTGAAACTGCTCGGTTCCGGGAAAAAAGTGTCCGAAATCGCGGCCGCGCTGTCATTAAGCGTGAAAACGGTCAGCACCTATCGCGCGCATATCCTGGAAAAAATGAAATTGAAAAATAACGCCGAACTGATCTATTACGTGATTCAGAACGGATTGATGCAGTAACGCGGCCTGTCAAGGTTTGCCTTTGTCGGCCAGTTGGCACGATGACCGGAATTCACCCCGCATTCGCGGCCCTGACAACCGGCGTCCTGCCTTTATACTGTCCGGGCGTGACCCCCATGATGCGCTTGAAATGGCGGATGAAATGGCTCTGGTCATTGAACCCCATCGTCTCGGCCACCTGGCTCAGCAACATCCCCTGACGCAACAGCGGCAACGAACGCTCGATGCGCAAGTGGATCTGGTAGGCATGCGGCGTCAGGCCGAACTGCGCGGTAAACGCCTTCAGGAAATGAAACCGGCTCAGCCCGGCCATCGCGGCAATCTCGTCCAGTGTGATCGCATGTGCGTACTGTTCGTAAAGGAAATCCCGCGCCCGCAATAGCGGCTGCCGCCCCGGACTGGCCATCTCCGGCACCCGCTGTTCTCCATGGTAAGTCAGCAGCGTCCCGACGCATTCGGCCAGGCGGCTTTGCAGCTCTATGTCGGCCGCAGCTTCCAGGATCACCTCATGCAACCGCTTGCAAGACATGTACACCGCCTCATCGATGCTCGGCACAGGCTTGAAATGCAGCTGCCCGGCGATTTCCATCTCCTCGCCGTATTGCTGCATTGTCTCGGGGGTGATGAACAGCACCTGGAAATCCTGCGGTTTGCTCACATGGAGGGTTTCGTGGGTTTCACCCGGTTCGAACAGCGTGGTGCTGGAATCAACGATCCGGTTCGTGCGCTGCCGGTAGCGTTTATCGGCGGCCACCACATCATTGGTGCAGAATGCATACTGCTCGTGAAAAACTCGCCAATGACGGGAGCTGTCGCGCGCCATCATCAGCTCGACACCGGGCAGGGCGGTGGATCGGGCGAACTCGATGAGTTCATTCTTATTATTATCTACATTGCCCAACTTTTTGTCTCCCTGATTCCGATGCTGTTGCATAAAAACTGCAAGCAACGATCGGTACAGAATTTTACTTTGCGCAAGCAGTTCGCGGGACAGCAATATCGTACAACTTGATAATGAAGTTGAACAATTGCGTTCTATACCCATGCTTAGGCAACTGGGAAAATTCAATATGCAAATTATTGTGCTGGCAAGGAGGATGTTTCCTGTTTCAGCCATGCTGCGGATTGATTCAAGCTGTGACCAGCTGCTAGCGGATGGCCTGATGTCCAGACAACGGCTTCATCCAACTATCAGCTTTTACATAGCAATTATTCCGGAATGGACTTGAGTATAGGACAAACTCCGATGAAACATTTCGGAAGCCGGCAGTAATCATTTGAGCGTTGCGCCTATATTTTTCTGCACATGCTGTTGGCACAATCCGGGTGCCAGACAAATACCCGCAATACCGAAATCGAGCAATGGAAATGACCAGATCATCCACCTCATGTTCGGCACAGGTAAGCCGGTCCGAACAGACGGGAATCGACCTTGTGGCGCGATTCGCATTGCAATCATCGGAATTCAATTCAGCAAGGAGCACATCATGAAGATGGAAGAGATACGCAGCATCGCGAAGGCACACCATATCAAGACGGCACGTCTTTCCAAAAGCGAACTGATCAGGTCTATCCAGAGCGACGAGGGCAATTTCGATTGCTTCGGTTCAGCCGTTGGCGGCGAATGCGATCAGGTCAATTGCGTTTGGCGCGAAGACTGCTTCGGTGCTGTGCGCGAAAAGTTGCTGTCATGAAGCCGCAGGGACATGACGATAGCAACAGGAGATGAATGAGCAGCACGATGCGGAATCAGCGATCGAATTGACGGTTTAAACCCGCAATTCCAACAAAGCCGACCGGGGCTGTTCCCGGCATTTGTGTACGAAAGGGAGAAAGAAATGGCAACAGGCACAGTAAAGTGGTTCAACGATTCCAAGGGTTTCGGTTTCATCGCGCCGGATGACGGCGGCGAAGATCTGTTCGCCCACTATTCCGCAATCAACATGAGCGGTTTCAAGACGCTCAAGGAAGGACAGAAGATCAGTTACGAAGTCACCCATGGATCGAAGGGCAAGCAGGCTTCGAATATCCAGGATATCAAAGGATAAGCAGTGCGTACCGCGATCCGGTGAAATCGATTTGATGCTTTCCCCGGACATTTATTCATTTCATGCAAGGAGAACTATCATGGCAAATATCACCCGCTTCAATCCGTTCAACGAACTCGCCCGCGTCGATCCGCTGCTGACGCGCTTCGATCCGTTCCGCGACATGGACGACTTTTTTGGCAGCATGATGACGCGTCCGATGCTGCGCGAGTTAACCGAGGCCGAACCGCAGATCAAGATGGACGTGAAGGAGTCCGATGGCAATTACGTGGTCCATGCCGAAATCCCTGGTGTGAAGAAAGAAGATATCCACGTGACGATAGAAGGCAACCGCGTGTCGATCAGCGCCGAAGTCAAACAGGAAAAGGAAGTCAAGGAAGGCGAGCGCGTGATACGCAGCGAGCGCAGCTACGGCATGGCCTCGCGCAGTTTCAGCCTGGCCGATGAAGTCGATCAGGGCAAGGCACAGGCCAAATATGCCGACGGCGTGCTGGAACTGACCTTGCCGAAAAAACCCGGTTCGTCGCGCAGGGAAATTTCCGTTTCATAACGTTTTAAACAACTGCAGGAGGTAATCATGCTTAACAAATATATCGTGATATCGGCTATCAGCGCCACGGTGCTGTCCATGGGTCTGGCGATGGCGGCCGACCAGGATCGCACGCAACTCCAGGACCGCGACCAGATCAAGGATCAGACTGCGGATCAACTCAAGGATCGTGACCGCGTCCAGGATCGCGACCGGCTCCGTGACCAGGACAGGATATACGGCAGCCAACTGATGACACAGCAGGAACGCAACGAATTCCGTGCGCGGATGCGTGCAGCGAAAACCGTCCAGGAACGCGAGCGTATCCGCAACGAACACCATCGGCAGATGCAGATCCGCGCGAAGGAACGCGGCGTCACGCTGCCCGATGAGCCGCCGGCAAGGGGTGGTGGCATGGGTCCCGGGGGTATGGGCGGCGGCATGGGTCCCGGCGGCGGCATGGGCCGCTGATCGCTGCAGTGGAAGTACCGGCCGTGAAATTCAGTGACCAGGAGTTGCTCGTCAAGCCGGAAAAGGTAGTTATCGCCGTGCGGTAAGCGGGAAACAAAACCGCACGGCAGAGATACTGGAGCATCGCATGTCGGCAAAACAGGTTTTGTTTCATGATGCAGCCCGCGCCCGGATCATCGATGGCGTGAATGTGCTCGCTGACGCGGTCAAGGTCACGCTCGGCCCGAGGGGGCGCAACGTGGTGCTGAACCGGGCATTCGGCCCGCCGCTGGTCGCGAATTCCGGCGTGATCGTCGCGAAGGAAATCGAGCTCAAGGACAGGTTCGAGAACATGGGTGCGCAGATGCTCAGGGAAGTCGCCAGCAGGACTTCCGACGTGGCCGGCGACGGCACCACCACCGCGACCGTGCTGGCGCAGGCCATCGTGCGCGAAGGAATGAAGTTCGTCGCGGCCGGGATGAACCCGATGGATATCAAGCGCGGCATCGACATGGCGGTCGAACAGACCGTCGAGGAGCTGCGCAAGCTGTCCAGACCCTGCACCGCGAACCGCGAAATCGCGCAGGTCGGCTCGATCTCGGCCAATGCGGATACCGCCATCGGCGAGATCATCGCCGAGGCGATGGAGAAGGTCGGCAAGGAAGGCGTGATCACGATCGAGGACGGCAAGAGCCTGCAGAACGAGCTGGAAGTCGTGGAAGGCATGCAGTTCGACCGCGGTTTCCTGTCGCCTTATTTCATCAACAATCCCGAGAAGCAGATCGCCGTGCTGGAAGACGCATCCATCCTGCTGCACGACAGGAAGATAGCCAGCATCCACGATCTGCTGCCGCTGCTGGAGCAGGTCACCAAGGCCGGCCGGCCGCTGCTGATCGTCGCCGAAGATGTCGAGGGCGAGGCGCTCGCGACGCTGGTGATCAACAACATCCGCGGCATATTGAAGAGCGTCGCGGTCAAGACCCCGGGTTTCGGCGACCGCCGCCGCGCAATGCTGGACGATATCGCGATCCTGACCGGCGGCACGGTGGTTGCCGAAGAAGTCGGCCTCGCGCTGGACAGGATCACGCTGAACGACCTGGGCCGCGCCAAGCGCGTGGAAGTGGACAAGGAACACACCACGCTGATCAGCGGCGCCGGCGATCCGGAAAAAATCCGGGCCCGCATCAAACAGATCCGCCAGCAGGCGGATGAAGCAGAGAACAGCTACGACAAGGAAAAACTGCTGGAGCGCGCCGCAAAGCTTTCCGGCGGGGTCGCGGTCATCAGGGTGGGTGCGGCGACCGAAACCGGGATGAAGGAGAAGAAGATCCGCATCGAGGATGCGATGCATGCAACCCGGGCCGCAGTCGAGGAGGGCATCCTGCCCGGCGGCGGCGTTGCATTGCTGCGCGCGCGGACCGCGGTCGCAGCGCTGCACGGCGGCAACAGCGACCAGACTGCGGGCATACAGATCGTGTTGCGTGCGCTCGAGGAGCCGCTGCGCCAGATCGTGACCAACGCGGGCGGCGAGCCTTCGGTGGTGATCAACAAGGTGCTGGAAGGCAATGGAAGCTTCGGCTACAACGCCGCAACCGAGCAATACGGCGACCTGATCGAGATGGGCATACTCGATCCGACCAAGGTCACGCGCACCGCGCTGCAGAACGCGGCTTCGATTGCGAGTCTGATTCTGACCACCGATGCGATGGTGGCGGAACTGCCCGAAGATGCGGATGCAAACGAAGAAATGGCGGGAATGGAGCTGCCATGAAGACGGATGTCAAATTCAGAAAGCTGGATATGCCGGTGCATGCCTTGTCACGTAAACGGCATCACCGTTTAATGGAGGTAAATATCATGAGCAAAATGGTGACTGAAGGGTTCCGAAAAGTAGGCCGTGACGACGAAATCTTCCAGGAGTTCGAACACGATCCCTACAGGAACAAGGGCAAGCTGCGCGAACCGTCGGTCTGTTCGCAATGCGGGGCGGTCTTTCACAAGGGACGCTGGCAATGGCTGCCGGTTCCGGAAGACGCGCATCGCGCGGTCTGCCCAGCGTGCAGCCGCATCCACGACCACTATCCGGCCGGGTTCCTGACGCTGCAGGGTGAATTTTTCAACACGCATCACGACGAAATCATCAGTCTGCTGAAAAACCTGGAAAAGCGCGAACGGGCCGAACATCCGCTGAAGCGCATCATGGCGGTCGAGGAAAAGGACGGCACCGCGCTGGTGACCACGACGGATATCCACCTGGCCCGCACCTTCGGCGATGCGCTGCATCATGCCTACCAGGGCGAGCTGGAATACCACTACAACGACGCACAGTATCTGCTGCGCCTGAAATGGTCACGTTGATCAAATCGCCGCGCGCATGCCGGACGGTGTTTCAAAATGTATCCGGAGCGAACCGACAGCCGGTTACGCATGTCACAGCGCAGGCGTGGCAGCGCCGGGCAGGAAATCGGGATAACGAAATTGAAACGTGAAACTGGCGGAGTGAACCTGTAGCGTGAACCGATGGCGCAGTCAGGCGCCATGTAATTGAGGAGCGGCACCGCTGCCGGGTTGCCGCAGTGTTATACGATTCAAGGAGCACAGGCATGGGTCATGAGCAAACAGAACCGTTAACGGAATCGATCAGCGGCAGGTACGAGTACAAGCCGGCCCTCGGAAACCACAGTGGAGAAAGACGCCTAGCCAACGGGGTGGTTTTTCCGCTGGAAAGGTTTTTGGTCGCCAAGGTGTTGCACACATTCGGCGATCCGCCTATCGATGTCGTGCTGTGGAACCGGCAGACGATACCGAGCCGCAGCGGGAATGCGGTCGCGCGCGTGCTGATCCGCGACCGCGGTGCACTGTTCAAACTGGTTGCAGATCCGGAGCTGAATTTCGGCGAACTGTATTCGGCCGAGCGCATCGAGGTGCGCGGCAACCTGGCGGATTTTCTCGAGGCGGTCTACAAGGTCTGGCCGCTGCCTGGCCACAACCGGATCGACTCGCTGCTGGCCCCGATCAACGATGCGCGGCGCAATTCGCTGAGCGGGTCGCGCCGCAACATCCACCACCACTACGACATCGGCAACGATTTCTACAAGCTCTGGCTGGACGAACGGATGCTTTACACCTGCGCCTATTTCCCGACCCAGGACAGCAGCCTCGAGGTAGCACAGCTCGCCAAGATGGATCACGTGTGCCGGAAGATGCGGCTGCAGCCCGGCGAAAAAGTGGTTGAGGCAGGCTGCGGCTGGGGATCGCTGGCGATGCACATGGCGAAGCACTACGGCGTGACCGTGTCTGCCTACAATATTTCCACAGAGCAGATCGCGTATGCGCGGGAGCGCGCCAAAGCCGAGGGGCTGGACGGCCGGGTCGAGTTCATCGAGGACGATTACCGCAACGTGCGCGGCGACTACGACGCGTTTGTGTCGGTCGGCATGCTCGAACACGTCGGCACGAGCCATTACCGGGAGCTGGGCGGCATCATCGACCGCAGCCTGAAGGACAACGGCCGCGGCCTGATCCACAGCATCGGGCTGAATTACCCGAGGCCGATGGATCCGTGGACCGAGCGGCACATTTTTCCCGGCGCATGCCCGCCCAGTCTCGGCCAGATGATGCAGATCTTCGAGCCCTACGATTTCTCGGTGCTGGATGTCGAAAACCTGCGGCTGCACTACGCGAAGACGCTGGAACACTGGCTGCAGCGCTACGAGAACAACGTCGACCGGGTCATGGATATGTTCGATCCGCAGTTCGTCAGGGCCTGGCGCCTGTACCTGGCCGGATCGATGACATCGTTCAGGACCGGGCTGATGCAACTGTTCCAGGTCAGCTTTGCGCGCGCCGGCAACAACCAGATTCCGTGGACGCGCGATTACCTGTATGAACAGAACCGCACCGGGATTTCCCGGTGACCATAACTGAGCCGCCGAAGCATACGGCGGCCCGAACAACAGCATGCAGACAAGGAGGAAAACATCATGGCGATCGGTGAAATTTGCAACCGCGAAGTGGTGGTCGCGAACCGCGACTGCACCATACTCGAAGCAGCACAGTTGATGCGCCAGCATCACGTCGGCGATGTGGTGATCGTCGAAGAACGCCGCGGTATCAACGTTCCGGTCGGTCTGGTTACCGACCGCGACCTGGTCGTGGAAATAATGGCGCCTGCGATCGACCAGGCAGTGATCACCGTCGGCGACATCCTTGCGTCCGATCCGGTCACGGTGAAGGAGAACGCCGGGGTGTCCGAAACGATCGAGTACATGCGCGTGAAAGGCGTGCGGCGGGTTCCGGTGGTCGGCGAGAACGGTGGGCTGGTGGGCATACTCGCACTTGACGATTTGCTGGAACTGATCTCGGAGGAGTTGCTTTCCCTCTCGAGGCTGGTCAGGCACGAACAGAAAAGGGAAATGATGAGCCGCCGCTAGCGCGGACAATCAACAGGAGAAGGGCATGCAACTACCGTTACAGATCACGATACGCGGCGTCGAACATTCGGACGCGCTGGAAGCGCACATCCGCGAAAAGGCGGGCAAGCTCGATGAGTTTTTCAGTCACATCATGTCATGCAGGGTGGTGGTCGAGATGCCGCACAAACACCACCAGCAGGGCAAGAACTTCACGGTGCGCATCGACATCGGCGTGCCGGGCAACGAGATCGTGGTGAACCACGACCATGCCGAGGATGTGTACGTCGCGCTGCGCGATGCGTTCGATGCCGCGAAACGCCAGCTCGAGGACTATGCACGCAAGATACGCGGCGACGTGAAGACGCACGAGCCGAAGAACTGGAAGCGCGTGGATGCCAGCGGTGTGCAGGACGAACCAGAATACCTGGACGATGACGATGCGTACCGGCCGGTCATCGACGACCGCTGAGCGGCAAGGTGGCAGATGCCCGCTGCCGTAACGGGTAGACTTGCATATGCGCAATCCGGGAACCGGGAGGAGCGGGACGATCACGGTGATCTGGTCCGGCCAACGGGCGAACTGACCGTGTTTACAGGAGGATATTGCCATGCCGTTCACTATTGCTTCGCCAGCATTCACGCAAAACGGCAAGATTCCGTCGCGTTATACCTGCGACGGTGAGAATCTGTCCCCTGCACTGGCATGGTCCGGTGTCCCAGAAGGTACGAAAAGTCTCGCGCTGATTGTCGCCGATCCGGATGCACCCGATCCGGCCGCGCCGAAAATGACCTGGGTCCACTGGGTGCTCTACAACATTCCGCCCGACGAAAGGGGACTGAATGAGGGGGTTGCCGAACTGCCCGCCGGAACGCTGCAGGGCCGCAATGACTGGAAACGCGCCGGCTATGGCGGGCCTTGCCCGCCGATCGGCAGTCACCGCTATTTTTTCAAGTTGTATGCGCTGGATACCGTGCTGGGCGATCTTGAAAATCCGTCCATGGGAAAGCTGGAGAAGTCGCTGCAGGGGCATGTGATCGCCGAGGCCGAACTGGTCGGGCTGTACCAGCGCGGCCGCTAAATCGCAGGTGAGGCAACATTTTTTGCCGGATTGATCGCAACGCAAGATGGCAGTTTAGGAGCCCGAAGAGAACAACTATCCCGGATAGTGGCGGCAATGATTGCCCGCCAGCACCATACCCTGATCGCAACCGGCACAACGCGCACGAAAATAAATGACTACCCCTACACCACTGCAGGCGCAACAGCTTCACCATCGCTGCGAAACCGGACAATTTGAATTCGATACCACGGCGGATCTGGCCGACATGACCGGGATCATCGGGCAGATGCGCGCGATGGACGCGCTGCACTTCGGCGCGGGCATCCGCCATGACGGCTACAATCTTTTTGTGCTCGGGCCGCCCGGAATCGGCAAGCGCAGCATGGTGCGGCAATTCCTGGACAAGAAAGCGAAGACGGAAAAGGAGCCGGCAGACTGGTGTTACCTGAACAATTTTGACGAGCCCCACAAACCGCGCGCGCTTACGCTGCCGTGCGGCCGGGGCGCGGAGCTGCGCGAGCGCATGTTGCAGCTGGTCGACTATCTGCGCACCGCGATTCCGCTTTTGTTCGAGAGCGACGAGTACCGCGCAAAAGTGAATGCGATCCACGAAGAATTCGCCAAGCGGCAGGAACAGGTGTTAAAGGAACTGGCAGAAGAAGCGGAAAAGCAGGATATCGTGCTGCTGCGCACCCAGGAAGGGTTCGCGTTCGCGCCGACCCGCAACCAGGAGGTGATTCCGCCCGACGAATACGAAAAACTGCCTGAACAGGAGCAGGAATCGTTTCGAAGCCGCGATCGCGACCTTGCAGGAGCGCCTGATCAGGGCATCGTTTGCAAAGCGCGGTGGCGGCAAGGGCGGGGAGAAGGAAGATTCTGAATGAGATCTTTGCAGCGCCGCAACGAGCAAGCGGGAGTGAAGCATCATCTATTTCAGCAAGCAACAGGAGGAAACCATGAAATGCAATTTTGTTTCCGGGATAGGCGACAGGCGCGTGAGGGCGGATGCTGTTGTGCGGGGAGTGTGCGATGGAAAGCTGTGATGTGCTGATCGTCGGGGGCGGACCCGCCGGTTCGACCTGCGCATGGCAGTTGCGCCGGCACGGGCTGGACGTGGTGGTGCTGGACAAGGCGGATTTCCCGCGCGACAAGGTCTGCGCCGGGTGGATCACGCCCGAAGTGGTCGACGAGCTGCAGCTGGATACCGTGGATTATGCCCGCGACAATGTGCTGCAGCCGATCACCGCGTTCCGCACCGGGATGATAGACGGCAAAGGCGTGGAGACCCGCTATCCCAGGATCGTCAGCTTCGGGATACGCCGCCGCGAACTGGACAATTACCTGCTGCTGCGCAGCGGCGCGCGCTTGCGTCTCGGCGAGCCGCTGGAATCGCTGCGGCGCGACGGCGCGAACTGGGTCGTCAACGATGCGATCAGCGCGCCGCTGGTGATCGGCGCGGGCGGGCATTTTTGTCCTGTCGCACGCTACATGGGCGCGAAACTCGGATCGGGCGAGCCGGCGGTTGCGGCGAAGGAGATCGAGTTCGAAATGGATGAATTGCAGCGCCTCAAATGCCAGGTGCGCGGCGATACGCCGGAGCTGTATTTCTGCCGCGACCTGATGGGATACGGCTGGTGTTTCCGCAAGGGCAGCCACCTGAATATCGGGCTGGGCCGGGAGGACAACCACAAGCTGACGGAGCACCTGAAATATTTTTGCGATTTCCTGAAGCAGCGCGGCAGGATTCCGCAGGACATCCCGGACCATTTTCACGGGCACGCCTACCTGCTGCACGGACACGCGGCGCGCAGGCAGGTCGACGACGGCGTGCTGCTGATCGGCGATGCGGCCGGGCTGGCCTATCCGCAAAGCGGTGAAGGGATCAGGCCGGCAGTCGAGTCGGGGCTGATCGCCGCCGCGACGATCCTGGAGGCGAACCGCGACTACAGCATTGCGCGTCTGCAGCCCTATGCCGAACGGCTGATCGAGCGTTTCGGCGACGGGCCGCCTCCGGGCACGGCAGAGCCCGGATTCCTGCGCAGCCTGCTTGCCGGCAGGCTGCTCGACAACAAATGGTTCACCCGCCATGTGGTGCTGGACCGCTGGTTCCTGCATGCCGACCAGCAGGCGCTGTATGCTGCAGGGGACTGATGCGGGATATAAAGCCGTGCGGACAGCCATGAATGGCCGCTGCAATCGGCGCTAGAATATCCGGCCGTGTTGCTGACCTCGAACAAGAACCTTTAACCAGGACACAATCATGCCATACGAATTCATCCACGAACCGCGCGTCGCCTATTTCTCGATGGAGATCGCGCTGCGCAACGAGATACCGACCTACGCTGGCGGCCTCGGCATACTCGCCGGCGATACGATGCGTTCCGCGACCGATCTCGGTATGCAAATGGTGGGCGTCAGCCTGGTCAGCCGCGCCGGCTACTTCCGCCAGGAGATCGACAGCCAGGGCAGGCAAATCGAACACGAGGCAACCTGGGATCCGGCAAAATGGGCAAGACCGCTCGATGCGAAGGTCGCGATGCCGATCGATGGCCGCACCGTCTGGATCGGCGCATGGCTGTATGTGCTGGAAGGCAGCATGGGCGGCCGCCAGCCGGTGCTGCTGCTCGATACCGACCTGAATGAGAACAGCAAGGAAGACCGCGAGATCACCCACTATCTCTATGGCGGCGACAATAACTACCGGCTGAAGCAGGAAATCGTGCTCGGCGTCGGCGGCGTGCGCCTGCTGCAGGCGATCGGTTTCACGATACGGCATTACCACATGAACGAGGGCCACTCGGCGCTGCTCTCGGTGGAGCTGATGCGGCGCTTTACCTACCCCAACGAAGAGGTGCGGCCCGGAGAATCCCTTTACGACCTGCCGCGCGTGCGCGATCTCTGCAGCTTCACCACCCACACCCCGGTCGAGGCAGGGCATGACCGTTTTCCGTATGACATGATAGAACGCGTGCTGGACAACGACTTCGACACCAGCGAGATCAAGAACCTGGCGGGCGTCGAGAATCTGAACATGACCCGTCTCGCGCTGAACATGAGCGAATATGTGAACGGCGTCGCGAAGAAGCATGCCGAGGTGTCACATGCGATGTTTCCCGGCTACAAGGTACATGCGATCACCAACGGCGTGCACCCGTTCATCTGGACGCACGAGAATTTCCGCCAGCTGTACGACCATTACCTGCCGGGCTGGTGCCATGAACCGCAACTGCTGGTGCGCGCCGATTGCAGCATTCCGGACGAGGCGATCTGGGAAGCGCATATCCTGGCCAAGCAGCACCTGATCGACAGGGTGAAAGCGCTGACCGGGGTCGAGCTGAAGCCCGATATCCCGGTGCTCGGTTTCGCGCGGCGCATGACCGCCTACAAACGTCCGGACCTGATGTTCACCGACCCGGAACGGCTGAAATCGATTGCGCGCAAGCAGCCGTTCCAGATCGTGCTTGCCGGCAAGGCCCATCCGCACGACGATAACGGCAAACACCTGATCGAGCTGCTGTGCGCCCATGCGCGCGATCTCGCAGGCACGATCACGGTGGTCTATCTGCCCGATTACGATATGTCGATCGCGCAGTCGCTGACGTCGGGCGTGGATGTGTGGCTGAACACGCCGCTGCCTCCGCTCGAGGCATCCGGAACCAGCGGCATGAAAGCCGCATTCAACGGGGTGCCGAATCTTTCCGTGCTGGACGGCTGGTGGGTGGAAGGCTGTATCGAGGGGGTGACCGGCTGGGCGATCGGCGATTCCGCGGGGATGTCGGATCACAATTCGCTGGAATTTTACGACAAACTCGAACAGCTCGTGCTGCCGCTGTATTACAACGCCGACCACGGCGGGTGGATACGCGTAATGAAGGGCGCGATCAGCAAGAATGCGTCATACTTCAACAGCCACCGCATGATGCGCCGCTATGCGACCGAGGCATACGCGCGCTGACCAGCATCGATTTAAAAGGTAATGCCATGAAGACCAACCACGAACCGAATGAAAACCCGGATGAATTCATAGACCCGGTGTGCGGCATGAGCGTGAAGCCGGACACCAAACTGCGCCACCAGCACAACGGCAGAACCTGGCTGTTCTGCAACCCGAAATGCCTCGCGAAGTTTACCGCGGCACCGGAAAAATATATTTACGGCGGCGTCACCGAGAGCGGCGAGATCAGGGACCCGGTGTGCGGAATGACCGTGAAACCGGACAGCCCGCTGCGCCATCAGTATCACGGCAAGACCTGGCTGTTCTGCAACCCGAAGTGCCAGGCGAAGTTTTCCGCCGATCCCGAAAAATTCCTGCACCCGGCTGCAGCCGAACCCGAGGTCGCAATACCGGGCGCGGTGTACATCTGCCCGATGGACCCGGAAGTGCGCGAGGACAAGCCGGGCAGCTGCCCGGTCTGCGGGATGGCGCTGGAACCCGAGAACGCGCTGCCGCAGCCGGACATCACCGAATATTTCTGTCCGATGCATCCGGAGGTGGTACAGGAAGAACCCGGTGTCTGCCCGAAATGCGGCATGGCGCTTGAGGAGAGGACGGTAGCGGCCAAGGAGGACAACCCTGAACTGGACGACATGACGCGGCGCTTCTGGATCGGCGTGGCATTGGCCGTGCCGGTGTTCGTGGTGGCGATGGCCGGGGATATGTGGAAGGGACTGGTCCCGCAGATGATCTCGTTTACGCATCTGCAATGGATCGAGTTCCTGCTGGCTACGCCGGTGGTGCTGTGGTGCGGTTGGCCGTTCTTTCAGCGCGGCTGGTCGTCCGTAGTGAGCTGGCACCTGAACATGTTCACGCTGATCGCGCTGGGTGTCGGCGTGGCCTGGACTTATAGCGTGGTCGGCACGTTTCTGCCGGATATCTTTCCGGCATCGTTGCGCCGCGCGGACGGCACGTTGCCGATCTATTTCGAGGCGGCGGCGATGATCACCGTGCTGGTGCTGATGGGGCAGGTGCTCGAATTGAGAGCGCGCAGCCGCACCAATACCGCAATCAAACTGCTGCTTGGCCTCGCGCCCAAGACCGCGCGCGTCGTGCGGGATGACGGCAGGGAAGAAGACATCAAGCTGGAACAGGTGCAGGTCGGCGATGTGCTGCGCGTGCGTCCCGGCGAAAAAATTCCGGTTGATGGGCAGGTTGTCGAGGGCAGCAGTTCGGTTGATGAATCCATGGTGACCGGTGAACCTATCCCGACAGAAAAGCAGCAGGGAGAAAAGGTGATCGGCGCCACGATGAACGGCACAGGTGGATTATTGATGCGCGCGGAAAAAGTCGGCACGCATACATTGCTGGCGCAGATCATCCAGATGGTCAGCGAGGCGCAGCGTTCGCGCGCGCCGATACAGCGGCTGGCCGATGTCGTGTCCGGCTATTTCGTGCCTATTGTGGTATCAATCTCTCTGCTGGCCTTCGGCATCTGGATGATTTGGGGTCCCGAGCCCAGATTCGCCCACGCCATCGTTGCGGCGGTGTCGGTGCTGATCATCGCCTGCCCCTGTGCATTGGGACTGGCAACGCCGATTTCGATCATGGTCGGAACCGGGCGCGGCGCCACAGAGGGAGTGCTGATCAAAAACGCTGAGGCGTTGGAGATCATGGAAAAGGTCGACACGCTGGTAACCGACAAGACCGGCACCTTGACCGAGGGAAAACCGAAACTGGCCTCGGTTGTGGCGCTGCCAAGATTTAACGACAACGAAATTCTACAAATGGCAGCCAGCCTGGAACGTGCCAGTGAACATCCTCTGGCTGATGCCATCGTCAAGGGGGCGGCAGCACGCAGCCTGACCTTGTCAGAGGTGAAGGAATTTCAATCGGTCAGCGGCAAGGGAATCAGCGGTCTGGTGGCAGGCCGGAAAGTATCGATCGGCAATCAGAAATATTTTGTCGATCTCAAGATACAGGTAGGTGATCTGATTGAACATGTCCATGCGCTGCGCGCAGAAGGGCAGACCGTGATGTTCATCGCCGTTGATGGCCAGCCTGCGGGACTGATCGGTGTGGCCGATCCGATCAAGGAATCCACGCTGGAAGCGGTGCGCGCCCTTCAGGCTGCCGGTCTGGAACTGGTCATGCTCACCGGCGACAGTCGCGCCACTGCCGAAGTGGTCGCGAATAAATTGGGCATCAAACGCGTGGTAGCCGAAGTGCTGCCGGAACAAAAGGCCGAGATCGTCAAACAATTACAGGCTGAAGGTCGCATCGTCGCGATGGCGGGCGACGGCATCAACGATGCGCCGGCGTTGGCCCAGGCCCAGGTCGGGATCGCGATGGGCACCGGCACCGATGTGGCAATGCAAAGCGCCGGAGTGACATTGATCAAGGGGGACCTGAACGGCATTGTACGCGCGCGTCATTTGAGTCAGGCCACCATGCGCAACATCCGCCAGAACCTGTTTTTTGCCTTCTTCTACAACATGTTGGGGGTGCCGATTGCTGCAGGGGTTCTGTACCCTTTCTTCGGCTTGTTGCTGTCACCCATCATTGCGGCGGCAGCGATGAGTTTCAGTTCGGTATCCGTAATCACAAATGCGTTGCGGCTGGGCAGAGTCAAGCTTTAAGCCATGGGCTGAATTCGCGCAGAAAAAGCAAAACCCGGGAAGCTGGGCTGTGAATATGCTGCATGCCTCTTGAAATTGCCCGAAACGACTCCATTCTGCTTCAGGGTTTTTGTATTAACGGATTTTAAGGGATTCATATGACTGAAAATATTGCCGCCAATCGTGAAACGATGGGATTCCAGACGGAAGTCAAACAACTTCTGCAATTGATGATCCATTCGCTTTATTCCAACCGCGAGATATTCCTGCGTGAACTGGTCTCCAACGCGTCGGATGCCTGTGACAAATTGCGCTTCGAGGCGCTGCATAATGACAGCCTGTTTGAAAACGATTCCGAACTGAAAATACGCGTCAGTTACGACAAGGATGCACGGACTCTGACGATAAACGACAACGGCATCGGCATGAGCCGTGACGAGGTCATCAACAATCTCGGCACAATCGCAAAATCCGGCACAAGGGAATTCTTTACCAAACTCAGCGGCGACCAGCAGAAGGATGCAAATCTGATCGGCCAATTCGGTGTCGGATTTTATTCCGCCTTCATCGTGGCCGACAAGGTCGCTGTCACGACACGCCGCGCCGGAGAGCAGGCTGACCAGGGCGTGCATTGGGTATCCGACGGCGGCGGCGAATTCACCATCGAGATGGTCGAAAAGCCCGCACGCGGCACCGAGATCACCCTGCATTTGCGCGCCGACCAGGACGACCTGCTCAGCGGCCACAAGATTCGTTCCATTATCCACAAATATTCCGACCATATCGTCCAGCCCATCATCATGAAGAGGGAAGAATGGAAGGACGACGGCCAGGTCATAACCGACGAGGATGAAACCGTCAATCAGGCTTCCGCATTGTGGGCGCGCTCCAGGAATGACATATCCGACGACGAGTACAAGGCATTCTACAAGCATGTCGGCCATGATTACGAGGACCCGCTGGCCTGGACCCATGCTCGCGTCGAAGGGCGCCAGGAATACACACAGTTGCTCTATATCCCGGCGCGTGCGCCGTTCGACATGTGGGATCGCAACGCCCGCCATGGCGTCAAACTCTACGTGCGCCGCGTATTCATCATGGACGATGCCGAACAGCTGCTGCCGGCCTATCTGCGCTTCGTGCGCGGCATCGTGGATTCCAGCGATCTGCCGCTGAATGTTTCACGCGAGATCCTTCAGGAGTCCAAGGATATCGAGGCGATGCGCGCCGGATGTACCAAAAAAGTGCTGGGACTGCTGGAAGATCTGGCTGCGAATGAAAAGGAAAAATACGCCACCTTTTGGGGCGAGTTCGGTCAGGTGCTGAAGGAAGGCGCGGCGGAAGATTTCGCGAACAAGGACAAGATCGCCGGTCTGCTGCGTTTTGCTTCGACCCATGCCGACACTGACGCGGCAACCGTATCGCTGGCCGATTACATCGGCCGCATGAAGGAAGGCCAGGACAAGATCTACTACATCACCGCAGAGACATTCAATGCGGCGAAGAACAGTCCGCACTTGGAGGTATTCCGCAAGAAGGGCATCGAGGTGCTGCTGCTTTCCGATCGCGTGGACGAGTGGGTTGCGAGTTCCCTGACCGAGTTCGAAGGCAAGCAGCTGGTTTCGGTCGCGAAGGGCGGGCTGGATCTGGGCAAGCTGGAAGACGAATCAGAAAAACAGGAGCAGGAGAAGCAGGCCAGCGATCACAAGGAACTGACTGACAAGATCAAGAAGATTCTTGAAAGTCGCGTCAAGGAAGTCCGTGTGACACATCGGCTGACCGATTCGCCTGCCTGCCTGGTTTCAGACGAGCATGACATCGGCGGCAATATGGCTCGCATGCTCAAGGCCGCCGGGCAAAAGACGCCGACTACCCTCCCTATCCTGGAGATCAATCCGACCCATCCGGTGGTGATGCGTTTGAAGGAGGAGGAAAAATACTTCGATGATTGGGCTGCCGTTCTGTTCGATCAGGCATTGCTGGCGGAAGGTGGTCAACTGGACGACCCGGCCGGCTTCGTCAAGCGGGTCAATCATCTGATGCTGGAGATGCGGGTTAGCTGATACAAATTATGCGCTCTAGAGACGGCAAGCGGGGCTGAAGCAATTCAGCCCCGTTGCGGTACAGACCGGATTACTTGCCCGGAGTAAAGTAAGGCTACTGTTCATCAGGCAACATCTGATAAGGTTCCATCGTCACCGACTCGATCCGGTCGCCGAGTAAAATCAACTGACCTTCAAGCCGCGTGTTGCCGGTTTCGCTGAATTCGAACCGATAAGTGCGTCGCAACGCCCTGCGCCCGGTTTTGTCGCGGACCAGAGCAAGTGCAGTACCGGCGACCGTATCATCAAGAAATTGAACATGCGCATCGTCGCAGATGCGTCTGCCCGCTTTTCGGGCGATTTCGAGCGCATGCATGCTGTCGAACCAAAACCACCCAAACGCGGCCAGCACTATAAGAAAAATCAGGCTATATATATCCATAGTCGTGGAACGTCCCAAAAGTAAATTTCAGGAATCTTAACTGAACAGATCAAATTAATATCGATTTACCTTGACGATACCTACCAAACCAGCGTAAAAGGCATCTAGGTATTTGATTCAAAGTCTTTGCAATACTGGTTTTCCATGTGCAATCTTCGATTCAAATAGTTTTGCGGGGGATTTCCCCGTTTTTTAGTGAGTAGGAGTAATACACATGGCAACAGGTACTGTTAAATGGTTCAACGATGCAAAGGGTTTCGGATTTGTCACACCTGACGATGGCAGCGATGATTTGTTCGCGCACTTTTCCGCGATCAACATGAGCGGCTTCAAGTCTCTCAAAGAAGGCCAGAAGGTCAGCTTTGAAGTGACACAAGGCCCAAAGGGCAAGCAAGCTTCGAACATCCAGGAAGCTTCGTAATCGATTCTTGAGTTGTTAAAAAGGCCCGGCGCGAAAGTGCCGGGCCTTTTTTTGTGCGCCCTGATTGCTGTTGGTAGGCGGTGCCGGGTTCGAACCCGTGATCCTGCCGTTTGAATCATGCTGGCAAGCCGGTTAATTTTTTAATCAACCATTTACGTTAGCGGCCCATGCGCTGATGGGCCAATAAATGATAACCATCTATACGTTTTCAGATTAGGGGAGAAAGCGGCAATAGTGGAATTCTGAGGCGAACCCTCATTGTCCCACGCTGAGGGCGAGGAATTCCAGTTTCCAGGGATAGCCGACTAATTTGAAAATAACTGCCCAATTTCCTGGATGACGTGCTTGGAAAAATTGTAATTTAACTGATCCAGCGCCATGGTCACCACAAATGCAACGATAAACGGTTGGACCAGAAAAAATGCAGCAATAGCCGATGTCTCGGTAAGGAGCCTCAAAATCCTTCTTGATTGATATAAACGTATAAGCCGTGTTCTGAGTCTTGATGCAAGCTTGCGCATTGCTGCAATTTCAATAATTATAAGGAAAAGAGATAGAACAACACCAGCCATGAAAACAAGCATGAGTTCTGTTTTCATCTCAGGCGCCCGTGTAGAAACAGAGGGTTCATGCCGGCATCCTCCCGCGAAACAAATGGAGTAAAAATTCAAGTTCCGTTATTGGCACGCAGCGACAGTACGGGCATAGATGTAGTCTATCCTAAGGAACATCTTCAACTGAAAAATTGGTGGGAGGTACTGGTGTCGAACCAGCGACCTTCCGCGTGTGAGGCGGACGCTCTACCACTGAGCTAACCTCCCAAATATCTTGGGACACCTGTCGGAGTCCTGAATCCAACCGCCTAAATACCATGCTAATTGCAAATGATAATTATACGGATTCTCGCTGTGTTAGGGCGGTGCTCTAGCTCTGAGCCAACTGCCGGAATGAGGGCGCGAATTAGAGCATAACGCGATAAGCCGGGTCAATGCCCACGACAACTTAGTGCGGGCAATGTGTAAAGCCCGTAAAATGCGCCCCTTATTTTGCTTTGATTGTTTAACTTATGACCATACGCACCCGATTCGCTCCCAGCCCGACCGGTTATCTTCATATCGGTGGCGCCCGCACAGCTTTGTTTTCCTGGGCGTATGCGCGCAAACTGGGCGGTACCTTTGTTTTGCGTATCGAAGACACCGATCTGGAACGATCCACTCAGGAATCGGTGCAGGCTATCCTGGACGCGATGTCCTGGCTGAACCTTGATTACGACGAAGGCCCGTTCTACCAGATGCAGCGCATGGAGCGTTACAAAGAGGTGTTGCAACAGATGCTGGGCGAGGGCACCGCATATTATTGTTATACCACCCCGGCGGAACTGGATGCTTTACGCGAGGCGCAGCGCGTGCGCGGCGAGAAACCACGCTACGATGGCAAATGGCGCCCGGAAACAGGCAAGGTCTTGCCGGCACATCCTGCAGACATCAGGCCTGTCATTCGATTCAAAAATCCAACCCAGGGTGTGGCTGCCTGGGATGACATGGTCAAGGGCCGGATCGCGTTCGAAAACAGCGAACTTGACGATCTGATCATAGCGCGTGCCGACGGCACGCCGACCTACAATTTCTGTGTGGTGGTGGATGACCTGGATATGGGGATCACCCAGGTTATCCGCGGTGACGATCACGTCAATAACACGCCGCGCCAGATCAATATACTCAAGGCGCTGGGAGCGGCACTGCCGCAATACGCGCACGTTCCGATGATCCTGGGCAGCGATGGGGAACGGTTGTCGAAGCGGCATGGCGCGGTGAGCGTGA
>Ga0307375_10001493_pt1 | contig 25465 bp, 17 predicted proteins | sample TR1MG_FD_202531 | JGI IMG/M metagenome (GOLD analysis project Ga0307375, IMG submission 202531) | Soil microbial communities from Risofladan, Vaasa, Finland - TR-1 | ecosystem: Environmental > Terrestrial > Soil > Coastal area > Acid sulfate soil | place: Finland: Risofladan, Vaasa | collected...
CGATGGAGAGGGAAATTACGTACCCTTTTCAGTAAGCAACACAGATGATGGGAAAACCAAGTATTATACAAACTTCTCGGCTATCCAATTTGATCTTAGTCGTTCAGAACTCAAGCAGATCTTGACCACGTTCGGTGATCCTTTTGTGTTCTTCTTTGGTGAAACACCTAGAGTTGTACAAATCAAAGGACAGTTGCTAGATACCGAGGACTTCGACTGGTACAACGAGTTTTGGGATAACTACAATGAGAGGCTACGAGGTACTAAGCTAGCAGAGATGAAGGCTCGTTTGTTCGTCGGATGGAATGACATCATTTTACAAGGATATGGACTTGGTCTACAAGTGGCAGAACGGGCAGGTACCCCCGCGCAAGTTATGTTTACGTTCACCATGTTCGTTGTCTCTGAGACTCGTATTAACGCTTCCAGAGGTAACCCAGTTGTAAAAACGTTAAGTTCTTTAGCAGGATCTTTAGAAGAAATCGGAGAAACATTTGGTGGGTTCTTAAACAACGCTTTTAGCACAGGGGAATCCGATCTAGGTGGGCCGATTCAAACATCAGTAGATTTTGCGTCCAGTATGCCTAATCCATACGCGGCTGTAGTCGCTATAGATAGACTTAGTAGGGTGGATAGAGGTTATTGGAAGACGGCAGATGCACGAGCTGTTTTTACAGTAGCCACGAATGATTGGGAGGTGGACGGTGAATCATCTATTGAGGCAATTATACCGGAGGGGATCTTACCGTGACATCTCCGTATGACTTCAATAGCTTATTTGATGAAGATCCAGCAAAAGCATTTGAGGCTATATGTCTTAATGATCCTGATGTCTTACTGAATCTACTGTCGCTATCCATCAGAAAGTTTGCCGAGAAATACGATGAGCTCCACGCGCTCTTGTCTGAACTTCTATACCCACCGAAGAAAAAGGTGTACCCGCTTTGGGAAGAAGAGCCTGTATACCCATCTCTTAGAACACTACGAGCGATAATCGATGCAATTCAAAATGAAATTTACTTCCCTTCTTCTCTGAAAACCCTGGTCAAAACAACACGTAGAGCGTGGGGTATGCGCACACGCTCAGCCGAAAATCCAGAGGGAAGGGCAGCCTACAGGCTAGCTATGGACAAGGCATCTGAAAACTATGAGCCAATGAAGCCTAGATTTTCAGATACGTTTGTGCCGTTCGGCGGTGTTCCTGCCCAAATGACTTCCGATTTTGCTCCGTGGTTACCCGGTGGTGCTGTACTTGAACTAGAGGTTGAAGGTTCTACGCTTAATGTGACCATACCTGCATCTCGAGATGCCTCCATGCTTTCTAATCCTGTCGGTTTTCCGCTTGCGCTATATAATACCGATCAGTTTGCAGAGCTAGACGCTGCCCCACCATCTGGATCTTACTCGTTTGAAATTTTTCCTAGAACAGCGGGTGGGATATCTATCGTAGCACAGCCCACAGGTCTCAAACTGGTAACCCTTACAGGTGGGTTAATTAGTGGCTTTGCTAACGCTGGTACCGGTGACACAGTCGAATTAGACTCGGGCGGTCCGTCTGACACGTCGACTATCGTTCGTGTGCTAGACGACAATAACGCCGAGATCATCGACCCAGGTGGTGCCGGGTATACTCATTTACGTCTCGAAGCTAGAAATATTCTCGAGTTTTCATACAACGGATCACCATTTTCCGTCCCTGTGTTGAGTGGGCAGAATGCCGCATACTACGTAGGCGAAATTAACACGGCGACCGGAGCTACCTCTGCCCAAGACGTAGGAGGTACTCTGAGGCTGCTCTCATTAACCGTCGGTGGTTCTGTCGGCGTAGGAGAACTCACAGGATTCTATCGAGCCTTTGGTTTTTCAGCGGAACGTTCAGAATTCGGGTATCGCAATAACCAGCTTGGACTTGAAGTCGACGGTGTTCCAAGCATCTCTACTTTAGACCCAGGAGTATATACAACACCAACGGATCTGATAGACGAAATCAATCTGGTAACTTCAGGAATCTTAGCTGAAGACGGCGGAGATAGTAGAATAAAAATATCCACTATTACGACTGGCCCAGCTGGTTCTTTAAGATGGGTTCGAGCTAACACTTCCCTCCCGGTTGTTTTCGATAGTGAGCGTGTAATTTACGGAGATTGGGTACACTACCGAGACATCCCGAGCTCGTTAAAAGAATCCCCACTACTAGATGTTTCGTACTACCGTTCTTCTCTGGGACCGGTATCTGTGGATGACAACACGTACGATTCACCGGAGTCGGGGACGCTTCATATAAAGACGACAGGTATTCGACATGGAGATGCTGGAACGGTTGATATTCCGATAGGAAAGGTAGCTCCCGGTACTCTTTATGATGAAAAGATGGTGCTCGTATCAAAGGAAACAGGGGTTACAAGCCACTTAGCAGTGATAATCGGAAACCTTGGACTGACAGGAGAGGCGTTTGGAAATACCAACACACATCCAAATGCCTTACCTGGTGACCTCATACTGGGAGATCATATTGCCGAAGTTTTGGAAGACGGTATGATCACACCACCAATACCCAATGAGCTTAACGGACGGATAGAAATAGTCCATCCAGCTCTTCAAGACATCCGCTCTTTTAATTTTTATTCGTTACCTGATGTAGATGTTGTTTCTATCTGTGAGCGCATTTTGAATGGCCGTAAGGGAAGCGAGAGGGAACTGTTACTAAAGATAGTCTCTGAAATCCCCATTGGGCAGACCCCTACAGTAAGAGGAAATGCCGCTGCCACTGCGTTCGTAGAAGAGTTAAGAGAGCGCGGATTAGATGCTGCTTTGGATCTACTATACATGGGCGATTTAACCGCTATGTACAAGGCTCTAGTAGAAGATAGGGGAAGTTACGGAGTACTCGCTAAAGAGGTAGCGACGGCTTTGATGGCAGACCTCCAGCCTACGTCACCCGCGGCATCTGGGTACAGGATAAAAGTTACCCGCGACTTCAATTTAGAAACAGAATTACAACTTGATAACGAGGATTCCTGATGTCTATATCAGAATCTATCGGGATAGCTTCCACAGCCGCGAAGGGAAAAATAACCGATAGCATGGAGACCCGTCTATCGATCGCCAACATAACGGCGTTCGTAAGAGGTGTATCCTCTAATGAAAAGTACTCTGCTAGGACATTTTCGGATGCTGTCGATGAAGCACTCGAAGCCATTAAGGTAAGACTTGACACGATAGCGGCTCTTAGATCTGCAGTGCCGGATGCTTTGAAAAGCGCAGATGAATTGTCGTTCGGAGGCGTGGGGTCGGATGATCTAGCTTTTCCAGATCTAACGAAATTGGAAAGTGCGATATCGGATGCACAAGCGCTACTTGATACAAGCGCATTTGGTGATCTTGGAGGTATCGTATCTTCCGCTGCCGATATAGTACCGAGTGAAGAACTCTCTGATTACGTAGACGAAGGTCTTGTGACTATGTCCACCGAAGAACTTGAGAGCTGGGCAGATTATGGGAATGAGGAGCTTGTTGATCGTACAGCAGGATTTATAGACAATCCGCAATCTGGGCAAGAAGAACTGGAAACGGAAGCTTTAGGTGCGGCAAGTGGCCTCTTGGAGGACATGTGATAGACATCAGCGTTGTAAAAATCAGGGATACAATAACTCCTGATATGATTTATGTAGAGAATGACTATGTATTCCTACAGGTTGGGCGCTTAAGACATGTCGATTATGTACTCGTAGACGGGATACGAGTTTCTCACCTGATCACCAGACAGATGATCCGCCTAACGTTAGATGAGATAAACACTGCTATGGATACGATTGATGTGATCTATTCAACGTATTTTGGGAGCGGACGAGCTACAGCAGAATTCAATTTCTCCTTTGAGCAACCTCTCGTTCGAGGGGAAACGGCGTTACTTCAGAAGATTGTTAGAAAGCTCTTGATTGAACCAAGAACTAATGTCTTCCGTCCAGCTGAAGGCGGGGGAGCCGTAAAAGCAGCAGCCGAAGGTTTTCCAGATTCAAAGATGGTACGTGTAGGGTTAATGTCTGCTGTTGATGTAGTAGAGAGTCAAATCTTACAGGAGCAGATGAGAACATCGGGTCTTTTAAAGGAAGAGCGTCTTATATCGATGTCGTTGGCAGATGTGGTAGTTGACGTCGATACAGTTAGGGCCGGCATCTTTGTTCGTACTGCCGCACGCGAGACTCTCCTTTACCTGCCGAGCTGAGCAATCATCATGACACAGGGGAATCTTTATGTTATCCTCCCTAAGAGACTTTGACAGGAGATGGAGAGATGGACGAGATTAGCATTCCTTGGAATAGCAGCACAATCATAGTTTGCGTCTGTGCGTCGGTCCTTGTGTACCTCATCATGTACTTCATCACGCGGACGCTGGATACTGCGAAAGTCGCTATCCGGAGTAAGCCATGGTTTCGTGGGTTCATATTGACGCCCCTACCCTTGGCTCTCGGTCTCGTCATCGGTATTATTGTTCCGGTAATGCCGGGAAATGATGTTATTACTCGAGGATTTATCGGGCTTGTATGTGGTGCCTTGAGCATCATTATAAGAAACGTCGTCAAGAAGCGAATAGGTATTGACCTACCTGATATTCCAAAAGCTGAGTCAGGCGAAGACAAGCCAGAAGAGAAAGAAAAGCTAGAAGAGAAAAAAGAAGAACCAGAAGATAAAGAGGAAGAACCTACTAAGGACGAGAAAGAGGCGGATGAGCCCGATACTGACAAAGAGGAATAGAGATGGCGATCAACCTCGAGCAATACTTAGAGGACGTCGTACTCCGGTATGATCCAACAGCAGATATCGGTTCGGGCGGCGCTGCCAGAAAATTCATCATAGACCCTATTATCGAACGTCTTTCTCCTGACGCAATCGATACCCCTATATCAGCCTTTGTCAAAGCCCGCATAGACGAACTTTACCCAGAATCTAAGGGTGAGGTTTTCCAAGATATTATAAACAGTATTTTGTCAGTAGTTCTTCGCCCATTGCAGGCAGAACTATCATCCATACGTGCACTTTCTCAGTCACGAACAGACCTTACTATATCTAGAGAAGAGCTTGAGATTCGGGCACAAAACTTTTTTGTGACCGCTCGCGCCGGCTCTAGGTCTCGAGTATTAGTTCGTCTGTTCTTTGCAAATCCACGAACAGTTACAATCGGATTAGGTACAGGGTTCACCACAGGTAGTGGTCTATGGTTCCACCCAGTAAGAACCTATGTTTACACATCTGACGAGATGTCGTTGAACTACCTTCCGTCCGAGGCTCTTTACTACATTGACGTAGTCGCCGCTGCAGCGGAACCTGGTGTAATCTATAACATCAATTCAGGGGAAATAACGGGTGTAGAAGGCGTCGATGATATCGTACGCATAACCAACCCGAATCCAGCGGATGGAAGAGGAGAAGATCAAGATTCATCTTCTAGGCTGCTAGCCAGGCTTCAAGACTCTATCGCTAGTGCTGCCCCAGATACTATTAGGGGCATTACCCGCTACATGGATGATCGCTACGGTGACAATATCGGGTCATTATTCGTAGCTGGGTTCGGCGATATCGAGATGGTGCGCGATATCCTTCAGACCGATTTTCGGTTCGGGGGAACGTACCCCGGGCCTGCTATCGTAACTGGGATCGGAATTCCCATTCCGCTGACACTTCCGTCGAAGATTGAATACGGATTCACAAACTGGTTCGACTGCGGAGTTTCTCTCGCAGACGTACGCATAAATGATTTTATCACGATCATTCAAGATGAGCTCGGGACCTTGGTAGCTCGTGATTTTACCATTGCAGAGATTGTTGGAAGCACAATCAGAATCGCCGAACTAGAACTTCTTACCTCCGGTGAACAGGGCGGTTACATACGCCTTTTCATATCCAACGGCGCCGATATAACAGTAGGTACAGATAAATTTCAGAGTCCGGAAGCAAACGCGTTTATAACGGCAGGGGCCGGAGATGTATTAGCGTACTCTGATCCTTACGGAACGCCCACGGATACTGTAGAGGTTACATTGAGCGGGGTTGATACCCCGGAATCTGTATTCGGTCCACGTATACTGATTCGCTCTCGAGGGATAGCTGGGAAGGTGGAACTACCAATCGTAGTAGGCTCAGTTTCATTCGATACGCTAGCTCCTGTGTCGGGTGCTGTGACAGATCTGTATCTTTCTGTGTGGGACGGAGGAATAAGATACGGAAACCTGAAAATAACAGCTATTGTTGGTGCGACAAAGGTTATCGTAAACAATTCACTTCCATTTTTTGTCGCTCTTGATGATACGATCGATTGGTTTTTCACCGTCTACAAAATATCGAACGGGGTAGCTTTTCCGCTTACTCCGCCTGACGTTAACAAAGCTAACATCCATTATGCTGTTATACACTGGTCTGGTGACGCTGCCATCGTTCAACCTGGGTCTGCTAGCACGTCATTTATAATTCGTAGACCAGAATCCATCGAAGATGCAGAAGTCATTTTAACAGTTGGAGGGATACCTGGGGGTGCTCTAGGGACGGAGTTTGCAGATGACGAAGTACATATGGGTGGATGCTACGACGCCTGGATATACGACAGAACACTAGAGAACGCGCGGGGTGTACTCGATGTTGTGATCGACAATGATGAAGATGTTCCGAATATGGTCGTCACCATTAACTCATCTGACCCATATGTAGCCACCGCTGCCTCAGCTGTGCCCATAGATCCGGCCGGGAACTTCTGGCGTAACGCTGCTCTCGTTATCGAAGATGCGGGCGTTGATTCAGGTCCTTATCGAATTGCACATGTTGACGGAACTGTAATTATTCTAGCCGATGCTTACCCATCAGATCTTACTGCTGGAGCCGCTCATATAACTGCTGTAGTCGATATTGATTTGTTTGTCCCGCGTCAAATCAAGGTTGAAGGCACAAGCTTAACGACAGCATCTCAACAATCTACGGTATGGGTGTCAGAGGATCTTCCATTAAATGGAGTGAGTAGCGGAGACGTACTTGAAATTTTGAATGGTAGTGACCGGGGTCAGCATTCTATACTCACTGTCGGAGCGAACTATATGGTGCTTAGCTCTCAAATGAGCGCTTACGGAAGCACAATAGGATATCAGGTTTACCGACGTTTTGCAGAGCTTGTTCGTAGACCTCTAGCAGAAATCAAATCAGTTTCTTTGCTGCCAGATACAAACATTCCTTACGCACGACCGGTGGCTGCCGTATCTGAAACGTTATCTGGCTCTGTGAAGAAGGTACCGTCTGATGAAGAAACATTATCTGATCTTGTGATAACAGATGGCACACACGCAAACTCTAATGAGGGAGCTTTCATTTCACAGGGAGTTGTGCCAGGTGACTTTCTTATCATCCCTCGCGGTCCGAATGCGAATACCTATAGAATAGAAGAGATTACGCAAATCGGTGGCATAAGCTACCTTGTCATCAACGACTCAAAACCGTTCCCTACCGTGCAGAGCAATGTTGAGTTCGCTATCGGAGCTCCGTCGTCTGGTCTTTTGTACTTATACTTCAAGGACAGGCGAGAGGTGGTTCTAAATTCGGATTTCTCTGCTGAACATAATGGTGCCCTGTTTACAACTAATCCGTTCAGAGAGGGCAACGTAGGGAATGGTTTTGCCGAGCTCAAACAGGCAGGTGGTTTCACATGGATAGCCAGCAACTCTGCCATGTTTTACGATATCCCGGTTGTCGTTGGAGACATACTTGAAATTCCATACCGAGATATACGATCGTTAGATACAGGTGGGGCACAGTTTGTAAGCGGTCAGACACTAAAGATACGCGTGGCGGACAACAGAGAATATAACATAACATTCGAAGGCGGGGGCTCTATCGCTCTTGACGCTGTAAGCCCAAAAGGGATTGTACAACAGATAGGGTATGCCTTAAGAAACGAAGCTGAAGTAGAAATATTTGCGGATACATTCGCTGGAGATTTTCTAGTAATACGCGGCACACAAAAGGTAGAGCTAGTCAGCGGGTCGTTCTTAGAAACTGCTGTATTCACAGGGATGCAGGGAACGAACGAACGAGATCCTAGCGATCCTAACAACGACCGTTACCGCGTCGTAGACGTCGAAAGAAAAAAAGTTTTCATTGAAACCTTTGGGGGTCTTCAACCTACGTTGGTATCCGATATTGATATTTTCTTCAGGGTTAAGAGGCAGCAATTTCTTCGTTTTGCTCCATTTGATCTCGAGGCAATAGGTTCCTTCTTTCGTATTGCTGTACCTGTTGTATCCGCCGGATTCGGGGATGCGTATAATCTCGCAGACGAAACAGTGATGGATACTGATCTCATACTTGATGGGTACCATTTTCGTAATAATGAAGAGGGTCTAACGGGCGGACCGATAGAAGAAACTACGCTCATAATTTCTGCCACCTTCATGGATACGTACGATGAGCGTTTGTCGGTTCCTGCTAATAGCATCTCAGTGAGCTACACTTGGTCTCTGGTGGCGCAATCAGCTGACCAGGGGCTAAAAACAGATGATTCAAGACCAGTAACGGCGAGCACAATGGTGAAGCACCTGTTCATCGGTATGGCATCCATGGAATTAAGGCAATCCGGTGGAACGCCCTCAGCTATAAAAACAAGGATAGAACAGTACATACGAGAACTACAGCCGGCAGAGGCATTGGAAGCATTTGATATCCAACGTCTACTGCATCAAGAAAGATCCCGTGATCTAGAGGAACCGACGATGCTGTATGTACTGTACATGGACCCGGCGCGGAGATTTCATCTAGAGGTTGGGAGTAACCAAATTGTGCTTCCAAGGACAGTGAAGCTTCTACCTGGTGTCATCAACGTTCTATGATAATTCCAGATTTCGTGGAGTACGTTCTACAGATGACGCAACGTCCTATCAGATTGGGAATGAGCTTGTTAGGTACAAAAGGCCTTTCTGGATCTGTCTGAGGCGCGATAGCTCCTCCGCAATCTGGGCAAGAGGATTGTTGCCATTCCTCGATTTCTTTTTGAAACGTTTCCTGCATAAGAGTCGGATTCATGTCGCTATTCGACATACTTGATCTCCTTGGTGGTTTTGCCGTTCACTCTGACATCGGTTTATCGTTAGCTACTGACCGTCCGTTAAAGGTTCAGTATATCGCCCCCGATACCTGTCGCGTCAATAGCAATGATAGTATCGCGACGAACCTATACTCTACCCCGGCGATCGGTGAGAACGGTACACTTGAGTTCGCTGCCGCGCTAGTAGGGTCCGGTAGTTTCAAAATAACAAATTTTCAGGGGGTCACCCTTGCTATAGATTGGCGTCCTAACGGGTTGTTCTTCGATGGCGCTAACCTCAGCGGTGGAACGAGATATCTATCGGGGATATGGGTATTCCGGCTAGTTCACGCTAAAGATACGCTGGACGTATACCTTGCTCCATTGAATGGAGATCTTGCCAGTTACATTTCGACTGGAGAGGCAAACGCAGATTTCTCACATGTGTATCGCCTTTCCGGTGGGTCAGCTCCAACAATGGGGGATAGAGTTTCAGTCTATGTTAAAGGTACAACCACATTACCTTCGTACGCTGACATCTACTCGTTCAGGTACTCGTCCAGTTCAATCTATGTAGATGCCAAACCCGTCGCTATCATAAAGGCTCGAGAAGAAACTGTAACCGGATCGGTTCATATTTTTGATGGTTCGACTAGTTACGACCCAGATGGCTCTCCCGGTGGATTAAGCTATTCGTGGGAAATTACCAACAAGCCAGAGGGTTCAAGGGTCTACCTGGCAGGGGATCGCAAAGCAAACGTCGTATACGACGGAATCACGTTCAAGTCAGTAGCACCGGGATTGTACGGTGATGGTATAACAGTTGATATCAATGACCCAGCAGGTGAAAGTCCTCTGATACTTGATGCCTTTGAAACAGATGTCGTCATCACCTTGGCGCATGATGGTGCTGGAATCACGACAACAAAAGAGGATCTGGTATCCGCTATCCTGAGCTCGTACCATATCGCCTATAACAGCGCGGTATCAGATGTAATCGCGGCTGAAGGAGGAGATTCTTCACTCGTTGCAGCTACTGTGTCCCCACTTGTTTTAACAGGTGGAGAAGATAGTGTTGCCCCCATTACCTCATTCGTTCCAGACATAGCAGGTCTGTACACCGTAAAGCTTATTGTATCTAACACCACAACACCCAGTGATCCTTTTAATCAAGATGTTGAAGTTCACAGTGTAGAGGGCGTAACTGGTGAAGATCCAGATATGTCATTTCTGTGGAAATTTTTACCCGATGGATTCTACGGTAGAGTCGCAGGTAAGGATATTATCACAAATTTTTGGTCCACATTTATGCAGACAGCAGGAGCACAACTGCTGCGCGCATGGCAAGAGGACCGAGCAAGAAATCTATCCACCATACAGCCCACGTATCAGAAGAGATGGCTCGGATACCGAACAAAGTTTAAAGCTACGGGCGCAAATATTCGTCTGCGAACAGGGGCAGGTACAGGCTGGCTTACGACAGATGGAACCGCAGCGGGTACACCAGTAGGGAAATTAGAATCGACGACGTTTTTTGCAGAAACACAGACAGACCTGGTACCAGGTGATTTGATACTTGATGAGAGGGATGGGAGTTTACATCGAGTCGTCGATTATCAACATCCTTATGTATCGGTTGAACAGCCCATATCTTGTGGGGTGCTTCAATACTGGGGATCTGAGGGCAGTTCTGTATATGGATATTCAACTCAGTTTGAAATGCACGATGGAGACGCTTCGTCGGTAGCAGATGATTTCCTGTGGTTGTCAACCGGTAGCTACAGAATAAATTCTCAAACAGTTAATGTTATTACGCTAGCGTCAGAGATACCGCACACATTTAGAGCACCTTGGGAAATCGTTAAACCTAATACGACATTTACCTGGCGCAGAGTAGCTTCTATCGAAAGTGAAGATGCTGTTGACAGTGGAGATCGTGCGATCTTCTACAACGGGGTAAATCAGTATTTAGTTGAGGTACTAGGGACAACAGGGGCTCATATAGGTCTAGAGACGACCGGGGATTATGCTCTTCAGTCCGAAGACAATACTTTCCTTACCATCATTAGAAGAGTACGAATCCCTATACCAGAAGGTATCATCTTTATACCGACTCTCAGGGCCATGGAAGTCAGGCCTCTTATTAACGATAAAACACAGGATACAGTTATTTACTCGTATGGGGCCGACTACATCATTGAAGACGATCATATTGTTTTTAACGCTGCGCTCAGTCTTCCCGAGTATATTTTTGCTGAAGTAACGTATTTCGATAACAGCAGCACCGTTGAAGATAATTTTGGTCTTTTAGTTGGGTTGACTGTCGAAGATATGGAGGTACTCGGAGTAGAGACTTCGTATCTACAATCCGTTAAAGGTACGTGGTACGCGTTCATATCAGGTCCTATCATTGGACGCATGGAAGATGGGGCGGCAATCCTATTTGGTATCCCGTTCGCCGAGAAAGCGGGTGTGATCATAAGTGTCGATGAAGACTTTGCTGGAGGTAGGGGGCGTATACTCATAGAGTCTGACGACGGTGTTATCCGTAGCTATCTTTACAGGGGAACCGTTGCTATCAATCCCGATACTGGTCTCCCGTACGCAGTGGGTGATACAGTAGATCAGTATGCGAGACTCGGAGAAGGCGCCGAGATACTCGATTGGGTCAACTCGCCTGGATATTTTTCATATCTCATCAAATCCGGCATCATTAAGGAGCCCCAGAAGCTTTTCACATTTGTGCTCCAAATCGATGCAGACATCATCGGCAATCCAGAGAATTTTGACCCGGCTGTAGAACTCATCACACAGCTAAAACCAGCGCATACGAACATGGTATTCGCCGTCGTAAAGAATGTTTACGATGAGATAGATGTCGACGACGAAGTAATGTTTAGGGCCTCTTTACGCGTCGAGGATAACGTACACACGTCTATGTTCGACATCGGAGTTCCGAATGGATACTCCTATAATTTTGATCACCACGATGGCGATGGGAAGCCGGCACTAAGGTTTGACCAGAATCCAAGTGATTTTCCAGAAATTGGTGACCCTTGGAGTGGAACGTCCATAGGACGCTTCGATCGTCTCTGGGAATGCGGTCCTTACTCAGTTTTTGAAGCATGGAAGGTATTCTTCATGCTCCCCTGGCCGGGGTCACCAACGTATCCGGATTATCAAGATGCTCATGCATTAACAGCAGGCGGTAAAGTTCGCTTCGACGCTGGGTTTAAATTCGATGAAATCGATGAAGAAACAGGACTCCCTGATTATTTTAGAGGGTTCCACTGGTACTTCGATATAGGCCCTATCACAACATATGACCAGGCTGAAGACGGAACATGGATACCTGTGCTAGCTGATGATCCTGCTAACGCTGTCAGAGGACTCTACAGAGTATTTCCGCGGGTAGACGACAACCGTGTTCAACCTTGGTTATACTTAACAAACCCACAGGTATTTGACTCGGACACAGTTTCGTTGCCGACTGCTGCCGCTGTTTTCGTTCCTCCCCCAACCGAAGGGACCGCGACTAGATGGCAGCTCGAGGTTGTAAACGCTCCTGCAGGAGGAGTCGATATTCTACTAGATGGCAGCATTCTACAGTCAGTACCAGCGGGTGAAGATTTCAGAACTCCTCTTATCAGACGCGACCAGAATCTATATCTACAACACGGCTCGGGGGGAGTAACCGTCGACATTTATCGCATTTTCAGCTACCCTCGATATCAGAATGAACCGTGGCCGTGGTTGAATCTTTTCGCTAGTACGGTCTATCAAAGCGGGCCGATTGTGTACTTTACATTGTGGGGTCGACTGTTTAATGTAAGAAACACGCCGGCTGAGGTTTTCGTCGGATCATACCCGGGTACGACGTACCTATGGCGAGAACAAGAGTTCATCGTCGGGAGTATGGTCTCCCCTCCTCCCGGCATTTACGATCTTTCGGTCGCTCAGCCGAACGGGCGACGGTGGGTGTGGAGAAATGCAATTACAGTTTACTGATGACATACCGTGCGTTAGCAACGTCCACATCACCGCGAGAAACCCCTCCGGCGAGATTGTAGCCGAACGGACAGGACACAACGTATTCACTCTTCAAGGTCGTAATTGGATACGAAATCTTGTGGCGGCCTATGGATACATTGGTCTACCTAACGGAAACGCACACCATAACATCATAGCGCCAGGTACCTTTCGCAATGCTGTCATCAACTACAGGCCACGATATGTGGGCTTTGGTGTGGGTGGTACGCTACAAAATTGGTCAAGCGTTGGACCGAACGCCCAAACGGAGAGCGTCTACGTCGACCATCTTGAAAGACCCATTGCTATTTCAAACTCAGCTTGGCTGCAAGAATTACTACCACAGGGAACACCTCTTCCAGCTGATATCTCCGACCCGTTATATGATGCCGATGGAATGTTCTATCCTACCGATAGAATCTCGCGGTATAGATGCATCCTACAACAGACCGATCTTTCCCATACTCCAACACCAGGGTATGAGGATCGTAACCCGTACAGCTTACAGGTTCCGATGTCAGAAATAGGTTTGTTCACCGGGGAGACCGGGAACAATACGAAGCCTGGAGGTCCTGATCCTGGAACGGGTCCGGCTCTCGGTATGATTGCTTACCACACGTTCACGACCATTCCAAAAACTCGCTCGTTAACGTTCGAGGTCGTCTGGGATTTGAGGTTCTGATATGTCCAATATGAAGCGAAGCGGCGAATTTCTAGGAAACACCGACTACCAGACCGGAGACGCTGGTTCAAATATCGGTGGTTCTCACCCAGGTCCGAATCCGCCTGGAACAAAGGCCATTGCATGGGGTGAGGACGGTGTCAGTGAGGTTGTAAATAGGGGATTTGCAGCAGCGACACAGAATACTGATTTCTTGGACTGGCTCCTACATCAAGAACTGGCGTCGCCTACACGAATACGTTTCGCAGTTCCGCCTACTGCAAGCATACCGGCCTTTCCACTGGACGGACCTGTAATTCTTCGTGGTGGAAAACACTATATCAACCTCAATCACTCTGACTTTGATTCTTTGTTCCCGGCTTGGTCTGACCGTGTGTTCCATGGAGACGACTCGTGGATTGGAACTCTCCAGTCCTACTTTACCCTAGTGAACGATGACGATGCTGAGCTCGTAGATCCAATTTCATCCTATGCTGTACTAGTGGATGAGGTCTTTTTCCCAGATACGTGGCCCTCGTCACTAGATTCCGTGATTGGCTTAAAACGAACGCTGAATGGCCCCAACGCTATCACAGCGTGGCGCAGACACGGTATAGAGGTAAACGACGCTGGTTTCATCGCGGACTGCCAGCCCGGAAACTTGATCACTGTAGCTGGTGGAACACCAGCGGAACTCAATGGGGACTTTTTAATCCGCCGTGTTGACCCAGGGAATAATTTCGTAGAGTTAATGCGGTGGTCAGATAGCAATGCCCCAACTGAATCCGAGGTAGAGACTGCTTCAGAAGCTCTTATTTTCGAAGATGCAGTAGTTTATGGGACTGCTACTCTTCAAACGAATAAACGCTTCACAAAGAGGCCGTATCTACGTCTGAATTATCTTCTGCCAACGGAGATATCTTCTTACCATGTCACGCTGAAACTTGGCCTTGGTAGGAGATTCCCGTGGCCCGTTGATTCCCTCTTGAAGGTAAAAATCAGGGACGCAACTGACCTGGCCGACTACGCTATCTACAACTTCCTTCTTAACAGATGGGAAGATACAACAGCGCACGAAATTGAAGATCTACCTGTCGATAGCCTCGAGGGGATTACGAACTTCCTGCTCGCTCTTGGTCTACAAGAAGCTTACGACGAGTCTTCCGGTGCATCGAATCCTAATCCAACTGGTACCGGTCGTGTAATAGACGCAGCTGGAGGAGCACTTGAAGTACGAGATGCTGGCACAGCTGGGGACGCTTTTGGTGACCACGGTAGTACAGCCGTACGTGTAAGAGGGGACGGTTCAAATAGGATAATAGGAGTAGATGTCGAAAGTGACTCTGCCTATAGCTGCTCTTTCTTGTGGAGAAGCAAAAGATATGGACCGCTGGCTGTAATAACGTCAGGTACTGACACTATCACGCTCCCGGCTGGTTCATACAGTGATCTTTATGCTACCGACGATCAAGCTTTCCCCTCTTTGATTGAGATTGAGACTGGAGATGACCGGGGTCTGTATATTCCAACTGCTTACGACGGTTCCGTCACTGTCACAGTGGTTAGCTTGGATACAGGAGCTGCCCCCGGATTTACAGGCGGTGCCCATACAGCGGATGTGTACCAGCCATACGCACATCTCGGGGGAAAGGATGTCGCTCCCTCTGATATTTCATCCATGTTGTTCGGGGGCCGGACCGAAGCTTTCTGCGTATATTCAGATTCAAAGACGAACAGCGCTTACTCCGTTACACAGCATTCTCTAGACGGCGGTAACAGAGTGACCCTATTCCATGTGGATGGGTATGGTGCCGTTACGGTAGGTGGTAAGACCTACCTTCAAGATACGAACTCTTCGATAAAAATAGGAGATCGAGGGGAAGCCCAGACAGATCAACATATGGATGCCCTGTTAAGGATTGCTCTTGCAAGGCATTATCATGAGCGGGATACAAAACGCGCTACAGTCGTACTGGAAATGCCACCCTCATATATCGCCGGTAATGGTCCAGGTGTGACCGACGTTATCGCCCCATTATCTGCTGTCGAGACAAGATTCTCACTGGCAGACGGAACTGATATCTTTTATGAGATGCCGATTACCGCTGTCTCTGGCTCGCATGATATAGATCTAGGAGGAGCCTACGACCTAACTACAATGCTTGGAGACGCATCTGGAAGTTCCTTCCCGTGGAAAGTTACAGATATATTTGTTGAGCTCTTCGATATGACTGACAAGAGTCTAGACGGCGTATACCGGCTTGATTCTGTGTCACTTCCACGGCGTTTAACACTAAAAAAAGCAGCCGGTGCTCCTGCACTTTCGGCGAACTTCCCTGTTAGCAGCGGTTCATGTCGACTATTCATTCGCGACGTAGTACTGCGCGGTATGCATGATCAAGCTCAGTTGTTGAACCTTATTGTACCTTCTCTAAAGGATCTCGGTGCATACGAACCGCAGGATGAGGATCGAATTGTCCACGGGATACAAATAAGAGTCTACGATCCGATGGCTTTCGGGGGCTACGGAAGAGCTATACATATCACAGGTGAAGATCGTATTAACGCCGGTAATTCCGACGGACCTCTTGTTGTAATCGATGCGAATTACGACGGTGGGGGTAGTGGAACTGCAGTCGTCGTAAAAGGCGGAGCCGATACAGATCTTGCATCATTATTTGATGTGACAGCTGGAGATACTCCCAATGATGTCACTCGTGTATTTGACGAAGCGGGCGACATAATCTTTAAAACGTACGCCGATGACACAGATAAGATTGGTAATCGAATAGAAATTGGAGATCCAGCATCTTCAAAGACCCAAAAGGATGTCTTCGCTGCTGATATAGAAGGTTCCTGTAGGACTCAATACGGGCACACTCAAGCGACGTCTTTGGTTTCGACTTTAGACGGTCTTCCAATCTTCCCCATGCATAGCGGTCGTCGCAGTCTGATCCCGCGGTCTATTCCAGTAAGAACCTTGGGGTTTGACCAATACGGTATCGGGGAACTCTGGGAAGCGTCTACTCCGGGCATTCAAGTTACGACCCCTATCGGATTGAACACATCGAAGTACGTTCGTTTACCTATAGATGTAAAACCAGGTATGCTTTTAAACGGGTGTCATATCTGGGCTTCGTCTACCGTCTCCTCAGATTGGGGATTTGCTATTCGGCGTGAGATACCTCAGATAAACGATCTGGCAGGTGGTCCCGCTTATGTCGGTTTTATGGGTCCAAATCAAAACTCGAACGCGATACATCTTGTTACTACACCAGCCAGTTTTAGTGGTATCAAGCATGTAGAATTGGAATTCCCTCGGGATCTTTTCAATACAATCCCCACATGGGTAAGCGGTCTTTCTGTTACAATCCCTAGTCCGGGTGCGGTTCCTACGTACCAGTTGCCAGTGAACGGAAGATATCAAGTACGCATTGTAGGCGGGGCCGGATTAGTGACCCAAATACTAAGCCACAGTCCGGATCTTGTCGGAGGTAGTTATGATTTGACGTCCTTGGATGTCCCATTCATGGGTGACTATCTAGTCATAAGAGACGCTGCCGGTGGGTCTGGTATCTATCCAATAATTGCATCGTTCGTTTCCGGCGCTAACCTAGAACTGGGAATTTTAGCGGCACCGAATGCAATAACAGCAACAGGTACATTCGCAAACTGTTTCATTCCTGCGTTTGTAAATCCTTGCTCAGATATCTTTGTTCGAGCCATTGTTATAAATGGTGGTGTCGGCTCCGTGAACAAGTTAACTACGGGTGTTGCACACATACGAGACTACAACGATCTAGCTGCTTGCGGATTTCCGTTTACACCGGATAATCCAGGTGGTTTTGGTCCATGATCTACCAGAAGCAAAACATAGAACCTATACCGGTTAAACCACTGGTGCCGGAAGTCAAAGACGTAGATAAAGAGGCTCCGAAGACGATACAGAAGCCTCATATGCCAGATGCCCCCGGCGGTAAGGTAAAACCTATGCGTATGGAGGGCCCGCCTAAGCCGAGTCCCTCTCCTCTGACAGGAGCAGCGCCAATGAATACAGAACAGAAAATGAAGCAAGATAAGTTTGGTAGCATTCATCCTGATTATTATGACCTAGCCATTGAAACAGCTGTCAAGCACTACGTCGATCTCTGTAAGACGGCAGGCGTGGAACCAAAAGAGGAGGCAGCCATATACATTGGTGAAGCCATGTACAAGGCAGCTGCAGTGTATGGAGAAGATGGGGAAGGCATAAGTACTGGAAGCAACGAAAAAGACGAAGATGAAGGCGAAGACGAAGAGGGAGAGAAGAAGGTCCCGCCGAAGAAAAAGATGAAGGACGAAGAGGAAGAAGAGGACGAAGATAAGAAAGAAGATTCGGAAGACGGTAAGAAAAAAAAGAAGCTTCCTCCCTGGTTAACGGAGAAAAAAGCGTCAATCATCGTTAGAATGTTAAAAGAGGCAGAGGGAGTTCCCGTCTCAGATATCCTACAAGGAGCCGGAGCCGGAGGCCTAATGGGCGGCGCATACGGAGGAATAGCCGGAGCCGGTAAACGAGGAACCATCAACATGGCTATCCTTAGTGCCCTTCTCGGAGCTGGCGGAGCGGGTATTTTTGGGGCAGGTAAGCAGGGATATGACAAGTACAAAGATAGTATCGAGAACGTAAGTATCCCTCGCGTAACGGAGTAGCCATGGCAATCTCTGATGAAGAAATGGTGCCTCTAGTTGCTTATCCAGCTCTGACAGCACTACTAGGTAGAATGGGTGCTCGGGGTTTAGTGCGCAGCGGAGCAGCCGGGAGAGTCGCTGGGTTCGTCGCAAAGACGCCATTTTTACCCAAGAGTTTGCTGGCTAGGGCAGGAGCTAGCGGAGCACGTTTCGCTGAAGGTACTACTCGAGCAGCAGACTTAATCCGAAAGGCAACCATGGGTGGGGCCGCCGCCGGTCTACCGTTATCAATTCATCATGCTTTAAAATTGCACGAGCGGGAGATGGCAAAGGGCGCCTCCACGGTAAAAAGGCCCTTGGATATGGTCACGAAAGAGATCATAGAGAATATAATGAAGAGAGGGAAGCTCCCTCATATAGGAGGCGGTAGAGCATCAAAGGCAAAAATTATGTCGGCTATGGGGGCTGCTGCCCCGTTCGTACCTCCTGTACTGGCCGCAGGAGGTGGAGCTCTTGGTACACATCTGTTGTTCAAGAACCTGTTCGACCTATACGCCGAAGATGATGTTCGTACTCGGGAAGAGGGGGCTGTCAGAATATCAGCGGATGATAAGCCAGTTAGTAGCGGCTACATCCCACCGTTTGGATCTCCTCTGGGTAGGAGGTAAAAATCCGACTCCACACGGGGTCAAAGTTCTTATACCAGTTTAGCTCCTGTTTTTACGTGAGTGCTCATACTCGAGCGGGTATGGCCCATTGAAGGACCCAGCCTTCTGCCTCCCGGGTTGTGCCCGCTCGATTATGGGCGCACAAGGAGAAAGCCATGCTTACTGAATGCCAGATAGAATCTGCTGTCGAGTACAACAATAGTAAAAACTATTCTTCTGACTGCTGGAAACTTATTCAATACAAAGCGGGGACTCAGGCAGACGGACAACCTGGCAAAAATACCGCTAATGCAATCGCTTCTTTCCAAAATGCTGCGGGCCTAAAAGAAGACGGTAAAGCCGGCCCATCTACGCTGAGTTTTATGTCTGTAGAAGTTGAATATGTCACTTATCTGAGCGCAGTATTTGAACCATTTACAGATGCTGCAGCAGATAGGCTGGTAAAACTGACTGCCGATATGGAATCCGGAGGAAACTACGGGGCCTGTAATCGGGATGGTGAATATGAAGGCAAGTTTGACAAGAAAGGCAAAACACACCGAGCATCAAAATACGGAGATACTCCTATCCATATCGGCCTCTCTTGGGGGTACATACAGTTTACCCAGGACGGTGGTACATTGGGTCGTGTTTTGAGTATTGCTCATAAACGCGATCCTGGGGCATTTAACGCCGTATTTGGAAACGATGCTGAAACTATGCTCGCTATCGTAACGAAGAAGGGTAAGAGCGGTCTTCAAACAAGCACACTACGGGGTACTCGTGTTCAAAAGGTTGGGGGGGTAGACCTGTGGAAGGATCCATGGGTGTCTCGCTTCAAGAAGGCCGCAGAGCTCGAACTTTTTCAGTGGGCACAACGGATGGTGGCTATGGAAGACTATATGTCTCCGGCGTTCAAACATGCTGTAAAAATGAATCTCAACTCCGAACGTGGCCTCGTTGTACTGTTTGATCGCACGGTACAGTTAGGGGCTGGTGGTATGCGCAGCCTACTTGCTCGGGCTGGTGTTGGTTCGACAAATGATTTTGATGATCCAGTCATGGATATCAGACATCAACTAGATAAGCTGCATAGATATACGACGAAGTATAACTGGCATCATCGTGTGGCTAAAATCATGGGGGATATTAATCTACGAGATCACATTATCTTCACACTGTGATCTAAAAATAGATGTTGCCGCTGGGGAGGAGGGCGAACCCAACTCCCCAGCGACTCATCGTGCTAGTTCAGCAGTCCAGCAGGTGTTTGGCACCCCTTACTATGATTCTCGCATTTTCCATTGGCGCGGCACATAGAGCATTGATCCAAGAGCATAGCTCTCGTTTCCTCACTATGCCAGCACCTCAGAAAGTCTACGACAGCATACAAGACAACCACCTTATCTAGCTCCGGAAATACCTGCTCTACACGAGTCATGAACGCTTTGTTACGCGTGATCAGCTGTGGAATCTCATCAGATAGTCCATCCATCATATCGCGTAGGGCCTGGTTAGTTTCTGCTTCCCACTTACGAAATCTGGTTCGAATATCGCGCAGTACTAAGATCGTGCCGCTCTCTTCTCTATTGGTACAATCTGCACGATCACCGTCAGGTGTTTTTGTTATCCGCCAGCGTACCTTCCTTTCCTGCAGGTACAGGATGAATTCGATCGCCTTCGTCGATCGTATTGAGTACCCAACCATGTCGGGTACCTTATCATCTATGATTAGCCCCTCTAGGAGTGCTGTCAACATAGTTGCTTTATCAGCGCTTGGGAGATCAAGACCATATACAATATCGATATTTCCATTTTTAGGAAACGAAACCATGAATACTGATACATCAAGCGGTTCTAAACCATCGCGCAACTTAATCTCATTATCTTTCTCATTTACTATAAATTTTGCTAGCTTACGGACTACATCCTCCTCGGCTTCTTTCTGTGTCTCTAGAAATCGCGTTTTATCCATGGTCTACTCCGGTAGTTCTATGTTGTTCGTAAAACAGAAGTTACAGATCGGTTGGAACACACGGGGTGCTTGCCGCCCGCACACCTCGCACGCACTACTAAGCCCATCCGGTACGAGACCGTTTGATAGAATTCTTCTGATAAGATACTCCATCAAATTAGCTTCGTTTCCTGCCCAGGATTCATCCATTGATCTGTGGGTGCAATTCCCAGCCGGTTCTGTAACCAGCGGTTTCCCAAGTGCTAGAATTGCGTTCTCTTCTACTGGGAAGAAGCATCCGCTGTCTAGATCTTCTATTCCTAACCTACCCCTCTTGCGGGCAGGCTGAACATTCAATTTTGTTCTTCTCATTCATACATCCAATCATTTCAAACAATGGCAGCGGCAAAAGCGTTTCTGTCGAGAAAAGAGCTTATACTTATAACTTCACCCAGCTCCCGGAGCTCGTCAGTACGCCTGGTTGTACTCATCAAGATAGTTTTGAACTTACCCGGCATTCTCTTCTTGAAGTCATCTAGGCTGTTTACTCCAATATGGCACATGCCATCGGAGATCAGCAAGATATCAGCATTGGGCATCTTGCTTTCAGATAGTTCAATACCACTTAGTATAGGTTTAACGAAGTCGGTTCCTCCGCCCAAGAACATACTTGAGAATCTTACGAGCCCTGCGGTTCCAGAGGTAGAGAAATACCAATTAGTTTGAGCCGGTACATTATAGTCAAATGGGATGACCGCAAGTTCACGACCCTCTTTCCGAAGATGACGAGCAGCAGCGAACACAAATCCTTTCGAGACAACGTCCATACTGGCCATTGAACCGGATTGATCCAGAAGTATTATCAGTGGTCCCCTCTCATCTGATTCTTCAGCTTCTATTTCATACTGCAACAACCTTCTTTCCATAAGGGCCGCCATGAAGATCGGGCGCAAAGCTGCCACAGATAACATTGCTGTCTCAGATGGGACAAGCCTCGATATTTCTCCTCCTATCTCGACACCAACCGGGGTAATACCCTGCTCCTTATTCGATTTCACAGAAGCAAAGGTATCTTCCCACCGGCCCATCTGATCTATGATTTCTTTAAGCTGGGGTTTATCCTTCAGCATCTCAGATAGTTTTACCGCCTGGTTGATATCAACAGCACCAGGGGTACCTTTTTCTTCTCCGCATCCCTCTGCCATTATCTCTCGTATCTGTGAGATTTCATCTTCGGCGGCCGTAGCAGCTTTTACCGCCGAGTCTTCGAGCATAGTCTCTTTGATACGATCCTTTGTTTCGTCATCAAGGAAATCAAATGCTCCCCGGCTTTCTTTCTCCGATATTTCTTCGATTGCTTCGATGATCGATTCTGTCACTTTCTTCGCACCAACATAGGCAAATGCATGCTGACAGAATACTGCACGCTTTAAAGACTGATACTCATCCGGTTCTTGCGCCTTTGTGAGCTCAATCTTTACCTCACCCGTCTCATCTGGTGACCATTCAGCTAGATGAGTGAACACGTCAGTAAATAGATCGATATCATCGGTTTCATCATTAGACCACTGTACGGGGTACTCAGTGAGAAGTGTGTCAAGCTTCTCACTTGTGTACAATGTTTCGTCGTATATCCTCATCAATCCGCATCCAGGTGGTCCAGATTGCTCATTTCCAGGATTTTGCGGTGCAGTGCTTTGATCATCTTGGCAACTTGAGCTGCTTGCTTCGGCTGATTAAGAGCTTTTAACTCACCCCCGATAGTATCAAGCTCCTTGGACGCGTTAGCGATAATCTCGACGTCTTTCAGACCATGTGCCTCTCTGGAAACCTGAGTGAAGATATTGATAGCCGAGTCGAGTTTACCCTTGGCTACTGCTGCTTTCGAAGGCATGTACTTGACTACCGCCTTCTCGATCGTTCTCGCCTGCTGAGAGGAGTCCGAAAGAATATTAGGTAGCAGCAATGCATCATCGTTGGATACCTGTGATCTACCTACGACTCTGGCATGAGCCCTCATAATCGCAGGTATCCTCGAAAATCTACGATCTGATATCTGAATACCAGAAGAACGAAGATCACGAATAAGATTGATTAGACCTTCTTTCACAGTATCTGGAAATGTTATCATCCCCAGAGTGGACTGCATAATCAAAATATCAGTCAACGATACCGATACCTGTGGATTATCTCCGTTGACGTACATCAACTTTGCCAGAAAATCGTCAGGGAGATAATCCACCCAGTACCGGAACAGGAACCTGTCGTAGAGAGCACCTAACCCCTCCTCTTGAGGGGGTTCGTTCGAAGCTGCAACGAGAGAAATCAACGGAACCTTTATCTCTGTCATACCGTTGCGGTAGATACGCTCATTGATCAGAGTCAGAAGAGTATTCAGAATAGCACTGGACGCCTTCCAAATCTCATCGAGGAAAGCCACATGCGCTTCGGGTAACATGTTAGTTATCACCCTCTCGAAGCGATCCTGCATCAAACCGCTGATCCTGACAGGCCCCATCACCTCCTCCGGCGTTGTGTACTTCGTCAGCAACTGACTGAAGAAACTAGCGCCAGATATGCGGCTGCAGAAGGCCCGGGCTACCATCGACTTGGCAGTTCCCGGAGGGCCGAACAGCACGACGTGCTCCTTAGCTACTATAGCCGTGGCCATTCCTTCGATGACCTCGTCACGACCAATAACATTTAGGCTAATATCAGCCATCATGGAGCTGAGATCCCCAACTTTCGGGTTCCCGTTTCCCTTATTCATTACCGTCACCGTCGTCATCGTCGTCGTCGTCGTTATCGTTGGAGAAAGTTTCTCCCGCAGTGGGGGGTTCACCTGCGATACGCCCCTGCACGATATTCTCTACGTCCTCTATTTCCTGGTCGATCGTTGCTTTAAGACCGCCCAATACTGCCTCGTATACATTTCTGCGTGTACGCAGATCGTCCAGATCTTCCAGACAGTGGTTTAAGGCTGCCTGCTGCGATACCTTTATCGCTCGTCCTCGGATATCTTCGAGTGTCTTCTCTACAAAGTCTGCCATGCCGTCCTTTACGCGGTCATCTGGTACTTCAACACTGATGTACACAAAGTCCCCACCGGCGCCGGAAGTGAAGTCGGAGATGGGCTTCAGCTGTAACGACTTCTCAGCCGGACAGAAATAGATGCTACCCCGCTTTCTGAGTGGGATAAGATGAAGAGCATCCGTCGCTGATTTCATAACTTTCGTAACATCCGAAGCCGAAGATATGCCAAGTATGTTATCGATGTTCTTGCAAACCAGACTGTTGACGACATCAGATACCAAACCTGGGGGAAACACGAAGCTCAGGTAGGTTTCGGTATTGAATGACAGAATTGATTCTTTGTGCATATCCACATCTTCATGGTTACGATCTACCAGGAAGAATCGCACACGCAAGTACATATCGTCATCTCCGTTCTTCGGTACATACTCAAAGTGGATATTACGCTTGCGCAACCCTTTAGCTGCTTGGGATAATGCCCTTCGCACGACATTTCCCTTAGCCGGAATGCGGGGAACATATTTCTCGAGTCCGTTTTCGGCTGCCAGATCCTCAAGTCTCTTTCTTCTAATGGGTCCCGGCGGGTCCCAGAAAACTACATAACCTTGCATTTTACAGTATCTCCTTTGCTCGGTTGATTAACGCTGTGGTCGCCCATGCGGCGCGTTTAGGTATGACAAGCCATCGTCCTCCACCTACTTCGGCGATGACTTTGTTTTTGTAGTTTGCTTCCAGCTCTTCTTTATCAAAAGCTCCGTCTTTTACGACAATGTACTTGATTGTCTGAGTTAACGCCTTTCCTCCTATTTTCTTTGCGGAGTCTTTTGCTGTTCTTATAGATTGAGAGTTACACTTGAAACGTGCGAGTGTTTCGCCTACTACAATCCACATCGTTCCAGGACCTTCCCTTTTACTTCTTGGAACGATAGAATAGTCTTCGACGAATTCTTTATAGTTCACTGCTCTCCTGTATGAAAGACAGCGAACCTTTTCACTTTTATCTGTGTCAACCATCCTGGTACAGACAACGCGACATACATCTACTCCGCGTTGCTGCTCACGAATAGGACACCATAGGAGATCTACCATGGCCAAAGACTCCAAACCCAAAGAGGGACCAAATATACTCAAAGCCCTCGTCCCAAGTATGGTATCTGGCCTGCTTGTCGGGTCCGGTAAAGGATGGTCCGAAAAGGCTATCGAGCGTGTCATGGACAAAGTCATGAAACGCCTACCAGATAAAACACGCATGGCGAAGGGTATAAGAGGCATCCCGTGGGCGACCGCGAGGGGTACAACCAGCGCGTTGGCTGGAATTCCGTACACCATATCTGCGGTTATCGCCGCACGGGAGCTCTCCAAAAATAAGAAAGACTAAGCTACCATCGCGATATCGTGTAGCTGTGTGTGTATAT
>Ga0307375_10001494_pt1 | contig 25455 bp, 17 predicted proteins | sample TR1MG_FD_202531 | JGI IMG/M metagenome (GOLD analysis project Ga0307375, IMG submission 202531) | Soil microbial communities from Risofladan, Vaasa, Finland - TR-1 | ecosystem: Environmental > Terrestrial > Soil > Coastal area > Acid sulfate soil | place: Finland: Risofladan, Vaasa | collected...
TCCGCATCATCCAGCGGCGGTCCTATGGACTCCGTGACGAGGAGTATCTTCGCCTGAAGATCCTCACCTCTATGCTACCAGACCCGTAAAGTTAGGCGATTTTACCCACACGATTACGCGAAGAGCCGGAAAAAATATCGAGGCGAGCCTCTTGGAGGCCCGCCGCCGCGAAGAGGTCGATGACCTCGCCGGCATTCACGGCCCCGCCGATGACTTGGCGGACGGCCGCGTCGATGTCGGCATTGGCCTTGGCGGGAGGGCCCGATTCGCCCTCATCGTTCAGGCGCTTGCGAATCATGGTCTGGACTCGTTGGAAGAAGGCCAGGTGCGCTGTGATGGCTTCGGCTTCGGGGCGCGGCACCACAAGGGCGAAGGCCATCGACAGCTCCTTCACCATGGTGCGGAATCGCTTCCATCCGTCATTCTGTTTGAAGACATGGTCGGCGGCATCGGCATAGACTTTCAGCACCGAGGCAGGGACGGCATCGAGGGCTGGGCCGTAATCGAAGTCATGGAAGAAGGAGCGCAACTTCTCGAAGGCGCCCTTCATCGCCGGTACGGCCTCGTGCTGGACCTTCTTGACGGCATCGCCCCGACCGCCCGCCTGCGTGTAGGTAGCCAGGGCGTCGGCCAGCTGGTCCGCAAGCCCGAGCAGATCGACGACGAGGCCGCCTGGTTTTTCTCCGTACACGCGGTTCACGCGGGCAATGGCCTGCATCAGGCTGTGCCCCGCAAGGGCCTTGTCCAGATACATCGTGTGCATCGGCGGGCAGTCGAAGCCTGTCAGCCACATGTCGCAGACAATTACCAAACGGAAGTCGTCGGCGGGGTCTTTGAATCGCGCGGCGAGGGCTTTTCGCACGGCCTTGCTCCTGACATGTTGCAGCAGCGGTTCCTCGTCGTTTGCCCCGCCCGTCATCACCACCTTCATCGCGCCCTTGTCGTCGTCGGCATGGTGCCACTCGGGCCTGAGCCTGCGGATGGCCTCGTAGAGCCGCGCGGCGATGTCGCGACTCATCGTGACGACCATCGCCTTGCCTTCCATCGCCTCACGCCGCCGGTCCCAGTGTTCCGCGATGAAGGCCGCCAGGCGATCGACGCGCTCCTGGGCTCCCACCAAGGCTTCGAGGGGCACGCGGACCGATTCGGCCAGGTCTTCGCCCGCACTCGACGCGTGGGCAGCGGCATCCACTTCCGCGGCGGCTACGGTGGCACCCTCTTCGTTTACGAGCAATTTGATGATACGTGACTCGTAGTAAATCGGCTTGGTCGCCCCGTCTTCCACGGCCTGACGAATGTCATAGATGTCAGAGTATTCCCCAAAGACGCGCGGTGTGCTTCGGTCGTCGCGGTCGAGAGGCGTTCCGGTAAAGCCGACGAAGGTCGCGTAGGGCAGGGCCTCGCGCATCCAGCGCGCGCCTCCTTCGGTAAAGCCGTACTGGCTGCGATGCGCCTCGTCGGCCATCACGACGATGTTGGCCCTGTCGCTGATCACCCCGTGATCCTCGGTGAACTTATAAATAGTCGTGAAGATCACGCCGCCCGAGGCTCGATCCATCAAAGACTGGAGGTGCTGCCGACTTTCCGCCTGCAGGGGAGCCTGACGGAGAAGGGCCCGTCCGGCAGCAAAGGTGGCGAAGAGTTGATCGTCCAGGTCATTGCGATCTGTCACCATGACGATGGTAGGGTTGGCCATCGCCGATTCGCGGACCAAGGCCCCCGCGAGCATTAGCATCGTGAGGCTCTTGCCTGAGCCCTGGGTGTGCCATACCACGCCGCCCTTGCCGGCTTCGGTGCCCGTGTTCGTTCCCGCAGGCGGCTTCAAGGCCGCAAGGACAGCCGCGCGAGTCTGCCGCAGCGCGCGGAACTGGTGGTAACCCGCGACCTTCTTTTCGAGGTTTCCGCGCTCGTCCTCCTCGAAGACCACACAGGAACGTAAATAATCGAGGAGGGCTCGAGGTTCGAAGAGACCGCGGATAAGGGCTTCCAGACTTGGCTCGCCGCCCGATGCCGGGCGCCAGGGCATGAAGCGTTGCCGCCCGCTCGTGATCGAGCCTACCCGTGTCAAAAGGCCGTCGCTGGCCACGAGAATCATGTTCGCCACGAAGAGGTCGGGGGCCGCGCGCGTGTAGCGCTGGAGCTGGTCGATCGCCATTCCAAGATCGGCGGCTTCGTCGGTGGGATCCTTGAGCTCGATCACCGCAAGGGGCATGCCGTTGAGGTAGACGATCAGGTCCGGGCGGATGAGCTTTCCCGTCGTCGTCGGAAAGGTCAGTTGACGGACTACGAGATAGTCATTGTTGGCGGGATTGTCGAAATCTACGAGCCGGGCACGACCGCCACGGTTTTCGCCCGTTGCGCCATCGCGGTATTCGACTTCAACACCCTCAATTAGCAAGGTATGGAACCAGCGATTGTTTTCGATGAGGGTCGGGTGGGGAGGGAGAGTCAGCGTGCGAAGGACCTGGGCCGCGAGTTCGGGAGACAGGAAGGGATTGAGCTTGCGCAAGGCCGCGCGGAATCGGGGAAGAAGGACGCCGTGGCTGCTCGCCTTCTCTACCGCATCGTCAAGATCGACGCCGCGGAGCTGTGCAAAGCCCAGGCTGCCGAAGCTGGCGGAGGATGCGTACTCCACCATGGATTCGCTGACCGTGGTTCCCGCTTTTTTCATGCTGCTTCCTATTTTCTCTCACTCAACTTTTCAGTCATGCTCGGTCGAAGTGTAGGCTTGCCGCTCGTGCGTCGGTGTCATCGGGAAGGCGAGGAAAAGCTTGCGCTCGCGAACCAGGCCAGTAAGGTATTGATCGCGGAGAGTATCCGGTTTTCTTTGGACCAGCTCCGCCAAAACGCGCAAGGTGACATAACGGTCGGAACAGATCTTCAGGATGGCGGCATTGAGGACGGACCGGTCAACTTTCTTCTTTTCCCGAGGTTCCTCGGCCGCGGCCTTCAAGATCGAGTGCAAGTCCTCGGAAAGGGCTCCGAGGTCGTCAATTATGGGGAGCCCGAGCTGATCCGAGACGAGACAGCCTGTGCTATCCCTCTTTTCCCGCGACGCGGAAGAACCTAGCGTCAAATTCGGGGAGCTCGGCGTCAAATTCGGGGAGCTCGGCGTCAAATTCGGGGAGCTAAAATCCGGAATCCGGGGAGGGGGCCCAAAGACGTCATCCGGTGTCGGAATAGCCTGACCAGGAAGATGGTAGACAGCCCCCCTGCCTCCCGAAGATTCGAGCAAACCCTCTTGAGTCAGATGATGGAGCATTCGGGTGAGATCCACCGGATGCTCGGTCGTCAGCGCGCGCAAACGCGGGTGCGACACAGTCCCCTCACTGGCCGCGACGGCGAGCGCCACGCGTTCCACATCCTCCAGATTCTCGAAGCGAAGGCCAAAGCGCGTTCTGAGACTCGCCATGACATCCGTGGGGAAGAGGTCGATCATCCTCAGTTCTAGCAAGGTCTGGCTGTAGGGTACCGAGGTGTCGTAGAGCAGGGGCGGGCTCCAATGCTGAGCCTTCCAGCCCTTGAGTATCTTGGGAATCCCGGTACCTGCCTGTTCTCCAACACCGACGAAACGGAACATCTTGTGGAGTGTCCGGTTGCGGCAATCTGGTTCCCCTCCCTGTAGGGCTACCTCGACCGGTATGCGCATGAGGCCGGGATTGCGGAATCCAAACATATCGGGCCGCTTGACCACGAGGACAGAGGCTCGATCCGAATAGTCGGCATGTACGAGCACGTTGGCCAAGGCTTCGCGCAGGGCCTCGTGCACCGGCGTCTCATCCTTGCGTTCGCCTTTTTCGAGCCGAAAGGGAACCTTCAGATCCGCGGTGAGTTTGATATAGACCTTGCGATAGAAATCATAGAGATTGCCCGACCAGCGACCATCGAGGGTGATCCTGTCGATCCAGCGCCTTTCCGTTTTGGCCTCGGGGCGCTCTTGATAGTCGAGCATGTAATTCGGCAGCTCTTCCTGTATCGAGGCCATCTGACCGAACATGAGGAGGCCAGCCAGGGTAAGTCCGCTTTCTCCCGACTCGCGATCCTTCCGCCAGCCTCCAAGCTGCCTGAGGAATTCCCGATCCCCAAGGGCATTCCATACATGGCCGGGATCGCGATTTGCGAAGACTTGGCGATAGGTGCGGTAACTCTCGAGGTCAAGGTCATCAAGCTCGTATCGCGGAAGCAGGCGATCGTCCCTGCTGTCCTCGACCTGCTCCGCGAGCATGCGCTTGACTTCCTCGTCGGGGACAGACCTGTCCCCGTCGTTGAGCCGCCGATACGTCCGGCCGCCGAGGGGATTCCCGTTCAGGAAGACCGGGCGCTGCTTGCGGCTTGCCCGCGGAATTTTGATGACGAGGATCATTCGCCCCTCGATTTCCAGTTCCCGGACCTCCGCGTCGGAGAGGAGATTGGCGCTCACCTTGTTCGGATTGTTGAGCGTGTCGAAGAGCGCCTTTCGGAGTCGCGCAGCGTCGGCGACCCCTTCAGCGCTGAGACGCCCACCCTTGTCGCGGATGCCGAGGAGGATTAGTCCACCCTCGGTGTTCGCGAAGGCCGAGTAGCTTGGCCAGAAGTCCTCGGGGATGGCTCCCTTCCCGTCGCGGCCAGCGGCGAGCTTACACTCGAGGTCCACCGATTCGCGGAGGAACTCGATGTCGGCGAGGCTGGAGATGTTCGTCATCATCCGACCACTCCCAGACGCTCTTCCGTCTCCCCGACCCGTAGCTGGCCGGAGAGGAGCTTGGGGAGGAGGTAGTCGCGCAATGCAGCCAATGCGCGGGATTCTCGAACACTGGCTGAGGAGCGCGAGAATAGTGGACTAACTGTTCCGCTAAAAGCCTCCATGACGATCGAAGGGGAAACGGCTACGTTGTATTTGCTCATAGTGCTGAAAGGCACTCTTTGTCGACCGCTCGTTCCTGTCATGTTCTGAATTGCGAAAGCACGAAATTCTGGTGTTCTTGCAAGAAGGTAGGCATAAAGATCAGGTATCGGCGGCTTAGGTCGCAATACTATGTACTCTGTTGATCCCCAGGCAACTTGACCCTCCACTAGGAAGTCCACGAATGCTGTCTTGCCATTTTCAAGGCATGGCGTGATTCGCGCGACAAGGGTATCTCCGTTGATGAAACGTGCCCCAGATCCAGCTTCTCGATCGGCCCAAGTTGCCGGTGCATGTCCATCCGTCGGCATTTGCGCCATATCGAGATAGGGTGCCAGGACACCCTTGGCAAGGCGTCGCGATGGATTTACTTCCAAAGCCTCGTTCAGGGGCACCATCTCCCACCCCTCCGGCACCATCCCCAACTCCGACTCGACGAAACGAGAGGGAAGGGCGTCGAAGGCCTCCTGTGGCATGCCGGGAAAGGAGGAGGCTCCTGCGGCCTTGGCCTTTACCGGCTCGAAGTCCACGAACCAGGCCCGGAAGATCGCCCTGGCGAGTCGCTCGAGGGCATGGCTCGTGCGGCGGTTGGACTCGATCTTGTCGTCGAGGGCGCCGAGGACGGAGGCGATGGAGCGCTGGTCGGGAAGGGGGGGAATAGTGAGTTCGAACTTCGGAACATCGGCGCACTTGAGGCTATCGAATACTGCTCCAACATTGAGATTTTTATTAATCTGATTCCACCATTCCTCACCGCGAACGAGCCAACGGAGAAAGGGAGGGTAGATTTTTTTCCCATCCGCGCGCAGCAATACGAGGTTCTGACCAAGTGCGAACTCGACACCAGGAGGAACATACGCCGTTTCTCCCGGATTGCAGCGTCGTGACAACACGACGTCATTTGCTTCAGGAAGCGCCTTTCGCGTCCACTCCTTGAAATGCGCAGGTTCTATTCTTCTTGCGGATGCCAGATCGAGTCTTCCTTCTTTCATCTGCGGGATCGTGACATATGGGTATCCGAATTCAACGGCTGGGGGGGTGCGATGATCGCAATCGATCAAGGTGACGCCGGCTTCTCGGAGGGTGAGATTCTCGCTATTGTGCATTCCCGCTACTCCCGATCTCCGGCGGAAACCACCGCCTCATATTTTCGACGAGATAGCGGAGGCCAGGTTCGTTGCAGTTGCGCTCGATGGAAGCATGCCCTGCGACCTGACGATAGATAGCCGCGGAACGAGGCTTGCCTTTCTCGCGAAGGGCGAGCTCCGCCGCTTCCTTGGGCCGGCCGGGTTTTTGCTCTCCTGGCTCGATCATCCTTCGCTCGACGAGAAAGCGCTCGAGCTCCTCGTAGCTCTCCCAATTGAGGGCTCGCGAGGTGTGGATCTTTCCCGTCCAAAGCCAGGCGTCGACCTCAGGTTCCACAATGACGGCGGCGATCGAAGTCTCTGGCCAGCCGCCTCGGCGAAGGTCGGCTTCGACGCATTTACGCTGTTCGTCCGCGGGCGGCGCGCCTTTCCACTCGGCGTCGAGCATCACGACGGCATGGCGATACTGCCTCAGTCTGGGGGAGAGCAACTCCGCGGCCCTTAAGAAAAGACCGGGATCGTTCTGGCCAATTGCGATTTTAACGTCTCTTTCCGGATCGAAGTCGAAGTGACCACAGCCGAGGGATCGATGGAAGCTATCGCGACCGGAAAAACCCGCGATGATCTGCTCCATAGTCTTGTCCGCTACAAGAAAGAAACAATCCCTCATAAGATTCCAGTCGCGTAGAGATCGGACATGCGCAGACTCGCCTGCCAAGTCTTCAACTGGGGATGGTCATCCCCCCTGATGACATCGGCCGAGCCGTTACGGTTCTTGCCGAAGCAGAGGAGATTCCCTGTCTTTTCGACGAGGCCGAGCACGAGGGCCGAGTGGGAGGCGCAGAATACCTGCGACCCGTAAACGGAGTTGAGCGATTGCATGACCGTCTCGATGGCTCTGGGATGGATGCCGTTTTCTGGCTCCTCGACCAGGATGATGGAAGGCCGAACGTCCATGTAAGCGAGGAGGGTCAGGGCGAGGAGTCTGAGTGTTCCGTCAGAGAGGACCCAGGACGGCGCCACGAGGCCGCTCGAATAGGTGAGCTGGAGATAGCGGGACTTGTTCTCCGGCCGCTCTATTGTGGCGATTGACCTGAGGTCCGGCAGCGCGGTCCTGAGATGAGCCGTCCAATCCTCGAGCTTGCCAGGGTCTTCCTGTTCGAGGGCATGGACGACCCAGGGGATGTTGGAACCATCGCTGAATAACGTCGAGGGGAGGCCCGCGGGCGCGGGGTTCCGCATGGCCTCCGCATTGAGCATGAGTCTGAAGACGCCATCTCTGAGGTAGTTTTTGAACCAGAGTGAAACGGGGAAACGCTCGGAGTCCTCGAAGAGATTGCCAAGAGCGGCCTTGCCCGTTCCGAGCTTGAACTGGTTATTCCAGTTGGTCTTTTCGGATCGGAAGTAATCCAAGCCTTTGTCGGTCTTCAACACCGTCTTTCGCCAGTTCTTGGGCGAGTTCTTGGTCATCAGATGAGGGGGGCCGGGGAGGTACTCTTCTGGGAAAAGAGCGCAGTCCCGGGCTTCGCGGAAGTCCGCCCTCTCGGCGCCCTCCTGGAGGAGCCAGAGCGTCTCGGACTCGATGCCTAGCACCTCGCTGTCGATTGCCATTTCATAGCGGAGCCGCGTATACCCTTGGCCAAGCGTATCGACTTCCTTCGGCACCCCTACAGTGAAGGCTATCTCGATCAGCCCGCCTTGGCCAAGCCAGGTCAGCTCGCGAGCGTTTTCTGCCCGCCTTTGCACGTTGCTTCGCGAATCCCCGAGAATAGCCTTTTCAAGCCCGCTCGAAAGAATGTCTCGTACGAGCGAGATTGAATCGAAGAAGCTGCTTTTGCCCGAGGCATTCGGCCCGACCAGTACCTGGAATTCGCCGAGCCTGATCTTCACCGCCTTGAGTGCTTTGAAGTTGCGTATCTCGATCTGCTCAATCATCGTTGGCCTGCCTCGACCTCAGTATATCATGCCGGATTTGGGCCTCTGACCCCAGCGGCTCGAGTGCCTTGTTGGTCGGCTTCTCGAGGGTGCGCGACAGGGCGGTATCTTCGCCGCGTTTGAGGTCGTCGAAGATCCTGACATGCATGTCTATCTGACCGATATCGGCATGGCCGAGCGACGAATTCCCCCGGAGTTGGAGAAACCGAGGGGAGTGCGGTCGAAGGTGTGGCCGGAGGTTTAGCGACGAGGCGATCCCAGGTTCGCGCCGCGATGTTCCGTTCGAGGATACGGGAACTCCATTGCTGAGCCTGAGCTTCGTTGATGTAGTAGTCTCGCGCCCTAGGGTCCTCAACTCGCATGATGAGGGTCCAATGCGTCCAGGTCAAAAGGCTAGGCGCTGCGTAGCTTTTTCCAAAATCGGGAAAGGTCAGGTAGAACTGGCGGAAATTCTTGAGGGAGGCGACGGATACGCCGCCTCCGAACTCATCGCCGAGCGACTTCGAAAGGTTTCGGATGAGAAAGCTGCCATAGTCGGCTCGATCCCTGCCCTTTTGTTCCTCTTCGACGATGCGCCTACCTATGTTCCAATAGGCTTCGACCATGAACTGGTTCGCGGCCGCGTAGGCACGGTTGCGCGAGGCGCGAAGGATCGTTCGGACATCCTCGGCCAGGCCCGATGATTCTGCGGGCGGGATTGTACCCTGCTCCGATTTACTGGCCATTCCCGATCCCCCCGAGCCTCTCCCTCACCACCGCCGTCAGCCTCTCCCCCTCGACTAACTCCTTCTCCAGCTCCGCAAGGAGCCTCGGGTACTTCAGCTCGAAAGGCTCGTCGTCATCCTCGATTTCCTCCGCTCCGACATAGCGCCCGGGCGTGAGGACAAAGCCATGTTTTTCGATCTCTGCCAGCGGCGCCGCCTTGCAGAAGCCGGGGATGTCGGCATAGGCCCAGGGCCCCTGCTTCGACTCATCCCAATTGCCCGGTTTCGGCTCGCCGCGCCAGCGGCGAAAGGCGTAGACGATGCGCCCGGTGTCGGAATCGGGGGGCGGGTCGCCTTCAACATCGCCGGAGAGGACGCGGAGGGTCCGCGTCTCGAGGCTGCCCAGCTTGCGCGCGTCGATGAAGAGAGTCTCGCCCCCGCGGCCGCCGGGTCGCAAGGCTGCGCCGTTCTTGAAATTCTTGCCGGTCTTGTCGCGGGTGAGGAACCAGAGGCAGACGGGAATGCCGGTGGTGTAGAAGAGCTGGGCGGGGAGGGCGACGATGCAGTCGACGAGGTCGGCCTCGACGATGCGCCTTCGTATTTCGCCCTCGCCCCCCGAATTGCTCGAGAGCGAGCCATTGGCCATGACAAAGCCGGCCACGCCGCCCCCGTGTCCGTTCGGCGGGGCGATGTGGTGGATGAAATGCTGAATCCAGGCGTAGTTCGCGTTGCCCAAGGGCGGGTCGCCATGGGTCCAGCGACGGTCCCCTCGGAGCAAATTGCCCGACCAGTCGCTGACGTTGAAGGGTGGATTGGCGAGGATGTAGTCGGCCTTGAGGTCGGGGTGGAGGTCGTGGAGAAAGGTGTCGCCGGGCTGCTCGCCGAGGTTGGCCTCGATGCCGCGGATGGCGAGGTTCATGTGGGCCAGGCGCCAGGTCATGGGATTGGATTCCTGCCCGAAGATGGAGATGTCGGTTTTCAGGCCGCCGTGGGCCTGTACGAATTTCTCCGACTGCACGAACATTCCGCCCGAGCCGCAGCAGGGATCGTAGACGCGTCCGCTGTAAGGCTCGAGCATTTCGACCAAGAGGCGGACGACGCCCCGAGGCGTGTAGAACTCGCCGCCGAGCTTGCCTTCGGCGGCGGCGAACTTGCCGAGAAAGTACTCATAGACGCGGCCCAAAGTGTCGCGGGCCTTGGAGCGCTCACCCTTGAAGCCGATGTCTGAAACGAGGTCGATGAGGCCGCCGAGCCTTTCGGGCGGGATGCCACGCCTGGCGTAATCGCGGGGAAGCTTACCCTTGAGCTTGGGGTTGTCGCGCTCGACCGCGAGGATGGCGTCGTCCAGCAGCGTGGCGATATTGGACGCTCGGGCCTTGGCTCGAATCTCCGGCCATCGAGCCTCTGTCGGTACCCAGAACACATGCTCGGCCGTGTACTCGTCGCGGCTTTCGAGGAGGGGGCCGATCTGGGCAGCGGCGATCCCTTCCTTCTCGAGTTCGACCTGCAGCGCCTCACGCCGGGTTTCGAAGGAGTCGGAGACGTATTTGAGAAAGAGGAGGCCTAGAACGACATGCTTATATTCGGCGGCGTCCACCGTGCCGCGCAATGTGTCCGCTGTCGCCCAGAGAGTCGCCTCGAAACCGAGGCTCGCCCCGTTGCCTTCGCTTTTTGCCACGATTTCTCCTCCACCGATTATTAATCCGTCTGCCATCGCGCCCTTTCGGGTGGGACCAGCGCTTGTTCGGAAACCGGTCCATACCTCGGAGCCTTGCTCCGTGGCATGGTGATTATAGCAGGGGCCTCGAAACACGGACACCGATAACGAAGCCCCGTCGCCGCATCTTTGACACTCGACGCCGGGGTTCAAACACTCGACGCCCTAGTTCAGACCCTCGGCGCCGGAGCTCAAACCTTCGCTGTCGATACAAAAACACTCGACGCCGTATCTCAAACACTCGACGCCGACAGAAAAAGATGCGGCGCCGGATGTCCAACACCCGACGCCGCATCTTCGAGGTACCCCCCCCCTACCTCAGAGGTACCCCCTACCTCAGAGGTACCCCCTGCCTCAGAGGTACCCCCTGCCTCAGAGGTACCCCCTGCCTCAGAGGTACCCCCTGCCTCAGAGGTACCCCCTGCCTCCGAAACAGCCCGGCGAGCAGGGGGCCGGGGCGCTCAGGCGAAGCGCAGGATGATCTGGTCGACGGCCAGGTTGTCGCCCTTTTTCGCGAGGACCTCGGCCACCACCCCGTCCTGCTCGGCGCGGAGGATGTTTTCCATCTTCATCGCCTCGACGACGGCAAGCCTCTCGCCGCCCTTCACCTCCTGACCGACGGCGGCAGACAGCTCGACGAGGAGGCCCGGCATCGGGGAGAGGAGGAATTTGGAAAGGTCGGGCTTGGGTTTGTCGGGCATCAGCGAGAGGAGATGGGCGTCGTGGGCCGTCATCACTTCGACATCGACCTCGACGCCGCGATGGAAGATGCGGTATCTCCAGCCGACGCGCTCCATCTGGAGGCAGAAGCGCTTTCCGTCCCAGGAGCCGCGGAAGAGAACCTCGCCCAACCTCCAATCGGTCTTGATTTCGTGGGCCTCCCCCTCGCAGACGAGGGAGCAGCCGCCCTCGGTCGGGTTAACGGCGACGGCGTAGCGGTCCTTGCCAATTGTCACGACCCAGTCCGGCCCCACCTTTCGGCGGTGGCCGGGGAGCTGGCCGCTGCCCTGCACGGCGCGGTCGATGTAGCGCCTCCGCGCGAAGGCCGCGACGCTCGCGATGAGGAAGGGATCGTCGTGGTCGAGCTCCGAGGCGGAGAAACCCTTGGGGTACTCCTCGGCCATGAATGCGGTGGTGAAGGAGCCTGAGACGAAGCGCGGGTGCCGCATGAGGGCGGAGTGGAAGGCGACGTTGCTCGCTACGCCGCGGATGACGAAGGAGTCGAGGGCCTCGCGCATGTGGTCGATGGCCTGTGCGCGGTTGTCCCCGTGGGCTATGAGCTTGGCCATCATCGAATCGTAATAAATGGGTATTTCCCCGCCCTCGTACACGCCCGAGTCGACGCGGACGGCGCCGGGAGTCTCCCGGGGCGGCTGGTACTTCACGAGCCTTCCCACCGAGGGCAGGAAGTTGTGGAGGGGATCCTCGGCGTTGATGCGGCACTCGATGGCCCATCCCGAGAGCTTCACGTCTTCCTGGCGGAAGGCCAGGGCCTCGCCCGCGGCGACGCGGATCATCTGCTCGACGAGGTCGAGGCCCGTGACCATTTCGGTGACGGGGTGCTCGACCTGGAGCCTGGTGTTCATTTCGAGAAAGTAGAAATTGCGCCTTTCGTCGACGACGAACTCGACGGTGCCCGCCGAGCGATAACCCACGGCCTTGGCCAGGGCGACGGCCTGCCGCCCCATTGCCTCGCGGGTCGCCGCGTCGAGGAGGGGGGAGGGCGCCTCCTCGAGGAGCTTCTGGTGCCGGCGCTGGATCGAGCACTCCCTCTCGCCGAGGTACACGACCTTGCCCTGCGCGTCGCCGAGCACCTGGATCTCGATGTGATGGGGGCCCTCGATGAATTTCTCGACGAAGAGGCGGCCGTCGCCGAAGGCGCTCAGGGCCTCGCTCCTGCAGGCTGCGAAGCCCTCGCGGGTTTCGCCGTCGTTCCTGGCGACCCTGAGTCCCTTGCCGCCCCCGCCCGCCGAGGCCTTGATCATCACGGGGTAGCCGATCTCCCTCGCAATCCTTACGGCCTCCTCAGCCTCCTCGACGACCCCGTCGTGGCCGGGGATGGTGCTGACGCCGGCCTGCTTCGCGAGGCGCTTCGAGGCGATCTTGTCGCCCATGCTCCCCATCGCCGCGGCCGTGGGCCCGATGAAGACGATGCCCGCCTTTTCGAGGGCCTCGCAAAAGTCGGGATTCTCCGAAAGGAAGCCGTAGCCCGGGTGGACAGCCTCGGCCCCGCTCTCCTTGCAGGCCCGGACGATGCGCGCGATATCGAGGTAGGACTCCCTCGAGGGCGCCGGGCCGATCAGGACGGCCTCGTCGGCCAGAGTCACGTGGCGGGCATCCTTGTCGGCCTCCGAGTACACTGCCACGGTCTTGATGCCCATCCTCCGGGCGGTCGCGATGACGCGGCAGGCGATCTCGCCCCTATTCGCAATTACTATCTTCTTGAACATATGGCCCTCGCCCCTGATCACAGCGGAATGTTGCCGTGCTTGCGCCACGGATTCTCGAGCTTCTTCCCGGCGAGCATGGCCAGGGAGCGGCAGATGCGCTTGCGCGTCTCGTGCGGCATGATGACGTCGTCGATGTAGCCGCGCTGCCCGACGATGAAGGGGTTGGCGAACTTGTGGCGGTACTCCTCCGTGCGGAGGGCCGTCTTGGCCGCGTCGTCGATGTCCTTGCGGAAGATGATCTCGACGGCCCCCTTGGGCCCCATGACGGCGACTTCGGCCGAGGGCCAGGCGAAGTTGACGTCGCCGCGGAGATGTTTGGAGCTCATCACGTCGTAGGCGCCGCCGTAGGCCTTGCGCGTGATCACCGTGACCTTGGGCACCGTGCATTCCGCGTAGGCATAGAGGAGCTTGGCCCCGTGTTTGATGATGCCGCCGTATTCCTGCGCCGTGCCCGGCAAAAAGCCCGGCACGTCCACGAGGGTGATGAGGGGAATGTTGAAGGCGTCGCAGAAGCGGACGAAGCGGGCGGCCTTCACCGAGGCCTTGATGTCGAGGCAACCGGCGAGGACGAGGGGCTGGTTGGCGACGATGCCGACCGTCGAGCCCTCCATCCGCGCGAAGCCGACGATGATGTTCTTCGCGTAGTCGGGCTGGAGCTCGAAGAAGTCCCCCTCGTCCACCAGCTTCTGGATGAGCTCCTTTATGTCGTAGGGCTTGTTCGGATTGTCGGGCACGAGGGTGTCGAGGGAGTAGTCGAGCCTGTCGGCCGGATCCTCCACCGGGATCACGGGAGGCTTTTCGCGATTGTTCGAAGGCAGGAAGCTGATCAGCCGCCTGAGCATGAGGAGGGCCTCGACGTCGTTCTCGAAGGCGAGATCGGCGACCCCCGACCTCGTGGTGTGGGTCGTCGCCCCGCCGAGCTCCTCGGCGCTCACCTCCTCGTAGGTGACGGTCTTCACCACCTCGGGGCCGGTCACGAACATGTAGGAGGAATCCTCGACCATGAAGATGAAATCGGTGATGGCCGGCGAATAGACGGCGCCACCGGCGCAGGGCCCCATGATCAGGGAGACCTGGGGCACCACCCCCGAGGCCATGACATTGCGCTGGAAGACATCGGCGTAGCCGCCCAGGGAGGCCACGCCTTCCTGGATGCGGGCGCCGCCCGAGTCGTTGATCCCGATGACGGGGGCTCCCACCTTCGTCGCCTGGTCGAGGATCTTGCAGATCTTCTCCGCGTGGGCTTCGGAGAGGGAGCCGCCGAAGACCGTAAAGTCCTGGCTGTACACGAAGACCAGGCGCTCGTTCACCGTGCCATAGCCTGTCACCACCCCGTCGCCCGGCACCCGCTGCTGGTCCATGCCGAAGTCGACGCAGCGATGCTCGACGAACATGTCCCATTCCTCGAAGGAGTCGGGGTCGAGGAGGAGCTCGATGCGTTCCCTCGCCGTGAGTTTGCCCTTAGCGTGCTGGGCTTCGATCCGAGCCTGACCCCCGCCGAGGCGGGCCGCCTCGCGCTTTTCCTCGAGCCTTTGAATGATGTCGTGCATCCCACCCCCGCTTGCGTCGCCCTTGCCGGCAGCTCCGTCCGGCCAGGGCCCGATTTGCGGCCAGAGTATAGCGGTGCCTATGGAGAATAGCCAAGGCTGAATCGTGTACAAATTTCGGAGGCGCGGCGCGGGTCGGCCCCCTCATCGAACTCGTCTAGCTCACGAAGCGCCCTCACGACCTCAAGCAGCTGCCCAAGAATGCGATATGGTTCAGTAGACAAGACTCATGCTAGTTTTCTTTACATGCCGCAGCCCGCAAAGAAGACACCAATCTCCGTTCCGGGTATCGATGCGCGATCGGGAAACGCATCGCCCAGAGCTGCAAGGAAGGCGGATTCAGCCAGGAGGCCCTTGCTGACGTGATGGGGATATCCCAAAAGCAGATTGCCGATTATGAGACAGGCAGGGTTCACCTGATCGACGAAATGATCATCCGGTTCGCCGGACCCTCAATGTCTCCACCGATGAACTCCTCGGGCTCAGGGCGGTCAAACCTTCAGTGGACTCGCCGGCGCTTCACATCATCCGTCGTTTCCGGGAACTGGAAAAACTTCCGGAAGACAAGAAGCGAGCCGTCCTCAAAGTACTTGATGAACTCATCCGAGCGAATTCGTAGTAGTATTGTCTTGATCCGCCACGCAAGGAGCACCACCATGGATGCCGCCATCAACCATCCCCAGTACATCACCGACGAACAGGGCCACAAGACCGCCGTCATCCTTCCCTTGGATGCCTATACTGAACTGCTCGAGGATCTCGCCGACCTCGCGGCAATCGCCGAGCGCCGTGGCGAAAGCACCGTTTCCCACAAGGACCTCCTGGCCTCTCTCAATGCCGATGGCCTCCTATAGCATCGAGTGGAAGGCCTCGGCCGCGAAGGAACTACGAAAGCTCCCCAAGCCGGTCATAGCCAGGATTCTCGCCGCCGTCGAGACCTTGGTGGTCAACCCTCGCTCGGACGGCGTACGGAAGCTCACCGATACGGAAAGCACCTACCGGATCCGAATTGGAGATTATCGCGTCGTGTACAATGTGTACGACCGCAAGCTGATCATCGAAGTAATCAGGGTCCGGGATCGCAAGGACGCCTACCAATAACACAGGCACCGCACTGCGCCTAATCCGCGGTACACGCCATCGCGCTCGTATCCTCGAGGTGCGACGTCGAATGACCGGAGGATTAGGCGCAATGCGCAACCCAATTTGCGCCTTCTTGGCGTCCGACCCCGACAACCTCTTTGACTTTGAAGCTTCGAAGAATTGGCGATGCATGACTGAAAATCTTGTTAGCCATATCTGTCTGAGTCCTGCTGGGGAAATGTTGCCGAGGTCAGCTAGGACGCTCGACGACGCAATCTTCGATCACTCCCCCTCAAGTATCTCCTTCCACTCCTTGAGGGTCCAGGCCTTCACGACCCCGTTCCGCACGAAGGGATCGCGGCCGACGAAGGCCTCAGGCCCTTCCCTCAAGCCTTGGGCGACTCCACGATCTTGATGTGCAGCTCGTTGAGCTGCTTCTGATCTACGTAATTGGGCGAGTCATAGCAAAGCTCGCCGATGCGGGCTTTGCTGTACGGAGAGGAAATTTATTGACAAGCCCGCCTTCCGGCGGGCGACCGAATAGCAAAGCTCGCCGATGCGGGCTTTGCTGTACGGAGAGGAAATTGATTAAGATGCCCGCCTTCCGGCGGGCGACCGAGTCCATCGGCCTACTTTGAAGCCGCATCACAGGAAGACCGCTTGCGCGGTCTTCCTGTGACGAAAGGAAACATATTCACGTGCCCGCTAAACGCGGGCCGCATCATCGGCAATTCGAATGTGCAATTCCTTGAGCTGTTTCTCATCTACGTAATTGGGTGAGTCGTCCATTGGCCCCACCGCGAAGCTGTTCTTCGGGAAGGCGATGACTTCCTTGATGGAGGTCTCGCCGGCCATCAGCATCACGAGGCGGTCGAGGCCGGGGGCGATGCCGCCGTGGGGCGGGGGGCCGTACTTGAAGGCTTCGGTGAGGAAGCCGAACTTGGTTTCGGCGTCCTTGGCGTCGAAGCCCACAATTGCGAAGATCCGCTTTTGCAGCTCGGGGTCATGGATACGGATGGAGCCCGAGGCGAGTTCGAAGCCGTTGAGCACGAGGTCGTAGAGGTCGCCCTTCACCGCGCCCGGATCGGACTCGAGGGTCGGGTGGTACTTCTCCTGGGGCATGGTGAACATGTGGTGGGCGGTGTCCCACTTGTTCTCCTCCTCGTTCCATTCGAACATCGGGAAGTCGACGATCCAGGCGAATTCATAGCGGGCCGGGTCGCAGAAGCCGAGGTCCTTGCCGAGCTTGGAGCGGACGGCGCCGAGGGACACGTTGGCGATCCTACGCTTAGCGTCGGCAACCATCAGGATGAGGTCGCCCGGCTTGGCGCCGAGCTTGGCGATGAGGTCGGCGGCAAGCTTTGCGTCCGCGCCGGCAGCACCCTCGGCTCCGCTCGCGGAACCGGTGGCGGGCGGCACGAAGAACTTCGATGCCCCTCCCTCGAGGGCTCCCGTCGCTCCGACCTTCATCCAGGCCATGCCCTTGGCCTTGTAGATCTTGGCGGCGGCCTCGAGCTCCTCGATCTGCTTGCGCGAATAGTCGGCCTTGCCCGGAACGAGGAGGGCCTTTACCGCGCCACCGTCTTGGGTGATGCCTCGACTGGCCGCGGCGGCTTGGCGGGCGGCGCCCTCGCTCAGGGCCTCCTTGAAGGCCGTAAAGCCCGAACGAAGTGCGAGCTCGCCGATGTCGACCATTTCCATGCCGAAGCGGAGGTCGGGCTTGTCTGTTCCGTACAATTCAAGCGAATCGTCGAATGCGATGCGGCGGAACGTGGCGGGGAGCTTGACGCCGAGGGTCTTGTCGAAGACGTGGCCCATCATGCCCTCGACGAGCTCGAGGACGTCGTCGCGCTTGACGAAGCTCATCTCGATGTCGATCTGGGTGAACTCCGGCTGGCGGTCGCCGCGCGCGTCCTCGTCGCGGTAACATCGAGCCAATTGGAAGTACTTGTCGAAGCCCGAGACCATGAGGATCTGCTTGTAGAGCTGGGGCGATTGGGGCAGCGCGTAGAACTTTCCGGGATAGAGCCGCGAGGGCACGAGGTAGTCGCGGGCGCCCTCGGGGGTCGACTTGATGAAGGTGGGCGTCTCGATCTCGTAGAAGCCCGAGCCCGTGAGATACTCGCGCACCGCGAAGGCCACCTCGTGGCGGAGGCGGAGCTTCCGCTGCATCGAGAAGGAGCGGAGGTCGAGGTAGCGGTAGGTGAGGCGGAGGTCTTCCTTCGCGTCGGACTTCTCGTCGACCATGAAGGGCAGGGTCTCGCAGCGGCTCAATATCTGGATGTCGGTGGCCACGACCTCGATGGCGCCGGTGGCCATGTCCTTGTTGACCATCGCTTCGGGCCGCGCGCGCACGATGCCCTTGATCGAGACGCAGAACTCGAACTTGAGCTCGGCTGCCGTCGCCTTGAGGGCGGCCGGGGCGTCGTCGTCGACGACCACCTGGGTCACGCCGTAGCGGTCGCGCAGATTGAGAAAGGTGATGCCGCCGTGATCGCGGTGGCGATGCACCCAGCCGTTGAGGACGACGTTCTTGCCCGCGTCGGCGGCCCCGAGGCCGCCGCAGGTGACAGTGCGCTTCTGGTATTCCATGGTGGGCGGATTGTATAGGAAATGGGCCGAATTGGGAAAGGGTGGGAAGAAAACGGGGGAAGGTCCGCGATGTCGCGAAGGCCGCTCGAGGCGCGCCGGCGAGGTAGTGGCGGCCCCCCTCGGGTCGTGGGTCTTCTGGTTCGCCCTTCCTACGGCTTCGCTTCCCCTTTTCGAGTCACCCGCGCAGACTGGCATTCGGCGACGCTTCGACCAAGAATAGGAGGTGAGGGCTAATGATTCCGCCTTCCCCGCGCGAGACTCCGGGTCGAGCCGGTCGCGGGCGAAGGGGCCGGCAGAAACTGAAGGAGCGTGTCGATGACCGAAGCGGGCTCCGCATCGCGGGGAGTCACACTCGAGGCGAATGAGACGAAGCTCGAAGAGGCCCAGCCTACCCGTGGGTCTGGCGGCCGGGTAGGCGTCTTCCTGTGGCTCGGGCTCGTCTTCCTCGTCATCGGGCTCGCCCTGTCCGGCCTCCTCGCCGTGAAGGAGAAGGAAAGACTCGAGACAGCATCCCACCTTCGATTTCAAGTCGTCTGCGACGCCGTCCGCCATGCCCTCGAAGATCGGCTCAAGGACGCCGCCCAGCTCCTTCGCTCGGGGGCCGCGCTTTTCGACACGGTGGACCGGGTTTCGAGATCGGAGTGGCGCATCTTCTCGAAGAGCCTCGACTTCGAGACCAATCTTTTCGGCGCGCAGGGAATCGGCTATTCCGAACTCATCCCCCGCGACGCCCTTGCCGCCCACGAAGCGAAGATTCGCGGGGAGGGCTTCCCCGACTACAGGGTCTGGCCCCAAGGGGGCAGAGCCCAGTATTCGTCGATCGTCTACCTCGAACCCTTCACCGGCCGCAACCTCAGGGCCTTCGGCTACGACATGCTCAGCGAACCGGTGAGGCGGGCCGCGATGGAGGCCTCGCGAGACCAGAATAGGGTCGTGCTATCGGGGAAGGTCCGCCTCGTCCAGGAAACGGAGACCGATGTGCAGGCGGGTCTCCTCATGTTCGTCCCCGTCTATCGACCGGGCCTCCCGATCGACACTCTCGAAGAGCGAAGGAAGGCGATTTTCGGGTGGGTTTACAGCCCCTACCGGATGACAGATTTCGTCGCAGCCTCCCTCAAGGGCGTAGAAGACCTCCAAGCGACCCAGGGCATCGAACTCGCCGTCTACGATGGAGACGGCAGCTCCCCCGGATCGATCCTCTACGAAGCGGTCGCGACGACGAAGAGTCCTTCAACCCGAGCCGCCTCGACCCAGCTGAGCCTGGGCTTGGACTTCGGAGAGAGCCATTGGACCCTTCGATTCCTGAGGCCTGGCGGCCTTCTAACCCCGGCAGAAACCCGCCGCGTCTGGCTCGTCTTTTTCGGCGGGGCCTTGTTGAGCTTTCTCTTCGTCGGCCTGGCTCATTCCCTGTATCGCACGCGGCAGAACGCGCGGTTGATAGCGGAGCGGATGACGGCCCGACTCAGGGAGAGCGAGGAGCGTTATCGCCTCCTTGTCATGGCCGCCCCCGAGGCTATCCTCCTCCACCAGGCCGGGATCTTCACTTTCGTCAATCCTGCGGCGGTGGCCCTCTTCGGGGCCGAAACGCCGGAGGCCCTCATTGGCAGCTCCGTCATGGACCGCGTGCATCCCGATTCGCGCCTTTCCGCGGTCGAAAGGCTTCGCCAGGCCTCCGAGGGCGGCATGACCCTGCCCCTCTTGGAGCAAAAAGTGCTGCGAATGGACGGTTCGGCAGTCGAGGTCGAGGCGGCGGGCACCAGCCTCAGAATCGATGGGAAGACGACCATGCAGGTCATCATGCGCGACATCGGCGAACGCAAGTCGATGGAAAGGAAACTGAGGGAGAGCCGGGAAAACCTGAGCGCGGCCCTCAATGCCTCCGAAGATTCGATCTATCTCATATCCTCCGATCGGACCCTACTCGCCCTCAACGATGCTGCCGTGATGATACTGGGGCGCTCGCGCGATGACCTCGTCGGGCGCAAGGCCGAAGAAGTCCTACCCGCCGCTGTTGTGGAACAGCGACGCTCCGTTTTCGAGAGCGCCATGCGTGAGGGTAAGCCTATGAGTTACGAGGAGGCGGCGGATGGCCGCCTGATGGCCCACAGTCTCTACCCGATCTTCGGGGAGGAAGGGCGGGTAGATCGCCTCGCGATCTACAGCAGGGACATCACGGAAAAACGAAGGGCCGAGGAGTCGGTAGCCTCCCTCCTCGCGCGTTATCAAATGCTTCTCGAGACGGCCTCGGACGGCATCCATGTGTTGGACACCGAGGGTAACGTCGTCGAGGCCAACGCGGCCTTCTGCTCCATGCTGGGCTATAGCCGAGAGGAAGTCCTCCATCTCAACGTGGCCGACTGGGATCGTCGTTGGTTGGGGGAAGGTCTACTCGCCAAGGCGAGGGAGCTCATCGAGAAACCCGGGGTATTCGAAACCACCCATCGCCGCAAGGACGGCTCTCATTTCGACGTGGAGATCAACGCGGTCGGCATCTCCCTCCACGGCCGCGATTACTTGTACGCCGCGGCCAGGGAAATAACGGCGCGCAAGAACGCCGAGTCGGCCCTGAAGGAAAGCGAGGACCGCTACCGCAGTCTCTACGAGTCGGCCCTCGACGCCATCCTCCTCACCGCCCCGAACGGGAGGATCATCGCCGCCAACAAGGCCGCCTGCCGGATGTTCGGGCGGAGCGAAGAGGACATACTCGCCGGGGGACGGGCCGGCATCCTCGACCTCGCCGATCCCCGGGTTGCCCTCGCCTTGGAGGAACGTCGCCTCACGGGCAGCTTCTACGGTGAACTCACCTTCATGCGGGCGAATGGGGAGAAGTTCCCCGGGGAAGTCTCCTCCAACTTCTTCATCGACCGCCGGGGCGAGGAGCGGACCAGCATGTACATCCGCGACGTGACGGAGCGGAAGGCGACCCTCGCCGCCCTCGAGGAAGCCCTGGCCTCGAACAAGAACCTCCTGGGAGAGCTCCAGCATCGCGTCAAGAACAGTTTCAGCCTTATCAGCAGTCTCGTCAGCCTCGAAGCAAGCGAGACGAGTCACGAGGAAACGAAGATACTCCTCGAAGAGCTGGACGGGCGGGTGAGGTCTGTGGCCCAACTCTACTCCCTGCTCTATGAGAGCGGTTCCTTCAGCCAAGTCAGACTCGACCGCTATTGCGCCGAGGTCGTAGCGGCCATGGCCTCCCTCGCCGGCGCGATCGGCCTGGAGACAAGGATGGACTATCTGACCATCGAGGCGAAGACGGCGGCGCCAATCGGCCTCATCGTCACGGAGCTCGTTACGAACTCCCTGAAGTATGCCTTTCCCGAGAAGAGAAGCGGGAGAAAGATCGTGGTAATGCTGATGGTAAAGGGGAAAGAGGGAATTCTCGAGGTCGCGGACAACGGCATCGGAATGCCTTCCTGCTTCGACATCGCGACAGACGCCGGCACGGGCCTCGTGCTGGTTCAGGGCCTCGCTCGGCAGATCGGCGGCAGCTTCGAGATGAAAGCCGCGGAAACCGGCTCCCGCGGCGTCCTCAGGTTCCCCCTGGGAAACCTCGATTGAGCCTTGGATGAGAACCTTCGTCATCGCGGAAGCCGAAAAGGGCGAAGCCAACGCGGTATTCGACCTCGTGGAATCCCTCCTCTCCGAACTCGTCGAAGAGGGAGAGGAAACGGGGGCCTTGGATCGCGAGGCGCTGAGCCGCGAATGGGAGGGGGAGGGCGGTCGACATCGAGCCTTCCTCGCCTCAAGCGACGGCGCATATGTTGGCGTCATCACGATAACCGAAGCCTTCGCCCTCTATGCCGGAGGGCGCTACGGCATCATCAATGAAATGTACGTAAAGCCCGGTTTCCGCTCCGTGGGCCTCGGCTCACTTCTGGTCGATGCGGCGAAGAGCCTGGGCAGGCAAAGAGGCTGGCGACGGATCGACGTGACGGCGCCCGAATCGGAGCGCTGGGATCGCAGCCGCCGTTTTTACGAGCGCGAGGGCTTTCGCTTCACCGGGCCGAAGCTCAAGTACCTGCTGTAGGCCGCGGGCCTTTCTGATCGGATCATGCTCCGGAAAATCGAAGGGCCTAGCCGCCCTTTTGACAAAGGTGACCTTCAATCGCTCGGAGTCGCGCCCTTCCTTGCCCAAGCCGCGAGGATCGACGCCGCCATCGGCGCCTCGGGGTCGCGGAAAAGATAATGGTAGGCGCCGGGGATCATCTGAACGCTGTGCTTCGGGAACATCGACTCGAGGAGGGGAATGTTGTAGGCCGCGTCGACGACGGTGTCGGCGCTTCCCTGGATGAGGGTCAGCGGCGAATCGAAGGGGCCCATTCCTTTCGCCTGGCCCTGGAACTTCCTGAGGGCCTTGAACCACGAAAGGGGAAAGCTTTGCGGCCGCAGCGGATCAGTCTCGAGGAAGCGGACGAAGGCGGGGTCGCGGCTCGAGGCGCCGCCCCGCGCGGGGAGATTGGGTTTGAGCCAGCCGAGGAGGGTGTAGCCGCAAACGGAGGCATTCCATCCCCAGGAGCGCACGAGGGGGGCCTCGAAGAAGATGGCCTCGAGTCGGCCCGGCGCGAGGGATTCGGCTTCGATGAGGGCGGAGCAGCCCGTGGAATGTCCGTAGCCCCGCCAGGGCAAGGGCCAGGCGTTCGAATTTTCGACGGCGAGGACGGCGCGACCGTAGGCGGCGAAGTCGTCGATTGCGGCCCGCGGGCCCGATGAAAGGCCGTGGCCGGGCAGGTCGATGCCGACGACTTCCCATCCGGCCTCGACGAGTATTCTCACGGCCGGCACGGTGATGGCCGTGTGCTCCAGGAATCCATGCACGAGAAAGACCGTTCCGCGCGGTTCCGCCAGGGGCGGGAAGACATGGCAGGCGATTTCGTAATCGCCGGAGCGGACGATTTCCCAACTCCAAAAGAGACCCGTTCCTCCATAATATTCGCGAAAGTCAGGGTTATAAGGATTCCAGTCGGTCGGGGGGGCGGCGGCGCTCGCGTGGACGCCGAGGAGGGCGAGGAGGGAAATGGCCGAAACGATGGGCTTCGTCCATCCGCGCGGCGCCTTGTCTTTTCGGCTCATCGTCGCTCCAGCCGCCATGTCCGGCCTAGCCTATCGCCGAGCCCACGAGGCGGCCGATGCCGAAGGTGATGACCGCGGCGGCCAGGCCGATGAGGACCTGCCTGACGCTCGACTTCCAGAAGCGGGTGCCGGTGAGCATGCTCGAGGCCGCGCCGAGGATGAAGAGGCCGAGGGCCCCCATTATCGCGCTGGCGAAGATGCCCTGCCAGCCCGAAAAGAAGAAATAGGGAATAATTGGCAGTATTCCGCCTACCGCGAAAAGGAGGAAGCTCGTGAGCGCCGCCTCCCAGGCCGATCCGCCGAGCTCCTCCGGATTGATGCCGAGTTCCTCGCGGGCCAGGGTGTCGAGGGCGCTGGCCTTGTCGGAGAGGAGCTTGTTCGCGAGGGCCTTGGCGCTTTCGGCGTCGAGGCCCTTGGCCTGGTAGATGAGGGCGAGCTCCTGCTTCTCCTCCTCGGGGAGAGTGTCGAGTTCCTTGGATTCGATGGCGATCTGGTTTTGGTAAAGCTCTCGGGCGCTCTGCACCGACAGCCATTCGCCGAGGGCCATCGAGAGGGCGCCTGCGATGAGGCCGGCGCCGCCGGTGATGAGGATCTGCTTCTGCGCGACGCCGGCGCCGGCGACGCCCATCACGAGGAGGAAGACCGACACGAGGCCGTCGTTGGCCCCGAGTATGCCTGCCCGGAGGGCGTTGCCGCCCGAGCGGTGCCTGCCTTCGAAGCGGGCGAGATCGGCTCCCTCGACGCCATTTCCGCTCGTGGAAAGGTACCCGAAGACCCGGGCGTGCGATCGCTCCTCCTGCTCCATCTCCTCGAGCTGGCCGTCGATCTTGTCTGGCTCCGGGGAGGCGGCTCCCGCGCTCGAGGTCGTCTTCGATGTGGCGTAGGAATTGGCGGCCTGGGCCTCGATGGCTGCCACGAGGGGAACGACCGCCTGGGCTCCGTTCCGCTTGGCGACCATCCTGATGACGCGGCTCCGGAATCCCGGCTTGAAGGGCTTGTCCTCGACCTTGGCGGCGCGCAGCCTCCCTTCGAAGACCTTAACGTGCTTGCGCTCGGTATCGGCGAGGCGGCGATAGATTCCGGAGAGGTCGTGATTGGGTTCGGCGTCGGCCATGCTGTCGTAGAGCCAGACGGCCTCGCGCTCGGCCTGGAGGCTGGCCTTCCATTCTTTGATGTCCTGGGTTGTTGCCATGCCTTCTAGGCTATGCAGAGATATCTTCGCGGTCAAGCTCGGTCGGGGAGGATTTTTGGCGAAAGGGCGGTCAGGGCCCGCGGACCGCCGCGGCTTTCACGCCGGTTCGATCTTGAGACCGTCGACGCCCTTCTCGTCAAATATATCATAATACTTATCTTTAGCTTGGAGGAGCCTTTCATTGTACTCCCCGAGCTCCATGTTGGCGACGGCGTCCTTGCCATAGGCGGCTTCCACGTCCCGTTCCGCCAGGAGGTCGGCGATGCGCTCCCGAAATTCCGCCTCGAGACACTCGGCGATCTTGCTATCGTATCCCTCGCGGGCCTGTTGCTCGATATAGTATGTCCCGGGGCGGGGATGGAACTCGAAGTGTTCAGAGTTCCCATTCCGGACCGCCGCATCGTAGACCTTGAACAGCAGGTCCTGAACCTCTTCGTTCAACTCCGGGGCGAGGCTGTACCTGAGCTTCCAGCCCGAATAGAGACACTCGACCAGCAGCATCCATTCTTTGTTCGAAAGCCGGAGTCCATCGCCCCCATCCATTTTCACGGCCATGGTCAATGAGGCCCTGTGGCCGGGATTGAAACCAGGTCGGCGGCGTAGGGGAAGAGGGCGGGCGAGCCTCCCGTGTGCCAGAAGAGGACGCTGTCCGAGGCCGAGAATTCGCCTCCTCGGATCATCGCCAGGAGCCCCGCGAAGGCCCGGCCGGAATAGACCGGATCGAGGAGGAGGCCTTCCGTTTTCGCCGCCAGCCCGATGGCCTCCCGCTCGGCCTCGCCGACAACCCCGTAGCCCTTGCCGAGAAAGTCCTCGCGGAGGATAGGCGCGAAGTTGGGGGGAGGGCTCGCCGGATCGGGGGTCAGGAGGGCCCAGGTCCTTTCAATTATGTCCTTGATTCGCTCGGAAAGGCTCGGCCCCTGGCCCTCGAATTTGTCGATGGCGACGCCGATGAGGCGGGACTCGAGGCCGAAGAGCCTGGCCCCGACCTCGAGGCCGGCGTGGGTGCCTCCCGAGCTCGAGGCGAAGACGAGGGCGGCGGGCTCGAGGCCCAGTTCGTCGAATTGGGAGGCGGCCTCGCGGGCGGCCTCGACATAGCCCAGGGCGCCCACGGGATTCGAGCCGCCGTAGGGAATGATGTAGGGATGCTTCCCCGCCTTGCGCAGCTCCTCGGCGATGAGGGGGATGTCCTCGCCCTTGC
>Ga0307375_10001495_pt1 | contig 25455 bp, 32 predicted proteins | sample TR1MG_FD_202531 | JGI IMG/M metagenome (GOLD analysis project Ga0307375, IMG submission 202531) | Soil microbial communities from Risofladan, Vaasa, Finland - TR-1 | ecosystem: Environmental > Terrestrial > Soil > Coastal area > Acid sulfate soil | place: Finland: Risofladan, Vaasa | collected...
GCGCAGGCGACGACTACCGACGCCTCAGTGACTGGGCGCGTGGCCGGTAGACTCGTAATTATGACCCTTCAAACGCACACATTGCTGTCCTCGCCTGTGGCACTTTCTGGGTCTTTGCGTGGCCGGCATCTGACGCTCCAAGGAGGTGGGGGCGGCGGCACCGTGCGGCTCTTTATGGTAAAGGCCAGCCAAGCCGTCTTTATCCACACTGTGGCCGCTTTACGCCAACACGCGCATCTCCTGGCTGCAGCGGCGCAAAAAGCCAAGCAGCGACAAGAACGGATCGCGGCGGATCATCGGTTGGTGCGCCGATTACGCAAATTGATCACCATTATCAAAACAGTGCCCGTCAAGGGACGGGTAGAGATTGCCTACCTTCACCGGGCGGATAACGCGTACCGGGCTATTACGATCCAGATGCACGCCGCCTACTCCCATGAGCTCTCTATCGCACCTTATGGCCCCTATGGACGGTCCCCATACGCTCGCGAGCAAGTGTCATTTTGGATCGGCCAACGCGCCTTTACGGCCAGTAATATCCACTTTCAGGTCAATATGCGCCGCACGAACGATTTTGCGTCCATGAAGCAGTTTGGTGCTATTGCGAAGGAATACGCCCAGGCGTGTCGAGCGCGACAAGAAAACCCAAAGACAGCGTCCTCGGTCGCTGGCGCATGCGTTAGGTTCCTAGCATTAGTCCCCGTACTTAAAATGGAAAACGCGGAAATCGTCAAGGCATTTCTCGGAGCAAGGACCGGATGGCGGCAGCAAAGACCCGAGCAAAAAACGATCGAGATGGATGCCCGTAGGGGTGCGGCGTAAGGGCACAGAAATATTGTGAGAAGCCCATGCCCCCAGTTTGACGGAAACTAGCCGGATGCGTGGCCACTTATGGCTGCTTGCTGTGACGAGTCTCGCAGGGCTTATTCGTAAAGACGATTAAGCCAAAGTCAACAGAACGTAAGACGCCGCGCGGAGAATGTGCGGACCTTCACTTTTGTGTCTTTAATTGGTGGGGGCAGTCTATGATCTAATAGGCGCGATTACCCATAACAGAAACCCTCGGAGGATCCATGCCTATCCGGTTGGTTGCCAAAGCGGTGTTTTGGCGTTAAATTTGGTGGATGGATCCCAGAGGCTTCCCGACATCGCTCCCCGAATTCCAGGAAGTATTCCCGGATGATAAGGCCTGCGCAAAATATCTGGAGCACCTTCGATGGCCGCAGGGATTTTCATGCCCCAAGTGTGAAGCGACAGGGGAGCCGTATCGCTTTGCAAAACGAACGTCGGTTGTTTTGCGCTGTCGCACCTGCCAGGCCAATGTGTCGCTTACTGCCAATACAGTGATGAGGGCCAGTCGCGTGCCATTGTCCATTTGGTTTTGGGGAGCCTATCTCGTCACGACACAAACGCCAGGCCAATCGGCACTTCAGTTTCAACGGCAACTGGGGTTATCTCGCTATGAGACGGCATTTCCACTTTTGCATAAACTTCGCGCGGGCATGGTCAGACCAGAGCGCGACACCATCGGATCGCTATATCCGGTCGAAGTTGACGAGGCTCTTGTTGGCGGGCGCACAAAGGGTCAGGGTCGCGGAGTTCACCGTATGGCCACAGTAGTTGGCGCTATTGAAATTCGTCAAAAGTCGGTCAAGAAAAATGGCGAACTTCCAAATACGAAGAATTACGCGGGGCGACTGCGATTGCGCGTCGTTCCCAATCGCGAGTCCAAAACGCTTACAGCGTTTGTGCGTGACAGCGTGGCAAACGGGTCGATTGTGCGCACCGATGGTTGGCGCGGGTACGATGACTTGGCGACTATGGGGTACACGCACAAACCACTGGTACTGAACGGCGATCCCGAAAGGACAGAAGCTCACCTGCCGATGATTCACATTGCCTTCTCAAATTTCAAAACCTGGCTGCTCGGAACCCATCATGGCGTCAGTCATAAGCATCTGCGGGCGTATCTCAATGAGTTTGTGTTTCGCTTTAATCGTCGCTTCTGTCCGATGACAGCATTCAACTCAGTTCTTGGGTTGGCTGCCAACGCAAAGGCTCCAACGTACGAAATGCTGTACAGTGGCAAATGGACTCACCAAAAAACTTGATTGGCAACCAACCGGATAGGCATGGGAGGATCCATGAAACTGCTCACCAAGGCCACCGCTATCCGGACCGCCATTCGCGCGGTAAAGCCCAGTCGTATCGCCGTGGCCTATGTGGGCGCGCAATGGCGCGATTATGTCGCGCCTAAGGATATTGAAGAGATCATCGTCTCACCGACTTTAGGGTCAAATCCCTACGCCATCCGCGACCTCATGAAGGCCCTCGGCGGTGACAAGGTCCATTTTTTGGACGCGCTGCACGCCAAAATCTATTTAGGTGCGAAGGAGGCCGTGGTGGGGAGCTGTAATCTCTCCCAGAATGGCCTGGGCGACAAGGGTCGTGAGGAGGCCGCGGTTCAGGTGACCGATGCCCTGACGCTCCGGGCGCTGGAGAAGGCCTTTTCTGGGTATAAGGCAATGGCGCAGGCACAGTATCGGACCCCCAAGGCCAAAGAGAAAGCGCTCGAAGATCTTACTAAAAAGTGGCATGTCGCGGTTATGCGTGACCTTGTACGCGATGATCGTCAAGTGCCCAGTCTGACCGATTACGCAATTGGGGAGAACGGACACCGGATTCATGTCAGCTATTATTATGCCGGGGAGCCGACATACAACATCAAAACCATCCGGACGGCGATTCCCGATATCGGAAACAAGGTGGACGACTATATATCGGATTCCTTGAGCTGCCTCGAGGAAGACGCAATAGAAGAGGGTGACTGGATTTTAACCTGGAGTGCCTATCGTAGTACCGGCTTGCCACGCACCCAAAACGACGATATGGAGTGGATGTACGTCCACCACGTGGTATCCGGCGGTGCAAAAGAAGGGGATGAAACGAAATTGATAATTGAAGCGGCCCCTCTCAAAAAACCCAAGGAGCCGTTTGTCCTCGACAGCGCGACCAAGAAAGCGGTCCGGGATGTGCTCGCCACGCGTGCGTTTCCGGCACTCCACCCCTACAGAGACGACCGATGGGAGATCGCGCCTGCCGATAAGGTCGTGCCGGCCTTTCTGACCGATGTTAAAAAACAGATGCGGGCAGGTCAGCGCACTACAAGAAAAGGAACGCGGAAACGCCTCAAAAAAACAGGATAATCGGTGACGTAACGAAAGCGGGCCAAGTGGGTTTGTACACACCCGTAATTGGTGGTGGTGTACACGGCGAAGGCAGACATCAATAAAAGGCATGACGATAGATTACCCCGACAGGAGTGGACGATGAGTATCGAAGCAATGTGGGCCGCGCGTTTTCAATCAAACCAAGGTGGGCAGGGAGCAGGCATTATCGTGTTGGAGACGGAGCGCGTTTTTGGCGGAGACAGCTGGTACTACTACGTTGGTAGCTATCGTGTAGACCAAGGTCGTTTGTATACACAACTGAAGGTTACTCACTATGCCGATAATGCCGAGTCAATTTTCGGACCATTACGGGAGTTCACGGTCGCCCTTGAGGGATTGCTTAATATGCGAGAAATAAATTTAAAAGGACAGGCAAACCAGGACCCCAATCTACAAATCCAACTCACCATGAGCCGGATAGCCGAACTGCCCTAACTGATAGGGTCGCGGCGTATTATCTGGCCGTTCACGGTGGGAGTGTTCCATGGCAGAAGCAGTGCTTCGCGCGAACGGAATCTCTCATTAGCACATAAGACGTGAAGGGGGGGCGATGACGTGTGAGGACTCGTTTCAGTTTGACAATGGCTGCGGCTCTGGTAATGGACGGTGGATCTTTGAGGAATCTAAAAGGGGCTTCGCAATCCAGCGTTTAGCGGACGGATGCGCCCTCACTATCTCTGCCTGTATAAAGGTAAACACCCAAACACCAAAACCAGTTTACATTGATGGACTGCACGTAGACGTTATGGGAGGTCCCTCCCCAGGTGGCTTGCGACTGGGCGCGGCCTTTGACTGGGATGGCCATTTTATTCAACCTGGACAGAAAACCCAAATCCACCTGGAATGGCAGGGGAGCATGGCCGCACTTGAGGCCTTTGAGTCTCAACGCGCAGGCGCCGAACCACAGTTCTTTCTCAATTGCCGCGGGAACATCGAGTTTCTGGATACCTTAACGGTAGCCGTACCAAGCAATCCATCAACCACCAAAGATATTTCAGTTCGCACCACGCCGATGTCGATATGGTGTCAGGTGGCGCTCAGTTTTCCGAAAGACGCCTGGGTCGCGGCCCTCAATAACGCTGGCCTCCGACAAGCCATTCTGCTCGAGATTCCACTGCCACCAAATCGCTCCGAGCCTTGGGCCGTGGTATGGCAGGCCGTAGACGAAGCGCGACGCTATTTTGACCAAGGCGGCACTACGGGCTGGAATGGCTGTGTTATGGCGACCAGGAAAGCGCTTGACGCCTGGCAAAAGATTGAGGGAGAAAAAGCCGAGTGGAGCCCCGACAAACCATCGCGGGAGACATTGGAAGCCCAATCAAAAGGGGAACAATTTAAGGGGCTGCGCTGGCAGCTCTTGCAGTGTGCACACCTCGCGCCCCATAGTCCGGACACGGAATGGACGCGGGACGATGCCATTCTTATGTTGGCAACCTTGTCGGGGTTACTGACGGTACGAAAACCGTAAACAAACGGTCGACGATATTACATAGCAAGACAATCTGGCAAAACAAAATTTAGGACCAGGAGCTAGAAGGAGGGCGGTGTGGATAAATATCAGCAATTGGATGAAATGTGGGGATTCAAGTTACAGGCTCTATGGGAGGATACGAATAAGGGTAGAGTTGATCGTGGCTATCAAATACTTGGCCCTGGAGGTGATATTAGAGGGTCCTATGGTCCGGACCAACAGGATGAGGCGTGGTCTGGTCTGTATCGCTTGGTATCCAACAATACTGCCAGGTGTCTGAAGAAAGCGGGTACGTTCTCCTTATGGGAAATTACTGTTCGTGGAGTCATATACTTTGTAGTGAGGGTTGGTAATAAATCACAGACGTTTTCTAGCCGTGGGGCGGCAGAGAAATACTTCAAGGATGTCATTGAGGAAACAGAGCAGGAAGAGAAACCAGAAGACCGCGGAGGCCCGAAACCGTAATACGCGCTGCGCGCCCGGGAAAGCGAAGCGAGGGTGCGAGAGCGGCTTTGATGTAACATTACGCATTTTACGGGTCAGCGATTGCCGCTCTCGTAAGGGTAATGAGCAGAGTGTGTCACAGGCCGCCTGGGAAGCTATGGCCATAGCGTTAGATAACGACGCTGTTGCGTGCCTAACCAGCTTCCCCAGAAGATGGCGTCGATGTTAAAACGACTATTAAGGGATGGCGTGATGCGCGAAATATCCAAGCAAAGTTTTACAGAGCGAATGTTTTCGTGGGTGATATTAGGGAGCCTGTTCGCGGTGACGTTAGGATTGGTGTTGAACCACTATAAGCACTGGGGGTCGGCGTTTTACCTGTGTTTCTTCGCGTTTATAGGGAGCCTATTTTCAGTGTTTCACGTCCTCGACGAAGAAAGAAAGGGCGGGAGACGTGGCCTTGACGTTTATTTAGCGGTCTGCATACCGATGGGCACGTTGCTGGTTTCCGCGGCGACGTTTATGTTGATCATTCGGTGGCACGGCCCCGATATTTTTGGATATTAACATCACCACCAGATGGCGCGAACGCGTACGATGGCAGCCATCCCGGGCCAACAAGCGCGACTGACACTGACCCTCCCCTATTACGAGATCAGTTTGGTGTATTCTTGTGCGGCTCAGTCAAAACGCGATACCGAGTGGGGACGCTAGGGTCGATATCGGCGCTATGGCAGTTCGCCATAAGCGATTCATTGAGAGGAGAAATCAGTATGGGTGACCAGTTCGCTGCGGGTGCAAGCGCCGCCATTATAAAAACCATTGAAGAAATCGATACGATTCTGGCGGGGGAGAACCTCAAAATATCCGGCAAAAAGCGAGAGGCGTTGAGAGAGAAAATCCAGGATGCGCTCATCAAGTCCTCGCGCTCCTGGTACAAGAAGGGCTTCAATAGGGGCCACAAGGAGGCGTTTAGAGCCCACAAAAAAGATAACGTGGTGCCGATACTGCTGGCAGTTGATGTGGAACGGGAGTTCGTACCCAACGCAACGCGTACGGTCCCGTTGGCGTCAACGCTCAGCAAGGCGTTCTGTGAGAAGTCCTGATAAGAGATGGGATCAGACCGCAGCGTCGGTGGCGTCTGACGGATTTAGGAATTGACGAATGCAGTTTGTTAAAGGCGGGCCGCACGTCCCTGATGCTTTACTTGACGCGCATGAGGAGGGGCGTGTCATATTGTTTTGCGGCGCGGGCATTTCGTGTCCAGCTGGGCTCCCGGGGTTTGCTGGTTTGGTTAATGAAATTTACACTGCGCTCGGTATAGACCGAACGTCGATTGAGGAAACGGAGTACAAGAGTGGGCGGTACGATACCCTGCTCCATCTGTTGGAGCAGCGTTACCATGAGCGTCGGCTGGGCGTACGGACACCGTTAGTGGAGATCCTCAAACCCAAGCTCCGGCGCAAAGGAGCCACGAGAACTCACCAAGCCTTACTGCAGCTGGGCCGCACGCGCGAGGGCGCGTTGCGTCTCGTGACAACTAATTTCGATCGGATTTTCGAGCGACTTAAGGCTCAAGAAAAAATTGCAGCCCCCACCTATTCCGCGCCCTTCTTACCGATTCCCAAGGACAGCCGGTGGGATGGCATAGTCTACCTCCATGGCCTGCTGCCCGATCGCGTCGACAAAGCAGCGCTTAATAGGCTCGTGCTGACCAGCGGGGATTTCGGCCTCGCCTATCTGACCGAACGCTGGGCGGCCCGTTTCGTAAGCGAATTATTTCGCAATTACATCATCTGTTTCGTGGGCTACGGCATTAATGATCCCGTTATGCGCTACATGATGGACGCCCTCGCTGCGGATCGTCGTTTGGGCGAACCCGGATCTCAAGCGTATGCCTTCGGGGTTTACGAGACGGGACAGGAAGCGAACCAGGCGGCCGCGTGGGAAGCGAAGGGCGTAACGCCCATCCTCTATCATTCAGGGCCGGATAGGGCGGGCAAGCATTCTGGCCTGCACGAAACTCTCGACAAATGGGCCGGGGCTTATCGGGATGGCATCCAGGGCAAGGAGCGCATCGTGGCCGAGCATGCCATGACGCGGCCGGCGGCGAGTACGGCTGAGGATGACTTCGTGGGCCGCATGCTCTGGGCGTTATCGGATAAGTCGGGGTTGCCCGCGAAACAATTTGCCGATTTGAATCCTGCGCCGCCGCTCGAATGGTTGAAAGTTTTGAGTGGGCCTAGCTTCGGTTCACAAGATTTAAGCCGGTTCGAGGTACCCGCTTCCGGAAAACGCCGCGAAGAGCCGGCGTTCAGCCTGTTGTCGCGGCCGGCGCCCTATACACAGTCCCTGGCTATGAGCGTGGCGTCCGCCGGTGGTAGCAGTGGCTGGGATCCCAGGATGAATCATCTTGCCCGATGGCTCATACGGCATTTAAACGATCCAGAGTTGATATTGTGGGTCATCGAACAGGGCGGCGTTTTGGATAACCGTTTCGCGCAACAAATTAAAGACCAGTTAAGGCGATTCGCCCAATGGAAAGCCGAGGATCCCACGGAACGACTCGCCGCGGTACGTCTCCATGCGCCTAACGCAGTGCCCGAGCCCCAGATGCAGACGTTTTGGCAGCTTTTCCTCGGAGGACTCGTTCGTTCCTCAGAACCTGGCCCCAATTTTCCGTTCTGGACAGAGCGTTTGAAGCGTGAAGGTCTGACTGTATTTCTCCGACTCGAGTTGCGGGTCCTGCTGGCGCCCAAAGTCGCCCTCACAAGGTCTTTTTCATGGCGCGATAGCCTATGCCAGCCGGACGATGCAGGGGCGCTCAAGAAACCGGTGGACGCCGAGCTCGTGATCGCAACGGATAATACGCAATTTTGGTTGAAAGAGCTTCGGAAGACGAAAGCATGGTCAGAGTGGTTGCCCGCATTGGTGGAGGACTTTCAGCAGTTGTTAGGTGATGCCATGGGTCTCCTGCGTGCACTTGGGCAGGCGGACGACCGCCATGATGATGGATATCTGCACCTCCCCTCGATCAGCCCCCATTGGCAAAACCGAGGATTTCGGGACTGGGTTGCCTTAATTGAATGTCTACGGGATGCGTGGCTTGCCGTGTACGAGAAGAACCGAGAGCAGGCCCGATGCCTTGCGCAAAGCTGGGTCACGCGCCCTTATCCGACCTTTAGGCGGCTCGCGTTATTTGCTGCAACTTACGACGAAATAGCGCCAAACGGTGAATGGGTGGATTGGCTTTTGGTAGACGGGAGCTTGTGGCTATGGGCAGACGAAACATGGCGCGAAACGATGCGCCTTCTGGTCCTGAAGGGCACCCACTTGCCTCCCCGGGTGCGCAAAAAGCTGGAGGCAGCCATCGTGGCTGGACCGTCTTCGGAACTGTTTCCGGAGCTTGCGGGATCTGCTGGCTACCCGCGGTGGGCCGATGGGGCCGTTAGCGTGCGTCTAACCAAGCTGAAGTCGGGTGGTATCGCCTTGGGGCGTAAGGGAGAGGCGCGTTTGGCTGTGTTGTTCGCAACCTATCCCAACTGGCGACCTGCGGACGATGAACGAGACGAGTTTCCGCATTGGATGACGGCCACTGGTGATCCGGGTCACCAGGACCCAAGGCAGGTGGATATCGCGCCGCTAGAGATGGACAGCCTCGTTGAATGGCTCCGAGGAGATCTTACTGAACGAGCTAAGACGCTGCTTTATAGCGATAATTGGTACGAAACATGCGCGGCCGACGTTTCCTTATCCGTGGCGGCCTTATCTCGTCTCGCGGAACAAAACGAATGGCCTGTGAGACGCTGGGAGGCGGCACTTCAAGCCTGGACGCAAGGATCGCTGGCTCGCCCCTCTTGGCTCTCTCTGGCGCCGCTTGTACGAACGATGCCTGATGCTGTTCTGGTTGGCTTAATAGTGGGCCTCGTGCGATGGCTCGAGGTAGTGGCTAAGAGTCTAGATAGCCACGAAACGGTTTTTTTCGAGCTGTGCGACCGAGTCCTGGTCGCGGGGTGCCTGGATACCACCGATATGGGCCGACGACTGGATACGGCCATGAATCATCCCGTAGGGCACGTCACCCAGGCGCTGCTTAACGTTTGGTTCGGGAGTAAGCCTCACGACGACCAAGGTCTCCGGGTCAGCCTTAAGGCACGGTTTTCTAGGCTGTGCGATACAGAAAACGTGCGGTACGTATCTGCCCGGACGATACTTGCTGCTAATCTCATCGCCTTTTTCCGCGTGGACCGGGCGTGGACCGAGAGCTGTCTGCTTCCCCTCTTTAATTGGACCACATCTCCTCTGGAGGCGCAGGCGGCGTGGGACGGTTTCCTGTGGTCCCCCCGCGTGTATCCCCCCTTATTGAGCGCCTTTAAAACAGACTTCCTGACCACCGCCGCTCACTACGACGACTTAGATGAGCATCAGGGGCGTCAGTATGTGACGCTTTTAATCTATGCGGCGCTCGACCCGGTCGATCTGTTCAATAAAAATGAAGTCCGCACCGCCATGGCGGCCCTTCCGCAAGCGGGTCTCGTGGAGTCCGCGCAAGCGCTGGTGAATGCGCTCCAATCTATGGGCAAACAACGTGAGACATATTGGATCAATCGGATACGCCCGTTTTGGAACAGCGCGTGGCCCAAATTTTCGAATCCCATATCGCCGGATCTGGCGGAACCATTGGCGCGCCTAGCGATCACTGCGGGTGACGCATTTCCGAATGTAGTGTCCGCTATGAGACCGTTTTTTGTGCCGCTCAAGAATCTTATGCTTGTTGTGCCGCTCCTTAAGGGATCCGGTCTTTGTGCTCGTTATCCGAAAGACGCGCTGACGCTTCTGGCCAGAACCATAGATGGACTGCATTGGATTCCGCCAGAAGAAATCGAGGCGTGCATGAGGGATATCTTGAACGCAGCGCCAGAACTCGTTCGAACCCGTGATTACCAAAACTTGCGGCGACATAGCGGCCGGTGAGGGTAGGCAAAAGACAATAGGAAAACAAAGCCCTTATTTTTCAATGGTGCGGAAAAACTTTAGGAGTGGCGGGGATGTTTGGTGAGATCAGCATGAAGCAGACCATGCGCGAGTACCTGGATGGGCTCGGCGCATTCACTGAGGACGACAAGACGCTCGTCTTCTTCGACACAAACATACTGTCGTATCTTCACCGGCTCCACGCTGCCGCGCGAGAGGAATTCTTTGGCTGGACGGACATCCTGGTAAATAAGGATCGCCTGCGTATTCCTGCTTGGGCCGCCCACGAATATCTATGCCTTATCAAGAAGGATAGGTTAAAGGACTCTCCGAATAAAGCCCTTATAGGGCAATTAGAGAACGCGTTGCGTGCGGTCCTGGAAAGCGCCAGCCTGTTCGTGGATGATGAAGTTCTTAAAGGGAAGGCACTGGGGGATGACCGGGATAACGTCCTGAAGAATTTTAAGGGCGCCATAACCCAACTGCAGAAGTACTCACCATTATTCCGCCATAAGTCGGACTTTTACGAGATCCACGGGCAGATTCAAGAACATTTTTCGTCCGTCATTATGAACTCGAATATCGCAGAACTTTGCGTGCGTGCGGGACGCGAAGGGCCCATTAGGACCAGTCATCGTCTACCACCTGCGTTTTGCGATACTGATAAAGACGAGAATCCCCTAGGGGATTTGATTATCTGGTTTGAAATCATGGGGGAAACGAAGACGCACGAATCCGAATATGACAAAGTGTTGTTCGTAACAAACGACGAAAAATCAGATTGGGTCTATACCCCGCGGTTCCGGATGGAGCATACGGCCCAGGGCTCGAAGATGGTTTCAAATAGTGTGCCCGTGCTTAAGGTCATAGACCCACGACTCAGCGCGGAATTCCGCCACATGGGCGGCGCGGCGCAGGTTATGATTTGTAACTTACAACGGCTTATTGAAAGCCTATCGACAAAAAATCCGGAACAATTTAAACACTTGGCGTCCGCGATTCAAATTAATGTCGACAACGTCGATGACGGCCGGGTTAAGCCAGAGACAAGCGCGGTAGAGATCGCGGAATCTGAGATGATAGGGCCGAGCGTAGTAGATGAGGGAGATGTAGGTGAGACGAGGCAACCAGAAGGTCAGAGCGAGCGTTTGCCGTGTATAGAGCAGGGGAGGACCCAGGCGGCCGTTAACGGAGAGGGACATCATCTTACCTACGGACCGGAGGCGTTAAGGGATCGCGCCTACGAAGACGATGACGGAATCGAAATCGACGGCATTATTAGGGAGTTGCGAACGCGGAACTGGTATCGGCAGAATCCCGCGATGCAGCGCCTGAAGGCCATCTGGGAGAGCACGTTTAGAGCAGACTCGTGGTTTGTGCTTGGTCGAAACATTTACCAGGCGGCGGATGGGCATGCCCAAAAAGCGCAGGATTTCATGAGGGATCTGGATATTCACCTCGACCACTTCCTACCGGAGACGCGAGGGCATTTGCTCGCCGGGATGTTATTCGAGGTCTACTTTGATAACGCGGGAGCGCTTCGGCAGATACCAAAGGCAAGCTTTTTTGAGCCGCCATGGAGGCTGGCGGACACGGACCAGTTCCGGCAGGTGCAAGCCTGGATAAGACAAAAACTTGACGAAGCTGGGAGCCAGCTGAAATTGCTTCCTGGTGATCGGAATAAAGTGCCGCTTATCCTGATATCGCGGTCTGGGCAGACGGTGGGCGGACACGGGAGTGGCGACCGCTACGATCTGAAATCGGCTAAGATTGGCGGGATCGAACTGATGAAATGCGCTAAAACGAGGAGGCAAAAAAGGGCGACGCCGGATAGCGTTTTGAGAGCACCGCCTTCGTTTGTGACCGAGAGGAAACAAGAATGGTCGGTTAATGATCTCGTAGAACATGTTTCGCATGTGTTCGTGATCCCTCGGACACGTATAGAGCGTTGCTTCAAGCCATCAGGTGTAAGACCAGATGCCATGTTTAGGGTACAGGACAACTGCCGGCTGGATTTTTGGGGGGCTTTTCAGGAGTGGTGTGGGGAGGCGCTTAGCCGAGACTGATTAATAGTGCGACACCTTAAGGTGTCGATCCTGACTACGCAGTTGACGGAATTACTTGCATCTGGATTGAGCGGAGAGATATGGCCTTTTAGGTGGGGACAAAATAGGGTGCCCGATGAGGCAGCGGCAGAGCCGATTTTAAAAACAGGGGCATCGCATAGGAGAGGTAAGCGATGCCACATACGAGCACATTCGTATTTGGAAGTAGGTATTGTCATTTTAGCGGGCAATGGAGCTTCGACGACGCGCAAACTGGATTTGCCATTCAGCGCTTGGCCGATGGATTGGCGTTAAGGTTAACGACCCGCCTCGCAGTCGAGAGGGTTGTTCGGCTACCGTTTCTACTGTCCGATTTACGGGTAGATACAGAGGACGCTACATCACCAGTGAAAAGGTGTCTGGGGATGGCTTTCGACCGAAACGTGTGTTGGGTCAGTGCTGGCTAAACGCGGGAAACTGCGGTGTACGTTGAATGGCACGGAAGGATGGCGATGTTAGAGATATTTGTGCGTATCTCCTACATCATTGGGAATTTGTGGTTTCAGAGATATTGGCAGGCGGGGAAATTATTGTTTCGGCAAAAGCCCCCAGTTAAAGGGGGCGACCATAGATGACAAGTCATAGAAAACTTACTGCCGAACGGCATCGTACTAGATAATTAGCTGTCCCCGATCACCAAATCCACGAGGACGGACCTCAATATTAGCGATGGATTTAAGCAGCGACTTACGACAGTTGAACCGTGATGGGGTCGATTGAAGCCACGCACCTTTCTCGCGCTCCAACCATCCAGTAGCGAAAGCGTCACCAACAAGGAACCCGGCATTGAAGGATCGAATAAAATTGCCAGTTGGGTTGGCGGCAGCATGGATAGATAGTTCACCGAATCTTGCATCGCGAACATACCCGCTAGCAGGCTGCCCATTAGGAAGGTTAAAATGGAAACAGCAACCATTTTGCCGAAGGCTCTCATCGTTCTGCGGTACCCAGCTGTAATTACCCGGATGGAGCGTGAAGAGTCTCTGACGGATGCCTTCGTTAATAGTGCACACCATCAGGTTGCGCCACGCTCGCTCGCGCTCCGTTCGATACTCGATACCGGAAGCGGAAGGCGACACAGTGGAAATTATATCTGAAACACCCTTATTCAAGGACTCAAATATAAACTCTGGATGGGACGGATAACCAAGATCCTGCAGCCGCTTATCAAAAGTCGTATCGTCCAGCAGGACATATTGCTGGGAGTCCTGAATCTTTGATAGCTCGGTTTGAAGTGCTGCGTGAGACTTACAACCAAGGGCGGCAGCGATCGCCTCAGTCAAATGCGATGAGCGGATTTCTGGGTATTTGGCGTGCAGGTATTGTTTCAGCGATGTTAGTGCGGATTCGGTTAACGGAATCGATGCCATATTGGCCTCCAATCAAACAAGTCGATGTCCACCGATTACGCATCGACCGGATTGAAGGTCGGGCGGGAAAAGCGTTTGATGTCTGTTTTAACCCGGCGGCAGGTTGGGCTCAGACGGCCAGTGTGTTAAAATATAATATGGATTGAGAATTCGCGCAAACGCCACCGCAGTTCCTCATTGCCGATTACGTCGACATTGGAACATCCAGACCAACAAAAGTGGTACGACAAAGAAATCTGGGAAGACTGGGCCAGTCATCGGGAAGGACAATTCGGGTCTTTAGGGCGCGGCGGGGAATTCGCCTACATCATCAGACAGCATGCACGGCCGCCAGCGGCCACACGCGAGTCGCTGCCACAGGTCCCATTCCCCTAACGTGATTACGCCCGAGGGGTCGCCCGGCTCGGAATGCAGATCCCGTAGCCGCACGCCGCGTCGTGTCCGGTCGACAAAAACGTATACGGCGTCCGTGCCGAGGTCTCGATAAAGCATTAAGCTGGTTGTGTCCATGCGGGGCCTCTGGTTTTAATCGTCTTTGTTCAGTATGGGTGCGGCTAGAGAAGGGGTCTACCCGAGAAAAAGAGGGGTCTTTGGGTATTGCGGAAAAAGCGCAAAAGAGATCGGTATTGCCGCACCTGATCAGCGCGGGGCATAGCCGGAATCCGCGAAGGCCTGCCGCAATCGCCCGGCAAAAGCCTGCATGGCCCTAGCCTCGTTATCGTTGCTCGCGCGGGCCCGATAATGATCCCAGCCAGCGCGCTTCAAGAACTGGGCGAAGGCCCAAGCTTCGTCGTTCGTCACCTCGCTCATGCGGAGGCACAAATCGCGGGAGGATGGGGTCGTGTCCATCACGAAGAAGCCTTGGTACGCTTGGTACGATCAAGATAGACGCGAGCGCCATCACAAGCGGCGGTCTCGCTGCGATACGGTCCATCGCATACCTTGCCTTTTTTCCAATACCAGCCCGCCCCGTGGATACTGTCCTGTTTGCGGTCCATGGCAACGCGTTCTGCGGTATCCGGGCGGAACACGCGAACCCCGTTATCCTCCAAGCGAAACCGCATCAAGAGGTAGAGGACGGGCAGAGCGTGGCATTTGGCGTCGGAGTTGCGCCGCGTGTGCCGGGGTCCGGGGCATGTTTTATGAACATTGTAGATGCACGTCTCCAACGGACACCGCGTTTCAGCGTCCGATAGGTTGAATCGCGATAAGCGAATAGGCATGACGGATCCTTTACGAGGGCTTGTTGTGATCATATTGCGTCTGCGGGAAACGCAAGCTCGCCGCTCTTACCCAGTAGGGAATGTTTTGCCTACCTGGTAGACAGTCTGAGCCCGTACGGAACCTGCCCCGGCCACCAAGATGGGACGAAACCACGCAAGTCGCCGTTCCCGCCGGCCTTCGCCATGCAACACCGTGTGGAAGTGACCTCGGCGCCAATGACCGCGCGGACTGCGACGGGCCACGTCCGATAAATCGCTCCCAATTTCGGTTGGCAGGGAACGGTCGTCAATCACGATGCGGTCGTACAGGCGGTCCGCCTGACGCAGGGCCTTGTGACGTTTGGCCGCATTCTTCTTCTGGCGCGCCTGCGCGAGCGCCTCCGAGTAGGCCCGTTCTGTGACCGGCCGGCAGTCCGCCAACGACATATAGAGCATAATCTTGGCAACATACGAAAGCGCGGCGATGCTCTGTGTCGTGATGGTGTCGTTCGTGACGGGCTCCGCCTTGGCCCCATAATGGGCGCGACGAATGTCTCGTGAAAAGCGCACCGCATCCGGCAAGGTCAGGGTCTCGTTGTGACAAGGCAGGATAAGGCTTCCCATGAAGACGGCGTCATCCGTGACCTCTGCGCCGATAGCGGTGGGTGACCCATAACAACTGAAGACGATCTCGCGAAAGTGCGTGTCCTCGCACGGCGGTGTCTGGTGCATAGGCTCGGGGACGCTGCGATAGGTCGCGAGCTCGGCGCGCGTCATGGCTGGTGATTCCGTCAGGAATATCCCGTCTACTGGGTAATTACGATACGGCGGCGCATCTTCGCGCAACACGATATCCGCCAGAGGCGGCAACTGTACAAAGAGGGCCGGATACGGCAGGCGAAAATAGCTTGCAGGGACCTTATCGAAGTCGGTGTGGAGCAAAGACTGCGCAAGCCCGGGCATGACTTCGACCAGAATCGCGGAATGACGCAGCCACCACTGGGCGAGAAAGATGGTTTTGATGCCGCCGCCAGCAAAACCAGCGCCCGCGCACAGGAGACCCCTGAATCGTTCCTGGAACATACGGCCCATTGGTGACGAGTCGCGTCCCGTGAGGCGGTCGAACAGCCGGTCAATGGACGAAAAGAACTGCGGTTCTATCAGGTCCTCAATGGCCAGAATCAACTCGTCCCGAATCGAGGCAAACGCCGGATGGCGTTCAATTCGGTAAGGGTACGGGAGCGTATCGAGACGCATAGGGATATTTAATTTCGGCAACATCGATATTTACTCAGGGTGGTTAGGGGGACGCCTATGCGCCTTATTGAGGGACCGACTCTTTATCGGCGCCGTATCAGTGTTCGCCGAGGCCCGGGGCCGCCGCCGCGCGCCGAGGCTAGCGAGAGCGACAAGGGCGCGAGAGAAGCGAAACAGGGTTTTCGGCCCCAAGCGGTTCCAGGGGACAACCAGATCGACAGATCCTGACGGAGAAAGGGTGGCGGGGCTGACCAAAGCGCGAACACGCTCCGCTGTGCGAGAGTCCAGCAACACGCCGTGCAGGCTTTCGCCCTGATCGGTTAGAAGACCCTCAAGTTCGCCACACACGAGGGTAAAACGGACGGGCGTTCCACGGGGATGCTGGATAGGCGACTCAATCCGAAACTCCCCGTTCGCCAGAGGAACGACCTCAAAGAAGGGGCGCGCGTTCATAAGCGGACTTGCACTTGCGCGCCCTGTCTCGAAGGAATTGCCGTTAAGTTTGCGGCCGGGTCTGAAGGACACATCTTGGCGCCTCTCGCGTAGATGCCTTGATCTTAAGCTCATGGCGAGAAACGCAAGTCGCGAATAGCCCCCCCATAAGGCGGTCATTCACCGCACGTAACGGGAAGGGAAGCGACACAATAGAGGCCACGGAATCAACGGATGTTCAGAATGACCAGCAACAACCAGACAGGAAACAAGAGGGCCGCGTACCTATTGGAAGTTCACAGGGGATCACGGTGCGCATCCACGTAATTGGGGCCGTGACCGTGGCGCGAAAGACGGCCACCATCGAGGTCTGGGAGGATTATGGCGTCGTCTGCACGGACCTGATCACGACTTACGGCAGCGCCGTTCATCTGGCCTACTTTATTGGCGGAGTTGACGGAACGCCGGGGTGCCCGGGTCGTGCTGGGGGAGTTCCTCACGAACCCGACCGTAGCGGACCTCACCCAGCGGTTACTGGAGGCTTACCGACAGGGGCAAAGCCCACCGAAAACAGCGTGCATCGCCGGCTAGGCTTAAGATAAACGCGACTCTTGCCGAACACGCCGCTCTTGCAGTGTGCGCTCCCCGAAATAACGACGTCGATTGCCGCACATCCAGCACGAGCAGGGCGTCGGGGTATCGACGACGCCCGCCAAACTCCGGGGATGCTCCCTCGATATGTCCCTCCCCCAATGAAAGCGCCGGTGAGCACGGAGTCGCTGGCGGTGATGACGACGGACCGCTCGCAAGGCAATTTTCGACGGAAGCTCTGTCGTATGCGGTTCGTTAGACATGAGGCAAGTATACCTCTTCGGAAAAAGTCGAGCGCATCTGTGCTACCCGTTCGCAGCTTGGCCTAAAAACGCCCCTCGACTCGAATCCCCACCAACGGAGAGTACACCGAGCTTAAAGGGAGGCCTTCCGCGATAGCCGAAAGCAGGATACTACCGAGAGGCCCGGCAGACATGCGCCGCGTAGTGAGTACGCCGACACTCACGCCCAGGGATACGGAACGGGAAAGGCTACCCATCATGTTCGCCAAAAAACCATGAAACGGGGTGACGGGCGCGGTCAGCAATCGACCACTGGCGGGTCCGACTACCAGGGCACAGAGAAGGAAGAGGGGCGCTATACGCAGGATTCGAAGCGATCTCATGGGGATAGTATACCGCAATGGGGAAAAACCAGACGGGGAGAAGAATTGGGAGACCGAAACAGGGAGGAACAGGAAGACGCACTGGGACGCGCCTTCCTGGGGTGAGTAGGGATTAGCCCTCTACAGCTTCGTCAGCTTGCGCGAATTCAGAATTCGCTTCGGCCACGATTTCTTTAGTAGTACCGGCGGCCGTCGCTTGCGGGGAGGCAAGCTCGGGAGAGGGGGCCGGTGTTGCCGCAGACGTGGACGCCACCTTTCGGGGCCGCCGCGTCTGGACCCCCGTCTTTTTGGATTTCGCGCCCGGCTTGACCGTGGGCGTCATGGCCTTGATGTCGTGATCAAGTAACACAGAGCAGGTATCGCCTTCATCGTTGCGAAGCACGCATTCGTAACGTTCCGCCACTCGCGTAACGCGCATCTCCTCTTTGCGCCAGCTTTTGTCCTTGTCGCGGTAGAGGACCTTGTCGTTGACCTTGATGTCGCCGGGTAAAGCAAAGGGCTTGACGGCCACAATGTCCTCGATAGCGGCCACGATCGGCGCGCCCGCGCCATCCGCCAAGTGATATTCCCGGCGCGGGATCACCGTCTGGATGCGATAAGGGCTCGTGCTGACGGAGTCGACCTCGACTGCCAAATAGGGCACAGGGCCGTCGGGGCCCAAAAGGGTATGAATACGACCCTGGTGGGTCAAAACAATCAGTGCAGCGTCTTCCGGCATAACAAAATCCTCAGGGTGAAAGAAAGAAAAGTTTTGGCCCGTTGAGTATAACGGAGTCTCACAAGACGCAAGGGGCGATTAACCGCGCCCGGGGCACCTATTCGCGACTAAGAAGTCGAGTCTGCCTACATGTGGCGCCGGTTTGTGTGCGGGGTCCATCGTCTCGCGTGGCGTTCGGATGATAACGACCGCCTTGCCCTTCTTGATGCCAGCTTTGCCGGCTACGGCAGGCCAGATCCCGAACGAGACAGTGCGTTGAGTGGTGGTATAAGTCGGGATCTCGAAGTAGTGGCGACCCTCGATGAGAGTCAACATGGGACATCCTCCATGGAAAACCCCATTATCGCCGAAAGCGCGGAAACGCAAGCAGCGAATAGGCGGGCGAGGAGGGCGGCATTACACGAGCGGAGCGAATCGTCAGGGTGGCGGCCCAGAATAGAAAAACGAGTTTTGCGGGGGAGTGGGGTGCTAGAATAACCCAGGTAACACAAGGATAGAGGGCTTATCGTGCACATCGAACTGACTACCGCCTTTCGCAGGGTACCGGAAGGAGATATCCGTTTCGTCGAGGGGCTGCTGGGCGCCAACAGTCAGGGAGCGACCTTGGACGAGGCCAGCGACCGGCTGCGTGAGGCAGTCACTATGGGTTCTGGAGACCAATCGTCTCCTGGTGGAAGAAGAATTGAAGGGCGCCGATGTCATCCGAGAGCCGTTGCGGCTTCCGGCGTGAGACGTGTTGCCATGATTCGCCATATCGAGCGCCACGGCGGGCGTCTGTTGCGCGAAGAAGCTGTTTGTACCCGGTATCCCAATCCTTATAACCGCAAATTGGGCATCTGCACGGCTAATAAAGCTGGAGGTTCTGGCTGTGATTGGCCTGGGTCGCCGCTGGCGGCAAGGCTCACCTGACCATGGACTCCAGTTTCGTGGTTTACATCGATGAATCAGGCGATGAAGGCTTTGTCTTCAACGAAGATGGCAGCGGAAGCTCGCGCTGGTTTGTGCTCTCGGCGGCAGTTATCCGAGGAGCAAACGACTTGCAAATGGTGTCGTGCTTGAAAGAGGTGCGCGACGTTTTGGGTAAGCCACCAAAAACGCCGCTCCATTTTGTGGATTTGCGGCACGAGCAACGGATTCCTTATATTCGACGGGTAGGCGAGTTGCCTATCCGAACGGTAAATGTGCTGGTTCACAAGCCGCGGATTTCTGAACCCGAGAAGTTCCAGAACACGAAATACCTGTTGTATCGCTACGCTACGCGCATGTTGCTGGAGCGAGTTTCGTGGTTATGCCGCGATCAACACCGCGTGGGTCAGGGCGATGGGTTTGCGGAGATTATTTTCTCGAACCGCAGCAATATGTCTTATGACGATATTCGGGATTATCTGCGCCTGTTGATTCGCCAGCATGGCGATGATCCGCAGAAAGTGCAGATTGATCCTATGGTGATCGACCCAGAACGTATCCGTTCAGTGGAGCATTCCAAAATGGCAGGCTTGCAGGTGGCCGATGCAGTGGCCTCTGGCTTTCATTTCTCAGTGAAGGTGAACCGCTACGGGGAAACAGAGACCAGTTACTTGCCGCACCTGAAAAAGAGCCTCTATCGCCACGGAAAAACGGTTCTGGGTTACGGAATCAAAGTGTGGCCGGAAGATTTCCGCATCGCGAAAGCAAAAGCCCCCGAGATAGTGAATCTCGAGGGCTTATTGTAAGAATCTATGGCCCCAGGAACCGAGGATCCCGCCCGTTTGGGCTGCCACTTGCGAGAAGCGGCCTCTACCTTTCCTGCGCTTGCCATAATAACTATCCCATAACGCGGAGGGGTTGGCAAGGACTGGACTGAGGTGTGATGCGTAATCAGGCCATGGATGCGGCTGTCGTCTGGCTGGCCACTTCCTCGCTCGCCCTCTCCGCGGCACGCCCGGTTTCGGGGGGAGGTAATGTCACACCGTCATGGTGTTGATCCCGTCTCGCGCATAATACAACCGGGCAAAGGGGGATGGGCATTGCGTTTGATTTGGATCGCTCGGCGCACGGCCTCATCAATGATCTGAACCTGTACTTCGGTATAGCCACTAACTTTGAGTTGCGTGATCTTTTCCTGGAGAACGGCCTCGAGGGTAGGGATATCCTCCCGGGCCTGGCTGGCGACCACCCACATCAACCGGGTGTAAGCCTCTGCCTGGGGCTCTGGGAGCCCTGTCGCACAGAGGTCGTTGAATAACTTCTGAGTATCGACCATCAAAACCTCCGCAGGTTAATATTGATGAGGGTGACAACATCTTTTGGACAGCCAGCGTAATCATATCCCTCTTCAGAAAAATCGAAATTCCGGTCCAACGCAAGCGGGGTATGTGCCAAATTGCCGGCACTGACAGGGGTGTTCCTGTCCTGGCCGATCGGACATGCAGGCATCCGGAAATCGGCGCCGCACAGCGTCCAGACTTGTCGGATCCACTCAGCGTTGCCTTGCGCCTCTCGATAACGCGGCCCTGGGTGCTCCTCATTGCCGATATCGTCTGGGTCCCATCCTGGAAATGGCGCAACCGGAAACCTTGAACCTCAGCCTGACGCAGCAGCGTCACGATCTGCGATTGTTTCCCGAGGGATATGCTCGTGTAGTACACGGTAACCGGTTCAGTCTTGGCGGATAGAGACATGGCGCACCTTTTCGGTAGGGTAGGGCGCGTCGAAACGTATGACGGCGCACCCGTGTTGGCGGTACCGCCTATGGTAGGAGGACCAGCAAAAACACAAACGCCGAATACCGCCAGAAAACATACCCTATTCGGCTACCTGCTAGTTCCTCTATTTGGCGACGTAAGAGATGATGGTAGAGTTGGCATCCTTGCTATTACCGATCTATACTGAGGGCGTTTCCGAGACCTAATAGGCCTCCACGCCAGCTGAGCGTGTAGCAAAAACAGCATACAAAAAGCCTTCCCTGCTGGGGTATCGACCGCATAGGCTGATACATTCCCAAAACGTTTATCCGGGAACTATTTGTTGCAATCGCACGATTACCCCGACTATCTGTCGAGGCGGTTCGAACAAGAATGTTGTCCCTCCATTGCGCAAGATGCGCCACGCAAACTCCGGAATTCATTTAGGGGTAAGCCGCGATTGGATATAGGAAAAACAGGCCCTTCATTTTCCAGTGAAGGATTATCAACCCCGCGGGGCGTGCTCACGCCCCGTAAGGGGCATGAGGCGTCTGGCTGCTAAAGGAGACGCGCTTATTCGCAAAAGCAAAAAGACAAAAGCCCGCCGGATGTTCATAGACGGACTGCGGAAGGCCTCCTGGGCCATCTTTACACCGGTCGCGGCCATGGTAATCGATAGCAAGATCACGGTAGAGTCTGCTGTGTTCGCCGGCGCCTGGTTCGTGGCGCTGCAATTGTTAGCGCTGTGGCTCGATAAGGGGGCTGGATAATAAAATCAAGGACAACCGTGTTTGTAACGGAAAAATCCATGCTAGAATTCACAAAATAGCCAAAGGAGGCCTGTATGCTCCCAGCATCTCGGTCGGAGTGGATACAGACAGTAATTATCCTGATCGGCGGCACCGTTGTGTTTATGTTGGCGCCACCATGGGCTGCCCTATGGGTGGTCAAAGGGGCCGGCGTCGGCGCTATCGTCGCTCTGATTGTTTTGTTTATCCTGATCAAAAAAGACAGACAAAAAACAAAGCGATATACCAGTCACTCTCACCAACACTGAGAGGGGACTAACAGCTAAAGAAAAGGCGGTCGGGCGATAAAATCGTCCGGCGCGCCTCACGGCTTACAAAGAAGGGAAGGCCTCGGTCGCCCCTTCTTTCTCTGGGCCCTTCTCCTGAGGGGCTCAAAGAAAGAGGATTTCTCCAGGCAACTGGCACGCTAGCTGAGCGTGTACCAAAAGCAGCACTTAACGACCCCGTGCGAGAGTTTTTTATCGGCCGGGGTGAAGTGCCTCCTGGGATCTCTTGTCCCAAAGGCGGCAAAATCTAAATCCCCACAAAACCGGCGAGCATCTTTCGCCTACCGAGATATTCAAGGGCCACGCGCTTCTCGCGTATCGGTCCTATCCAACAGAAAAGAGAAAGCCGACCTTTAGCGGGCGCTCGGCTCGCCAGGTCTGTTCGTCTCTTGTGACGCCCCTTACAGGGCTCAAACCCATCGGGGCCCGCCCGTGGGGCGTCCCTTTCAAGGAGAATCTCATGCAGTATCAACTCACCGCAAAGCTTGTTTTTATCAAAAGCGCCTCGTCAGCCCCACAAATCCTGGCGAAATTGCAGGCTCTGCCCATCAAGAACCCCACGCTGACGGAAATCATCGTCGGATATAACCAGGACATGCTCAGTGCCTCGGTCGAGGCCACCGGCAGCGCGCTGGCCATGGACGCGGTCGAGAAGGTCTTACGTCAGGCGCAAGACGAATTGGCGCAGCCGGCCGTTCTGACCGCTACGGATGAAAACGGCGAAGTCACTCATGTCGCCTTCGGCCGAATAGACGCAGAATGCGAGCGGGCCGAGGCCTTGGCGTACCTGGGCGATATGGACCAGCGCGCGGCCGATATCGGCAACTCAGCCCTGATACGGGCCTTGAACGACGCCAAACGTTATCTGGAAGAAGAGATAGCGTGGGTCAAAACCGATAAGACCTCCGGAAAATAGCCATGGCGCAACTCCCGCTTTTTGACCCGGCGCGCGAGAACGCGTTGATGGTCCGGGACGCACGCGGACACTATCGTCCGGCCACGCCCGAGCAGGTCCTGACGGCCGCCCGTGCCATCGTCGACCAGACAGTACGGCGCGAGACATCTTTTGCGACGCCAAACGTAGCGAAAGACTACGTACGCGCCAAGCTGAGCGGTCTCGAACACGAGGTCTTCGCGGCGCTCTTCCTGACCGCCCAGAATCAGCTCATCGAGTATGTGGAACTCTTTCGCGGCACCATCACCCAATCGATGGTCTATCCACGAGAAGTGATCAAGGAGGCCCTGGCGCGAAACGCCGCGGCGCTCATTATCGCGCACAACCATCCCTCTGGGCGCACGGAACCCAGCGCCGCTGACCGGCAATTGACGGTCCAGCTTCGTGACACGCTCGCGCTGGTCGACGTGCGTCTTCTTGACCACGTTCTGGTGGCCGGAAACGAGACCGTGTCGTTCCAAGAGATGGGCATGTGCTCACTCTAACCTCATCCCGCTTCGGCGGACACGATTAAGACGGCGGCTTCCGCCCCGTCTTTTTTTGCGCCTCTTATCGTCAGGGGTCCAAAACAAGACGGTTTTTCCCCGGCAACGGGCACGCTAGCTGAGCGTGTATAAAAACAGCATCCATGAACAAGGCCACGGCCTTGATCGTCCCAACGGGAGACGCTGTCCCGTTGGGACACGTCGTCTCCCTTGCCTTAATCGACAGGAGAACCTTATGGGAGCGACGGTAACAGTAGGGAAAATGGCGTCCGCTTATGTCATCAAGACCGGCGAACGCATTTATGTGTTGTACGAAAACACGTACGAAAAGAATTGCTACCCCCACACGCCGCACTGGTGTGTGATAGGTTTTGGGCGCATCGAGGCGGTCATCAACCGTATTTTTACCTATGCGTCCGTCACTTGTGGGGGGATGTTGCAGGGCCCCGGCGGGGCCATACAACCCACCAGCTACGTTGAGGGATGGCTGAGAGCCTTGGCGGCGCCCCACCAGTTTCAGGGGGCGCATACCAGCCTGGAAATCCGCGAACACGGGATGACCGGAAGCATTCCCACTGATGAAGCGGGCCCGGCTCTGAACGCCTTACGGAATGGCGGTCACACGGATATCGCCGATCGTCTTGCCAAAGGCGAAAGCATCGTTTTCTCCTATAGGGACGATGCCGACGTATTGTGTACGCTCGCCACAGTGATAGCGCCCTGGCGCTTTGCGGACAGCTTTATTCGCCCGAGTGGCGAGCCAGGCGGCCCCGCGTTGGGGTATCGCCGAGCACGCTCCAAGGCAGCCCCTGACGTCCGGTTCCCGGGCGTTTATCGGCTCCGGCCTCAAGGTGATCCGGATGGGGGCGACAGCATTATCGTGGAAACTGATCGCGGTCTCAGTATCGGCCCCTGGGAGTATGCGGTCCTTCAGAAATGGGTCGAGATCTATGGGCCCCACGAATTGTCCCATCCGGGACATTTTCGGCATCTCTATCAGGGTCTGCGAAACCATTTGGCGGCATTACCGCTTTTACCGGCCGACACACGCATCCAGGTGGATGCCACCAAAGCCAAGCCATGGTGGGCCACAAATGCGCAGACCATCGTCAACCAAATCGGCCCACAAGGCCGTACCTTGGGCGAAATGACAAGCGACTGGAAAACGTTTCACCAGATGACGTCCTTTCCGGAGGCAGTCACGCTGACGCTTCCAAGTACCGTCAATGCCCACATCATGAGGTCCAGCGAACAACTGGATCTTCTCGCTGTCGGGTAACCATTAACCGCGCGGGGGGTGTTGCGTACGCCTAGGTATACACGCCCCCGCATTTTCAGTCAGGAGGCAGAAATGCCTGAGAAAATCTATCGAACGGAAGTCATCCCCAAGGGGGATTTTGGCCTCACACAAGAACAGCTGGAGGCCAAGCACGGTAAAGAGCATCACGATCACCCTCGCGATGAATGGCGTGATGAGGTCAGAAAGGGAGATACGCAACTCGGATACTGGGATTGGGTATTGCGTCAGGTCGAATCGCATTACAGCGGCGACTGCGACCAATGTGGGAAAAGGGACTGCGACAAGACGTTCGCGAATTCCGAGCTTATTTGCCAGGAGTGCGCAAGCGCCGAATTCACAAACGAAGCGAAGGCGCGCGATAGTTGAGGGAAGGGAAACCTATGAACTCACACACGCATAATTGTGACTACGAGCCGCCCTTCGGGGCGGCTTTTTTGTGGGCTCTAGCTGACAGATTTCTGGTCGGAACAGCCATGGCCGCCACATCCGAAAGCGTCTGGTTACCGCGGTCCCAATCGGCCACGCGCGACCCGCATTCACTACAAACACCCAGGCCCA
>Ga0307375_10001496_pt1 | contig 25452 bp, 45 predicted proteins | sample TR1MG_FD_202531 | JGI IMG/M metagenome (GOLD analysis project Ga0307375, IMG submission 202531) | Soil microbial communities from Risofladan, Vaasa, Finland - TR-1 | ecosystem: Environmental > Terrestrial > Soil > Coastal area > Acid sulfate soil | place: Finland: Risofladan, Vaasa | collected...
AAATGGGACAAAATCCACAATGGGCAGATAACGCTGGCTCCGAAGTCGCTGGCCTGAGCTCCGTACTCAACATTACTGCCGCGACCCTGGTTAAATCGTCTGCGGGCCGTCTGGCCACCATCAGCGTGCTCGTGGTCGGCACTACGGTCGGCAGCGCGAATGATTCCGCGACCGTGGCTGGCGCTGCTGCTGCAAACCAGATCGCCGTGATCCCAGAAGCCGTGACCACATCGCCATTGGTCATGAACTTCCCTTGCAAGAACGGCATTGTTGTCACCCCCGGCACCGGCCAGACGCTTGCCGTTTCGTTCAGCTAAGGAGTAACCGATGGCCACTTCCCAACAGGTACGCATTTTACAGCTTGCCGTCACCCTGGCACTGTCCCCTGTTCCATCGCAGTATCAGCAGTCGGCGGCGCTCGTATCTGTGGGAGGGACCACGCTTACTGCAGGCAGCTATCAGTTCTGTGCCAACCTGACCGCGCTTACCTCCATCCTGAGCACGACTGGCAATTATGCCGAACTCACGAATATGGCGACCACGTTCACGGATCAGGGCGTCACGGCTGGCTTCTACGTGCTGGAGCTTGGTGTAATCACCACGCCGCAAGAGGGTATTTCGGCACTGGATACTTATGTCACAGCCAACCCGACCGTGTTTTACACCTACACCGTCCCCGCCGATTGGGACAGTATCCCAGCGGCTGCGGCGACCAATGTCGCCATCACGGCGGCGACCAGTACGCTCCCGATTGGCACTTACTATACCCAGATCGCTTATCTCAACGGATCGGGCACCATCGGGCAACTCTCCCCGGTAGTGACCAGCGATGTCACCACTGCTGACATAGATACGCTGGTGGTCAGCAGCCCGCCTGCATTGACGGGTGCTACGGACTTCCTGGTTTACATGGGCACCACGGCCAGCAATCTGTATCTGCAAAATGGACCGACTGGAACCGCGCTGGGCACGAACTACACCCAGAGCGCACCCATCGCTACCACGACCGGCACGAGCACCACGCTGGCCGACCTGGGCAATGCCTACAGCGCACCGGGAACCATGCGGTATCTGCTGGTCAATTCGAGCGTTATCAACATCGCGTCCTACGGCACGATGGCATCCAATAGCATCTGGAGCGGGTACAAGGCCATCGTTGCCGCCGTTCCGTCGCCCTCTGCGCAGTCTGGCGAGTTTACCGTTGCTGCATGGGCCTACAACATCGCAGTCAACAATCCGGGCGCTAACAGCAAGCTGGCACCGATGCAGTACCGTTATCTCTATGGCGTCACCCCTTGGCCTGCAACTGGGTCGAGCGCCGACATCCAGACGATCCGCAACTATGGCGGAAACTATGTCGGCACCGGTGCGGAAGGCGGCATCAGCGCCAACTGCATACGTGGTGGCACTACTTCTTCGCTCTCCCAGATCAGCGAGTGGTACGGCTTGGATTGGGAGATGATTAACATCCAGCAGGCAGTGACCGCCGCCGTCATCAATGGCAGCAACACCAATCCCCCGCTTGAATACGACCAGCCAGGCATCAACACCCTGGACGGCGTGGCGCAGCAGATCGCGGATAACGGCGTAACCTTTGGTTGTGCCAACTCGGCCATCATCAGCGCCATTCCGTTCTATACCTACAACCAGCAGCAGCCGGGCGATTACGCGATTGGCCAGTATAACGGACTGTCCGGCCAGATTGTCGGCCAGAGCGGATTCTTGAGCCTCGTGTTTAACGTGGCCCTCAGTTTCACTGCGGCATAAAGGAGCATAAATCATGGCTGTTAATCCCCGAGTGTCGCAGGGTAATCTGAACCGAGTCCGTGCCAGCGTCATCGTCCCGGCCTTCCCCACGCTCAATATCAACAGTTCGCACATGGGTAAGCAGTTTCTAAGCCTAGAGTGGGAAGAAGCGTTCGGCGACCAGATCGAGACAGGCACAGGACTTGTGAACTCTCCTGCACCATACGTCAAGGCCACTTGCGCCATCAACATCCTGCGGTCTCAGTTGATCGCCTCACAGTGGCAGGCCCAGGCAGACGCGACCAGCATCATCGGGCGCATCGTGGTCCATCCTGACAGCACGGTTTACCCCGCGCAGACGGTGCATAATTGCCAAATCCTCCACGCCAGCCCCGGCAGGATGGACGGACTGAATCCCACCATTGACGTGATCATCACTGGCGTGCGTTATGTTAATAACGACCTGTGGAACATGGTGTAATGTCATGAAGATAGACGATAATCTGTCGCTCGTCTTTGATGTTGGAGCCTGCAAAGGCTTCAGCACACCCATCAGCCGTGCCGTGTTTGAGGCGAATTTCAAGATCATCAGCGCCACGAAAGCAGCCCTGTTCTATGGCAACAGCAGCGCCGTGGTGAATGTCAGCCCGGTGATCGCCACGCTCACGCTCAAGGATGAAGGCAAGAAGATCGCCGATGCTTCCGGGGAAGATGGGGACGGCAGTGCTGATGCCATCATCGCCGAGATTAAGCGGCTAACGCTCATCATGGTATCCGGTGCTTCCGGCTGGGATATGCTCCCGGTAGATGCCGCTATCCAGTCCGGCGCGATGGATGCGGAAGAATGGCAGGAGGCACTCTCGGAGCTTATTTTTTTTACTGCCAGCTATGCCCTGGCGCGGAAAGCGGACCGTCCACGCGCAGCGAAGGGCGTGTGTGCGATTACGGGTTTAGACACGATATCCTTGTCAGCAGAGGAGTTTATGGCTTCCTTGGAGACATCGAAGAAGCCAGAAACTACCGGATCGAAGGCGGGATCATCGGTGCCTGTTTAGCCGAACTGTCCAGGGACGCCGAGATCGTCTCATCCGCCGCGATGTGGGCGAACGGTGAAGACGATAGTGATGAGCCGGATCGGTTTTATCGGTCGGCGCGGGAGTATCGGGAACGGTACATTTTGGAAGGCTTGAAGGGGAACGTCCGTGGGTAATAAGAGTATCATAGACGTTGAAATTAATGACGAAAACTTCAAAGCCTTTCTTGATGCCTTCCATGAGTTCCGCGCTGAAATCGGCGATGTTCCGAAGGATTGGGGCAAGGTTGCCGATGCGATGGATGGATCGCGCAAGAAAATCCGTGATCTGACCAAAGAGCAAAAAGCAGCACTTGGCGCCACAGAGAAGCAGATGCACAAAACGGCGTCTGCTGTTGATAGCGCGGCCAAGTCGCAAGGAAAATTCACGTGGGAAGCCAAGTCCGGCACGAAGGCTGTCAAGGCTCTGGGCATGGCTGCTGCTGCCGCGAAGATGGACGCAAAAGGCCTCGCGATGTCCTTTGCGGGCATTGCGGGGACCATCCTTGCCGCCGGGGTTGCGCTCGCAAAACTGCAAAACGAGATGGCAAATGCTGCGCTGAAACGCCAAATGTCCGCGCGAGAGCTTGGCATGAGCCCCGCCAAGATGAAATCGTTTGAGAACGTCACGCAGCGTTATTTGCCGAACTCAAAATCATTCCTGACCGAGATCGAGAACGCCAAGCAGAACCCGCAAGAAGCCATTCCCCTGCTACGGCTCGGCATATCTGAGCGCAAAATACAGCAGGATTCCGTAAGCAAGTTGGCATTCCTTACGACCGAGAAGATGCACGCCTTTTACAATGCCCAGCCCAAGGCCACGGTTGGTCTGATAGATCAGACGGCAGGGCTAGGCAACCTCGGCAGCACATCGCAATGGCGGTTGATCGGGAATACCCCGATGGGTGACTTGGCGGCATCCGCTGAGGCATACCATAAGCGTGCGAATCAGTTCCACATTGGCACCAAAGATTACAATGCCGCCGCGAAGTTGGCCGTCAACGAAAACGCGCTGGGGATACTGGCCAAGACAAAAGGCATACAGGCGGCAGCATGGGCAGCGCCCGCCGCTGAGAAGGCCAATTCAGCGGCAATTTATGGGCTCGGGCATGCGGCGGTTGGCGCGGCTGATGCTGTGAATGGGTTCACGATCGCCATGCAGCATGTAGCAGTTGTGTTGCTTGGAAAGCAGGCTGGCAACAACGGCCAGCTTGCCGTGCTCAAGGGACAGATGGAGCGCGCTCAGGGCACATCCAGATACCCGGCTGCCCACGCCGCTTATGAGCGGTTCAAGGCTTCCCAGGGCGCGTCCGCAAAGGCATTGCGCCCCTATACTTCCGACATTGAAGCCGCTGCGAAGGCTTCTGGTGTTCCCGCTTCTGTTATCGCGGGCGAAATTTACGCGGAGTCTGGCGGAAAAGCCAACGCCGTGAGTGCTGGCCGATTCCGTGGCAAAGACGGCAAGTGGCATCACGCGCATGGCATTGGGCAATTCCGCCGCAGCACATGGAAAGAATTTGCAGACGGGCTCCCATACTCGGACGCCAACAACCCCAAAGATGCCATCATGGTAATGGGGCGTTTTATCGCCACGAACATGAAGCATCACAAGACCAATGCGGGCCTTGAGAGTGCGTATTCTGGTGATCCACGCGGGAGCGCGGCACTGACACGCTATCAATATGCCAATCAAGTCGGCGCGTCTGGCTGGGGTGCTTTGGTGTCTGTGTTGCAAGAGATTGCCAAGAACACCGCCAAGCCCACGCAGGTGCATGTGCATAATGCAGGAACCGCGCCCGGCTCCAGGGTGGCCCTATCCGCGCACGCGGCGGGTCACGGCTGATGGCATTCCAAAGCACATTTTTCCGGGATAGCTATGATCTGGCGTTCCAGGTATCACCCATCATCCTGACTGGCGGCATTGCGAGCGGCATCCCTGGCGGCATGTTGCCGATCATTATGCTGGTCGGCGGTCTGGCGGGGTTCGCGCAGGGGATCCTGAGTAATGGCGGTCTGTCCATGCAGGACTTTCCGGCGCGGTTCATCCCCACGCCTGGCACCACGGCGATTCTGCAATCCATCGGCCAGTACCCTTTTGCTAATCGCAACATTGCAGCCAACGCCACAATTGAGATGCCCAAAAACATTGGGTTCCAGATGATCGCCCCGGTGCAGGATTCGGGCGGCTATCTCACCAAGCTGGCCCTATTCACGAGCCTGCAATCGGCGCTGAATAACCACAACAACAATGGTGGCACCTATACCCTGGCGACGCCCAGCATGATTTTCCCAGATTGCGTGATGCTGGGCATGACGGACACAACGCAGACCAACAGCAAGCAGCAGCAGATCATGTGGCAGATGGATTTTCAGCAACCATTGATATCACTGCAATCCGCGCAGGCTGCACTCAACGGGTTGATGGGCCTGCTGGATTCTGGGGCACAGGTGGCGGCAGGCTCATGGAGCGGCATCGGGTCGGTCATCGGCAGCTCGATTGGGAGCGCCACCACGATCCTGAATAACGGCATATCCGGGGCGCTGGGGGCGTTATGACTACCTATGTAGCCTTTAACCCAACCGCGACCGGCAACCCACCGTGGCAACGCAAATTCACACTGGACGGGGCGACATACAAGGCCGTGGCGCGGTGGAACATTGCCGGTCAGCGGTGGTATATCAATCTGATCAACAGCAGCGGCGCTACCGTGTGGTATGGGCCGTTGATAGGTTCGCCACTGGATTACGACATACTACTGGCTCCAGGTCTGTTTCTGGTCAGCACACTTCTGTTTCGTGCGGATACGGGGCAGTTTGAGGTGACGCCTTGAGCGGGCGCTATTACGAGATCGTTGTGACGCCGCCATCGCCAACAGTCCCCGGCGCAACCGCAAAAACAGTCAACCAACCGTTGACGGTAAACATCGCAAAAACGATAGGTGGCAGAGCGTGGCAAAGCCATCCGGGCGGTGTCGTAGACCCGGCAGCGCAAAACGTGAGCTTTGATGTGATGGTGTTGCCCGCTGCTGTTGCTCATGGCGCGTCATTCGTTACCATCGAAGGTATAGACCTGCACGATCTAAGCGAGGTCAACAACTTTAGGCCGACCAAGGATGGCCCGTGGGAGTTTACGCTGTACGCAGGGATGAAAGGCGGATTACCGATGTCGGCAAGACAACCCGCGCCAGGCCTACTGTTCGGCGGGATCGTTCTGGACGCTTTCGGGAATTGGCAGGGCACCGAGATGAACCTGTCGTTTTTGGTCATCCCCGGTCAATATAGCCTTGAATCCCCCGGAAACTTGGTGCTGGACTGGCAGAAGGGGCAGGATTTATCCGCCGCGCTGGCGACCATGCTGCAACAGGCGTACCCGCATCACATACTGCTCATGGAAATACAGTCTGGCATCGTGAATGGTCATCATGCGTTGCATTATGCCTCGACACTAAAACAGATGGCAGATTTTGTGCTTGCGAACACGCGGGGAACATTGAGCGCCACCTACCCCGGCGTATCCATCGTGGTGCAAAACAATACTGTTCTGGTTTTTGATGGTACCCAATCCGGCACAAAGCCACCCATCCAGATCAGCTATGACAGCCTGGTCGGTCAACCCACATGGATCGGCGCGGTAACTGTTGCCATCACCACGATCATGCGCTCCGACATCAGTGACAGCGATGTGATAGAGCTGCCCGCAGGCATGTCTGAGATGCCCGGTGCTGTGTTCACGCAAGCCACGATTGGGAATGCCTTCCTGAATCAAAAGGTCATGTTCAGCGGGAAGTTCACCGTTATAGGCGTGCGGCATTGCGGCGACTTCAGGGCTGATGATGGAGCGCAGTGGGTGACCGTGATCCATGCAACCGCAGTGGCTTCGGCATGATAGGCGACGAACTTCAGCAGTTCTGGATGCAGTTGAGTCTCAACAAGATGGCGGTCAACCGGGCGCTTGAGGCTATCCAGAACGCCGGGAAGTCTCTGCCATGCGAAGTCACCGCAATTGATGGCGCCATCGTTACCGTAAAATTCAATCTCGATACCGCGCCGTGGACGCTGCCGCCCATCAGCATCCCGAAGCTGGAAAGTCCGTGGATGCGCTCACCCACACAGATCGGCGATATGGGCCTTGCGGTTCCTGCCGGGACGTATCTGGGAGGCATATCGGGTCTTGGTGGCGGCGTTGCGAATATGCGCAATCCCGGCAACTTATCGGCGCTCTACTTTGTACCGATCAGCAGCGCGGGCAGCCCTCCGCCCAACATCAACGCGGCGACCGTGCAGGGGCCGGAAGGGGCCATTATCCAGACCACGGCGGGATCGACCCCTAGCAGCGTGGTGACTAATCAGTCCGGAACCACGGTGACTTTCGGGAGCACTACGATTGTGGTGGGGGCATCCAGCATTACGATGACGGCAGGTGGCGAGACGGTGACGCTGGATAGCACCGGCCTCAACATCGGCGGCATCCTGTTCAATACGCATACTCATCCATATCTGCCTGGCACTGGCACACAGACTGAAACAGGGAGCCCGCAATGAGGGTATGGGGGCGTACTACAGACCCGCAGACGGGCGTCAAAACGTGGGTGGAAGTCACCGCCGACGCAAACGGCCTCAACGATGCTGTCAACATCACATGGATGGCGCAGGTCATACGGCTCAACCTGGGCGAGTCGCCCTTCTGGGGTAACTGGGGCATCCCGCAGTATCAGACCATCATGAGCCAAGTGCTGCCGACTTTTTACGTGATGCAGATACAAAAGCAGTTCGCGCCGCTGTTCGCATCCCTGTCCATCGTGCAGCAGACCGGGGCCGTGAACCCAACTTATAACGTGAACGCGGTGACGCAGTACGGCGCCATCATACCGACGATTGCCGTGGAGATACCGACTTGACCTCACCCATCGCTATCCCCTTAACCATCGGACTATCCACCGGGCCGCAGCCGACGCCTCCTGCAACATTGCGCACCACGCTCGTGGACGCCGTTGCAGCAACGAATCCAGGATACACGGCCAACCTCCCCGGCACGCTGGTTGAGGACATTTGCAGCACGGACATGGGCGCAGTTATTACGCTCGATCAGGCGCGTGTGGACTCGGTGAACAATACGACGCCCTACGCCAGTGCGCCGTACATCCTTGCGCAACAGGGTGCTATGTACGGGCTGCGGCAAGGCACCCCGACCAATGCCAGCGTTTATGTGGTGTTCACCGGCCCGGCTGGATATGTGATCGCTCCGGGCTTCGTGGTGTCTGACGGCACGAATCAGTACATCATCCAGGACGGCGGCATCATTGGCACGACTGGCGTATCGGCACCACTTTATGCAGTGGCCGTGGCCAGCGGGTCATGGGCCATTCTCGCCGGATCCGTTACGACCATCATCACTTCGGTCCCAACCGGTTACACGCTCACCGTGACCAATCCGCTGGCAGGCGTCCCCGGCGGCGCTGCGGAGTCCGTGCAGAGCTACCGGGCGCGGAACATGCAGGCGGCTCGGGCTTTCGCACAGGGGTCCATAGACCTGATAAAAACCGCCCTGCAAGCCATCCCCGGCGTTGTGCCGCGCCTGGTGTCCGTGCGGCAGACTGGCGGATCGTGGGAGATTATCTGTGGTGGCGGGGACCCTTATGCGGTGGCTTATGCCATCTATCGGAGCACACTGCACTTTCCCATGCTCATGGGGAGTATGAACAATTCCCAGAATGTTACGGTCAGCATTATCAACGCGCCGAACATTTACCAGATCCTTTTCGTGAATCCGATGATGGCCACGACGACCGTATCCGCGCTGTGGAATACGGACATCGCGAATTTCACGGCGGTATCGCAAGTGAACCAGCTTGGATCGCTGGCCATTCAGGGGTATATCAACGGCATATCGGTCGGCGAACCCCTGAATCTGATGCAGCTACAGGACACATTTCAAGAAGCCGTTTCGTCCGTCCTGAGCGCAAGGCACCTGTCTGCCCTTGAATTCACGGTAAACGTGGGGGGCAGCGTGGTGACACCGGGTGCCGGAACTCAGCTCATCGCCAGCATGCCGGAAGAATACTTTTACGTGGCTGCAACAGGTGTCACCGTGGCGCAGGGTTAGCGCATGGAATCCTTCGATACTGCGCCGCTTGCCGGGATCATCCCCAGCTATCTGTACGACGAGTTTAATGACGACGCCGACCTGCAAGCCTTCATCGATTCGTATAATGCCATTGCTCAGGGTTATCTGGACTGGTTCAATGAAACCCCACTGGGCGTCTACACCAGCGATGCGATAAGCGGTCCACTGCTGGATTGGACGGCGCAAGGTCTGTGGGGCATTCAGCGACCCGTCATATCGACGAGCAGCACCACAACGAAAGGCGCAGTCAATACGTTTGCCGTCAACACGATGGCGGTGAACGGGTTCAAAAAAACAGAATCCGGCACGGCTTACGTGGCAACCGATGATCTGTATAAGCGGGTTCTGACATGGTATCTGTTCCTCGGCGACGGCAAGCAGATGTCGATGCACTGGATCAAGCATCGGATCGCGCGGTTCCTGTATGGCCAGAATGGCTCCAATGTCTCAGTCGATTATCTGAACTACATCAGCATTCAGCCAGTGATGATGCGCACTGTGGCGGGCGTGAACAGCCGGGCGGTAAACACCTTCGCGGTAAACACCTTCGCGCAAGAACAGGCCAAGTCGGTGAGTCTCATCATCCAGGTGCCACAGACCACTGTGACCGCTGCATTCATCGCGCTATTGCAGCAGGGCATCTTGCCGATGCCCACGCAGATCACGTTCACGATCACCGAAAACAACGCGCTCGGGCCGCTTCTGGACACTTCCGGCGCACCTTTCGTTCTTAATTCTTCCACGCTGGGGTAAAACATGACCGCCTTTATTTTTGCAAATAACGTCAACACCACACTGGGCGCGGCGGCATCATCCTCGGCCACGACACTGACCCTGGCATCATCCGCCAATCTGCCCACGCTGGGCACAGGGCAGCAGATGCCGTTGACGCTCAACGACGCGGCGACGGGGCTTGTGTACGAGATCGTCTATGTGACCGCCATCAGTGGGGCCACGCTGACTGTGATTCGCGCTCGGGAAGGCACAACCGCGCAGAACTGGAGCGTCGGTGATTACGCGGCCTGCATGCACACAGCACTGACCACGGCATCCATAAACGGCAATGCGCTGCAGACGTTTGAGGTGGCGGATGCTGTTGATGCGAATGGTGCCGTGAACCTCAGTCAAGTGGCCAGCGTTGCCCCGATGTATTCGCAGCACGATCTTACCCCAGCCAGCGGTGACACATACACGCAAAGTGTGGCCTTTACCGCCCCGTCGAATGGCTTTATCGTCGGTATCGCAACGCAAAACAATGACTCAGATCCGCAACCTGTGGGGATAGAACAAACGTTGAGCATCAACGGGACGAATTATGGGACTGACAACACCACCGTATCAAAATCCAATTATGGGGTTGCGTCTGTGTCCGCAGGTACGGCTTGCACCGTGACCAATACGATTGTTGCGGGCACTTCAACGGGCACGTTCCAGGCTATATCCCAAACGATCGTCGCTATCTTCATCCCGAACCCATAAGGCGCAGATATGACAACCGAATCCTATTACCTCACCCCAAGCGCAACGGGCACCGCCTTCACAGGCAGCGGATACACGCCAGACGGGACCATTCCAGCCGGGGCGGTTCCCTGCACACAAGCGCAGGCGCAAGCATATCAGTCCTATGTGCCGGACGGTTCGGGGGGGGTGACCGATGCCCCGGCGGCGCAGCTGCTGGGGCAGGCCCAATCCGCCCAGATCGCCATCCTCATAGCGTCCCGAGACGCCGCTATGCTCGCCCCGGTCAGCTTCACGACAGCGGGCGGCATCACGGCGATGTTCTCCACTTCCACCGAGGCCATCAGCTACCTGCAAGGCGTGATCGGCGCAGGTAGTGCTGCGTGGACCGCAAACCTATGGCTGAGCAATGCCGGGACGCCTATCACGCCATTTACATTTGCCGACGTGCAGGGTCTCGCTGCGGCGATTGAAGCGATCGAGACGCCGGAGTATCAGGAAATGTTGAAGCTCATTGGTGAAGTGATGGCAGCGACCACCGTTAGCGCCGTGCAAGGAGTGATCTGGGCATGACTATTCCTGTATTTACCACTGGCACGGTATTAACCGCCGCTGAGTTGAATACGGCGCTAACCGATGCGGCTGCATTGCCGATGACACAGCCTAATACGTGGGCGGATGCGCAGACTTTTGACGGCACGATCAATCAAACCCCAGGCGCAGGCGCATCCAACCAAGGGCCGTTCCTCCAAGCCTCAGACATCGTCTCGGATTACATCGTCTCGGGCATAAACCCTGTCGTTCCCTCCCCTGCCTCCCTGACCATGACGATCCCATCTGGCACAGCTTTCGTGCTGGGGCAGAGGACACTATTGCAAGCGGCGGTTACTGACACTTATCCGGCTTCGTCTGATACCTATTTCAGCATGACTAATACTGGACAGGTAGCTTATACCTCAGTAGCCAACGGTGCCGCTGCTCCTGCTGCTCCGGCGAATGCTATTAATCTGTTGAAGGTGGTGACGAGTGCTACGGCTATTACGGCGGTAGCTAATATTACCCCCACTCAGCCGGGTGTACCAGATGCAGTATTCCCCGGATCAATGGTAAACTTGGGACAAACCGACAGCCTCTACCAATCCTCCCTACTCTCCATCTCCTCCACCACAACCGCCGGAGCCATCACCGCAACAGCAGCGCAGCTCGCAGGGCAATACCTTGCAAACGGCGCAACCCAAACGGCAGCGTTCACGGTGACTACCGACACGGCGGTAAACATCCTTGCGGCAATGCCTAACGCCGTGGTGGGTACGGCTTTCAAGTGGCGCTTCATCAACAATGACCAATCGGCCACAGGGTATGCCGGAACTCTGGCGGGTGGGACGGGCGTCACGATTGGGACGATATTACCTAATCCGGCAGTTGGTCAAGGCAACTGGGAAGATTATGTGTTCACCTTCACGGCCATTGGAACTACTCCCACGCTTACCGTTGAAGCGGTTGGTGGCAGCTCTACAGGACTCTTATAATATGGCTAAAAATCAAATATCAGCAGACGTTGAGTTTCAGGGGCTTATATCTCAGACGCCCGGTGCAGGCGCGAACAACTCGTCTCCCTTCGCGCAGTTCGGCGACCTGTTCTCAGACGCCATTGTCACCACTCCAACGCCTACCTTCCCTACTTCCACGACCCTGAGCAGCACAGCACCCGCACTGGATGCTTATGTGCTCGGTCAGCGCGTGGCCTATGCAGGAGGGAGTTATACGGTCGGCGCGTCTGCTACTTCGTATCTGGACCTTAGCAATACGGGCGTGTTGACGGTTTCCACTTCGGCGACGGTTACGGCTAATTCGCTGCGGCTGGCGACGGTGACTTCGAGTGCTACGGCTATTACGGGGGTTGTGGTAACGGCGGCTACTCAGCCGGGTATTCCGGCGGCCACTGAATCGACCGCGCCAGTGAATCTGGGCCAAGTGCTAAATGTCGCGCCTCAGACAATAACACTGAATGGTGGGACAGCCGCCAGCACAACCTATGGTACAACTCTGACTTTTGCAGTTCCCTGTGACGGTTATTTAGTTATGGACTCAACTTTTTCAAACAACACGACAGGGACTCCATTGTCGGATGCTACCCTCGAATTGCTATTCGATGGTACTGTGGATCTCTCCGACTCCGTAACTGCAAACTTCTGGGCCATGCACGGATTTAACCCCGTATCAGCAGGCTCTCATACAGCGACGGCGCAGTATACGGTTGGAAGCGCCGCTTTAGCAGATGCGATCTTAATTCGTGGCATTTGCTTTTTCATACCTAACCCATAGAGGTCAAAATGACAACTGCTGCTCAAATCTTTAATGTCTTAGATTACGGTCTTATCGGAGATGGTGTAGCCGATGATACCGTGGCAATTCAGAACACGATAAACGCTGCTGAAGCGAATCAGAACGGCATCAATCCTGGCGGATGTGTCTATTGTCCGCCATCCCTCAAGCCCTTGGTGACTGGCAATCTGCTAATCAGCAAACCGATTTCTGCTGAATTCCTGTCCTTCATCACCTATTCACCGACGACAGGGACGTGCTTGACGATAGGTGCCGCTGGCTGGCAGCAATACCATGATCTGCACTTCGTCGGGTTTGTTCAGTCCAGCGGTAATACCGCGATGCCTTCTAGCGTCAACTCATCTGGAGCAACGGCGGTGCAGGTAAATAATTTTGTGTTCTCTCGTCTGCGAATAGACTTGATTCAGGGGTTTACGAATCAGGGCATCTACTTTGACGGTCTTGGTGACGTATTCTCGCCGCAGGTTATCCAGCATAACCGCATAGAACTCGGCCAGATTGTGAACAACGGAATCGGCGTTAATTGTCAGAGTACGAGTCCAGCCACTTCTAGCGTTGAGGCCAACAATTTTCATATTACAAACTCGTACCAGAACTTTTTTGACATGGTATGTGACCCGCAGGGTGGGAGCAGCGCCACGACCTCCAATTACTTCCTGTTCGACGCGATGGACAACGCCAACCAAGCAGATGGTGGTCAAGGGATAGAAATGAACGGCTCATACAATCGAATCGACATTATATATTCTGGGTGCAATGTCTGGTTTGGATCAGTATCTAGCTATAACACGCTCAACTTGTACAATACTGCCGCAACCAACTCGACCTATACGGCGGGTGGGACTGGAAATGTGTACAACCAGATTTAAGGACACTTTATGATTTATGGAATGAGTTTTGATCCAAACGGGCTCTGTATAGGTGGGCATAGCTACCTAAATGACAATGCGACACTCGCAACGGGACAAGTAGCCTGTACGCAAGCACAGGCGCAATCACCGAGCCAGTGGTGCCTCGTCAATGGGGTCATCACGGAATATCTGCCGAGCCTCCAAGCCGCACAAAACGCCCTGAACTACGCCTCCTGCTTACAAGCCATCCAAGGCCCCGTCAGCTACACCAGCAAGGGTGGTGTCACAACGCAGTATCAAGCTGATCCGGGCTCAGTGGCCAGCCTCCAGAGCACCATCTTGGGCTTCCAACTGGCTCAGGCGACACCGACGGGCTTCTATTGGGTGGCGCTGGACAATTCCCACACGCCCTTTGAGTACGCGGATTTGCTGGGACTCGCGCAGGCAATGGCGTTGCCGGGTGCTGCCGCGTTTGCCAAGCGGCAAAGCCTCAAAGCCCAGGTTGCTGCGGCGGATTTGAGCACGGTGGGTACGATTGTATGGTAGTTCGGCAGGGCTGCTGTAAACCCTAACAACCCACACGCAAGCCGCCTTCGGGCGGTTTTTTATTGCCCATCACTTACTGACAGGACTTAATAATGGCCCTCCCTCTCGAATCCCGCGTATCAAAACTAGAATCGCAACACGACGAATTGGACAACCGAGTGCAACGCATGGAGGACGGCATAGAATCCCTGCGCGCTGAAATTGCCAATAGCCGCATTGAGAACAAGGGCGATTTCAAGGCCATCCAGGACGGACTTACCGGGTTGCAGCGCAGCGCATGGGAAAGCATCCCGCTGTGGGCGGCGGAAGACTCCAAAGAGCAAGCGGAACAGTTGCGAAGCGCCAATCATTCTTTGGGCATCATGATCGGCGTCATTGTCTCTCTGCTCGCCATTGTTGCAATCCTTATCGTCGCAATAGCGGTGCATGGGCTGTGAGCACCCCCCCGGATAAGCCGCCATTAGGCGCCAGGCTTGCGCAGAAATTCGAGAGCAGCATCGATGTCCCCGCATTCATCGCGTTCAACGTGTTTTGCGCTGGGTGGATGCTATTCCAGGAATGGTTCCCGGCCTACGCCTTCGATCGCTATCCCTACGAAATGCTGAATATGGTCGTCGGCTTTTTCATGGCTGATGTTGCCATCATCATTTCTATCAGCCAGAACGCGGCCAAGCGGTCGGCGGACAGGATGAATCTGCGGATGCTTGAGCTCATGGAAACCAACCTGTCCATGCTCAAGACGCTGCGGGATATGCAGGAGCGCGAGGAAGCACGGGATGCGGTGCTGCACGCGATGGTGCAGGGCGGCAGCAAGCGTGGGGATATTTTGGATGAGCTGATTGTGGAGGCTAAATCGTGAGTCTACAGAATTTTACATTGGCAGACTTGGCCCCTTATGCGCTGGAGAAGCAATACGCGCCGAATGCCAGCAAGGACTTCCACCTGTTTTACGTGGGACGCGATGATGTGCATGAAGCACTGAAGCATATTCTCAGCCGCGTAACAGTAAGCCTGTACCTTAATATGTTCGGTTATGATGATGATGAGCTCAACGATCTAGTAATGGGCATCATCAATAACCCTAATATCGCCTGCCTCATCACGCTGGATAAATCGCAATCGGGTGGAGTGCATGAAAAGCGCTTGCTGGCATCCGATGCGGCAAATGCTCCGCTGGCATTCAGCACGCATATCGTAACGGGGCAGAGTTCCACACACCAGATCAGCCATACCAAGGGCTTTGTCGCGGATGGACTGGTCGGCGCCGAGGGTAGTACGAACTGGTCCACATCCGGCGAAGGCACGTTTGTGGTTAAGGGCAAGCCGGGGGGTGTTGGATTTAAGGCCCAGAACAATACGCAATCATTCTTCACTTGCCCGGATGCCGTGAGCCGGTTTCAGGCTGAGCTGATCGCTGAGCATGTGGCAGCGCAGAGGGGGCAAAAACCATGAAACCACTAATCGCAGCCGCATCATCCGGCGCTGGCTACCTTATCCCCATCGAAGCCGGAGCATGGGCAGCCATACTGGAACTGTTCGACGTTCGGCAAGTGGCCGGCGCATCGGCGGGCTCTATCTGCTCCGCCCTGGTGGCGCTTGGGCACACTGGCGACTCCATCCACAAGCTCGTCATGAGCGCCGACTTTGCCGCGTTTCTGCATTGGCGTGTGTGGGGCTGCTGGGACGGCCTGGCGAGCAATGACGCGCTCTATGCGTGGCTGGATGAGGTCACAATGGGCCAGTCGATGGTAGATACCACAATGCATCTCACCTGCATGACCTCTGACGTGGTTTCACAGCGCGGCTGGGCATTCACCAGCAATTCAACACCAGACGTGCCCATCGCGCTTGCTGTGCTGGCGTCCGCAGCCATCCCGTTTATCTATCCCTCGGTGAAGTGGGAGGACAAGTTTCTGGTCGATGGCGGAGTGCTGAATAACATCCCGGTCAGCAGGCTGCATCAGAAGTACAAACGGCTGGGCATCATGGTCGAGGAGTCGGTAAAGACCGGGCCAATCACGAGCAAACTGGATGAGGCTGCCCGGCTGATCGGCATGATGCTATCAGCCAACGAGGGAACGCGCCAGGCATGGGCACAGAGCAATGGAATACCGATTGTTGGACTGCCAGCCGGGGCGCTGTCATATCTGGATGCCGGGATGCCGGTTGATGAGCGCGAGACCCTGTTTCAGACGGGGTACACCACAATGATGGCATGGATGGCCACAGAGGAGGGCGCCGCATGGCTCTCTTCGTGATCTGGGCGGCACTGCACTACCAGATCGTCACAATTCCCGTTTTCAGGCCCTCTCTGGAACTGATCCGCGACAATCACATTGTCGAGGTCGTTAATCCGCCGCGCCGGGGAGAGTTGCAGCCTAACGGTGCTGAGATACAAGGAGTTATTCGATGGTAGAAACTTATACGGAGGTCAACGAATAAAGCTCACAGACCTCGACCCAAGATGGTTCACAGATAAGGATTACGAAATGAACGAACTCGAAAAGCTGGACATGGATGCAAAAGGCGAACTTGCAAAGGTGGAGGATGAGGTTTTGAACCCATCCAATCATCTACATACGCCCATTGTTGAATCGACTGTAATCGCTGCTCATGCCGTAGAGGGTGTCGCTGCGATTGGGGCTACTGTAAAGGCTGACGTGGAGGGTTTGGTGGGCAAGATTGGATTGCCCGGGCATGGCGTGTGATATGAACGCAAATCTAAAACTCGCCGCAAGTCTAGCCAGCGGCCTCATGTTCTACGTCATTCTGACCCTCGGCGTATGGCAGAAATGGTGGCTTCCCGATGTGTTGCTTACCGCTATCTATGGCGGCATGACGGCCACAGGGCTGATGGGCGGCGTCCATTACGGAGCGCGATATCTGACTTACACGAAACCACCTGCAAACCCTACACCCCCAACAACTCAGGAGCATCTTCAATGAAATTCAAGCTCGTAACAGCAGCACTCATGGCGCTGTCGCTGTCGGCCTGTGCCACAACCAGCATGACCACTCCGCAAGCCTCGCTGGTGGCATGCCAGAAACTCTTGCCCGTGACGAACATGATGACCGCCATCAAACCCCGTCTGAGCCTCGCACAGCAGACCCAGACCGGAACAGCGTTGAAGCTGGCGGTATCGTACTGCAACACCCCGACACCGCCCGCGAACGCCAATGCGGTTGTTGGCTCGATTCTCGGTACCCTGACCACCCTTGCAACCACGATAGGAGCCAAGCCATGACTGACACAGCAGTAGACCAGGCACAACTGACACAGGTGATCGACACGGCCACCACCGGCGCGGCTGTCGCTGCTGGCGTAACCGGCAACCCGGCTATCATGCCGCTGGCTGCAGTCGCGGCGGCATTGGCACAGGGCATCTTCCAGCTTACGCAAGGAACGCCTACTACACCGCTGACCACGGCACAGATTGACGCTGAGTGGACAGCAAATGCCAAGGCGCTGGGGATTGCTCTGAAAGCGTATATGGCGGCGCCGTGAGCACACCCCCAGCCCAACTAATCCGCCAGCTCAAACTCCAGGAGGGCGAGCCCGGCGGCTTGCCTGCACTCAAAGCGTACTGGGATCCCATTGGTCAGGTATTTACGGCGGGCTACGGCCAAACGGGCCAAGGCATCGGCCCCAACACGATCTGTACCCCCGCGCAGGCTGATACGTGGCTTCTGACGTCCGTTGAGCGGTTCACGCTACAACTGGATAGCCGCTTGCCCTGGGCGGTCCAGATGGGCGTCGTGCGGCATTCTGTGTTCGTCAATATGGAATACAATATGGGCTTACGATTCCAGGCGTTCACGGAAACGATCAATGACGCCCACCTGGCAATAATGGCGGGGGCGGCACAGGCATCCGACTACGACGCATGCGCGTCGGCCATGCTGGATAGCCTCTGGGCGCGACAGGTGGGGCAGAGGGCGACTGATCTGGCGCAGCAAATGCGCACTGGTGAATGGGTTCTTTGATGGCCGATGATATTGACCGCGCCTCCGAACTCGAAGAACGCCACCGACAAGTCGCCCGTGCGGTACGGAAACCGAACGGCCCACGCGCTACGGGCGCTTGCCTGTATTGCGATGAGCCGGTTGAAGTTGGTAGGCGTTGGTGTCCCGGAGTGGCGTGCCGGGATGGGTGGGAAGCTAAAACAGATGCGTCAAGGTAAAATCCGGTACGCGCTGCATCCGTTTCCGTCCGTTTAGCATCCGATTCAACCGATTTCCCTCCCGCTCCGGCACAATCTCCAGAGCGGCGTTAAATTTCAGGGGCATATTCGTTGCCGACTCGTGCCGACTGATGCAGGCGTACCCCCTGTGGTCGAGGTCGTCCTGGTAACTCGCGCAGACGTTGCGGCTGTAGTTGGGCCCCCACTCGGGACCGTCGCGGCCTTGGAAGCGGCTGGGCTTGTAGTGTGCGGTTAGAAATTCGTAGAGGGTCATAACGGACCTCCCAACATCATCCATGCGGTCGCGGCTTGTAGCGGCACTTGCCCGTTGCCCAGCATCTTCAATCTTGCCCCTCTGTTTGGAATTCCTTCGGCGACTCGGCCAACATCCGGCTCTTCGCTCCACCAGTCCACATGAGGGGCCAACCCATCAGCCAGCAGACCCAAATCGGGTTTAATTGGCCCTTCTCGCCCTCCCGCATCAGGGCGCCGGGAAGGTGGTCTCGGTTCATCTGTGATGGCGGAAGGGTGGCGTTCTTGGAATCCTGGAGCGTTGGTGTCGGCCACATCTTCACCGCCGCGCACAGAGATGGCGTATTCCGTCGGCGCTCTGCTGAGCAGTCTGGGGCCATTCTCGCCTGGGGCGTCGGCCACATCCGTGCATACGTCGCCAATCCGTCCCCGCTCGTCTTGCTCAAACCCTTGCGGTTGTAGTTGCCGTTCACGGTTGAGGTGGGGACTCTTTGTTGCTTTCCCTCTATAAGTTCCTGCAACCCCCTTCCGTATCCCGCAGTCGTGCTCCCCGGCTCTTGTGCTCTTGGCGTTTGCCAAGTTGGCGAGCATCCACCATCGGTCGCGTTTATGCGGTGCGCCGACTCACGATGCCTCCAGACAACACCATCGCGCATCAAACCCGCGCGTGGCCAAGTCTCCGAGTACGGTTCCAAGGTGTTCGTTAGCAAGGATTGCTGCGACGTTCTCCAGGAAGAGGAATCGTGGTCGAACGATGTCAGCAGTTCTGAGCACTTCGCGGTAAAGGCCGCTTCTTGTGCCTTCTCCGAGTCCGGCTTGACTCCCAGCGATGCTAATATCCTGGCAAGGGAAGCCCGCTGCGAGGATATCCACTCGTCCCGCGTAGTCGGATGGATCGAACATCCGCACATCTCCCTCGTACACGTGCAGACCGGGGAACCATCCGTCTGTGGCTCTGTTTCTAAGGACTTGGCAAGCATTTTTATCCCACTCCACGGCAACGATTGGTGTATGGCCCAGAATCAGGTCGGCGAGCAATCCGCCCCCTCCGCCGGCGAACAGGTGCATGGTGTTCACTGATCCTCCCAAACAATCGGCCCTTGGAATGTAAACCCCAGAAATACCGTTCCCGAACTGATCTGATCGGCATGAACCCGCAGCGCAATGACTTCACCGCCTGCAGTCTTGGCGAGGTATAGGCCGGGCTCGGTTATTTCGGATGGGGTTAGGGTCCGGCGTGATTGCACCGCCTCTACGCATTGGATGGCATAATCCAAGGTCTCTGTGAGCTGATAAGGAAGTAGGCCAGCATCGAAGAGTTCGCATGACCACTCCCTGTAGTGTTCCAGGCTTTCCAGCTTCTCGGCGTTGGTCATGGCTTCTCTCCTTCGTTATCGCGGAGATTCCATGCGGCGAGTGCTTCTTCTCTGGTTTCTTTAGCCGGACCTTCTGCCCCGCAATTACCACATTCCCCCCACCATCCCCCACGGTTAATTTCTACAAAATCAGACCCGCAAAACGGGCACGGTTTAACCTCTTCTTCTTCGGTCATGATTCATCCCCAAAAATATCCTCAATTTTCATAACCGGAATACCATACGCATCCCCAAGCTGATTTGCGCGTATCATCAGCGGCGTATTGGGCATGTCTTAGGCTCAGCAATTCTTCCGCCATTTCTTGCATTACACTTTCGTGAGTGTCTGTAGCGCATGCCCAAGCGGTCATCGTTTTCAATTCTTCATCGCTAATCACGATTGCACCTTCGGAAAATGGATGGGGCCAAAGTATTCAAAGCCAAGGCTTACACCGATCGATATATCTACCGCGTCGATATATCTGGCTTTCAGGACGCACTTAGTGTCTATATCGTGCAGCATGTACACGCCCGGCTCCGTCACCTCCTCCGCCGTGAGGATCGTTGGCGTGGTAAGCAGCGCCGTCAGTCGGTCAACCTCTCGGCGCGCACACTCATAATGCGACGGCCCCCACTTCCAGCAATCGTCTCCGTGGGTACCGATGCGCTCGCGGCGGTTTTGCTCCCATTGCAGGGCTGCCGTAAGCCGGGCGTTTTCGGCCTTGAGGGTTTCAAGTTCGGTGCGTAACAGCCCCACACTATCGGCGCGGGTCTTATCGTCATAAGCTCGCCAGCTTGCTTCTTCACGGTCTAAGGCATGCTGGCTGGGGCGCGAGCACGAAACCCCGAATCCATCATCGTCTCTGCTCATTTTACCCCCAATATTCTCTTAGTATGGGCTGCGGTTTCACGCAAGCCGCCATAGTCCACGCAGTTATTGCATGGCGGTGAAATGTGGCATGAACAATTTGGGTCAGGGATGGAAACGTCGTTATACCAATCCCACAATAGCTCCCGCAGTAGGGCGTTTTCGGCGCGGAGGGCATCTACTTCGTCAACGCTCATCAGGACGGCCTTCATCTAATATTCCTCCATTAGGCGGTCAACTAGAGCATCCCATTCGGCACCCTCAGCTTCCCCCAGCATTTCCCATGTGCACCATTCAGGCCACGATTCGTCTGAGGCCCTTTCGCGGAGGAATTCGTACCGTTCGTTTTCTCGGCGCAAAGCAGCTACTTTGGCCTTTAATTCCTCGTGCAAATCACCCCGCACATATTCCACGTCCGACTTGTCTTCGCGGTTCGGTGCCCAACGTGGAGTGATTTCGCCGTTCAGGACTTCGATGTATATCTTTTCTGGGGTGGTCAAAGTCCTTCTCCTTCTGTGAGCGTGATCGTGCCGCGTGCAAGGATTTTTCCGACGAAGGAGATTTCTTCAAATTCCATATTGTCGTATAGGATATATGGCGGCGTTCCCATGCCGTCATCGACCATAACCATATCGCGGGAGGCTGTGCGCTTTGGGGTGGGGATGTTTTCGAGTTCGGCAAGCTTACGGATGCCGACCGTACCGTGCCCAAAGTCAACAAAACACCAATCTTCCCTTCCGGCTGGACCACAAAGGATTGCTACTTCTGCGCCAGTTAGGGCGACCCGCATCGGCTTGCTCGTGTCCAGAATTGGCGGGGCTTTTGCTTCCTGTGCTAGCTCGATCAGAGTGGCGTGCGCCATTGCATCTCTCGTAATCGCATTATGGTTTGTGCTCCCATCCCCATCCATGTGTATGGATACCCACTCGCCTTTTGTGGACACAACCGTTCCCTCCAACCGCACCCTGTCACCAACCTTAAACTCGCTCATATTCCACCCCCTGTATTCTTAACCCGTCGGCACCGATAAACCCGCTCCATTTCCCCGTAGACCGTGAATTCCTGTATCGTCTCTTTCCCGTGTTCGCGGACGGATACGCAGATCTCTGTGCCTCCAACAATCGAAAACTCCGCCGTATAAGCGTCGTGCCAATCAGCCCATGCGGACGCGGCAAGTTCGGCGTCAAACGCTTTGATAGTTTTTGCATCCTCTGGTTTTTGCCCAAGCTCTGGGCACCACGCGTCGAATTGAGTTCCCATTGTTAATCTCCTTAAAAAAGTGAATTAAAAGCCCCTATCACGCCGGGGCCCAACGACCGTCTCACCCCACGAACAGCGCACAGCCAAAGGAGAAGCGGGGCGATGGCTGCTTCCGATTACGCTCGGTTTGCTTGCGTCATGGACACCAAAAACCGCGTCATATCCTTTTCTGGCTTCCACCGTGTAACCGGTACAGGCCTTGGTCCAATCGCATAAACCGAGTGGATAGCGCCTCCTCCGCGCGCCACGGCGTGGATGTAATCCTTCTTTATCAGTCGGTGAATCACTGCGCGGGATTGCTGAGCGGATAGGCCGAACATATCCTGCAAGTCAGGAGGGGAAAATTTGCCCACCGAGGCCATGAATGGCAGCGCGTCTGTCGCTGAGAAACGGATGGCGTTGGGTGCGTTGAAGGTCATGGCTGGGCCTCCAGTTCTGCCAGCTCGCGCCGCACCTGCTCAATACGTTTTTCCCTGAGGGCTGCGGCATTTGCATTCTGTTCGGCAACGTAAGCAGTCCGCTCTTCTGGCGGCATCATGCTCAACTCAAACCGTTCACTTTTAAGGAGTGTTCGACCGATGCAGAAATCAACGGTGCCATCAAATACCTCGGTGTCGATCACGAGATACGCGCCATCGGTAAACCGCACAACGATAGATTCCCCATACTCCTTAATCTCCTGCACGGTACGTCCACGCGAGCCGACCTCATCGCAATATTCTGCAGCCCACCGCGATCCTGTCATCCGCTTGGCCACCTCCGCCGCAATCGGGTCTGTCGAGTGTGCGAGGCAGGAAAGTAGCTCGTCCACGGTTAAGTTTTCCGGTCGGGGGTTCATGCCTCACCCCACTTAGCCCGGTATGCAGCCATGAGCTTGCTGGCATCCTCGGCATTAAGCGCGTCCACGTCCGGGTCGGCCATGATGTCGGCGGCCGCGCCCGCGTCTGCTGCAGCGTTGACACGCTTGATGAGTGTGGCCACAGACGCCGACGGCGGATCACCGGCTTTCAACGGCTCGGGCTTTGTTTTGGTGATCTCGCCGGTGTCTTGGTCTACGGTCTCGCCTTCCTCTTCATGCACAACGCACTCACCTTCGATGATGTCGATGTGCGCTTGTTTCCCGCGCTCGCTCAGGTCGTCCACGGCCACAGCGGTGTTGAACTCAACAGACAGCGGCAGCATCTTGGCCAAGCGGCGCACTGCGGTCTTTTTGCCCATCTCTACCTCGTGATCGATCCACGGATGGGAAGGTGCCTTTTTGTATTTCTCCGCGCTGGCAATGGCTTGCTTGTAGCCTTGGCTGGCACTCCGGATATCCAGGACTTCACTGTTCGGCATGAAGTCGAAAGCGTGGCCACCGTCCTTCATGTGGGCCACGGCGTAGTAACCCAGCACAGGGCCACGATCACCCGCGAGATAAGGCACATGGCGGAGCTTTTCTTCCAGGCCATATTCCAGCTCAAAAGTATCCTTCTCCCGGACCTCGTGCGCGGCGATGCTGACGATGTGCCCGGAGCGGCGGGCCAAGTCGATCAGACCCTTGTACCCAACGATGACCTGCACATTCTTAATCCACTGCCCGGCTCTGTTTTTCGCACCGAAGGGGATTAAGTAGGCGTGCCCCAGCACGGTATTGGGTTCCAGCCCCATCTGGGCGCACTGACCGATTGCGGAGATAAGGGATGGTATCTCGCACTCCAATAATGCTGGCGTTGTGGTGGCTGCGATCTGGGCGACTTTTAAGAGGCGGTCGGCGTTTAAGTGCCGAGGCAGCATGGCGGCGATGGAATCTTTCCTGGCCTCCAGTAAATAGGCCACCTTCTCGGCCGGCTTCATGGCTGCAAGGTCTTTCTTCGGCTGCTGGGTTACTGCTGATTTCAGGGTTGCGACACTCATTATGATCTCCTTATTTGATCCGCAATACGCGTGTTGATGTGGTTACTTTGAACCGCTCGACAATCTCAGGGTGTGCGGCCGCAATGGCTTTCTGGTCCAGCCGTGAGGCGTTCTGGCTCTTCCAGGTAGCAAGGATGCGCCCCGCGCTGGCGATAGCTTCCGCGTCCCGGAAGGCGGGAAGGATGGCGTCCTTCAGCTCCGCCTCTCGCGTTTCCAACCCTTTAATCTGGGCCTTCACCATCTTGAGCTCCTGCACAAGATCGGCTACGGATTCGCTTACTTCGGCGGTCGCCAAGTGCGATGTGGGCCACACGCTGAGTGCGTCATCAGCGGTCTCAATCGGCGGCGGCGTCTGGTTCTGGACAAGTTCCCAGAAGTCAAGCTCTTTTTGCCGAATAAGCGCGATCAGTTCATCGTCCCGCTGGATTTTGAAAATGCGGAAGTCGTCCAGGCCAATCATCGCGGCGACATGGCAAACATCGCGGCCAGTCACCATCAGCCCGTGCATGAACTGTGCGGCATAATAGATTGGGATATCGTCGCTGCCAGGCTCGCCCCACAGGTGCCGGGCGAAGGGCTGGGCGGTCTTGGCGTCGATGTTTTCGTTGCCAGTCTCCCCGTCGATCTCTGCGGCAAGGAATGGGTACTCTGAGTCTTGGAAGCGACGGTTGCAGTGTTCAACTTTCAGCCCGGATTCATCTTCAAACATCTGAAGGATGACCGGCTCAAGGCGCTTGCCGCGGGCGAATATTTTCTGCTTCGCTTGGTCTTCGACTTCGGTAACAAGCCCCGTCTTTTTTGCCCATAGCTGGTACTTCGTTTGCCACGGAGAAACGCCGAGAATCGCTGCTGCATCACTTCCGCCGAGATAGGTGCGGCGGTCTGGCTGCTGGAGTTGAAGTACGCCGCTCACGAGTTGCGCTCCCATTCCATTTTCTTGACGCGCTTATCTATGGCGGTAAAGGCGCTATCAAGCATCTCCACTATCACATAGCTTTTTAGGGCGGCTTTGGCACGGATGGCGTCTTCTAAGACCTCATCGCACAGACGTTCTGCCTGGGTGACCCGATCTTCCAGCCATTCAATCCTTGAGAGCGTGGCACCCAGGGCCTCAACGAGGTCGCCCTGCGCAACATGGGCGTTGATAAGCGCTTGTACGGGTACGTGGGTCATGCCGCCACCTGCTCTTTTTCCGCCCGCAAAGCTGCCACATCAAGCTCTGCGTCGGCTTCCTGCAATGCGGCGATAAACGCCTTCCTCTCCGACGAGCTGTACAACCCCATCGAAACGGTGCCGAAGCTGACCAGAAGATAGTCGGTTCTGGGAGAATATTTAACGTCTATCGCCGCGATCACGGTGACCGGGTATCCCTGTAATAATAATTTGCTCATGATATATCTCCTTATGCTGATGGTGATTCGTAGTGTTTAGGGCAAAACTGCTCGACCACCTGAACGGATATTGTGGGAACCTCCAGAAGCGAGCGCGGCAAATTAG
>Ga0307375_10001500_pt1 | contig 25431 bp, 21 predicted proteins | sample TR1MG_FD_202531 | JGI IMG/M metagenome (GOLD analysis project Ga0307375, IMG submission 202531) | Soil microbial communities from Risofladan, Vaasa, Finland - TR-1 | ecosystem: Environmental > Terrestrial > Soil > Coastal area > Acid sulfate soil | place: Finland: Risofladan, Vaasa | collected...
GAACAGTTTGTCTGACGACCATAGCGAGTTGGTCCCACTCCTTCCCATCCCGAACAGGACAGTGAAACGACTCCGCGCCGATGATAGTGTGGATTACCCATGCGAAAGTAGGTCATCGTCAGACTCCTTACAAATAAGAAACCCCCAGGTGAGAACCTGGGGGTTTCTTATTTGGTACGGGCTATATGGGGAGCAGGTCGCCCTTCGGCCTTGCTGATGAAACTACCAGCGATTCGACTAAATCCGCAAGCGGGCAAGTCGTTGGTTATCAGGACAGTCGTCAGGCTTCTTAATAAACAAAAACGCCTCCCAGAAATGGAGGGGCGTTTTTATTTTGATAGTGCCGTACAGAACTGATGGAATAAGATTTGGATATATACAAGTGTTACTACTTGTATTCGCGCAATTCAGGAGGGGTATCATCATGATCGCCATGTGGCTCTTGGTCGTAAGCCTTGACGAATACTTCGCGTTGGTTTTTTTCTGTCGATTGGACGGGGATGTCCAGATTGTGACAGGCGGTATCTTCGCAGTAGTAAATAACCTGGCGTCCGATACTGTGCAGGGGGCTGTGGTCGAGTTGGAATCCTTCCTCGGTCAGGCCTTCTTCCAAGCCGTTGAGAGTGTAGTGATGCAAGTTGTAAGTGACACGTAATGAATTCGGGCTATCGCCATACTCAACTTTACAGTCAGGCAGACCGGACAAAAGCTCGTAGGCACGGGCTATCTGTCCGGGAGGTTCCGCACTGAATACGATTTCACGCTGTTTCTCAAGTTCAACGACATCGCTCATTTTGAACTCGCAATAATAAAATTATTTACCCTGCAGTATTTGCATTCCTTTAAGCAGATTCAGAGCCTGATTAAGTTGGTAGTCGTCTTTGGAGCCAAATTCGGCAGGCGCAAGTTTTGATGTGTCTTCATTGGTATCCGGCAATGAGAGCGTGTTCTCGCCGGTATTGTCGGGTTTCTTATGCGATGGCCTGTCATTGATCAGATGCTTGTTTAAATCCGCTTCACGCAAACGAAATATGCCGCTATCCCGGCCGACAGAGGCAGGGTCTTCCACCGGAATGTCAGGCTCGATGCCCTTGGCTTGTATGGAACGCCCTCCCGGTGTGTAGTAACGCGCCGTGGTCAATTTGATACCTGTGCCATTTCCCAATGGCAAGACCGTTTGCACCGAACCCTTGCCGAAAGTTTGTTCACCCATGATCACCGCACGCTTGTGGTCTTGCAGCGCGCCGGCAACAATTTCGGAAGCGGATGCAGTACCTGCGTTTACCAGCACGATCAGCGGTACGCTTTTAATGGAATCTGGTACCATTTTCAGAAAATCTTTATCGCTACTGCTACGCAAATAATTATCCGGGTTGGCGGTCAGGCGCATTTTGGCGTCTTCGGTGCGACCTTCGGTGTAAACCACCAGTGCGTCCCTGGGCAGAAAAGCGGATGAAACGGCGACCGCTCCGGTTAAAAGTCCGCCCGGATCATTGCGCAAGTCAAGCACCAAGCCCTTCAGCGGACCTTTGTTCTCTTTGACAAGTTTTTCCAGCGCGGTGGCGAGATTCTGGCCGGTCATTTCCTGAAACTGGGTGATACGGACAAAACCGTACCCAGGTTCGAGTAGTTTGGACTTCACGCTTTGCACTTTGATGATAGCGCGCACCAAAGTAATTTCAAATGGCTTGGGTTCGTTTTTGCGGATAATGGTTAAAACGATCTTGCTGCCGGGTTTGCCGCGCATACGCTTGACTGCATCGTTCAGTGACATGCCCTTGATCAGCGTGTCATCAATCTTGATGATGAAATCGCCAGGTTTGATGCCTGCCTGATAAGCCGGGGAGTCTTCAATCGGTGAGATGACCTTTACCACGCCATCCTCCATACCGACTTCGATACCCAGTCCGCCGAATTCGCCGTGCGTGCCAACTTGCAGTTCTTTGAAAGCATCCGCATCCAGATAGGCGGAATGCGGATCCAAACCATTCAGCATGCCGGCGATGGCGTCGGTGATTAATTTCTTGTCTGTGACCGGTTCGACATAGTCGCTTTTGATGCGACCGAACACCTCGGAAAACGCACGTAATTCCTCAACAGGCAGGGGCGTGGCAACCGTTTCCTTGTCCGCGAACGCCGAGTAATTCAGACTGATAGAAACGCCCGCAAACAAGCCCAAACCGACCAAACCCGCCTTTTGAATGAGTCTCATGATTTCCTCAGTGTTGTTGTACTGCCATCCATTTCATCGGATCGAGCGGCTTGCTCTCATGGCGCAGCTCAAAGTATAAACCGAAATTCTCGTTACCGCCGGTATTCCCCGCTGCCGCGACGGTATCTCCTCCGCGCACCACATCGCCGACCTGTTTGTAGAGCGTTTCGTTGTTGCCGTACAGGCTCATGTATCCCTCGCCGTGGTCGATAATAAGCAGGTTGCCGAAACCGCGCAGCCAGTCGGCAAACACCACACGACCGGAGGCAATCGCTTTGACAGGCTGTCCGCCGGAAGTTCTCAGAAACAATCCCTTCCAATCCACCGTGCTACCAGGCCGTGGTGTACCGAAGCGATTGGTGAGATCGCCTTTGACCGGCAAGGTCAGTTTGCCCTTTAGTTGGTCGAACGGGCGGCCGTCGAAGCGACTATCCGGAAGTTTGTCATTGCGGAACAGGGAGTTTGATGTCGGTTGAGCGAGCATATTGGTCAGTTGGTTGACCAGTTGTGAGAGGCGACTTTCGTCGTGTTGCATACGAGTAATCTCGCGGTGCTGCCGGCGCAGTTGCAGAGAGATTTTGCCCAGTACTCGTTGCCTGGCGTGTTGTTCTTTAAGCAGCGTCGTCTTTTGCGCCGCCTGTTCTGTGCGTAACGCTCCCAGTTCGTCACGCTGTTCGCGTGTAGATATGCTAAGTGTATTCAAGGCGGCAAGATTTTTGCGCAGCGTGGTCAGCCAGACCGCGCGATTGCGGGCGATATATTGGTAATACTGCAAATTGCGGGTAATTTGGTTGGGATCCTGGCTGTTCAGTAACAGCTTGAGATATTCCTGATTGCCGCCAAGGTATTGTTGATAGAGCAACTTGCCAAGCAGGTTTTGTTGCTCCGCCATGTTGGTACTTAATTTGAGTTGTTGCCGCTGTAGTTTGCGGATTTTTTGTTCCGAGGCGTGTTGCCGTGATGCGATTTCGGCGAGCTTGCGATTGCTGGTGCTGATCGCCCGTTCTGATTCACGCAGTGCGTCTGCCGCCTCGTTCTTTGACTCGCTGGTTTTGTCCATGTTCTGTTGAACAGCCGCGATACGCTTGCGCAGATTTTCCAGTTCTTCCTGTTGGCCGGCAAAGGCCATATTGCCGAGGGTTAGACAACATATCGCCAGCGCAAGTAAAGGCATGAGTGTTGTTCTGGGCGCAAGCGGCTTTTTGCCGTGGAATCGAAGCTGTGCGTTATGCAAACGACGGGCGAAATCAGGGTGAACGAGACTTTGGTCTAAGGGTCGCGGTGCTGGAGTCGAATGAAGGGTCACTGTATCTGAATCAAACTGTGCCCGGTCATTTCCGCAGGTTTCGGCAAGCCCATCATGGCCAGCAGGCTGGGCGCAAGATCGCGCAAAGAGCCGCCGTCGTTCAGCTTGGCCTTGCGTCCGATGTACAGGAAAGGCACTGGATTCAAAGTGTGTGCGGTATGAGCCTGGTGTGTAATGCGATCCAGCATTTGTTCAGCGTTGCCATGATCGGCGGTGATGATGACTTCGCCGCCGATGGATTGCATCGCCTTGACACAGCGCCCGATGCAAACATCCAGTGCTTCGATAGCCAGCGTGGCCGCAGCCATATTGCCACTGTGCCCAACCATGTCGCCGTTGGCATAGTTGCATATAATGGCTTGGTATTGCCGGCTCAAGATCGCGGTTTGGAGTTTGTCCGTGACTTCGAACGCACTCATTTCCGGCTTGAGGTCGTACGTGGCGACTTTAGGGGACGGCACCAGAATACGATCTTCGCCGGGGTAGGGCTGCTCCCTGCCGCCATTGAAAAAATAGGTGACGTGGGCATACTTCTCAGTTTCGGCAATGCGCAACTGCTTCAGTCCCAGATTGGAAATGTATTCGCCGAAACCGTTGCGTATCGGCTCCTGGGTATATGCGCAGGGCAAATCAAAATCTTCGCCGTAGCGGCTCAGGGTCACAAAACCGGACAGCTTGGGAACATAGGTGCGGGTAAATCCGCTGAAAGATTTGTCAGTCAGGGCACGCGTGATTTCGCGGGCACGGTCGGCGCGGAAATTCATGAATACCACCACATCGCCCTCTTGCATGGCAACTGCTTGTGAGCCAACTGGAATAATGGCGGTTGGTTTGACGAACTCATCCGATTCGCCGCGTAAGTAGGCCAGCGCCAGCCCGCTCAATGCATCTGTCGCGGTGAATTCGGCGCGGCCCTGGGTGAGCAATTCGTAGGCGGGCTGCACGCGCTCCCAGCGATTGTCTCTATCCATCGCATAAAAGCGCCCGACGATGCTGGCAATCCGGCCGACACCCAATGCCGCGCATTTTTCCTGCAACAGCTGCAATGATTGTGCTGCGCTTCTCGGCGGGGTATCGCGCCCATCCAGAAATGCGTGCAGATAAACTTTTTTCAAGCCATTGCGGGCAGCCATTTCCAGCATGGCGAAGATATGATTCTCGTGGCTGTGCACACCGCCCGGGGAGAGCAGCCCCATGATGTGCAATGCGCTGCCGTTTTGTTTGGCCAATGCAACTGCCTTGCTCAATGCTGGATTGGTGTAGAAGCGGCCATCCTCGATCTCCACATCGACGCGGCTCAAATCCTGGTACACCACGCGACCGGCACCGATATTGAGATGCCCTACTTCGGAATTGCCCATTTGATGGGAAGGCAAGCCGACGAATTTCTCGGAAGCGTTGATCAGGGTGTGCGGGTAATCGTGCCAAAGCCTGTCCCAGTTTGGTTTGCGGGCGGCCAGAATAGCGTTGTTATCGGGATCTTCACGGTAGCCAAAACCGTCAAGAATAAGCAGTAAAACAGGGGTGACGTTCATTGATGTAGAATATAAGCGGATAGTGATTTTTGAGTGGGTCTATTTTAGACGAATTTGTGCTGCTTGGTGCGAGCCTTGACAGGGTAATCTTGGAACGATTGGGATACGAATATGGCAAACAAGTTGATTGATAGAGATGAAGATATTCGCCAGGCTGCACTGGCCGTCAAGGCAATCGCCCACCCGTTGCGCTTGAAGATATTATGCGTACTCGGCGATCAGGAAGTCAGTGTGCAGGACATCGTGGAACAAGTCGGCACCTCACAAAGCAACATTTCGCAGCACCTGTCGATACTCCGCGACAAAGGTGTGTTGGCGACACGCAAGGACGCAAATCGGGTTTATTACCGCATTGGCGATTTGCGTACCCTGAAGCTGGTCGGGATGATGCGCGACGTTTTCTGCAGCATTTGACAATCAGCTAAAAGTCTCCCCACAGCGTTTGCAGCACCGCGAGACCTGCTATGGCGGCTGTCTCGGTGCGCATCACGCGCGCGCCGAGACGTATGGGGATGAATCCGCAATGTAATGCCATAGCGCTTTCTGCATGAGAAAACCCCCCCTCCGCACCGACCAGCAACGCCGCTTTCCCGCTCGGCTTGGTCTGGTCATGTAGCGAGGCTGCGCCGTCCGGCAGCAAAATATATTTCGTATCAGGTGTCGCTTTGACTTGTTGCAGCCAGTCCATGATGTCCAGCGGCGCGTGTATCTGCGGCAACACATTGCGGCCGCATTGTTCACAGGCAGAGATGGCAACTTGTTGCCAATGTTCTAGCCTTCTGGCGGCGCGTTCGGCAGACAGTCTGGCCACGCTTCGGTCAGTGGCAAGCGGCTGAATTTCTGTGACACCCAACTCAGTGGATTTCTGGATTACCCAATCCATTTTCTCGCTGCTTGAAAGCGCCTGTGCGAGCAGGGTGTGCAATGGTGATTCGCGCTTGTTGTGGTTTGCGGTAATGTTGGCTACGGTCACGTTCCTGGCGCTGAGATCGGCAATCAGCCCGTGGCACTCGTTGCCGATCCCATCGAAGATTTCCACCGTGTCGCCCATCCTCAAACGAAGCACACGCGAAGCGTGGTGCGCAGCATCCGGCGGCAGTTCGAATGAACCGCTGCGCGGTATTGGCGGAGGGCAGTAGAAACGCGGCATCGTCAGAGTGCAAATGAATAAGGTCGTCGCCGTGATAATATAACGGTCTGGAAGATATTGTCAGGAATATGAAATGGTCAGTCTGCAACCCCCGTTATGCGATTTTGGCTGGCATGCCCCGGATTTCGACCTGCCGGGCGTGGACGGCAAGCGCTATAGCCTGAAAAGTGCACGAGGAGGGAATGGCCTGCTGGTGATGTTCATCTGCAACCACTGTCCGTACGTGAAATCGATACGCGAGCGCATCATCCGCGACACGCGCGAGTTGCAACAGCACGGCATCAATACTATCGCAATCATGTCGAATGATCCCGCCGATTATGCCGAAGATTCCTTTGACAACATGAAGCTCATCGCACAGCAATACGGCTATCCGTTTCCTTATGTCTGGGACGAGACGCAGCAGACTGCCAGGGATTACGGAGCGGTTTGCACGCCCGATTTCTTTGGATTCAACGCCGATCTCGAGTTGCAATACCGCGGCCGGTTGGATGCTTCGCGTAAGGAAACAGTGCCGGATGCGCCGCGCGATCTGTTCAACGCCATGTTGCAGGTGGCGCAGACCGGAAAGGGACCGCGCGAGCAGATCGCCAGCATGGGCTGTTCCATTAAATGGCGCAGTGAAGCACAAGAGGGCAAGTGATAGACGGCATGAATCATTCGGGACAAAACAGCTTGGGCACATCAGTCGGGATGAGCGCCCTGCTCAAGGCGGTGATCGCGGCAGTAAAGCTGGTGACGGCGGAAGAAATCATGCCCCGTTATCTCAAGGTCGCGCATCAACACAAGAGTGACGGCAGCTTGTGCACCGAAGCGGATATCGCCGCACAAGGCGCGCTGAGCAAAAAACTGCAAGCGATCCTCAATGTGCCGGTGATGGGCGAAGAAATGACTGATGCCCAGCAACGCGCGCTCTGGAAAGAGGGCCATGATGGCCTGTGGTGCATTGATCCGATAGATGGCACATCCAACTTCGTGCGCGGGCTGCCGTACTTCGCGGTATCCGTCGCGCTGATACGCAAAGGCAAAAGCGTGTTGGGCGTGGTATATGACCCCGTAGCAAATGAAATGTTTGCCGCCGAGCACGAACGCGGCGCGTTTCTGAATGGTGAAAAGATGCTTGGTCGCGAAACTGTGGTTTCAATGGCGCAAGCCTTGGCCAGCGTCGATATGAAGCGTCTCAAGAAAAAATTGGTCACGCAGTTGGCTGCCAATCCGCCGTATTCTTCGCAACGTAACTTTGGTGCGAGCGCGCTGGACTGGTGTTACAGCGCCACCGGACGCTACGACATGTACTTGCATGGTGGACAAAAGCTTTGGGATTACGCTGCCGGAGCGCTGATTTATATCGAATCCGGCGGTCATGTCTGCTGTATCGAGACCGATGACTTTGCGCAGGGAAATATCTGGCAGCGATCGGTGATTGCTGCGCGGAATGAAAAGTTGTTCGAAGAATGGAAAAACTGGATACGGGCGCAGCAGTAAATTTATAAGGGGGCCTAGTGAAAATATTGATACTTGGCGCGGGCCAGGTCGGTTCTACAGTAGCAGAAAGCCTGGTCGGCGAGGCAAACGACATTACTGTTGTGGATACCGATGCCGAAAAACTGCGCCAGTTGCAGGACAGGCTTGATTTGCGCACGCTGGTCGGAAATGCAGCACATCCTTCCATCCTGGAACAGGCGGGCATAGTCGATACCGACATGCTGCTGGCCGTCACGCAAAGCGACGAAGTCAATCTGGTGGCCTGCAAGCTGGCAGCCAGTCTTTATAACACCCCGACGCGTATCGCACGTATCCGTGCTCCCGATTATCTGGCTCGCAAGGAGGTATTCAGCGGGGACAATTTCTGTGTGGACTTTTCGATTTGCCCTGAGCAGATTCTTACCGACTACATCGTCAAGCTGATCGAGTTTCCGGAAGCCTTGCAGGTGCAGAAATTTTCCCAAGGCAAGACTTCTCTGGTGGCGGTGCGCGCGTTCCATGGCGGGCCGCTGGTAGGCAAACCGCTGAGCTTCCTGCGCACTCATATGCCTCAAGTCGAGACCCGCGTTGCCGCGATTTTTCGCAAGGACGGTCCGCTTATTCCGGAAGGCAGCACTGTGATCGAGGAGGATGACGAAATTTTCTTCATAGCCGCGACCGACAACATCCGCAGCGTGCTCAAGGAGATGCGCCGCATGGATAAACCTGCCAAGCGCGTGATGATCGTCGGCGGCGGCAATATCGGATTTCGTCTGGCCAAGGCGCTGGAGCACAACTATCAGGTCAAGCTGATCGAGCAAAACAAAAAAGCCTGCCAGAAATTAGCCGGGGAACTGACCAGCACGCTGATTTTGAATGGTGATGGCACAGATGAAAAGCTGATGCAGCAGGAGCATGTCGACGAGGTGGATGTGTTCTGCGCGCTCACCAACGATGACGAAAACAACATCATGTCAGCGCTGCTTGCCAAACAGGGTGGCGCGGGCAAGGTGATCGCGCTGATCAATCGCAGCGCCTATGTGGATCTTTTGCAGGGCGGCAAAATCGATATCGCATTGTCGCCGGCACATGTCACCATCGGTTCGTTGCTCGCCTATGTGCGTCAGGGCGATGTCGCAGCGGTTCATTCCCTGAGGCGCGGTGCGGCGGAGGCGCTGGAGCTGGTAGCGCACGGTGATCGCCAGTCTTCCCGCGTAGTCGGGCGGCGTATCGATGAGATCGATCTGCCCAGGGGCGCGACCATAGGCGCGATCGTGCGTGGTGATGGGGTCATCATGGGGCACCACGATCTGGTAATCGAAGCGGAGGATCATGTCATCGTTTTTGTCATCGACAAAAAGATGGTGAAGAAGGTCGAGAAGCTGTTTCAGGTCAGTGTAGGTTTCTTCTAAATGGTCCGCGCGTTAACAGTAACCCGGGCGCTGGGTTTGATGCTGGTTGTATTCAGCGCTGCCTACGTCATGCCGCTGATTACCGCTGTGATTTATTCTGATTACAGCGTGTTGTTGGATTTTTTGCTGGCGATGGTTTGGACAATGGCGATCGGCCTGTTGATGTGGCTGCCCACACGCAGCTACAAAGGCGAACTCTCTATCCGGCATGGTTATCTGCTGGTCGTTGCAATGTGGGTGGCGATGCCCGCAGTGGCGACCTTGCCGCTGTTGTTGACAATTGAAGGGCTATCATTCACCGATGCCTATTTTGAAACCATGTCCGGATTGACCACTACCGGAGCGACGGTGCTGGTAGGACTGGATTACCTGCCTCCCGCCATCAACATCTGGAGGCATGAACTGAACTGGCTTGGCGGCATGGGGATCATCGTGCTGGCGGTGGCGATCCTGCCGCTGTTCGGTGTTGGCGGACGCCAGTTGTTCAAGGCTGAAACACCCGGCCCGATGAAAGATACCGCGCTCACCCCGCGCATCACCGAGACTGCGCGCAAACTGTGGCTGGTTTATCTGGGCATCACCATCGCCTGCATCCTGTCATTGAAGATGGTGGGCATGAATTGGCTGGATGCGATCTGCCACGCCTTTGCCGCGATGAGCCTGGGCGGATTTTCGACGCATGATGCCAATGTCGGCTATTTCAACTCTCCGGCCATTGAGTTCGTGCTGATCGTGTTCATGCTGCTGGCGGCGATGAATTTCGCCACGCATTTTCTGGTGTGGCGGGAAAAAAGCCTGAAGCTGTATCTGAAGGATAGCGAGGCTGTCGCGACCGTGGCGCTGGTATTGGCCAGCTGCCTGGGTATAGCTGTGTTCCTGCGGTGGCAGGGTACTTACCCGAGTTTCTGGACTGCTTTGCGCCACGCCAGCTTCAATCTGGTTTCCATAGCGACGGACTGTGGTTTTACCAGCGTTGACTACGGTAAATGGCCGATCTTCGCCCCTATGTGGATGCTGTTTCTCAGCTGTATCACGGTCAGTTCAGGCTCCACCGGCGGCGGCATCAAGATGGTCCGCACGCTGATCCTGTTCAAGCAGGCCGGGCGCGAATTCATCAAGTTGTTGCACCCGGCCGCGATCAATCCGATGAAGATAGGCGGCACTGTTGTTCCAAACAATATCGTGTTTGCGGTGCTGGGATTCATATTTCTGTATTTTATGACGGTTGTTACGCTGACCTTTGCGTTGCTGATAAGCGGTCTGGATTTCATCTCCGCGTTTTCTGCGATTATCGCAAGTATCAATAATGCGGGACCGGGACTGGGTGTGGTGGGACCGGCTAATAACTATGGCGCGTTAACCGATTTCCAGACCTGGGTATGCACGATAGCGATGCTGGTCGGCCGTCTGGAAATCTTTACTGTGCTGATTCTTTTTACCCCGCAATTCTGGCGCCGCTAAATCACGATGACAGCGGGCGCAAGATACGTTAGCATTGACGCTGTTCATGCACTCAGAGCGCTGGGTGAATCTGTGTCAAGGCAAAAGGGAGCGAGATGAGCGAGGACCTGCCATTGTCGGGGGTGAAGGTGTTGCTGATCGACGATAGCAACACCATAAGGCGTAGCGGAGAGATATTCCTGTCGCAGGCGGGATGTCAGGTCATTCTTGCCGAAGACGGATTTGACGGCTTGGCCAAGGTGGTGGATAACCAGCCGGATGTCATTTTTGTGGATGTGATGATGCCACGGCTGGATGGCTATCAAACCTGTGCGCTCATCAAAAAACATCAGCTTTTCAGAAAGACCCCCGTGATCATGTTGACCAGCAAAGATACACTGTTTGATCGCGCGCGCGGTAAACTGGTCGGGGCAAATCAATATTTACTCAAGCCGTTCAATAAAAGAAGTTTGATAGAAGCAGTCATTACGCATACCCAAAAGGAAAAGGAGTTGGATTATGGGAATTAAAAGGATATTGGTAGTCGATGATTCGGCAACGGAACGCCATTTTATCGGGGAAATGTTAAGCAAGGGGGGGTTCGAGGTTTCATTTGCCGAGGACGGCGAAAAGGGCGTGGCACAAGCCAAACTCGACCAGCCGGATTTGGTCATCATGGATGTGGTAATGCCGGGAATGAACGGCTTCCAGGCGACCAGAGCGATTACCAAAGACCCCGAAACAAAACATATTCCTGTGATTATTTGCACTACCAAGGACCAGGAAACCGACAAAGTCTGGGGTGTGCGTCAAGGAGCCAGGGATTACGTGGTCAAGCCGATAAATGAGGCTGACCTGTTAAACAAGATTGCCGCTTTGGGATAATGGCAGCCTTTGAAAATCCAGATTTTCATCCACCTGCCGAGCATGTCGCGCACGATTTTCTAAGGACTGCAACAATTCCGCAGTATCAAACCCACAACCGGCTTGCCCAGTATTTGATTGCCAGCCTTTGGTGCAAGATAAGGCAGGATGCGAGTTGTGCAGACGTATTATGCCGGGGTCGTGAAGTGTTCCTGCGCGGGAAGTCCTGGCAAACCGCGAATTATTAGAGGCGCCATCAATGTCAAAGCGGTTAAATTTGCGCGAATTTCAGCAAAATCTGATCGATCGTCTACAGATGACGGACTTGTCCGAGTCGCGTGTATCCACGCTGGGCGTGCAGATAGCGGGGGGGAACTGGCTGGTAGATATGGCGGATATCGGTGAAGTGTTGCCCTTACCCTCTTTGACTGTCGTACCCTTCACCAAATCCTGGTTTCGCGGGGTGGCGAATATACGAGGTAACTTGTACAGCGTGATCGATATGGCAACCTATGAGCATAGCGGCGCAGTATCCGGGGATAACAACAACCGCGTATTGCTGGTTTCAGAACGGCATGCTTTTAACGCGGGGTTGCTGGTCGATCGTGTTCTGGGTTTGCGCGACGCGAGAATCTGGCAAAAAAACGAGGTTGATGGGCAAGTCGAGTATCACGATGAGTCGGGAGCACTCTGGCGCAAACTTGATGTGCAGGGCTTGCTGGAGCAATCTGATTTTTTGCAGATAGGTATTTAGCAATTCGGTTTTTTCAAGGAATTCCCTAGGGGAGAGGAATAACATGGCAGTTAAACAGGTATTGGCCAAATCCAAGCTGAAGCTATTTGGCGTGATCGCGGCGATCTTTTTTGTATTAACCGCGATTGCGGCCTATATGAGTAACCGGCAAGAAAACAACAATGTGCGTTACGTGGGGCAATCCAGCCGGTTGCTGATGTTGTCGCAGCGACTTGCCAAGGACGCACAGCAAGCCTTATCCGGCAATTCGGATTCGTTTGATGCGTTGGAGGAAAGCCGGGCGAACATGACCAATATTCTGACCAGCCTCGACAAGGGCGAGGGCTCCTTGCCCCCGACCGCGGGTACCCCACGTGTTGCGCTCAACCAATTCATGAAGAGTGCAAACAAAACTCTGTCGGATGTGCAAACCTTGCAAGCGGGGCGTGCCGGGTTGGTGACGCTGTCGGTAACCTTGTCAGCGATTGATTCGGTTAGAACCGATTTGCGCAGCCTGACACAAAAGATGATCGATGACTTCAAGGGCGTGCAAAAGCAGCAGGCGACGAGCTTTGCATTGGAAGTGGAGCGTATCGGCCAGGATGCGAGCAGGCTGCTGGAAGTGGATGTGTCGATTGAGCAGGTGGCCCAGGTCGCGATCGACCTGAACGCCGCTGAAGACAGCTTGGCCGCGCTTCCTGCGGCGAATCAAAATGTGGCTACCGCACACGATTTGCTTGTCACCACCCGCAGCAGCGTCGAGATTCTGATTTCCCAGGTGCGTAACCTGGTTGCGGCAAAGAATGCGGCCAAGGCGATCGTGGATGATTCCGATTCATTGTTGAATGAAGCGCAGCGTTTGGTTGACGCTTACCAGTCAGCTTCTCAGATTACCATTAAGATTGCTTTGGCGTTTGGCCTGTTGCTGCTGTTATCGTTGCTGATGATGGTCAAGGCCTATGTGGATGATTCACGCCGCCGCGCCGAGGAAGCGGCGCACATCAATAGCCAGAATCAGAGCGCGATCTTGCGCTTGATGAATGAGATGGGAGACCTGGCCGACGGCGATTTGACGGTTCGCGCTACAGTTACGGAAGATGTTACCGGCGCGATCGCGGATTCATTGAACTACACCACAGAAGAGTTTCGCAAGCTGGTATCCCGGATCATAACTGCGGTGGAGCAGATGGGCCGCGCAACAAAAAATGCCGAACAAATTTCCACGGGATTGCTGGACGCTGCGCAGAAACAGGCGCAGGAGATACAGACGGCTGGCGAATCGGTGGAGTTGATGACCAAATCCATCAAAGAGGTGGATTCCAGCGCAATCAAGTCTGCTGAAGTGGCACGCCGCACCCTGGCAGTGACCGAACAGGGTGCGCAGGCGGTGCGCAACACGATCAGCGGCATGGATGGTATACGCGAACAGATCCAGGATACTTCCAAGCGCATCAAACGACTCGGCGAAAGCTCGCAGGAGATCGGTGAAATCGTGGATCTGATTTCCGACATTACCGAACAGACCAATGTCCTGGCGTTGAATGCGGCGATCCAGGCGGCATCGGCCGGCGAAGCGGGGCGCGGATTCTCCGTGGTTGCGGAAGAGGTGCAGCGTCTGGCGGAACGCTCAGGCGAGGCGACCAAGCAGATCGGCGCACTGGTGAAAACCATTCAGGGCGATACCCATGACGCGGTGGCGGCGATGGAGAAAAGCACACTGGGCGTGGTGGAAGGAGCCAAACTTTCCGATGTGGCAGGCCAATCGCTGCGAGAAATTGAACGGGTGTCGAATGAGCTGGCGGAACTGATCAACAGTATTTCGACATCCACCCAGGTACAGACCGATATGGCCAGCGAAGTGGCGAACGTGATGGATGACATTCTGAAAATTACTGTGCAGACCACCGAAGGGACGCGTTTAACAGCCAATTCCATCGCGCAGTTAAACAGTCTGGCAACGGATTTGAGAGGTTCGGTAGCGGGCTTTAAATTGTAATATCCGGCGTAACCGTACATAACGAACCCACATGAGCAACAGCGCACAATTTGATCGCAACACGCTTGCTGCAGTGAAACCCGGAGTGGATAGCACGCTGGCTGACGTCAGTGCACAGATGGAACAGTATCTTGGCGCTCCAGTGGACAAGGCACCCGCGCTGGAGACAGCACGCACCGAGTTGCACAGTTTACTGGGCGTGCTAAAGATGGTTGGACTGGTTGGCGCTGCAGTATTTTGTGCCGAACTGGAACTTACCCTTAGCGAACTTGCAACGAATCCAGGCCAGGTTTCCGCGATGCATCGCGACGTGTTGCGCCGTGCCTTGTTCGGTATCACGCATTACCTCGACTCGCTGGCCAATGGTGAGGATAACGCCTCATTGCGCCTGTTTCCGCTATATCAGGAGTTGCAACAGTTGCGTGGCCTGGAAATGTCATTCGAGCTGGATTTGTTTTATCCCGATCTCGACGTGCAATTGCCAAACCAGGTATTGAGTCTGCCTGCCCAGAGCGAAGCGGCGGCGCATCTCAGGATGTTGCGCAGCCAGTATCAGCAGGGCTTGTTGAAGTGGATGCGCCATGACAATGCCGCTGCCTCGGCGCAACAGATGCAACAGGCGTTGGAGAGTGCACTACGCTGTGCGCCACAGGATGAAAGCCGCGCGTTCTGGTGGGTGAGCTATGGATTGCTCGATTGCGTGAAGTTGGACGGATTGCCTCCCGAAATGAATGTGCGCAAGTTGCTGAGTCGCATAGACCAGCAGCTGCGCGCGGCAGTTGAGGGTAAAACAGGTGATGTAACGCCGGTAATGAACGAAATGCTCTATCTGATCGGGCACAGTCATGCCGTGAGTGAACAGGTGGAGGCAATCAAGCAGATTTATTCGCTGGATCAGTACCTGCCAGAGCTTTCGGCGCTGTCGCCAAGCGAGGTGGACCAGATGCTCGTCACCATGCACGATCAATTGCGAGTTGCCGAAGAAAGCTGGGAACTATGCACGCAAGGCGATGGGGCGGCATGCGAAAAGTTCGGCAAATATGCCGAACAGATTTCCTTGCAGAGCGGCAAGCTCGACCGTGATGTCCTTCAGTATCTGACCAGGCAGATTCAAGTGTTGTCGCAGTATGCGACTTCGCCCGAGCACGCGCGTCCGATTGCCATAGATATGGCGATGGCACTGTTGCTGCTGGACAGTGGTATAGAGAATTACCGCCAACTAGGCGGGAACTTCCAGGAGCAGGCGCATATCCTGACCGAACGCATGCAAACTGCGGTAAAGCACCAACCGGAGGACGCGAAACGGCTGGATGAACTGGTTGATCTTCATTACCAGATGGAACAACGGGGCGAGGTGATGGGCTCGTTGGCCGACGAAATGCTGGTGAACCTCCAGCAAGTCGAGCAAGGTTTGAACGCATTTTTCAACGGCGCGATAAAGCGTGACGAGCTGCCTGAGTTGTTGCGTTTGTTGAGCCAGATACAAGGCGGTTTGCGTATCTCATCCCTGCAACATGCTGAACAATTGCTGGCATCCATTCAAGATAATATCGGTCGTTTTACGCAGAGTGAGGACGTTCTCGAACCGACCAAAAAGGATGCCTTGGCCGATGCGATGAGCGCGCTGGAAAATTACTTGCAACATCTGACGCACGGGCAGACAGCTGATGTTTCGCAGCTTCAAGCGGCATTGGCCGAGATGGTCAGGCTGGATCAGGCGCCGGAACCAGGGACAGTCAACCCTTCAGAACAAGCCGAGACGTCTGCGCTGCCGGACGTTGCATCGGCCGAGCCGGTCTCTGAACCGGCACTCATCGAGTTTGTTGAGCCTCCCCAAATATCTGTATCCGAGGAATCCGCACCGGTGGAAATTGCGCAGGTTGAACCAACGAACGTTTCCACAGCGATACCGCGTCCATCAGCAGAAGATCAGGAATTGCTCGAAATATTTTTGGAAGAGGCCCAAGAAGTTCTGGGCACCATGTTGGGAAATCTGGATACCTGCCAGTTGCATCCTGACAGCCATGAGCCATTGGTAGCGATCAGACGCGGTTTTCATACGCTCAAGGGCAGCGGACGGATGGTCGGACTCACCGAATTGGGTGAGGTTGCGTGGTGTGTCGAACGTGCCATGAACAAATGGTTGCAGGACAACAAATCCGCCACACCGGGCCTGCTTAAATTCATCAGGGTGGCAGTTCAGTTATTTACCGGCTGGGTGGATATGCTCAGCAAACGGGGCGAAGCGACCATCGAGGGGGGCGACCTGATAGCGGCCGCGCAACAAATCGAGAATGGCCTCGATTCGGAGATACAACTGGCCGCCTCGCCTGCCACTGAATTGCCGGATGCGGGCACGGGACCCGGTCAGGTTTCAACGGCGCCATCCATACCCACCCCGGTGCTTTTAGAAAAAGCCGATGAGACGGTCGATGCGACTCCGTATTCCCCGGTATTGTTCAAAATCGCCAGTACCGAGGTAAAACAAAATATCGCAGTTTTGCATCAACAGCTTGATGAGTTGCGCACGGCGGCGCAGCCGGTTGTGCAATATGATTTTATGCGTGCCGCACATACCTTGGCGGGAGTAAGCCGTACCATGGGGTTTGGCGCTGTGGTTGAACTGGCTCACGCCCTGGAAAGCTGGCTATTGGCGCGCCTGGAAAAAAAGTTCACGCTGCACGAGACTCAACTGCTGATGCTTGAGCAAGCCGTCGCCGCCCTGGATGAAATGATAGAAAGCGTTTGTAACAAAGAAATCCCGCAGATGCGCGGTGATTTGGTCAACCAACTGCTGTCCGACAAGGATAATTTCATTGAAGTAGCTTCGGCTCCGGCCGAGTCCAAATCGACCAGTGAACAGGCGAATCTTTCGCAGCCGTATGCATTTTCTCCCCAGCAGCAGAAAGAGGAAGCGAACGAACCTCAAGTGATCAAGGACATGAATGAGCGGCTGTTAGCCGAAAACGACCAATTGCGCGAGGTGTCTGCAGAGTCCAGGACAACAGAAAGCGAGTTGCAGCCGGGCGTGTTTGCCACACAGTCGACTGAAGCGCACGCCAGGGCTGACAAGCCTGCCGTGTTTGATGACATTGACGAGCAACTGCTACCTGTGTTTCTCGAGGAAGCCGACGACCTGTGTCCCAAGATCAGCGAGGGATTGCGTCTATGGCGTGAACCCCCTCATGATGGGCAGCAAGTACCGCTATTAAAACGGCTGCTGCATACCATGAAGGGAAGTTCGCGCATGGTGGGCGCGATGCGTATCGGTGAAATTGCCCATGAAATGGAAAGCAGTGTGCTTGAGGCCGATCAATTGAGCGATGAAGCTGGGTACTGGGATGATCTGGAAAGTGATTTCGATCATATTATGGCCCTGCTCAAAGAGTTGCGCGGCGGCAAGCGCGCAGAAGAACCCAAACCAGTTCCGATCGGGCGCCGCGCGGCAGATCAGCCGGCTGGGGTCGAGCGCAGGGTAGATCAAAGGTCGCTGGAGCCGGGCGCGGAACGCGCCATGCTGCGTGTGCGTTCCGACGTGGTAGATCGCCTGGTGAACGAAGCCGGAGAAATCAGCGTGGCACGCTCGCGCATGGAAACCGAGATGCGTGTTTTAAAGGAAAGCTTGCTGGAATTGACGGCCAGCGTGGTACGTTTGCGCCAGCAATTGCGTGAGGTGGAGATTCAGGCAGAGAGCCAGATGCAGGCGCGAGTTTCATTGGCAAAAGACAATGCGGAACAGTTCGATCCTCTTGAGTTTGACCGTTTTACCCGCTTGCAGGAATTGACCCGCTTCATGAATGAAAGCGTGCATGACGTGCACACCGTGCAGCAATCGATGTTGCAAAACCTGGAAGAAACGACAGCCGTGATGTTGGCGCAAGGGCGGCTCAACCGGGACTTGCAACAGAGTCTGATGAATGTGCGCATGGTGTCGTTTAACAGCATTACCGACCGTTTGTACCGTATCGTCCGGCAAACCGGGAAGGAACTGAATAAGCGAGCCAACCTTGAATTGCAGGGCGCGAACGTGGAGCTGGACCGTAGCGTGCTGGAAAAAATGGTCGCACCTTTTGAGCACTTATTGCGAAATTCCATCGTGCACGGCCTGGAAAACGACGAACGGCGTGCGCGAAGCGGCAAGCTTCCGATAGGCGAGATTCGTTTGAGTGTGCGCCAGGAAGGCAATGAGGTGGTGTTCGAGTACAGCGATGACGGCGCCGGACTGAATTTTGCAAAGTTGCACGAAAAGGCGGTAGCCAACGGTTTGCTGCAGAAAGATGAAGAGGTCAGTGATGATCAATTGGCGCAACTGATCTTCGCTCCCGGTCTTTCCACAGCGGCCGAAATCACCGAAATTGCAGGACGCGGTATCGGCATGGATGTGGTGCGCAGCGAGATATCCGGATTGGGCGGGCGTATCGAAGTCAGTTCGAAGCGGGGGGAAGGTACTCAATTCCTCATCCATTTGCCGCTCACACTGGCGGTCACAAAAGTCCTGATGGTGCGTTCAGGTGAAGTGATTTACGCGATTCCATCCACCCTGGTCGAACAAGTCAGGCAGGTGAAGCCCGCGGAGATGGACGCATTGCATAAAGCTCGGCAAATCGAATGGCAGGACAATCCATACCCGCTGTACTATTTGCCGCACCTGCTGGGAGATATGGAAGTTGTCCAGGAAAATCAGCTGCGCAATATGGTGTTACTGTTGCGCAGTGGCTCGCAACGTATTGCACTGAATGTTGATGAATTGCTGGGTAATCAGGAGACGATGGTAAAGAATATTGGCCCGCAATTGTCGCGCCTGCCGGGGATTGCCGGTGCGACGGTGACGGGTGATGGCAAGGTGGTACTGATTTTGAATCCGATTCAATTTGCCCAACGTATCGGGGGAAGCAAGGCGAAAAAACCGGCCGTCGAAAAACCGCTCAATACCGCGCCGTTGATCATGGTGGTGGACGATTCCCTCACCGTGCGCAAGATCACCTCCCGCATACTGAGCCGCGCCGGTTATCAGGTGGTGACGGCGACAGACGGTGTGGATGCACTGGAGAAACTGGAGGAGTTCATGCCGGATGTGATGATACTTGACATCGAAATGCCGCGCATGGATGGCTTTGCGCTGGTCAGAGAATTGCGTCGCGTGCCCGAGACGGAAAATCTTCCTATCATCATGATCACTTCCCGTACTGCCGACAAACACCGCGAATATGCGATGCAGCTGGGCGTCAACACTTATCTGGGCAAACCTTATCAGGAAGATGAATTGCTGCAAAAAATTGCCGATTTTGTGGCAGTTCATAAATTGGACGCTTGACCGTAACATCCGCGCTTGGAGTGTGGCCGGTGCTGAAACAATACCAGGAACCGCATGAGTATCAACAAAAAGGCAATTGTTCGGTTGCGGAATGTTCGCGGGGGGCAGTCACACAGCGCGTGAACTCATGAAGAACAATCCGGCGGCACTCTTCCTGAATCGCATTGACTTGCAATAATCAGCGCCCGGCGATGGTCATGCCTTCGACCAGGATCGAACCACACTGACGCGAACCCTGCACCAGCACATCGTTGCCGACTGCGACGATGTTGCGGAACATGTCTTTCAAATTCCCGGCGATGGTGATTTCCTGCACCGGGTATTGAATTTTGCCGTTCTCGACCCAGAAGCCTGCCGCGCCGCGCGAGTAATCTCCTGTCACGGCATTGATTCCCTGGCCTAATAATTCGGTGACGAGCAGTCCACGCGACATGGTATTCAGCAGACCGGAGAAATCCAGAGCGCCTGATTGCAAAATCAGATTGTGGTTGCCACCTGCATTGCCGGTGGAGCGCAATCCCAGCTTGCGCGCCGAGTAGCTGCCGAGAAAATAGCCGCGCAACACGCCGTTTTCAACGATCACGCGGCGTTGAGTTTTCACGCCTTCGTTGTCGAACGGGCCGGAAGCCAATCCTTTCGGGATGTCCGGCACATCGGTGATGTTGATGTGCGGTGCGAAGATGGCTTTATCGAGCTGATCGAGCAAAAACGAGGACTTGCGATACAGGCTGCCGCCGCTCACCGCGTTGACAAAGCTGCCAAGCAAACCGGATGCGATCGGCGCTTCAAACAATACCGGCACCTGCATGGTTTGGATTTGGCGTGCATTCAATCGGCGTACCGTGCGCTCGGCGGCGATGCGCCCGATCTGTTGGACATTTGGCAAGTCTTTGGCATCGCGCGCGACGGCATACCAGTAATCGCGTTCCATTGCGTCATCCTGTCCGGCGATCACCGCGCAGCTGAGGCTGTGCCGCGAAGTGGGAAAGCCGCCGATGAAACCCAGGCTGTTCGCGGTGATGAATTGCGCCTCATGCAGATTGACGGTTGCGCCTTCGGAATTGCTGATGCGCCTATCCGTGTCCAGCGCAGCTTGCTCGCATTGCTTGGCCAGTTCTATCGCGTCATCGACCGGCAAGTCCCACGGGTAATACAAATCCATATCGGGACAATCTCGCGCCAGCATGTCCTCATCCGGCAGGCCTGAGCAATCATCCTTGGCGGTATAGCGGGCGATGGACAAGGCGGCATCCACCGTGTCGCGCATCGCCTGGGGTGTGAAATCCGAGGTGCTGGCATTGCCGCGCTGCTGGCCGATATAGACAGTGATACCGAGACCTTTGTCACGGTTGTATTCGATGGTTTCCACTGCGCCCTGGCGCACCGTGACACCTTGTCCGAATCCTTCGGAAACGTCAACGGATGCGGCTGACGCGCCGCGTTGTTTGGCATAATCCAGCATGTCCTGCGCGATGCTGCGTAACACATCGGCTGGGTGGGAAAAACGCGGGGCTGAGGAAACCTGGTTATTCATAAGCAAAGCGGATTATTAGCGAAAGGCGCTATGATAGCAGTATCGCCCAAACTCATTAACTGTTATGAACTCACACAATAAAGACCGCGACGAAAATGAACCGCTGCACATCCATCTCGGTGATGACGAAGATGAAGATGAGCATGGCGACGGCGAAGGACATGATATAGAGCGGCATGATGCCGAGGAACATGACGATGACGGTGTAGAAGTGATCCGTCCGCATGCGCGCAAGGCAGATAACATCTACACCAGGGGGCGCGGCCTGCGCAACCAGCCTGTGGTCGAAGAGGAAGAGCTGCCACCGAGCAAGACCAAGATCAAGAAGCAGATGCACGAGTTGCGCGACCTCGGCAAGGAGCTGACCGAACTGGGCAAGGACCAGCTTGCGCAGCTCGACATCCCGGAAAACCTGCGCGATGCGATACGCGAGATGAAGAACATCAACAAGTTCGGCGCGATAAAACGCCAGATGCAATACATCGGCAAGCTGATGCGCGACGTGGACACCGCACCGATACTCGCCAGGCTGGATGCATGGAAGGGCAAGTCGCAGCATCACATCGCCTACATGCACCAACTGGAACGCTGGCGTGACCGTTTGCTGGAAAGCGATACCGCGCTGACCGAGTTGCTTTCCGCCCATCCGCAAGCTGATGCGCAAAGGTTGCGCACGCTGGTACGCAACGCGCAAAAGGAAATTGAGGCGCACAAGCCACCAAAAAATTATCGCGAGATTTTTCAGGTGTTGCGCGAGATTATTCCCGAACCGACCTGACAATCCGCATGAGCGCTATTCTTCCGCACATCACGATTGAATCCGGCAAAAATCCCCAACACAGCATCATCTGGCTGCATGGTTTGGGCGCGGATGGCGGGGATTTTGTGCCCGTTGCCGACGAACTGAAACTTCCTGTCGCGGTACGCTATATTTTCCCCGATGCACCAATGCGCCCCGTTACCATCAACGGCGGACTGGTGATGCGTGCCTGGTATGACATCGTCAGCCCGAGTATGGCCGCGCAACAGGACGCGGCGGGAATACGCGCCTCGCAGTTCCTGATAGAGGCACTCATCGCCCAGGAAGTGCAGCGCAACATTGCGCCAGGAAACATTTTTCTGGCGGGTTTTTCCCAGGGCGGCGCCATCGCGCTGCACGCCGCGTTGCGCCAGACCGTCCCGCTGGGCGGCGTGCTGGCACTTTCCACTTATTTGCCGTTGGCGGACAAGGCAGTCGGCGAGGCGCTGCCGGGAACCAGGGATACGCCTATATTTATGGCGCACGGACGTAGCGACCCGGTCATACCCTATGTATTGGGTGCGGATTCGAGAGATGCGCTGCTAAGGTTCGGCTATACGGTGGATTGGCATGAATATGCCATGCAACACTCGGTGTGCGAGGAAGAGCTGCGAGATATCGAGGTTTGGCTGGCTCATCGAGTCAAGTAGGCGCATTCGCATCTGGTTTCAGTCCGGCAGATCCTGCCGATCTCGGCATCAATCAATGCACCACTTCTGAGTCGGCTTCCTGTTCGATAAGCTTGAATTTTGCCAAATCATAATCAAGCCCCTTTTCCTGCAATCCACTGGGAATCAGCAAATATTTTTTTTCGCCCAGTTGAATATTTAGACTCTGGCTGACAGAGAATGTATCGGCCTTCATCAACAATAACTGTACTCCGCCGGATAACTCGTCCTGTTTTGGGTAAAGCCAAAGCGCCGGTCGGCCGTCGCTGAATTCGCTACCGGTCTGGTTCAGGTACACACAGGCAACCCGGTTGGCCAGTATCTCCGCGCCAGCATGCATTTGGTTGGCATCATCGCGCAGCAGTCGCCTTACGACTGCCACTCCCCAATGCGACATGCCCTCCGGTTGTATCCCGAGCAAACTTCCGATGCCTATGCCATCGCTACCGGGGGGCAAGATACTGCTAAATCCGCCGATACTGATCTCCTCGGTAACCCATAGCGCAGGATTGTTTTCGTTGTACTGAAGTGTGTCGGTGCGTCCGACTACTTGGTCAAAACCGCTCACCACGTTCAACGTGGCATTGGCCATGCGCCGCAAATTGCGTCGCACCGGGGGGGCGGTCAAATAAGTCAGCAGATGCTGCACCGCATTCCCGATTATTTCAGCCTCATAGCTTCCGCCCAGTAAAAGATCATCCGGAACGATATTTTTTTTCAGCACTTTCATCAGGTCTTCCAGCTTGGCTTGCAGAGTCGGCATACCGATGAAGCGCATGGCGGGGTGCGTGGTAGCGTCCATGTTGATCCGCGACGGCTCGGTCGGGTTATTCAAATCAAAACAGAGCCGGACGGGACCACTTAACTCTGATCGTATGTCTATTGCCGAGCAATACTGCGCCACAATGCGCTCGGCCAGATGAATATAAAGGGGGCTCAAGGTACTCAGTCCACTGTCGTACCATACCAACAGTCTGCCCACCTCGCATTTCACCGATGTGCTGACATGCATTCCGGGATACAGTCTGACCGGTGTATTGAGATATTGCAGTTGTTCGGAATGTTTATATAGCCGCGCCAGATTTGCCCATATCTTGTCGTCGACTTGTCCGTAGCGGGCACTGATATTTTTCAGTTGGCAAACCAGGGAATACACCGCCCGAGCAGTCAGCAAAGGTATGTGCACCTTGATGGTGTTGCTGCCCTTGTCTGCGTTGCAAAAACGGTCGAATACCGTGTAATAAGCATTTGCTGCCTGGCGGTAATAATTGCCCAATAGCGACCATAGGCGATTTTCCTGGAATTTGTTTATCTCGAACGGCGTAAAATACTCGCGTGACAATTTGCGCGAGTATGGCTGAGCGGCTTCATCAATCATGCGCAATACAGCAAACTGATGGTCAAGCTTGAAATCGTCATGTTCGGTTACCCACTCGACCAGGTCGGTTAACTCCATGAGCGATTTATAAGCGTCATTCTTGGGCAAGTTTTCCAGCAACGCCTGCACAGACTTGACATCCGCCAAGGGATGATCAGATTTTTTCCCAAATATTCCCGCTAACATTTGCCGCCCTTTAAACTAAATTAGTTTACTCATGGCAATATAACCACAAATTGCATCCAATGACCAGATGCTAAAGGGTACACATGATTCCATGGCTTGCCAATGACACACCTTTCCCGCCAGTCGAGCGCGCTCTTAGTGTGCCCAATGGATTGCTGGCCGCGGGGGGCGATTTAAGCGTGGCGCGTCTGTTGGCAGCCTACCGCAATGGAATATTCCCGTGGTTCAATCCCGGCGAACCCATACTGTGGTGGAGCCCGGATCCGCGCATGGTACTGATCCCGGGAGAATTCAGGATATCGCGCTCGTTTGCCAGAACGTTGCGCAACAGTGGCCATGAAGTGCGCTGGGACACTGTTTTTGAACAGGTGATGCGTGGCTGCGCGGCTCCGCGTGCAGCGCAATCCGGCACCTGGATAGGCGAAGACATGATTGCGGCGTATTGCGCGCTGCATCAGCTGGGATATGCACATTCCGTGGAAACCTGGGTGGATGGAAAGTTGGCGGGTGGTTTGTACGGTGTCAGCATCGGGCGGATGTTTTACGGCGAATCGATGTTTAGTGTCGTCAGCAACGCGTCGAAGATCGCGCTGGCGCATCTCGCCAGGCAACTTGAGCGCTGGCAATTCGGCATGATCGATTGCCAGATGAACACGCCCCATCTTGCCACGCTCGGCGCCCGCGAGATACCGCGCAGGGAATTTATTGCAAGCCTGAAAGAATTGATACACTGTGCACCGACAGACGAAAAAGTTTCCCCATGGCACCCGTCTGACTGGCAATTTGACCGCGATCTTTTTACATGAGCCTGCTAAACGACATTCCGCTAACCGCGCTGCATTACTATCTGACCGCGCCCTATCCGTGCAGCTATCTGCCCGATATGCAGGCGCGCTCGCAGGTTGCCACCCCTGCATTGCTGATCAGCACGCCGGTATATTCCGAGCTGGTGCAACGCGGATTCCGCCGCAGCGGGTCCTATACCTACCGTCCATATTGCGACAATTGCCATGCTTGTGTCCCGCTGCGCATAGTGGCAAAACAATTCAAGGCCAACCGCTCGCAGCGGCGTGCCTGGAAGCAACACGCGCATCTCGAGGCCACGCTGCATCCGCTCAGGGATAACGCCGAATATTACGACCTCTATCAACGCTATCAGCGTGCACGACACAAAGACGGCGGCATGGACAACGATGACCGCGAGTCGTACCAGAACTTCCTGCTGCTAAGCCATGTGGATACACTGCTGGTGGAATTTCGCGACCAGGGAATGCTGCGGATGGTCAGTGTGATCGACTTGCTCAGCGACGGATTGTCCTCGGTGTATACCTTCTACGAGCCGGATTTGCCGCGTGCCTGTTTCGGGATTTACAACGTGTTGTGGCAAATCGAGTTGTGCCGCAAACTCGATCTGGATTTCATTTATCTGGGTTACTGGAT
>Ga0307375_10001501_pt1 | contig 25419 bp, 14 predicted proteins | sample TR1MG_FD_202531 | JGI IMG/M metagenome (GOLD analysis project Ga0307375, IMG submission 202531) | Soil microbial communities from Risofladan, Vaasa, Finland - TR-1 | ecosystem: Environmental > Terrestrial > Soil > Coastal area > Acid sulfate soil | place: Finland: Risofladan, Vaasa | collected...
TCCTTGCCCCCCGAAGAGTCGCTTTAAGGTCTCATTCTGACGCTCTATAATTGCGTCGCAAAGCTGGCGCGCCTCAGCCGCGATCACAACCTCAGCTTGCCCGCTGCCTAGTCTGCGAATTTGGCGACCAAGTCCTTGAGCAAAAGCTTCATAGATCGTCTCTGGCAGTACCTGTACGTTTCGCGAGTAGGCGAAATCTGGATACAGCTCCGCGTCCCAAAGGACGAAGACTTTGATATCGGGGCGATAGCCAACAAGTAAGGGAATCCGCCCACCGGAACTATCGAAATTTCCTCGTTCATTGCGCGCCTGTCCTGGCACGATAAGTTGGATCTTATGTTCCCCCATACCCCGGCCACCGGGCGGATATGTCGCGTTATATAAGTAGACCCGTAACTTTGGCGGAAGCTGGCCTATCAGATCCACTTCAAGTGGCTTCAAGGCAACGTCACTATGAAACGCAACGAAACCATCTAGCGCGTTGAGGAACATTTTGTGAAGTTCCTCGGTCGAGAGTTTTGGATTTGTCTGAGGCGAGAGGCTAGGCATGAATGAGTTCTGCAGCCGAGACACGTTGACCAATCAACGACTCAGCGCAAGTTCTCCTTTCGGTAGACTCTCCCAAATCGCGCGCACGTCAGCATAGTCAACGAAATCAGAATCGCCATGAGAAGCCAAGCGCCTCATGACTTCTGCATGGACACCCTGAAGACCACGCTCCGAGGTTGGCTCCTCTCGCACGATAGAAGCAACAAGCTCATTCAGCATTCGCAGGGCCTGAGGCCGGTTTCTCTTTGATTTCGAGGCTTTTGTCTTGCTTGCGATAATTGGTTTACGCAGATTGAAGATCACGTCGAAGTGAGCAACGTCCTCTTCTCCGCCTCTGCCCTTGTAGCCCTTATGACTCTGTTGCTTTCGGTCCAGCGATGCAGCTTCATGGAACTCAAACCCGTTAACAAAGGCCGCATCTTTGATGGCCTGCCATACCGCAGCATCAGTGTTGTGGAACACAATAGTTGCCCATCCTCCAGGTTTCAAAACTCGGGAGATTTCGCCAAGTGCGCTCGAAATCAAGACACCATATTGCTCCAACGATTTGCCGCCGTTCTCTATTGCAAGAGAACGATTAACAACAGCTTCATCATCAGTGTTGGTAAGCGTACCTAACCAAGACTCCCAAATGAGATTGCAGTCCGCGTAGAAGATGTTCGATCCAAATGGCGGGTCGGTGAAGACGTAATCAACGCTCCCACTACGAACGTTTGCGAGCTTTGTAGCGCTGCCCAACGTGACACTCGGAGCCTCAGCAATACGGGGGCGGAAACTACGGTAGTACCTTTGCAATTGCGCCATTTTGTTTCGCATCACCTCAAAGACATTTGCTTCGGAAGAGAGTTGAGGGATGTAGAGCGTTCCTGTTAGAGGACGTTGACCACCTCTCGCGTTAAAACGGCGCATTCGGCTTCCATGCCAAGCAGTATTCGTAAAAGCGAAGGCCAAGGCACGTTTGATACGGTCGTCTTCGATCAGACCGATCTCTCGCCAGAGCAGGGCTAGGGCATGGAGGTTTCGAGGGGTATAAAGATCTGCAACGGATGACACGCCCTTAAGTTTGAGCGCACAACGGATGTACATTTCACGATCCGCCCCAAGCGGAATGTCGGGAGTCCACGCGGCGATATCCTCACGCTTGAATTTAAGCGCCTTTGCAATATCTTTTGACGATGCCGCTTTCTCGTGACGCTTGCCATCAGGAAGTTCATATGCGATCCAAGCGGGTCTGCTTTTGCCAGCCCTGAGATCTTTACGGCTGATCTCTTTGCTGCAAAGTGGGCAATCTATAGTTGCTCCGACTCTTCCTGTTTTGTGATCGATCGCATCCCAGAGCGCGAACGGTTTCTCACAAAAGGGACAAGAATGCTCCGTGCTCCAGAGTGTCCAATGAATGAGTCCAGGCGTTCCATCTGAATGTTCGGTGCTGTAGAGTTCCTGAAATCTTCTACCAAGCCTGCGTTCGAGTAAATCAAAGCCTTCCATCAGGGCCACCGAATCGCAAGGGTGAGTATGATTCCACGCAAGGTGAACTGCTGCAGGGGAAAGATCATTGAGGATCGCTCGCCGGCCAGCGAGCGCCGCAGCAACACCCGTCATACCAGAACCACAAAACGGGTCCAGAATAACGTCGCCCGGTTTGCTGTAATGCTCAATGAATGGCTGGATGGCTTCGGGTGGAACCTTCGTGTGGTAACTGTGTGCTGTGTAAAAGGCACTGTTACGTCCACCCTCCACGTGAATTGATTGGATCGATTCGTCGCACGTCTCCTTCGACTTGCTGACTGGCAGTGTGCTCGGCGCGGACAAGTACCCATTCAGAAAAGCCTGATATGATCTTCCATCTATAGCGGATGCCATCTCTGGCCAACTCCAACAGCCGTCTGTTTCTGTCAGGTTTGCAGATCGGCACCGCTCTGCGATCATTGGCATTGTGATACCCGAAACGGAATATTGAGCTGCCATCACATCCCGTAGAACGGCCGTATAAATCTCGTCAGTGCGCAAACGAGTATCTCGAACTACACTGCGGATCGAATCTTCAATGAACGTGGAGGGTGGTGGAAATGGAACGGCCATTTGCACGGCCTTCCCCTTCCTCTTGAGACAGAGAACAAGATCTAGGCATGTTACATTTTCTTTACCATTCAATCCTTTGACACCTTTGATAGACGGCTGTCCCTTGTCCAAAATATGCACCGTCTCCGTTTGTAAACCGGCGTCCGCTAGCGCCTTTTGAACTGAGGTCCACACCGCGTCATCCGAGTTCGAAAATGCAAGCACGGCTCGACCTCCGGGTTTCAAAATGCGGGCACTATGGGAGAAGGCGTCGCAGATCAGGGAGCCATACTGATTGAGGGTTTTACCTCCAGTTTCTGACGACCGATGTTTATTGACAACGATTTCCAAAGATTCATCTGTCAACGCTCCGAGCCATGATTCCCAGAGCAGCGAAGAGTCGGCATAGAAGATGTTTGAGCCAAAGGGAGGGTCCATGAAAACCATATCGATGGAACCATCCGGAAGACAATCAAGATCTGTTGCCGAACGCTGAAACACATCGGCAACTGCTGCCGTTTTGGGAAACTGTTCGTAAAAGCGACGTACATCAGCAGCCTTCCTTCTAAAGAGGCTCCAGACATTCCACTCGTAGCGTAGCGACGAGATGTATAGCGTTCCCGTCATTACGTTCGTAGGCCTCTTAGCATTCCATTGATACCGCTTCGAGGCCCTATTCACACATGCAGTAAAGGCGAACAAGAGAGCCTCTCGCACCCGTTCATCCAGCACTTGGAGAATCGAATGACGAAGTGCGGCTAAAACGTGAAGGTTCCTCTTTGAGAAAAACTCCGCAACTCCCGTCACCCCCATCGAACGATGCGAGGCTCGCCACATCTCCCTCTCGTGCCCGAAGGGAACAACTGGGACCCAGTACGGAATAGGTGCCTTCCCTGATTCTTCGATTAGTGCAAGTTCCTCGACTGTAGGAGCGTGGCTGTCAATTCGGCTTGAGTCCGATGACGTTTGAGTTAGAACCGGCCGCTCGCATATCCATTGCAAATCGGCTTTTCGAAAACGCTTTCCGCAGGCGGAACAGGCAACTCTATTGCCGTCTACAGATCCATTTTTCTGAACGCTCTCCCAATAGACGATCTGGCTGCGGCACGAAGGGCAGCGATAAACGTCGCTCCATGTGGTGTACTCAACGAGCGTCGAGGAACCCAATGGACGATACAGCCAAGAGACTATCGGCTCCATTTGTCGAGCTACCGTCTTGAGCGCTTCGGCAAAAGCTTTGGGGTCACAGTGCCGTGTGTAATTTCGAGCAATATGGACTGCCGCAATCGAAACGTCAGACAGTAACGCATTCCGATCGGCAAGTAACGCAGCGATCCCTGTCATGCCTGAGCCACAAAACGGATCGAAAACGGTATCGCCGGGACGAGTGAACGCCTTGATGAAGGGTACGATGGCGTCAGGTGGAACCTTGGTGTGATAGCTGTGTGCTCGCTGATAAACGGAGGTCTTAGAGACCACAATTCGGTCCGCTAAGCCATTTTTGCGGGCTTGGCCGCTACCCGGAACCGGAACATCAAGCGGCACGTTGGGATATGTTGTCGGATGCTGCTCGGTTCGTTGCCGAATTGCAGCTACACCCGCGGCCGCATTCGCTTCAAAAACGGAACGAATGTCGTCTGGTAAGCGGCCTGCACCGAGCATCAGCAAATCAGGAGGCAAGTTCAACAGCGAACTAAGGGCTGTGATTTGCTCTTCGCTCGGTTGGCGTTTACCTGCTTCAACCAACGACAAGAGCGATTTTGTTACGCCTAGTTGTTGCGCTACGGCTGCTTGGGAAAGGCCAAGCTGTTCTCGACGTGAGCGAATAGCCTCATGAGCAGACCAGACGTTTGAATGAGCTTGCACCCTCCAATAGTGAAGGTGTTGACACCTTTTGTCAACACCTTCAATTCCCAGCAATATGCACAACTTAGGCTCATTCCAAGCTCACTTCAGGTAAAGCATTGATAGCGAAGGAAAAGCGAATCAAAATAGCCGAGGGATTTTTCTTCTCCGATAGGAGGTAATGGAAGCAGAGATGACGCACGCCGAGTTTGAAACGGGCCAGATGAACTGGGGGGATCGGTGACCTGCTACAAATCCTCGACCCAAACCATTCAGAAAGATCGCCCCGCCTTGAGCGACGGGAACGGGCAATCCGCAACATCCTCAAACGGCTAGCGTCGGGGTGCCATCACGACCCGAGGTAGTTGGGAGCCGGTGAGAAAAGCAAAGATACCCTTCAGGATCGGCACGAGAAACAAGATTCACTTTACTGATCCTCATCGACGAGTGCACCATCGCCGAGTCACTCAGGGAACACCCCACAGGACTGCCGAGTAGCTCTTTGTCTGCGGCACAGTGCCAGGTCATACGGAAGTGGAATTAGCGAAGGGGCTTACCGGCACCGGATGTTTTTTAGTGGCATAGAAATGGCGGCTCCGAAGAGCCGCCTCCAGGCTGCGCGGGTGCTACTTGGCCTTCTTGGCGGGCTTGGCCGCTTTGCTCGCGCTGGTCTCGCTCGGTGCCGAGTAGTCGATCTTGCGGATGTAGTCGGCCTTGATCGAAAATGTCTTGTGCTCCACGCCGTCAGCGGCGTCATTGGTGTAAATCCTCACGTCCTCGGAAGCGCGGGATACGGAGACGTAGGCGAAGCGCGTATTGATGAGTTCCGGGTGGACCTTCGTATCCATATTCACCAATACCCGGTCTGCTGTTAGCCCCTGGGAACTGTGCGAAGTAACCGCGTAGCCGTGATCGAAGTGCCGCATTTGCGTGGCGTCGAAAGCGACGGTGCGCTCTTTGCCGCCGTCCATCTTCACGCTGATCTGGTTGCTGTCGATCCGCTCGATGGTCCCCATATCGCGATTTGAAATGGCAAGCGCGCGGTTGTTGGCCGTGAACTGGATGCGGTCGCCCTGAGCAAACTCGCGGTCAATCTCACGGTAAGCCGCAATGCCTTGCAGCCGCTTTGGGTCGTAGGTGGCCTCCTGGCCGTCCGCCTTCTGGACGGTGATCTGGTTCTCCTTGTGGTTGGCGGAGACCACGGTTGTATAGCTGTCCTTATCAATGCCATGTTCCTTACTTCCCCGCGTGTAATGGAGAACATCGTCGGGCTGATATCGCACTGCCCAGCTTCGGTCAACACTGGTCATGTCGGATCGCGGCGTGAGCACTTTCATGCTGTGATTCTCTTTGGAGAGGACGCCGGATGCCTGTAATTCCTTGCGGATCGCATTGTTAATTTCCTGGCGGCTGGCGTTGTCGGGCGAGACGACCAGCGTGTTCTCAGGCTTGGCGACATAGTCCTTGGCAATTGCGTCAATGCGCTGGATATTGTCCGGTATCTCGGTGACGCGGCCTTGCTGTTGCAAGAGCGTCAAACCGATTCCGGTCTCGTTCTTTGATAGGTGTTCAACCGCACAAAGCAGCTCCGGGTCTTTCTGCCGCATGATCTGGTCAAGCTGCGAAGTTTGCATCCCCGCCTGCTGCATCTGCTCGAAGGGCTTGCCGGCATCGACGCTCTGGTGCTGGCGCGTGTCGCCGATGAGGAGCACGCGATCTTGCGGTCCGATCTTCTCCATGAACGCTTGCATCTGGCGGGTGCTGGCGAGACTGGATTCATCCACCATATAGAGGTGGCGGCTGTTTGGATCGCCTCTGAACTGGTCTTGGCCTCCGCGTGCGAGGAAACCTTGGAGAGTGCCCGCGGAGAGGCCCGCGTCGCGGAGTTGAGCTGCGGCGCGGCTGGTCGGGGCGAAACCCTCGACCGCGTAACCGTTGCGCTCCGCGCCCTCACGAATCGCTTCCAAGGTCGTGGTCTTGCCGGTCCCGGCGAGCCCCTGCAAGCCGTGTACGCGGTCCTGGCTTGTCAGCACCTCTTCAATGGCTCTGCACTGTGCGGGATTGAGGAATTCGCGGGTGGTCGCGTGAACCGTGGCCGTTTCTTTCGGCATAATCGGCTCGACGGTATTCTGGCCGCGTTGCATGTGTCCGACGGTGGCCAACTCTGCGGCAATAGTTTCGCGGGTGGTGAACTGCCGTCCCGTCTCGTGCTTCTGACCAGGCGCGATTTTGAACTCACCGATGTTGTGCCGCTGGTCAAAGTTCTCTCGCACCTGGGCGTAGGTGAGGTCGCCCATGCCGCGCCGCAAGGCGTCGCGCATGATCTCTCGTTCGTCGGTGACGGCCTCACGCTCGAAGCCGCGGTCCTTGGCAAAGGAGACAGCTTCCTGTGCCCGCACACGCGAATCCGGCATCCGATTCTGCTGCAATGTTGCGGCGCGCTCCCTGGCCTGAGCGACAACGCGGTCGGCCTGGTCGCCAAAGTCGGCCGCGATCTTACGATGAGCGGCAAGTACCTCGGAAGACGAGAGAATATCTTTCTTGTCGCGTGTGTTGTGCGCGGCAATCTGGGCGGCCTCCGGTCCGCTGAAGCCGCTCCGCGCGACGGCCTCCTCGATCTGCTGGCGGCGCGGGCTCGATGCTTCGAGGTACTCTGGCGTGTAACCCTTTATGTCCGGCGCGCCGCTCTTGCCGGCTTCGATCTGATAGCCGAGATTGCGAAGCCGGAACGTAAGCTCCGATTGGTAGACAGCGGTTGCGAACTGCTGCGTATCGAAGAATCCGCGCTCCTGTAAAGCGCGAGTGGAACCATCCGCCCGCTCCGTCATATTGAAGATCACGGCATGGGTGTGAAGCTGCGGAGCTGCATACCCATCGACCGGACGAGCGGTGTCATGCTCGAACTTCGCAGCAATGAACTTGCCCGTGGTCTCGGCGGCATTATTGCCGCCTAAAGATCCGCTCCTTACTGCTGACATTCGCAAGATTGTGGCGGCGCGACGAAAGGACCTGCTCGGACTTCGGGATTGTGCATTGTTGCTGGTTGGATTCTCGGGTGGTTTTCGGCGGTCGGAACTGGCCAGCATCAATATATGTGACCTGAAATTCTCGACCGACGGAGTGAGAGCCAACCTTCGCAAATCTAAGACTGACCAGGAAGGTGGCGGGCGTGAGGTGGGCTTGCCATTCGGGCGCAGCAAGAAGACTTGCCCGGTCCGAGCACTGAGTCGCTGGCTCACAGAGTCCAGGATCAAAGAGGGACCGGTCTTCAGTTCGGTCGGAAGGTATGGACACGTATCGCGACGCGGTCTGCACAAGGACTCGATTGGCAAGCTCCTGAAGCGAGCCGCCGCGCTGGCCAACCAAAAGGTGGACGCACTCGGTCGCCACAGCCTCCGCGCAGGATGCATTACCCAGTGCGCCATGAACGGCATAAGGGAATTTGTGATTATGCGCCATTCGGGCCACAAGACTGTCGAGAACTTGCGGCACTATATCCGGAACGGTGAGATGTTCCGTGAGAACGCCGCGGCCGGCCTCGGAATCTAGAACCAGGGTCTGGGAAAATTCACTTCTCGGGCGTTGGCGAGCGAGCTGCCAAGCACAGGATCTCCAGCCCTCTTTCACAATGGTCGCCTCAGTGCTCGCGGAAAGCGTCGGGATCGGGAGACTTCATTGCCGCACATGATTTGGACACTTTGGGGAAGTGCTCGCATGAAAACCCCATCAGATTGCCCCTCTTCAGCCGAGAGACATTGATCAATGCAAATCAACGCCACTGATCTGGCGAATCAGTGGTCACTACTTCATGCCTCGACGCGAGCCAAGTTCAACAGATTGCGGGACGCGCGGACACGCTACCGTCGCCGAGGGGAATCGAGGAGAAGTTGACTGAGTGGCCTTCGGTAGCACATCGGTCATGGCCTGGATGGAGGCCTATCTCAAGCTGTTGAGCTGGATCAGATTAAAATCGGCAACCCGCAATGAAGTTCCAAACTATGAAGGCACCACCATCCCCATCACTTCGCAGCTTGCATAGCGCCCACGCAAGATGTAAGCAGATCCAGGCACTACGAACTTCTGCGACAATCTCTTTGCAACAAAACGGAAAGGGCTATCGTGCCTGATAAGACACAGTAAATAATCAAGTTATTTAGAGTCACCTTCTTATGTGACTGGACAGTGCTGAGTTCGATCCGTCGTTCATGCAGCCCTTTGTTCTGAACACAAAGGAATATCTGGGCGAGTGTATTGGTCGATGATTTTCCTCAAGTTTGGGTCCATTTCCGAAGATGAGAAAAATGCGGGGAGGGCGGCCCGCAGCGCGTTTGCGGTCACCAGTTCGGATGGCGGCAGCGCCGGGTTCATGGTGCGGAGCCAACTGCGGAATGATCGCCAGACTTCAGCGGTATGGTTGATCGCCAGGTGTTGAAGCAGCCCTTGGGCGATGCATCCCAGTTGGACGTGGTTGTGAAAGGCGGCCATCTTGCGGCGGGTCGCGGCACGATAGGGATCGCTGGTGCGGTGCAGATACTGGTTGCCATCGCCGCGGCGCAGGGGCTTCATTCCGCTCATCCAGAAGTGATAGGAGTAGGCGCCCAAAACATGAACGGCCTGACGAAATCCCAGTTCGATTCTGAAGCGGTAGCCGTAGAGCAGAAGGATTTCGAGAGGACCGAGGGTGAGATCCGTGGAGAGCAGGAAGATCGTGCCGCGATGTGGGTGACGTACGATCACGAAGCGCACGATGCGCGCGGCTGGACGCCAGATCAGATCCAGGCAACGGTAGCTCAGCGTCACATTGTTTTCCCCGTAGACAGGGCTGGGGGCTGAAGTAAATGCGGCCTCGTCCTGGGCAAGATCCTTGAGGCGGACCTTTTCGCCGTAGATTCTTGGCCTGCCGCGCCAGCGCTGTGTGGGCGCGGGCACAGGGAGGTACGCGACCGCGTTGCTTTTGGCGCGGGTTACGAGTTGATGCCCGTTGGCGAGAAGCTGCGCGATGAACTTTCCGCTCGCATAGTAGGCATCAGCCACGAGCAGAACCTTGCGCTCCAGGACGTTGGTGATCGAGAACAGCAACGCCACCAACTTATCGAGCAGGGTTCTGGAATCGCGGTTCGAGAAGACCAGACCTTCATGAATGCGCGATGTCAGCGGCACCGCTGCCACGTGTCCGGAAGCTCCCAGGACCAGCAAGGAAATGGCCTGAAACGAATGGCCCATGATGTATTCCGGCTTTGAGTTGCTGGCCGATTGCTGATGGAGCATCTTCACGGCGGGCATCTGCTTGCCCTCTTTGGGGGCCTTGATGCCGTCGGCAAGACAGACCATGCGGGAGCCAGCCAGCATGGGCTGGAACAGCATCAGGCACAGCCGTACCCAGCAGGCGGTGAGTCGATCCAGATCGAGCCCCTTGCTGTGAAACAGGTAAAGGAATCGGTGGTAGGCCTCTGATCCGAAGTCCAGAACGCGGACATAACTTGTGACGCCGGCCCGATCGGAACGGCAACAGAGGCCCATCAGCGCCAGGACCATCCACAGGAAGGTGCGTGATCTTCGGCAGGCAGGCCGCAGTGATCGAACAGCCTGCATCCAGGCAAACCACAGAATCATGGACAGATATCCTCATCGTGACCGATAGCATGATACAACTATCGGCTACAAATGTAAAGAGATATACTTCTGTCTATGGACGCCAAACAGGAAGCGAAACTCGAACGTCAGATCGAGAAGGTAAAGCGGGACCTTGCCGCACTGGGAGACCTGCGGCCAGGGAGTCTTTCGACGCAATACAACGTATGCGGATCCCCCGGATGCCGCTGCAAAGCAACGCCGCCAAAGAAGCACGGCCCCTACTACCAGGTCAGCTTCAGCCGGAAGGGCAAGAGCAGCACCAAATTCGTTCGCAAGGAAAACCTGCCCGCCGTCCGCAAGCAACTGAAGAACTACGAAACGATGAAGCTGCTCATGGATCGCTGGATCGATCTTGCAACCGAACTATCCAACCTGCGGCTCAAACGTGATCAAACGTGACTCGGTCGGAGAACTTGGCACTCTCCAGTTATGTGGCGAAATAACGGCAATTTACACGTAGTCCTCCCTTACGGCGATTAAACTTCGGTTCGACATATATATTACATATCTGGTGTATCATACATTTATAATATCCATCACAGGAGCGCAAGATGCGAATGATCGGGCTAGCTGAAACCACTGATTCCGTTTCTCAGATCATCAACCAACTTGCCGGCAAGTATTCGCTTTCCGAACAGTTCGTGGACTCGGTGGCACCGACGATGCTCGACACCCAACACGATTGCGCTCCCTCTCCAGATCCAGGAGGACTAAATGCACCACATAACGCATTCTTCTCTCGCGGTATTCAGCGCGATTTGCCTGCTTTACGCACTCGTAGTTCTTGCCATTTTGCAATTCTGCAAAGTGGCAAAGCTCAAACCCAATCCTCCAAACTCCTCCACTGTGCGCGTTGAACTCACGATCAGCGCCCCCACACCAGCGGGTGCCGATCCCTGTAAGAGCGAAGGAACTTGCGTCACCACAACATTCGTCTTCGTCGACGAGCTGGCGAGAACGGTCACAGATTTCCTCGCCGGTTACAACGCGCCAAGCCGTTCCGATCTCTTGTGCTTTTTGCAACAGACTCGCGGCCCAATTGCCGGCCTTTTCATCACTCGACAGGACAACAACCACGTTCGCAATTTAACCCTCCTCGGCGAAGACGCCGAAAAGGTATCGTCCTACCTAACGCATTGTTTCAACTGCCAGCTAGCGTCGGGTACGGATGAGTTCCACAGCGAATCCGTATCCTTCACGGCCTAGATACCCTGGCTGGAAACATCAACCCTCACCAACCCAATCGGAAAGGAAGCATTACCGCTATGGCCGGTTCAGTCAATCTCACCATATTGCTGGGCAACGTCGGAATCGATCCGAAAATCCAGTACACCACGAACGGGACTCCCGTCGCCCGCTTTACCCTGGCCACGAATAACCAGTATGTGGACAAAAACACAGGAGAAGTTAAGGAGACCACCGCTTGGCACAACCTCGTCATGTACGGAGAAAAGCCCGCTGACGTTATCAAGAAGTACGTCAAGATAGGCAATCCCCTCCATGTGGTCGGTCACCTCGCATACAGGCGGTGGACTGACAACGATAATGTGCAGCACAACTTTACTCAGGTAGTCATCGACAGCTTCACCCTGGTCAGCCGCCGGCCGGCCTCCTCGCCCAATGAAGCAGCACCTGACTCGGCTGGAGACAACGGAAACGCCCCGATTTCGGTGAAGGCCGACAACGGCACCGAGCTAACCGACGATTCGCCGTTCTAGCAACCTGCGCAGCAGCAGAGAAGGGGCCATCGGCCCCTTTTCTTGTTGAACAGGCGATAGCGAGAAGAACTGGGGAGAATCAATGAACGACACGGTGACCTTCATCCTCTCCGACTCGATGGTTCTTGATCTAGTCCTGATTGCACCATGGCCGTCTTCGACGGCGGCAGACGCAATGCAGAGCGCCACCAAGCAATATCGAACACGGGCAATGCCCTGCGCATCTCCAAGACCGAATCCAGTCGAATCTTTTAGGCGGTCTGGTCGCTCTGTGCGGTCGGCTTGCCCTTACGGGCCGGGGATCGACTGCACCCGGCGCGCCATCAAAAAGCGCTGGCACTTCGGTTGCGAAGCGTCGTTCCCCTCAAGCCGCCCCCACGCCGCGAGCGTCCTCCCTGGGCGCTCCTCAACCCCCTCAGCTAGCTGTGACGGGGGATTTCGGATCGCCCCTTCGGAGAGGACTCCAGCATGACCGCCCTACAGATTTTCTTCAATTCGCTTCGGTCCAGAACGATCGTGCGCGCCATTTGGATGCCCGTGCTGATCGGCATTTTGCTGATAGGCGCCTGCATTCCTTCCAAGCGCGCTACTGCGCCGCCGGCAAAGCCGCAACAAACGATGCACTGTCCGGCCAAGCCATCTTCCAAGGCAATCATCCGTCAGCGCGCGCGGGGCGCTGGGAAAACAAGACCACAAGCCTCGTTTCGACCATGATTGCGTGTTTCGATGTAGTGGCTAACTATTTGCAATCACTAATGTTAGCTTGCTTTTTTGCCGATAACCTCAATGTACTGAAACTAACCGGAGGAAGCCTTCATGATCTCAATCTCATTCAAATCAATCATCCACATTCTTGCAATTACCGCGCTCTTCATCACTACTGCCATGACAATGCACGCCCAGGTGTCTCTTCCCGCTGCTGGAAATATCAACACGGTCGCCGGAAATGGGACGATGGGTTATTCGGGCGACAATGGACTGGCAACTGCCGCAAATCTAAGTGTTCCGGAAGCCGTGGCGGTAGACGCGGCGGGCAACATCTACATTGCGGATACGTTCAATAACGTGATCCGCAGGGTAGCAGCCTCCACTGGTTACATCAGCACAGTGGCCGGGAATGGCACTCGAGGTTACTCGAGCGACGGCGGACCAGCAACAATCGCTGAATTGTATTTGCCGACCGGAGTGGCCGTTGACGCGGTGGGCAACATCTACTTTGCGGACAATCAGCGCATCCGCAAAGTGACAGCCTCCACAGGGATCATTACAACGGTGGCAGGGAGCGGCGTCCAAGGTTACTCCGGAGACGGCGGACCAGCCACAAGCGCAGACCTGAATTGGCCCTGGGCCGTAGCTCTTGATGCGGCTGGCAACATCTACTTTACAGATACAGACAACCAGCGCATTCGCAAAGTGGCGGTCTCGACAGGAATCATTACAACGGTGGCCGGAACCGGGACCGAGGGCTATTCCGGCGACGGCGGGCCAGCTACCAGTGCGGAGTTGAGTAGTCCCTTCGGCATAGCCGTCGATGCGGCTGGCAACATTTACTTTGCTGATTATTTCAATAACCGCGTCCGGAAAGTGACAGCTTCCACTGGTGATATTTCAACGGTGGCCGGAAACGGCACTCAAGGCTTTTCCGGCGACGGTGCGACGGCTACGAGCGCGGAAATGCATTACCCAACGAGCGTTGCAGTGGATACGGTTGGCAACATCTACATCGCGGACGATGTCAACGACCGCATCCGCAAGGTAACTGCTTCGACGGGAATCATTCAAACAGTGGCGGGAACCGGATCGACAGGCTACTCCGGCGATGGCGGACCAGCCACCAGTGGAGAGCTGTTCTGGCCCTATGGCGTTGCCGTGGACACGGCCAACAATATCTACATTGCGGACAAGGATAATAACCGCATCCGCGCTGTCGGCTCGGGTACAGCCCCAACTCCAGGTCCAGGCTCTTCGATCAATGTTACTGTCACTTCCTCCGATCCCACCCCAACAATGGGCGAATCTGTCACACTGACTGCAATCATCCTCAACAGCTTGAGTTCTCCTGCAACGTCGGGCACCGTCTCGTGGCTGAACGGCTCAACATCGCTCGGCCAGAGCAGCGTCGATTCCAACGGCATTGCCACTATCGTTACCACCCTCGGGCCGGGCGGCAACCAGTTGATCACCGCCAACTACACAGATACCAGCCAGAGCACTGGTACGCTCGCTCTCCACGTTGTCGGTTTCTCGTTCACCGCGTCAACCCCCGCAGTGAGTGTCATCTCCGGCCAAAGCGTTCAGGTCGCAGTGAACGGGTCCGCCTACTATGGCTTTTCGGGGACTGTCGACTTGACCTGCTCGGGGGTGCCCTCGCCTGGCTCCTGCGCCCTTTCGGCGAGCACGGTTAACTTCAACAACGGCACGACGAGCCAGAACTTCACCCTTACGGTTGGAACTGCAACTGTTACGGCTACTCAGACCGCCCAGGCAACCAGCCCCCTCCCTCGTGGGCTGGCGTTTGCGACATTGTTCCCTCTCTTCGGGCTGCTCGGAATCAGGAGCAAGCGCGTTCGGAGCGCCCTCATGGTCCTACTGCTTACCATTGGAGCCGTTTTCACTCTCGGGCTCAGTGGCTGCGGTGGAGCCCAAACTTCCACGACTACATCCTCTCCAACCTCTCCGACCACGAACGACGTAGCACCCGGAACCTACACAGTCACTGTTGTCGCTCAATCTGGCGCCAACACTGTCGAGGTGCCCGTCACCGTCACGGTTCAGTAATCACGTATTCAGAAGAGGACTCAACGCTTATCAGTAACCAACAGAGGGCCGGTCTAAGACCGGCCCTCTCACTTGCATACGATATAGTAGCGATTCAATATTTGGCTGAAACAACCGTCCCCAGGCTCCCAGCGCTCCCTGCCACATCGGGCGAAGGACGTAGCCGCAAATACACTGGCACCACTTCAAACGGCCGCTTCTCGTCCACCGTCCGAGGCATCACACGCAGCGCATCGCTCAACCGAACTTCACCCGACCATGGGTCAACGATCAGGTTCGAGCCGAGCGGCAAAGCCGAAAGCTGATGGGGATTACCGGGCTCTAAGCGAGGACCTTCTCCCGCGAGCTGGGCGAGCATCCACGGTTTCCCAGCCGGCGAGACCAAGGAGTCTCCCGTTTCCGGCCGGAACAGGCCCTTGAGCATTCCCGATCCGAGAACCATCTGCTGATAATACAAGCTGATGCTGCCAAGTTTATCCCCGTACATGCTCTTCTTCAGGAGATCCACCGCTACTGGCACCGCCTTCTCATCGTCTCGAAGGGAATGCGCCAGATAGAGGCTTCTACTCACGGTTTTGTCCCGAAACATGGTTCTGTCCGCAAACGCATATCGCGTATCCACCGAGTTGCTTCTCATAAGCTGAGCGAGCTCAAATGCCACCACGGACGCTATCGCTTCCTCGGTCGGAAGGGTTTCGATAAGGCCCTTGCTAATGAGGATTGTGCTGCCAACTGTAGTTGCCTCGATGGGCGTCGTCAGCATTACGCGACAATGCACAGGTTCAGTGAACGTAAGATCATTGGGAACGCTCAGATTGACGACAATCTGCTCCAAGACGTAATCGAAGCTGCTATGTGGCGCAAGAATCCCGGCGCGTTCCAGTCGATCCAGAATGTTGCCTGCAGCGAGATTCCGCCACTCCTCTAATGCGGCCAACGGATCAACATCGACTCCATCGTCACTTCGATCCACTGCATTGTCCACCGAAACGGTTACTGATGAGGACTGGTCCTGGAGGCGAGCATCCAGGCCATATCCCCAAAGTCGAATTTGTCCGTGCAGAACGCCATCGGGTAAAGGCTGTTCAATATAGACTGCTGCCGGGAGCCACACACCGGGCTTTACGTTGTACCGCCATGAATCGAAATGCAAGAACCGCGGATGGGATTCTGAAGAATCGACTCCGAACGTACCGGTGAACCGCACCAGATGTCCCCCATCGTCGATCCAGAACCGCCCCCGAAAGTAGCCGGGCTTGCGCGGAACCACCTGGTACACTGCCGTTTTGAGGCCCCCTAGAAAATCGTTCCGGAGGTACTCGAACCTGAATTTACCGGGATCGAATCCGTGTATATCGGGAGCGAGCATTTCCAGGAATCCAGAGGCATCAAATGATACTGGAGCACGACGAACTGTAAGCCTGGCAATCTTCATCGCCGTCGACAGTCTCGATTGATCGACCTTCGGTGCTTCGTACAACGTGCCCCGAATACTTCGGCCGAGCTCGATACGATGCAAGAAATATCGATCAGAGATGGGCGTCTCGCCATTCTTGCTCATAATCTGCAAGTAGGTTTCGACGAGTGGAGCATGTTCACTGATGTCAGAAAGCAACAGATTCTCATTTGCTGCCATCCGTTCGATGAGCGGATCTCGCGCCTGGGCGTGGACACACTCGACACATGCGGCAAGCAAGAGCCAGACCGCGAACCACCGAGCAATTCCCTTCCTCTTCATGGCCTCTCCTCACGGACGAAATTGGTAAGTGATTCCAGTACCTAAAGACCAATACACGGAACCACGCGACCCATATGGCAAATACTCGTTCTCGAATTGCACCGCGCGAATTCCCCACCGAGGTGTTAGTTGATAATCGACGCCAGCGCTCGTAGCGAGTGCGAGTCCCCATTTTGGACCCGCGTATAGGTACATCAGATCGCCGGAGCTGGTCCGAGCTGCGCCACCGGCAACGCGGGCAAAAGGCGTCCAGTGTTTGAAGCTTCGGCAGTATCCCATTCCACCCTCCGCAGAAAATAGCTTTTGCCCAAGCGGCGAGCCTTCGGAATACTGTGCTGTTCCAACAACTTCCCATGGATAGAAATGGCGCGAAGCATATTCCACTCGAACTCCTTCCAAACGCGTTCTTTGAAGACTCGATGAAGAGACCTGCAACGAGTAGTCATCGACCGTATACAGGAACGTCGCTGCCACTACGTCCGGTGCCCAGTCATAGCTGGCTTCCTTCCGCGCTTGAGCACATAGAACGCACTCGGCGAGTAAGAAAACGATCACGAGAGTTGCAGAATGCCGCCGCCAATTCATAATTCAATTCTCCTTAATGGCGATTCAGTTATTGCGCCACGACATGTAAACTCACAGTGCTCGAATGAGTGATGGCGCCAGAGGTTGCAACTATGGTCAGAGAGTAAAAACCTACCGGAGTTCCGTTCGACTGTACGTATCGGTTCGATCCCACACAGCCGGTTACCGTCGTCAGGAGAAGCGCGGCGCCTATCCAGATCATGGAGTGGATGCGGAATCTCTTTCGCGCAAATACACCCCAACCGATAAATAAGCCCAATATCCCAAGCGTGGTCACTGTCGTTCCAGCCGTGGCCAGCGTCAACCTGGTTGTCGCGGAATTTGCGCCCGATGGCGCCAAGGTCGCCGATCCTTGAGAAAAACTGCATGTGCTTTTACTTGGAACGCCATTGCATTCAAATGCAATCGTCCCAGCAAAGTCATTTATCGACGTAACGGTAATTGGGATAGCGACAGAGCTGCCTTGCACCACTGTTGATGAATTCGGCGTGGAGAGCGTAAAGTCCGGAGAGCTGGTAACGGACAAAAGCACTGGAAATGATTGACTCGCAAGATAATTTGAGTCGCCGCTGTATGCAGCGACAACGGAATAGGTATCGATTGCGGCAATGGAAGTCGCCCAAACAGCCGTGCTCGACCCTCCAAGTGCAACAGGCGAACTGACGATTACATTTGCCGGATTTAAGCCCGTCGCCGTAAAGACTACTGCGCCTGTTGGGTAAGTTGGCTTCGTGGGCGCTATGCTTGCGGTGAATTGCATCGCCTGCCCAGGGCTGATGATTCCGGCCGAAGATACGAGGGAAACGGATGTCGTCGCTTGCTTGACGACCTGAATGTAGGTCACCTGCTTCTGGCAAACAGCACGACCTGAGCAGAGCGCAAACAGCGCAAGAAGAAGCGATAAGCGATAAGAATTCGTTTTGCTCACAGGAAAGCCCCCACGTTATGTGTCGGCGCCGCCGATGTAGCCAGCGGCGCCGATGGTGGTTATTTAGTTGCCGTAGTTGCTGTCGCCGGAGTAGGTGACGACGATATTGTGGGTACCCGCGGTGAACACTGGGATGGTAATGCTCGCGTTGCCGCTGGCATTGAGAGTCAGCGTGCCGAGGTTGTTGGCTCCATCCACTACTGAGACCGTCCCGGTAGGCTGGATGCCGACAGAAGAAGTTACGCTGATGCTCAGCGTGACCGTATCCCCATATATGGATGGATTGAGCGAGCTGGTAACCGCTGTCGTTACGACCCCGGTGGAGCTCGCCTTGGTCACCACATGAATGATGGGCGAGGAAGTGAGCGCGCTGAAATCCTCATCGCCACTGTACTGAACCGTCAGCGAATGCGAACCAACGACCAAAGAGGTCCCCCCAACCAGCGTAATGGAGGCTTGACCCGACGCATTCAGGGTTCCAGTACCGATGAGCGTCACTCCATCGAAGAATTGAACGGTCCCGGTCGGAATCCAGTTGTCGTCATTGTCCTGATCCGACAATTGGGCTGTCAGCGTTACAGCTTGGCCATACACGCTGGTTCCCACAGGCGAATCGGTCAGGATCACCTTCGGGATCTCTTGTTGGGCGGTCAGGACGACCGCGTTCGAGGTTGACCCGACAAAGTTTGCGTCGCCCGCATACTGCACGGTGACAGTGTGAACTCCGGTCTGGAACTGGCTCCAGGGGAAACTAACCGTTCCAGCCTGTGCGCCGGTGGGCCTGGCCGTTCCGATGGTCGAGACGTATGGACCAGCCTGAGCGGCTTGCTCAAACTGCGCTCCCCAGACGTTAATCGGCACACCGACGCTCGAAGAAGTCAGCGAAACGGAAAAGCCCTTGCCTGCATTGGCCGGGAACGTGTAGGTCAATGTGCACCGCTGCCAGGTCGAGGTAACCGTGCAGGGAGCCGATTGGCTTGCAGCCACATACGGGTTGTCCTTCAAAGTAAGAATCAGAGTCGTCGGAGTCGCCGATTGCGCCCAGACCGAGAACGTCACTTGCTGATTGGCATAGTTCGTCGTTCCCGGTACCGCATAGAGGACGGTTGAGGTTCCATTGACAAAGGTGAGAGTGGTCGCAGTGCCGGTGCTTCCATCCGGCCCGTTGACCGCCAGAGGTGCCACGGTTGGAGCGGTTCCGGATATCGTCCACCCTTGCCCGGTGTTCACTTGGGAATACGGGAGCAGATTGGATGCCGCAGTCAGTCCGACGGATTGTGGAGTACCCAGTGCGCTCGTTCCATCGAAGAACTGGACGGTTTCGGAAACGGGAGCGGGAGCCCCGGCCGTGTTCAGAATGTAGGTAAACGCGATGGGGTTGCCGGCGATAATAGTGCCGTTAGGAGTTGCGGAAAGATTTCCGATCGTGTTTCGCTGGTTAACCGTCTGTGTGATCGTACCGGTCGACTGCGCCAGAATCATCGCAGAGCCACCGGCCAACAGAAGTGCAAGACTCGCAAGTTTCTGAATGACTTTCATGGTCGGCTGTGTCCTCTTGGGTTCGAGTTGACGTTGTTGGAATGGCAGCCGGGTGAATACCGCCCCCCGGCAGTTGCCGTGGGTGCGGCTACTGATAGTTGTTGTCTCCGCTGTAAACCGCCGTGAGCGTGTGGCTCCCTGCGACCAGCGCGGACGTGGTGTAGGTTGCAATGCCCGCATTAAGTCCGACCGTGGCAAGCGTGACGGAGCCATCCTTGATAGTGGTTGTTCCGGTTGGGGTGATACCGCCACCGACGAATGTGAACGTCCATGTGACGCTGTCACCGTAGACAGACGGTTTCAGCGAAGATGTGCTGTTGATGAGCACAGAGCTTTTTGTCACCTGTAGCGTGACCGAGCCGGTGGCCGTGTTGTAGTCGGTGGTGTCGCTTGGGTTGAAGGTGACCGAGAGCGTCTGTGGTCCAACCCCAAGGACAGTGCCAGCCGCAGGGGCGTAAGCGAAGGAGCCGGCCACTCCGCCCGAAGTTGCGTCAAGCTGGGTTACGCTCAGTGCAGTGCCGCAGGTGATTGCCGCCGGTGTCGCCCAGGTGATAGTGGGCATGGCTTTGTTGACGGCGAGCGGCACCGTCTGAGTGGCGCTGTTGTAGTCGGTGGTGTCCGTAGGGGTAAAGGTCACCAAAAGGGTATGTGATCCTGCCGTCAGGACGGTGCCGGAGGCCGGTGAGTAGATAAAGGTGCCCGCTACGCTGGAAGAGGCATCAAGTTGCGTTGAGCTCAAGGCCGTGCCGTAGATGATCGTCGCAGGTGCCACCCACGTGATCGTCGGCGTGGCCTGGTTCACCGTCTGAGGGACAGTGGCCGTTGCCGTGTTGAAGTCAGCGGTGTCGGTCGGGGTGATCGTGACCGAGAGGGTATGCGATCCAGCCGTCAACACCGTGCCGGTCGCCGGAGTATAGACGAAGGCCCCCGCCGTCGTGGAGGAGGCGTCGAACTGCGTTGCGCCTAATGCGGTGCCGTAGGTGATCGCGGCTGGCGTGGCCCAGGTGATGGTGGGTGTAGCTTTGTTGACGGTCAGCGTCACGGCGGCTGTTGCTGTGTTGTAGTCCGTCGTGTCCGCAGGAGTGAAGGTCACCGACAGGGTCTGCGATCCTGCCGTCAGCACTGTGCCGGATGCCGGCGTGTACGCGAAGGTGCCGGCCACTCCACTTGAGGAGGCATCGAGTTGCGCTGCGCTGAGCGCCGTGCCATAGGTAATGACCGCTGGCGTCGCCCAGGAGATGGCCGGTATCGCCTTGTTCACCGTCAGAGTGACAGTCGCAGTTGCCGTATTGTAGTCCGTCGTGTCCGTAGGACTCAAAGTCACCGACAGCGTCTGTGATCCGGCCGCCAGCACTGTGCCAGAGAACGGTGTATATGAAAAGGTGCCCGCCGTTGTGGATGAGGCGTTGAGCTGCGTTGCGCTGAGCGCCGTGCCGTAGGTGATAGGCGCGGGCGTTGCCCAGGTGATGGTCGGCGTCGCTTTGATGACCGTAATTGCGACCGTGCCGGTAGCGGTGTTGTAGTCGGTCGTGTCCGTGGGGGTTAAGGTCACTGAAAGCGTCTGCGTTCCAGCCGTAAGGACGGTGCCCGAGGCAGGAGTATATGCAAATGTGCCCGCCGTTGTGGATGAGGCGTCGAGCTGCGTCGAACCGAGCGGCGTGGGGTAGTTGATAGCCGCAGGGGCTGCCCAGGTGATTGTGGGCGTCGCCTTGCTCACCATAAGAATGACCGTACCGGTTGCGCTGTTGTAGTCGGTCGTGTCGCTGGGGGTTAAGGTCACCGAGAGCGTTTGCGACCCTGCGGTCAAGACGGTGCCCGAGGCCGGAGTATATGAAAAGGCACCCGCTACGGTCGAAGAGGCATCGAGCTGAGTGGAATTCAGGGCGGTGCCGTAGGTGATTGCCGCCGGTGTCGCCCAAGTGATGCTGGGCGTGGCCTTGTTGACGGTGAGCGACACCGTCTGAGTGGCGCTGTTGTAGTCGGTGCTGTCCGTAGGGGTAAAGCTCACAGAAAGTGAATGTGACCCTGCCGTCAGGACAGTGCCGAAGGCCGGTGAGTAGACGAAGGTGCCCGCTACGCTAGAGGAGGCATCGAGTTGCGTTGTACTCAATGCCGTGCCGTATGTGATCGTCGCTGGCCCCGCCCAGGTGATGGTGGGCGTGGCTTTGTTGACGGTCAGCGTCACGCCGGACGTTGCCGTGTTGTAGTCAGCCGTGTCGGTCGGCGTGAATGCGATCGAGAGCGTTTGTGAACCGGCGCCGAGGACTGTGCCGGCGCTGGGGGTATAGACGAAGCTCCCTGCCGTAGTGGATGAAGCGTTGAGCTGCGTCGCGCTCAATGTGGTGCCGTAGTTGATCGCGGCTGGCGTAGCCCAGGTGATGGTAGGTGTGGCCTTGTTGACGGTAAGCGTCACCGTGGCCGTTGCGGTGTTGTAGTCGGTCGAATCAGTTGGGGTGAGCGTAACCGAGAGTGTGGACGATCCAGCGTTCAACACCGTGCCGGTCGTCGGGGTATAGACGAAAGTCCCTGCCACCGTCGAGCTTGCGTTAAATTGCGATGCGCCTAGTGAAGTCCCATAGGTGATCGCCGCAGGCGTCGCCCAGGAGATGGTTGGAGTCGCCTTGTTGATGGTCTCCGTTAATGTCCCAGTTGTCCCGCCGTTATCTCCATCGCCGCTGTAAATCGCCGAAATCGTATCGGTTCCTGCAGTCCACACTTCATTGGTGCCGTTATAGATGGCGACTCCACCGCTCACTGTGGCAGTGCCAAACGTCTGACCGTTGACCTGAAATGTGACTGTTCCGCTGGGGCTTTGACCGCCATTGATTGTGGCCGTAAAGGCCGAAAGGCCGCCATAGATCAGAGGATTGACTGACGAGCTTAACGATACCGTTGGAGACGTCCTATTGACCGTCACCGTTCCCGAGCCAGTGGCTGTCGTGTTATTGCTGTCGCCGTTGTACGTCGCGCCAATGGTGTAGGTGCCAATTCCAGAGGTCGAGGACCAAGTGGCTGTGCCCGAGCCGGAAGATAAAGACACGGTCGTCCAGGCGGTACCGTTGTAGGTCAACGAGACTGTTCCCGTAACGGTGCCACTATCGCTCGCTGAAATGGTGCAGATTGAGTTCGCCCCTCCATACGTAATCGGGTTGGGCGAGCAGAAGACTGAAACCGCGGGCGTAGCCTTGCTGATCGTGAGGGTTGTGGAGGAGTTGACCGGATTATTATTGCTATCGCCGCCATACGCTACACCGATGGTGTACGTGCCTGCGCTCCACCCCGACAACCCTTCGGCCGAGGTTGTGCCACCGCTTAGAGAGGTGGTGGTCCAGCCTCCCCCGTTGATTGTCCATGTCACGCTGCCTGTGGCTCCGCCGCTGACACTGCTGGTGCAGTTTGTATTTTGCGACACGTAGGTTATCGGGTTCGGAGAACAAGAGACGGAGATACTCGGTGTGGCTTTGATTTGGGCAACCGCACGGATGCGTTCATTATCCTCATCTGCGATGTAAATGTTGCTGGCTGCATCCACCGCCACGCCGTGAGGCCAATACAGCTGCGCGCTGGTAGCCGGCCCACCGTCCCCGGAGTAGCCTGTCGTGCCAGTTCCGGCTACCGTGGAGATGTCGCCTGTGGAAGCTGTCACCTTGCGGATGCGGTCATTTACCTCGTCCGCAAAATAGATGTTGCCGGCCGCGTCAGCCGCCACACCGTACGGGTAATAAAGCTTAGCGCTGGTAGCTAACCCACCATCTCCTGAGAAGCCCGCCGTGCCCGTCCCGGCCACCGTGGAAATAATGCCCGTGGAGGCCGTCACCTTGCGGATGCAGTTACTGAATATATTCCCGAAGTAGATGTTGCCGGTCGCATCTACTGCAACGCCCGAGGGACTACTTATTTCCGCGCCAGTAGCCTGTCCTCCATCGCCGGAGTAGCCTTGAGTGCCGTTCCCAGCCACAGTAGAAATGACACCTGTGGCGGCCGTCACTTTGCGCATGCGCTGATTGTCCATATCCGCGATATAGATATTGCCAGCCGCGTCGACGGCTACGCCCCACGGCCAATTCATCTCTGCATTGGTCGCCGCTCCCCCGTCGCCGGAATAGCCCTGAATGCCGTTTCCGGCTACGGTGCTGATGTAACCCGTGGAGACAGTCACTTTGCGGATGCGCTGATTGTCCGCGAAGTAAATATTGCCCGCCGTATCAACGGCCACGCCCCCATCAGGATTCACGTCTGCGTTGGTAGCCGGTCCACCATCGCCCGAGTAGCCAGCCGTGCCGTTTCCAGCCACTGTAGTAATGATCCCTGTAGAAGCTGTTACCTTGCGGATGCAGTTGTTGTGCGTATCCGCGATGTAGATGTTGCCAGCTGTGTCTGCTGCCACGCTTAGAGGAAAATACAGATCAGCGGCAGTAGCCAGTCCATTGTCGCCGGCGTAACCCGCAGTACCGTACCCAGCTACCGTGTTGATGTCTCCAGGTGCTGGAAGAGAAATCTGACCGTACGCAACGGTTCCGGCCAGCAGCACAATGACGACCCAAAGAAGAGATGGAACAACCCGACGATTGCTATCCCTCCTCAGGCTCCTTGCGCCAATGGCCGAAGACCGATCTTCTGCCCACATCCGCCGAGACACCAGCACAATCGCTGATATCCATATCCAGCTACGAAGTGCTTTGACCATTTGCCTTCCCCCACACTGTTCTTTTGGAGTGAACAATCGCCCCGTCTCCACACAGCTGCATCCTCGGGCACCCTAGAATGCGGTATCCGTCAAGAGTCATCTGGCTCACGCAGCCAGGTCCTGACACGCATGTTTCTTGTACTGCTTAGCTCGGCAGCGCCAATGAACGTAGCCGTACGGCTTTCTTCTTTCGTGAACGAACTTCCTCAAGAGCATCAGAGCCCAACAAAGTCGCAAGACTACATGCGCCCCAAGCCATGAGCCCTCACTTCAAGCGCAACATCGGTTCGCCGTGTTTTATATATATTACACCATTGCTGTATTATTGCAAAATGAACCACCGGTCCTTGTTCAAGGGCTGATTTCCTCTTTTGGAAAAGAGGCGGGACTTTAAAATCGCGGTGGCTGGAACCACAGACTCACGTCTGATATCAAACATGTAGCTGTAATGTTGTGCTCGGTAAAATCAAACCATTTGGAAAGGGCAAGAAATGACAGTCGCAGAAGCGCAGGAACAACTCGAAACACTCACAAGAAATCTTGCTTGTAGCAAGATTTCTCTTAACCAGCGGCAGATTTGTGAAGCACAAATGGCTCGCTACCTTCGAATCATTCAAAGGGCACGACAGCAGGCGCACCGGTCTCTAGCCTCTCCTGCTCTGGCTCTCCTCAACATGACCGGCCATACGGATCTCGATCAAGATCATAATGCCGCACTCATCACGGCAGCTTATCTCATCCGCTGCGCTTCTATCGAACAACTGGCTGTCGCGATTCCCGTCGCAATTCGCGAAATCTCAACGAACAACTATTGGCCGATACCGGTCAGGTTTCCCGAATTCCGTGAGATCGCTGTCTGCCTGCTCAGCTTGGACAACAATACACTCACATTGGAGCGTAGGATTGCTATCCGGACTGCCCTGCAGCTGAGCTCTATCGTCAGCCGGAAGCAGATCCACCAATCGGTTCGTCGCTCTCGGGCTCACACAGACCTCACCCAGAGCAAACAAGCATCCAGGCCTCGAAGGGCGACAACTCCAAAAGGCGTGCAGTGAACTGCAAAATTGAAGAGGTGGCTTCCCCATCTCTTCATGCAATGAATCCACCATTATCTTGACCTTTGCTTTGCGGAAACGCCTTTACATTCTATAGGTTACGGTTTTCACGTCAGGCTGCGTACATGTGTTGTATAATACATCATAGAAAGGAAACGGCATGATCCCACCCAAGAAAGCCGCACCCCGAACGAAGCGTAGAGTTGTTTCTCCCGCAGAGAAGCGCACTCAACTCCGTCTCACAGTCGATTCCAGATTCACTTTGAGCCATTTCACCCAACTTTTTGCCGTGCTGAAAATCC
>Ga0307375_10001502_pt1 | contig 25401 bp, 15 predicted proteins | sample TR1MG_FD_202531 | JGI IMG/M metagenome (GOLD analysis project Ga0307375, IMG submission 202531) | Soil microbial communities from Risofladan, Vaasa, Finland - TR-1 | ecosystem: Environmental > Terrestrial > Soil > Coastal area > Acid sulfate soil | place: Finland: Risofladan, Vaasa | collected...
GGTGAACACGATGCTGGGTAACGTCAAGAACGCGCTGCATGGCACCTACCATGCGCTGCGCCCGAAGTACCTGCAGTGCCATCTGTCCGAGTTCTGCTACCGCTTCAATCGTCGCTTCGACTTGGCCCGCCCTGGTGCCGCGCCGCATCATCGCCGCGGCGCGCACGCCGCCGCTGAGCTATCGCCTCGCAACGTTGGATGCGTGATATGGGGAATCAGGTGATTCGATGCACGGTCAGCGCTAGCAACGGGTTGGCATAAAGACAAATTTTGATAATGAATATAAATAGTTAATGCTTGTTGTCGTGCTGTCGGTTGATGGTTTCCAAAACTCGAGTCGATCGCGTCAATTCGAGTTTTGGAGCCGTCTTGACGGCTTTCCGGCACACCTCTCCTGGCAGTGTCCCGTTCCCGGCTTGACGGATGATCGACACAAGGGCTAGCTTGATTGCTGCACTGCATTATTGCCTCGCTGCCTTGACATACTTTCACTGGCTTGATGGAACTTCGCCAACGAATGCCTCTGAAGATATTGCTCATCGATACTGACGCCGATCGGGCACAAGCGCTTGAGGAAGTGTTGTGCGGCTCGGACTACGCTCAGGTCCTGCGCGCACCTGAAGGTACAGGGCGTGCCGACGCAGTCGATCGTTTCAAGCCGGATCTGATCATCGTCGACATGGCGCTACCTGACCGCGACGCACTGGAGGACATACGTCTTGTATCCGCTGGCCATCCGATTGTCATGTTCGCCGGCAGCAACGACCCGGCGTTCGCCGAGGAAGCGATTGCCGCGGGTGTGTGCTCGTACAACCTGTCAGGCGTGCCGTTGCAGGACATCAAGCCGATCATGGCCTCGGCGATCGCGCTGTTTCGTCGTTATCGGCAGGTCGAGGATGAGCTGGTCGAGGCCCGTGCCAAGCTCGACGAGCGCCGTTTGATGGAGCGGGCCAAGGCGATCCTCATGCAGGGCCGCAAAATGAGCGAGCCGGAGGCCTACCGTTGGCTGCAAAAGACCGCAATGAATCAGAATCGCAAACTCGCCCAAGTGGTGGCCATGTTTGTTGAGCAACACGACGCGCCTGCGGACCCAGGTGGCGCAAAAAGGAAGCAGCCATGAGCGACTCGACATCACCGACCGCCGTTGGCAAGAACCGGGCAGCAAAGCTGCGCGTCGGTCTATTGCGCCTGACCGACAGCGCTCCGATGGTTACTGCGCATGAATTCGGCTTCTTTGCCGACGAAGGCGTGGAGGTCGAACTGACCGTGGAGCCTTCCTGGGCCAATATTGCCGACAAACTCGCCTTCGATGCACTGGACGCGGCGGTCGTCGTGCCGCCGCTGGTGTTTGCCGTGCAACTGGGTCTGCGCGGGTCAGCACAGCCCATGTTTGTTCCGTATGTCCTCAGCGCCGGGGGCAATTCCGTGACGCTGAGCAGCGAGCTGGCAGGGCAGGTTCGCCAACGGGCAGAGCATGGAGGCCTGAGCAAACTCGAGGGGCTTGCGGCGTGCCTGCGCGAGAGGCCTGCCACGCTAGGTGTGGTTCATGCTTTTTCCACTCACAACTTGCTTTTTCGTTATTGGCTTGCCGCCGCCGGTATCGAAGCTGGCCGTGATGTGAAACTCGCCGTGGTACCGCCAGCAAGGGCAGTGGAGGCGCTTCGCGACAAGCAGATCGCTGGCTTCTGCGCCGGTGCCCCGTGGGGTGAAGTTGCGCGCCGCGCAGGCGTGGGAAGCATGATCGCGAGTTCCCATGAAATATGGAACAGCGCGCCGGAAAAGGTTTTTGCGGTGCGCGCGCGTTGGGCACAGCAGTACCCCGAAGCACTGGCTGGCGCGATGCGGGCGCTGCTGCGCTCATCGCGCTTCTGCGACGACCCGGAGAATGCTGCCTATATCGCGGCATTGCTGTCACGACGGCAGTACTTGAATCTCGACCCACATGCCATTCTGGCAACCTTGCCCAGCGCCACGACAGCGCACACCAGCTGTGTTTTTTTTCGAGGTGCAACTACGTTTCCCTGGCGTTCGCAGGGCCTGTGGTTTCTCAGCCAAATGCGCCGCTGGGGCCTTATCGACGACAGTATCGATCTGCGTACGCTGGCTGAACGCGTATATCGTCCGGATCTTTACCGTGCCGCCATGGCGCCGTTAGACGAGCCGACGCCGGTTGCCGACTGGAAGATCGAGGGTAGGCACGACGCGTCATGGTCGATCAGTACCGAGTCGACACCTATCGCGATGCCCAGTGATCGTTTCTGCGACGGAACAATTTTCGACCCCGCTGCCTTGCCACCGCTAGGCGAGAGCGCCATGCGTATTCTGGATTGGGGCGGCAGGCTCGATCCTTCCGACTGAATCGTTGTGGCTATTGGTTTCAAGCGCTCAAATCCGGGCGCGACGTCAAGCTCGCGCGCGCCGGGCGGGGGGTGGTGGCACCTCCTGCCGCATATCACGGTTGGAAAAGGCTTGCCTTCGTCGACTTGTTGCACTACAACATAATTGAAGCCGCGACCGCTCGTCGCCGCTGAGATAAAGAGGAAGGCAGCCTAATGGCGGGATGTCTTCGGCATGAAAACTCCGTGTCCTTCGCGAGCTAATGGCGGTTCGCATCCGGTAAAACCGGCAGCGCCTTGGCGCTGAAACCGCGAGCCATTGCCATGAAACCAGCTTTCCTCAAGGCCGGTCATCTCCCGACCCTCGTTGCCTTTTTCCTGTATTTCGATCTCAGTTTCTCGGTCTGTGTATTGCTCGGGCCGCGTGCCTGTATTCGTTGCGCTTGGCATGCTGGCGATGGCGCTGGGAGTGGGTCATGGGGCCACTTTTCAACTGGTGCCGCAGCGCTTCGGCACGACGTTGACTTGATGACCGGCCTGGTTGGCATGACCGTTGGCGTCGGCGCCTTCTGTCTGGCGGCGAGCCTGGGTAACGCCAAGCAATTCATCGGCAGTTGGGCCTTTGGCTTCGGCATCTTGGCAACTCTCGCATTGCTCGCCTGGCGCGGGATCGCTCGCTGCTGGCGCCAGGATGCCGCCATGCCCAGCACAGCTTCGCTGCAGCAACTTTGAGGGCCCGAGTGCATAGCGCTCAGGTTTCTTTAGTTTTGGCTCGGATGGTGCGCCGCAGCGTAGCCAATTCAAGAATAACTCGCGCGCCAACCGCACGGCAGCGCGGACCGTCAGCAGATTTTGCTCGTCGCTTGTGGGAGACACATATGCAAAGCAAAGCCACGCGAATCGAACTGTTCAGCCTCGCCACGCCGCAGATGCGTGCGTTCCATCTGAGTTGGCTGGCGTTTTTCGTCTGCTTCTTCGCCTGGTTTGCGGTAGCTCCGCTGATGCCGCTGATCAAGAGCGATTTCAGCCTGGACAATGACCAGATTGCCAATATCAACATCGCCGCCGTGTCGATCACGATCCTGGTGCGCCTTCTGGTAGGGCCGCTGTGCGACCGCTTCGGTCCGCGCCGCACCTACACGGGCTTGCTGCTGCTGGGCGCGATCCCGGTGTTCGGGATCGCCTTCGCGCAGAGCTATCACGCCTTCCTGTTCTTTCGCTTGGCGATCGGCGCCATCGGTGCCAGCTTCGTGATTACCCAGTACCACACCTCGGTGATGTTCGCGCCCAACGTGGTGGGCACCGCCAATGCAGTCACCGCGGGCTGGGGCAACGCGGGTGCCGGGGTTGCCCAGTCGGTGATGCCCTGGGTTCTGGTCGCGGTGCTGGCGATGGGGGTGGAGCATGGCTTCGGTTGGCGTGCGGCGATGTTCGTGCCCGGGGTGCTGATGCTGATCGTCGGCGTGTTGTACTGGAGGTACGCTCAGGATTGCCCACAGGGCAACTATCCCGAGCTGCGCGCAAGCGGCATCGCCATCGAGAATGGCAAACGCGGTGGCTGGGCGGTGTTCCTGGCGGCAACCCGTAACTACCGGGTATGGATGCTGTTCGTCACCTATGCCTGTTGCTTCGGCATCGAGCTGTTTGTGCACGGCGTGGCCGCGATCTACTACGTGGACCACTTCGGATTGAACCTGCGCAGCGCGGGCATGGCGGCCGGCAGCTTCGGACTGCTGGCACTGTTCGCACGAGCAATTGGCGGCATGACTTCCGACCGGCTGGCGCATTGGCGCGGCCTGAGGGCGCGCACGTGGCTCCTGTTCGCCCTGATGCTGGGTGAGGGCCTGGGGTTGCTGTGGTTCTCAAGCGTGCACAGCGCGACGATGGCCATTGTGGCGATGCTTGGTTTTGGCTTGTTCACCCACATGGCCTGCGGAGCAACGTACGCGTTGACGCCCTTCATCGATCGTCAGGCATTGGGTGGCGTGGCCGGCATCATCGGTGCGGGCGGCAATGTCGGTGCGGTGGCCGCTGGCTTCCTGCTCAAAGCCACGGGGTCGGTGCAGGAAACTTTCATGTTGCTTGGTGGCTTCGTGATCGCCGGCTCGCTGTGCGCGTTAGCCGTACGTTTCAGCGTGGCGCATACGACGCGCGAAGAAACGCTGTTCAGGGAAGCACTGCGGCAACGCCGTGTGGTCGCGGTCCCGACGGCTGCAGCACTGGCCGCGGACTGAGTCGATCGGAGATGGCCATGAAACTCGTCGTGATAGGCAATGGCATGGTGGGCCACAAGCTGCTGGAAGAGCTGATGGCGGCGAACCATACCAACCTCGAGATCACCGTGTTGTGCGAGGAGCCGCGGCCGGCGTACGACCGCGTGCATCTGTCTGAATTCTTCAGCGGCAAGAGCGCTGGCGATCTCTCGCTGGTGACGCCAGGCTTCTTCGATCAGCCGGGGCTCAATCTGCGGCTGGACGCGCGCGCCGTGGGCATCGACCGCGCACGCAAGCAAGTCGTCACCGCCGACGGCGGCGTCTTCCGCTACGACAAGCTTGTGCTGGCGACCGGTTCCACCCCGTTCGTGCCGACGATCCCGGGCAACGACCGGGCCGCTTGCCTGGTCTATCGCACCATCGAGGATCTGGAGGCGATGACCGACTGGGGCGCGAGCTCGAAGGTTGGCGTGGTGGTGGGCGGCGGTCTGCTCGGGCTCGAATGCGCCAAGGCGCTGCGCGACATGGGGCTGCAGACGCACGTGGTCGAATTTGCCGCGCGCCTGATGGCGGTGCAGATGGACGACGGCGGCGGTCGCATGCTGCAGCGAAAGATCGAGGAACTCGGCCTTACCGTGCACACCCAGAAGAGCACGCTGGCGATTGTCGACGGCGAGACCGCGCGGCATCGCATGCAGTTTGCCGACGGCAGTCATCTGGACACGGACATGATCGTGTTTTCCGCCGGCATCCGCCCACGCGACAATCTGGCGCGCCAGAGCGAGTTGGGGGTGGGAGAGCGCGGCGGCATCCGTATCGACAATTTCTGCCGCACCCGCGACCGGGACGTCTATGCGATCGGCGAATGCGCGCTATGGGGCGGCAAGCTGTACGGCCTGGTGGCTCCGGGTTACGACATGGCGCGCATCGTGGCAGCTCATCTGGGTGCGCTGATGCAGCGCACCCAGGCGAAACCGCTGCCGGAGTTCGCGGGTGCCGACATGTCCACCAAGTTGAAGCTGCTGGGCATGGACGTGGCCAGTATTGGTGACGCCCACGGCGCCACGCCCGGCAGCCGCACTTACCAGTTCAGCGACGAGCGCAGGCAGGTCTACAAGAAACTAGTGGTCTCTGCCGACGGCAAGCAGTTGCTGGGCGGTGTGCTGGTCGGCGACGCGGCCGAATACGGCACCTTGCTGCAGATGATGCTCAACGGCATCGTGCTGCCCGAGGCACCAGAGTTCCTGATCCTGCCGTCCGCCGACGGCCAGGCCAGGCCAGGCCTGGGTGTTGACGCGCTACCCGTGTCCGCGCAGATCTGCTCATGCAACAACGTCTCAAAGGGCCAGCTGTGCGAGGCGGTCGGCGCGGGCGCGATGTCGATCGGTGCGTTGAAGACGGCAACCAGGGCCGGCACCAGCTGCGGCGGCTGCGTGCCGCTGGTCATGCAGATCATGAAGGCCGAGATGAAGCGCCAGGGTCTGGCGGTAAACAACCATCTGTGCGAGCACTTTGCCTACTCGCGGCAAGAGCTTTACCACCTGGTACGGGTGGAGCGCGTTCACCGTTTCGACGAGCTGCTGGGCCGTCACGGCAGGGGCCTCGGCTGCGATATCTGCAAGCCCGTCGTGGCCAGCATCCTGGCCTCGTGCTGGAACGAGTTCGTGCTGCAAAAGGAGCACGCCTCGCTGCAGGACACCAATGACTATTTCCTAGCCAATATCCAGAAGGACGGCACCTACTCGGTGGTGCCGCGCATGCCCGGGGGTGAAGTGACCCCGGACGGACTGATTGCGGTGGGCCAGGTCGCGCGCAAATATGGGCTTTACACAAAGATCACCGGCGGCCAGCGGGTGGACATGTTCGGCGCGCGGCTGGAGCAGCTGCCGCTGATCTGGGAAGAACTCATTGCGGCCGGCTTCGAGTCCGGTCACGCCTACGGCAAGTCGCTGCGCACGGTGAAATCCTGCGTGGGCTCGAGCTGGTGCCGCTACGGCGTGCAGGATGCGGTCGGCACGGCGATCGATCTGGAGCACCGTTACAAGGGCCTGCGCTCGCCGCACAAGCTGAAGTTCGCGGTGTCCGGCTGCACCCGCGAATGCGCCGAGGCGCAGAGCAAGGACGTCGGCGTGATCGCCACCGACAGGGGCTGGAACCTCTACGTCTGCGGCAACGGCGGCATGAAGCCCCGCCACGCCGAGCTGCTGGCCGGCGATCTCGATACGCCCACGCTGATCGCCTATGTCGACCGCTTCCTGATGTTCTACATCCGCACCGCCGACCGCCTGCAGCGCACCAGCGTGTGGCGCGACAACCTCGAAGGCGGCCTGGACTATCTCAAGGACGTGATCGTGCACGACACGCTGGGGCTGGCTGCGGAACTGGAGGCGGAAATGCAACAGGTGGTGGACACCTACGAATGCGAGTGGAAGAAGGCGGTGAGCGATTCGCAGGCGCGCAGGCGCTTCCAGCATTTCGTCAACAGCGACGCGGCGGATGACAACGTGGCCTTCGTGGCCGAACGCGGGCAGATCCGTCCGGCCACCGCCGCGGAAAAATCCGCGCGGTCGCCGCGTATTCCAGTCACGGTGGAAACCTCGTGAGCTGCACAATCGACGAAGTGCCGACGCAGGCATGGACCGCGATCTGCGCGTTGGAGGATATCGTGCCCGATACTGGCGTGTGCGCTCTGGTGAATGGCGAGCAGGTGGCGGTGTTCCGGGTCGGGCAGTGCGATCTCTATGCGATCGCCAACTTTGATCCGAATGCGAACGCCGCGGTGCTCTCGCGCGGCCTGGTCGGAAGCCTGGGTGAGCGCATCGTGGTGGCCTCGCCGATCTACAAGCAGCACTTCGACCTGTGCACCGGCGAATGCCTGGAGGCGCTACAGCATTCGGTGCGCGTATGGCCGGTGCGCCTGCGCGATGACGGTCAGGTTCTGATCGGAGTGCCGGCCCGATGAGCGCACGGCGGCCACGGCTGGTGGTGATCGGCAACGGCATGGCCGGCGCGCGCGCGCTGGAGGAGCTGCTGCAACTGGCGCCGGCACTCTACGACATTAGCGTGTTCGGCGCCGAGCCCTATGGCAACTACAACCGCATCCTGCTGTCGCTGCTGCTCAGCGGTGAAAAAAGCATGGACGAGATCATGCTCAACACACCCGAGTGGTACGCGCGCCACGGCATCGAGTTGCATGCGGGTGATCCGGTGGTGGCGATAGATCGCCGGCGAAAGCGGGTGCGTTCGCGCAAGGGCGTGGAGCTGGCGTACGACCGTCTGTTGATCGCCACCGGCTCGCAACCGATCATGCTGCCGGTGCCGGGGCGGGAGCTGCCGGGCGTAATCGGTTTTCGCGGCATCGACGACGTCGAGCGCATGCTCGACGCCACCCGCATGCATCAGCACGCGGTGGTGATTGGCGGTGGTTTGCTCGGCATCGAGGCGGCCAACGGGCTGTCGCGGCGCGGTATGCAAGTCACCCTGATCCACCGCAGCGACGTGCTGCTGGAGCAGCAGCTCAACGCCGACGCAGCCGCGCTGCTGGGGCGCAACCTGAAAGCGCGCGGGCTGGCGTTGCGGCTCAACGCGGACACCGTCGCGCTGTACGGCAGCGAGCGGGTCGAAGGGGTGGCACTGGCCGACGGCAGCCGCATCGACGCCGAGCTGGTGGTGATGGCGGTGGGCGTGCGGCCGGAGATCGCGCTGGCCAGGGCGAGCGGGCTGCACTGCGAGCGCGGCATCGTGGTCGACGATACCTTGCAGACCTACGACCCCGCCATCTACGCGGTGGGCGAATGCGTGCAGCATCGCAAGGCCACCTTCGGCCTGGTGGCGCCAGTGTGGGAACAGGCGCGGGTTTGCGCCGCGCACCTGGCGCGGCTCGGCCATCGCCGCTACCGTGCCAGCCAGACTGCCACCCGGCTCAAGGTCACCGGCGTGGACGTGTATTCGGCCGGTGAGTTTCTCGGCGGCGCGAGCACCGAGGACATCGTGCTGCGCGACCCGCGCCGCGGCATCTACAAGCGGCTGGTGCTGAAGGATAACCGGGTGATCGGCGCGGTACTTTACGGGGACGTTAAGGACGGCGGCTGGTACTTCGAGCTGATCCAGGGCGCCACCGACATCACCGCATTCCGCAGCCGCGTGCTGTTCGGCAAAAGCTACTGCGAGCTTGCCGACGACGGGCGCGTGCGAGCTGTGGCATGAGCGCGGTCGCCACCACCTGTCCCTACTGCGGCGTGGGCTGCGGCGTGCTCGCCAGCGTCGACGCGGCGGGTGCGGTGAGCGTGACAGGCGACCCGCAGCACCTTTCCAACGCCGGGCGCCTGTGCGTGAAGGGTGCTGCGCTGGGCGAGACCGTCGATCTGCACGGTCGCCTGCTGCATCCGCTGCTGCGCGCGCCGGGCGCTGCGCCGCGGCGTGCTGGCTGGGACGAAGCACTGGATCATGTGGCGTCTGGCTTCCGCCGCATCATCAATGAACATGGCCCCGACGCGGTGGCGTTCTATGTCTCCGGCCAGCTGCTGACCGAGGACTACTACGTCGTCAACAAGCTGGCCAAGGGCTACATCGGCACCGCCAACATTGATACCAATTCGCGCCTGTGCATGTCCTCGGCGGTGGCCGGCCATGTCCGCGCGTTCGGTGAGGATCTGGTGCCCGGCTGCTATGACGATCTGGAGCAGGCCGGGCTGGTGGTGCTGGTGGGATCCAACACCGCTTGGTGTCACCCGGTGGTGTTCCAGCGCATCGCGCAGGCCAGGGAGCAGCGACCCTCGCTGCAATTGGTGGTGATCGATCCGCGCCGCACGCCCACCTCCGAGTCGGCCGACCTGCACCTGCCGATCAAGCCCGGCACCGACGTATGGCTGTTCAACGGTCTGCTGGCGTTTCTGGCGCGCCATGGCGCGACCGACGCGGCGTTTGTCGCGACGCATACGAACGGTCTGGCCGACGCCCTCGCCGCGGCCGAAGCCGATGCCGGCGATCCGGCCGAGGTCGCGCACATCTGCGGCGTGCAGCCGCCCGACCTGCTGGAGTTCTACCAGTGGTTTGCACGGCAGGAGCAAACCGTCAGCCTGTTTTCGCAGGGCGTGAACCAGTCCTCCAGCGGCACCGACAAGGTCAACAGCATCATCAACTGTCACTTGCTTACCGGCCGCATCGGCAAGCCGGGCATGGGGCCGTTCTCGATCACCGGCCAACCCAACGCGATGGGCGGTCGCGAAGTGGGCGGGCTGGCCAACACGCTGGCGGCGCACATGGAACTGGCCAACCCCGCCCACCGCGACATCGTGCAGTCGTTCTGGCAATCGCCACGTATCGCCGAGCGGCCCGGGCTGAAGGCGGTGGCGCTGTTCGAGGCGATCGAGCTGGGCACCGTGAAAGCGGTCTGGATCATGGCCACCAACCCGGTGGTCAGCCTGCCCGATGCCGATCGGGCCAAGCGCGCGCTGGCGCGCTGCGAACTGGTGGTCTGTTCGGACATCGTGGCGCGGACCGACACCAACGCCTGCGCCCACGTGCTGCTGCCGGCGCTGGGCTGGGGCGAGAAGGACGGTACCGTCACCAACTCCGAGCGCCGCATCTCGCGCCAGCGCGCCTTTCTGCCGGCGCCGGGCGAGGCGCGGCCGGACTGGCGCATCGTGTGCGAGGTGGCGCGGCGCATGGGCTACGCGCAGGGCTTCGATTTTGCCGCTGCGCACGAGATCTTCGACGAGCATGTGCGGCTCACCGCTTTTCGCAATCGCGCGGCAGCGCCCGGTGGCCCGGCGACGGCACCCCGCGTGCTTGATCTCGGCGGGCTGGCCGGTCTTGGCCGCGCCGGCTACGACGCGCTGGCGCCGGTGCAGTGGCCGATCGCGGCCACCAGTAAGGGCACCGCGCGGCTGTTCGCCGACGGCCGTTACGCGCATGCCGACGGGCGCGCACGCTTCATCGCCACCGCGGCGCGCGCACCGGTGCATGCGCCTGATCGCGAGTACCCGCTGATCCTCAATACCGGTCGCGTGCGCGACCAGTGGCATACGATGACGCGCACCGGCAAGTCGCCCCGGCTGACCGGGCATACGCCGGAGCCATTCATCGACATGCACCCGCGCGATGCTCTGCGCTGCGGCGTGCGCGCGGGCGAGCTGGCGCGGGTGCACTCGCGCTGGGGCGCGCTGGTTGCGCGCGTGCAGCACGGCGGTGGGGTGCTGGCGGGCAACGTGTTCGTGCCGATCCACTGGAACGACCAGTTCGCCTCCGACGCGCGGGTGGGCAGCGTGGTCAACCCGGTGGTCGATCCGATCTCCGGCGAGCCGGAGTTCAAACATACGCCGGTGCGGGTGGAACCGTTCGCAGTGCGCTGGTACGGCTTCGCCCTCAGCCGGCCGCCGCTGGCCGCCGCCGATCTGACGTACTGGACGTCCATTCAAGGTGAGCAATTCCTGCGTTACGAGGTGGCCGGCCATCCGCGGCTGGACGATCGCAGCGCGTGGGCGCGTGCGTGGCTCGGCGCCACGGACGCGGGTGCCGACTGGCTCGAATACGAGGATCGCAGCGCCGGCGTCTATCGCGCCGCGCACGTGGTCGAGAACCGCATCGAGTCCTGTGTGTTTGTCTCGTCACGTCCCGAGTTGCCGGCGCGCACCTGGCTGTCGGGCCTGTTTGAGCAGGAGCGACTGGAGGAGGCCGACCGTGTGAGTCTGCTGGTCGGCGAGCCGTCGGGGCCGGGGGCCGACACCGGGCCGATGGTGTGCTCGTGCTTCGGCGTGGGTCGCCACACGATCTGCGATGCGATTCGCACGCAGGGCTTCGACCATCCCGCGCAGATCACCGCCAGCCTGCGCGCCGGCGGCAACTGCGGCTCGTGCGTGCCGGAGTTGCGCCAGCTGATTGCGGAAGTTCGCGCCGCCGCGGCGACCTGAAAACGCTGCTCACGCGTCCGGCTGCGCGCCGAAGTGGCGGATCAGCGCCTGGGTGAGCGGCTTGAGGTAATAGCTGTCGGCCGGGATGACCTGCGCCGTCACGCCGCGCGCGCCCAGCGCATCGGCCACCACCGGGCCGATCGCTGCCACCATGGTGCGCGCCAGTGCCTGCCGCAGCAGCTCACCCTGCCGCGCGGCCTCGGCCACCCGGAACAGCCGTTCCACCTGCTGCATGCTGGTAAACGCGACCGCATCGATGCAGCCCTCGCCCATCTGCCCGATCAGCGTCAGCACCTCGGCGTCCGCCGCCGCGTCGGCGTAGACGTAGGGCGCCACCGGCAGCGCCCGTGCGCCGGCGCCGGCGAGAAAATCCATCAGCGGTGCGTTTGGCTCGACGCCGTAGAGTTGCACTCCGACCCGCCGGCCGCGCAAGTCGAGATCCTGCAGCAGGGCGATCACCCCGGGCGTGGTGGCCGGCTCGGCGACCAGGGTGGGCCTCAGACCCAGCTCGCGCAGCACGCGTCCGGGCTTGGGCCCGCGCGCGATCGTGCGCACCGCGCCCAGCCGGCCGACAAAGGTCGCGCGCAGCTCGGGGGCGTGCCGATCGAGCGCGCCCAGCAGGCGGCGCAGGCCCTCGCCGGTGAACACGATCAGGTCGTCGCAGCCGCCGGCGCAGAACAGCCGCAGCCAGGTCAGTACCGGCGCGGGATCGGGCGCGTCGCGGATATCGATCAACGGACAGCGCAACACCGTGGCACCGCGCCGTTCCAGCAGCATGGCGAACACGTCCAGCTCGCGCGATTCGGGCACCGCGATGCGGCGACCCTGCAGTGCGCGGTCGGGTTTGGTGTGTGGGGTCATGTGGCGCGTCCTCGGGGCAGGGGATACCTGCCCCGCAGTGTGCGCTTTCGCGCGCGGTGCATCACGCGGCAGCTCTGGCGTGGATTCACGCCGCGCCAGTGTCGCGCAACAACGTGCCGAACCACGCGTTGTCATCGGCCATCGCGGCCACTGTGCCGATGATCAGCAGGGCAGGTGCGCTGATGGCGTGTTGCCGGGCCAGTGCGGGAAGCTGCTGCAAGGAGCCGCGAAGCACGCGCTGCTGCGGTCGGGTGCCGTTTTCGATCAGCGCGAACGGCGTGTCGGCGGCGCGACCGTGCGCCAGCAGGTTTGCGGTCAGCGTCTCGAGCTGGGCCACAGCCATGTAGATGGCCAGGGTCTGGCGATCCCGCGCCAGCGCGGGCCAGTCCATGGTGTCCAGCGAGCCCTTGCCATGCGCGGTGAGCAACCGTACCGACTGGGCATGCTCGCGGTGGGTCAGCGCAATGCCGGCATACCCGGCGCAGGCGATCGCCGCGGTGATCCCGGGCACCACCTCGCAGGCGATACCGTGCTGGCGCAGAAACTCCATTTCCTCGCCGCCGCGGCCGAACACGAACGGGTCGCCGCCCTTCAGCCGCACCACCCGCCGGCCGGCCTGCGCATGCTCCAGCAACAGGTGATGCACGTGCTCCTGCGGCGTGTGCTTGCCGCCGCCGCGCTTGCCCACGTCGACGAGATCGGCATCGCGGCGCGCCAGCGCCAGGATCTCGGAGCTGACCAGTTGGTCGTGGAGTATCACGTCTGCCTGATTCAGCGCCCGCAGGGCTCGCAGGGTCAGCAGGCCGGGTGCACCCGGGCCGGCGCCCACTAGCACCACCGAGCCGACCGACGGATGCGTCTGCTGCGGCTGGCGCAGCGCTTCCAGCAGCGTCTGTTCGGCCTGCTCGGGCTGCGCGTTCCGCATCAATGCCATCACCGGGCCGTCGTAGAGCCAGTCATAGAACTTGCGCCGCGTTGGCAGGTCCGGCAGGCAACGCGCGATGAATGGGCGGTGGCGTTGCGCCAGCGCCACCAGCGGCCCCAGGGCGTGATCGAGTTCGGCCTCCAGCTTCTCGCGCAGGCGCCGCGCCAGAACCGGCGCGGCGCCTGCGGTCGAGATGGCGACAGTAAGGGGCGCGCGGTCGATCACCGCGGGCACCTGGAAGCGTGACAGCAGCGGATCGTCCACCACGTTGGCAAAGATCCGTCGCTCGCCGGCGCGGGCGGCCACCTCTGCATTCATGGCGCGATCGTCGGTGGCGGCGATCACCAGCCACACCGCGTCCAGCCATGCGGGCTGGAATTCTCCCTCGAGGTGTTCGATGCGGCCCTCGACGACCCACTGCGCCAGGGCAATGTTGATTTGTGGTGCACCAACCCTTACTCGTGCGCCAGAATCGAGTAGGGTTCTGGCCTTGCGCTCGGCTACGTTGCCACCGCCGACTACCAGCACAGGCAGTCCGGCCAGATCGGCAAACAGTGGATACAGACCCATGTGCGTCAGGCCCAGGTGGTCATGCGGCAGCGCGCGCTGGCATGAGGACGATAGTCAAAGCGGTATGCGTCCGCGTTGCCACTGGATTGCCGATGCTACCGCGCGAAGGCGCAAACACCTTTGACCGCCCGCCCGGGCCTGGCTGGACTATCTGGGCCACAGCGACTCGAGCGGCGTGCGGGCTCACCTCATGTATTGCATCGAACCGCTTGTCGGTACTGGTCATGACACAGGCTCAATGGCGAAGAACCGCCCAGACGGTGGTGTCAATGTATCGCAATGTGGCGGGAAAAGTGTGCACAGCTGCGCTCGGCACGGATCGAAGGCAGATCCCTTGCGGCCGATCTGTCTGGACGGCCAAACGAAGACGGCTGTCACGCACCACTTAACGATGTCATCAGCATGTCGATGCCATAAACTTCCTAGGATACAGTGACTTGTATTTTTTCCTCGGTAGTAGCTTTGATCCATACCGTGAAGAGACGACATGGTTACGTGGGTACTTTGGAAAGGGTGACACGGTTAAATGGATGCGACCGGGCCGCCAGCTTGGTCCAACGCCACCCTTTGGTGCAGGAGGCTGGTGTGGATGATGCAGGTGGCCTTGCCGACGGCCGCCCTGTCTACACACCCGCCCGGGTGCAGGCCACCCCCAGCCCCATGACTTGGCGTTCTTTAATCCCCGGCCCGGCGTCCCTTCAGGTCAATCAAGGTCAGCGACCTCTGATCTGAAATATGTCCAATATAGACATTATGTCCAAACAAGCCATTAGGTTTATCTTGTTCGTTCTGGCTTGTCGGCGTATGATGGGCATGCCGAGGCCAAGCCCCTCTGCGTCCCGTGTACAACCGATGAGGATGCCGCCATGACCGCCACCCCCCCGCTGGACCGCCTGCCGACGATGGCCAGCAGCGACGCCAAGAACGGCTTCGCCGCGCTGTTGGAGCGCGTGCTGCACAAGCCGGAGCCTGTGGTGATCACCCGCAACGCACGGCCAACGGCGGTGATGCTGTCGATCGAGGCCTATGAGCGGCTGGTCCAGGCCGTGCCCGATCCTCTGGCCCAGCTGACGGCCGAATTCGACGCGCTGGTGGCGCGGATGCAGACGCCGGCGGCAAAGTCCGCGGTGGACGCGCTGTTCACGGCGACGCCCGAGCAACTGGGTGAGGCCGCCGTGCGTAGTGCCGGGCGGCCGGGCCACTGATGGCGCGGATCACCGTGCTGGCCGGAACCAACGGCGCCGGGAAGAGCAGCATCGCCGGTCAGGCGCTGCGCGAGGCTGGCGGCGCCTACTTCAACCCGGATGAGGCCACCCGCCAAATCCTGGCCGCCAATCCCGGCCTGACCGAGGAAGCGGCCAACGCATTCGCGTGGCAGGAGAGTGTGCAGCGCTTGCGCGCGGCAATCACCCACAATACTGACTACACGTTCGAGACCACGCTGGGTGGACAGACCGTCACCGGCTTGCTGCTGGCGGCAGCCGCTGCGGGCCACGAGCTGGTGATCTGGTACTGCGGTCTGGACAGTCCCGAGCGACACTTGGCCCGTGTGGCGGCGAGGGTCGCCGATGGCGGCCATGACATTCCAGAGGCCAAGGTGCGCACGCGGTACGAGGCCAGTCGCGCCAACTTGGTCCGACTGATGCCCCACGTGACCATGTTGCGCGTCTACGACAACAGCGCCGAGGCTGATCCGGCGACCGGCCAGCGGCCCGCACCTGAGCTGGTGCTCGAGATAAAAGGTGGCACGCTAGTCTATCCGCGCAGCACGGGGGAGCTTGCCACGACCCCTGTCTGGGCCAAGCCGCTGGTTGCCCGCGCCTTCCAATGGTAGGCCGCCGCACCGCGGAGTAAGAAGTGGCCTGTTGGCGGCTCAACAGTCCCTGCAAGCAGCGTTACGACGAGAAATGACGCTGCAGTCCAAGCTGGACCATCTGGTCACAGGCACAAAGACCCAACCTGCAGCCAGGAAACGAAAATCGCGCAAAGACCCAAGGGCGATCTAGCTTCGTTGCCGGATCAGCTGCAACCATGATGACATGGTTACTTGGATGACAGGGTTAAGCGGTTGATCGAACGGTACCGCACAGGCAGAATTCGGACTGGACTGTTTCCTGCAGGAAGCTTCTCGACGGGTTCCGAAGCCGTTTGATCGCTGTCACGCACCACTTAACGATGTCATCAGCATGTCGATGCCATAAACTTCCTAGGATACAGTGACTTGTATTTTTTCCTCGGTAGTAGCTTTGATCCATACCGTGAAGAGACGACATGGTTACGCGGGTACTTGGGAAAGGGTGACACGGTTAAATGGATGCGACCGGGCCGCCAGCTTGGTCCAACGCCACCCTTTGGTGCAGGAGGCTGGTGTGGATGATGCAGGTGGCCTTGCCGACGGCCGCCCTGTCTACACCCGCCCGGGTGCAGGCCACCCCCCAGCCCCATGACTTGGCGTTCTTTAATCCCCGGCCCGACGTCCCTTCAGGTCAATCAAGGTCAGCGACCTCTGATCTGAAATGTGTCCAACATAGATATTATGTCCAAACAAGCCATTAGGTTTATCTTGTTCGTTCTGGCTTGTCGACGTATGATGGGCATGCCGAGGCCAAGCCCCTCTGCGTCCCGTGCACAACCGATGAGGATGCCGCCATGACCGCCCACACCCCGCTGGACCGCCTGCCGACGATGGCCAGCAGCGACGCCAAGAACGGCTTCGCCGCGCTGTTGGAGCGCGTGCTGCACAAGCCGGAGCCTGTGGTGATCACCCGCAACGCACGGCCGACGGCGGTGATGCTGTCGATCGAGGCTTATGAGCGACTGGTCGAGGCGGTGCCCGATCCTCTGGCCAAGTTGACGGCCGAATTCGACGCGCTGGTGGCGCGGATGCAGACGCCGGCGGCAAAGTCCGCGGTGGACGCGCTGTTTACGGCGACGCCCGAGCAACTGGGTGAGGCCGCCGTGCGTGGTGCCGGGCGGCCGGGCCACTGATGGCGCGGATCACCGTGCTGGCCGGAACTAACGGCGCCGGGAAGAGCAGCATCGCCGGTCAGGCGCTGCGCGAGGCTGGCGGCGCCTACTTCAACCCGGATGAGGCCACCCGCCAAATCCTGGCCGCCAATCCCGGCCTGACCGAGGAAGCGGCCAACGCATTCGCGTGGCAGGAGAGTGTGCAGCGCTTGCGCGCGGCAATCACCCACAATACTGACTACACGTTCGAGACCACGCTGGGTGGACAGACCGTCACCGGCTTGCTGCTGGCGGCAGCCGCTGCGGGCCACGAGCTGGTGATCTGGTACTGCGGTCTGGACAGTCCCGAGCGACACTTGGCCCGTGTGGCGGCGAGGGTCGCCGATGGCGGCCATGACATTCCAGAGGCCAAGGTGCGCACGCGGTACGAGGCCAGTCGCGCCAACTTGGTCCGACTGATGCCCCACGTGACCATGTTGCGCGTCTACGACAACAGCGCCGAGGCTGATCCGGCGACCGGCCAGCGGCCCGCACCTGAGCTGGTGCTCGAGATAAAAGGTGGCACGCTAGTCTATCCGCGCAGCACGGGGGAGCTTGCCACGACCCCTGTCTGGGCCAAGCCGCTGGTTGCCCGCGCCTTCCAATGGTAGGCCGCCGCACCGCGGAGTAAGAAGTGGCCGGTTTCGGGGCATTTCAGGCGGCTGCTTTGAGAGCATTCCGACTGGCCGGGTTAGATCATTGGGGGTGGTTGGTTTCGAGTGGAATATGCGGATGCAATTCCTCTTGCGGGAGTTCTTCAGCGGACGGAGTGCCAGCAGCGGTGAATCGCCCCGCACCCGCAGTCAAGTTTGAACTGTGGTTTTCGTAGTGCACCACGTCCTGACAATTGAGCGATGTTCCTCTCAGGTGTTCATCGTCCGAATCGCATGCTCGATTCGCGATCTGGCCTGCGTCGTCACTCGCTTCACCCCAAAGATCCTCGCTACCTCGACGGCTCGGTCACCGAGCACGACTGAACGAGCTGCGGAACGAAGTTCTTGCATGCCGATTTCCTCGATCGAGCGTGCGTCTTCAGTAGTAGCCGGAATGCGGAAGCAATCCCATTTTTCGACGTCGTCGAAATGCGTCCATACGAAATTTCCCCGCAGTGCATCCGGCTGGACGTGGTGATTCCGCTCGATGATCTCCAAGACGCGTTCCCGAATCAGGCGTCCGGCACGCTGGAATCCGTGCGCACGCGCCACACGCTGCACGAGGAGGGTGTCCAATATCGGCGCTTCCTGGTGGAGGATGCTCTGGATCAACGCTGCTAGCGTCGTGTCGTATGAGGGCTCATGGAAGAGGTCGGGTTTTAGTCGATCTGCAAGATCGAGGTAGGTGGCTACGCGGTATGGGCGATGATTCACAACCACGGGAGCGGATGAAGCGTTGTCCGCGAAACGCATGATGGGTTCATCGAGACCCGAGGCAACGGCCTTCGTTTCGTTCGAACTGTCTCTCTGTTCGATGTCCGCGACGGCTTCGAGCGCGACAGCATCAGTCTGCCGGGGCAGGACATCCGCAGCGGCCGCTTGCATCGCCCTTTTTACTGCCTCGGCAGCAGCAGCAATAGCGTCGACTCGCGATCTGTCGAGCAGGCCCGTGATGGCGACATGCAAGCGTTCGAGAGCGCCATCCCGGTCGACCCACCACTCCGTTGACCACACGCGCAGGAGCTTCCAGCCCAGACCTTGGAGGATCGCGCCGCGGACCTTGTCGCGATCCCGCGCCGTGGCTGCGCTGTGGTAGGTCGCGCCGTCACATTCCACACCGACCAGATAATCGCCCGGGCGATCGGGATGGATCACACCAAGGTCGATGCGAAAGCGTGAGACGCCAATCTGTGGCACAACATTCCAACCTTTGGCGCGTAGGCCCTCCGCCACGTATTGCTCGAAGGGACTGTCGTATGAACCAGCGGAGCCATGAACGGCCTCGGCCAGGGCGCGCGGTCCACGCTGAGCGAACTCGATGAAATGGCGCAGGTCGTGGACAGCGCGGGCCGACGTGCGATTCATGTCGACCATCGACGGGTCGAAGGAGGTGAAGACCAGCATTTCCTGGCGAGCCCGGGTCACCGCGACATTGAGTCGCCGCCACCCGCCTTCCCTATTGAGCGGGCCGAAATTCATCGACATGACCTGGGCGCCGGGTTCGGCGGGGCCATAACCGATGCCGAGAATGATGACATCGCGCTCGTCGCCCTGAACCGTTTCGAGGTTCTTCACCACAACCGGCTCAGACTGGTCCAACTGAAAATAGGGCTCGATCTCAGGGCGTTCGGCACGGGCGTGGTCAAGCAGATCGCTAACGAGTTTCTGCTGCTCACCATTGAGCGTGATGATGCCAATGGACTTTCCCGAAGCGACAAACACCGGATCGGTCAGACGCTTCACGGTCTCCTCGACGATCGCCTTGGCCTCGATCTGGTTGTTCCGCCCCTTGCCCTTCGCGTACACACCTTGTACCCGGCGCCACTCGACCGCGCTCGCGCGGGTCTCTGCCGCGGGAAAGGTGATCAGTTCATTGTCGTAGTAGTTGTGGTTGGAGAACGCGATGAGGCTCTCGTGGCGACTGCGGTAATGCCACGTCAGGCGATGGCTGGGTACTCCGGCGCCCAGGCATTCATCGATGATGCTCTCCAGGTCCTCCTCGGTATCGTCGTCGCCGGCGCCAGCGCCACGATTGAAGAAGCTGGTGGGTGGCATTTGGCGTGGGTCGCCTGCCACCACGACCTGCTTGCCCCTTGCGATGGAACCGATCGCATCCCACGGTGCGATTTGCGAGGCTTCGTCAAAAATCACGAGGTCAAACAGATCCTGGTCGGCCGGCAGGTATTGGGCGATGGAGAGCGGGCTCATCAGCATGCAGGGAGCCAGCTTCGACATGGCATCGCCCATTTCCATCGCCAGTTGACGCACGGGCTTGTGGCGGCGTGACTTCTGCAGCTCATGCTTGAGTACGCCGAAACCACCATGCTTGGCGGCTTCGTTCTTGTCCGGAATCAGCCCGCACAGCTTGGCGCGAATGTAACGGCTGCTGAGTTTGGCCAACTGGTCGTCCACACGCCGGTACGCTTCGATATCGCTCATGTGCTCAGCAGGCACGAAACCGCGTAGAAGTGGCTCATCGTCGATGGCGCCGATGGCGAACCAACGCGCATAGGCCACTTCGAAGATCTCCATGATCGAGTCGTTCGCCGCACCGCGATCCATAATCATGTCCGTCAGTGGCGACAAGCCGACTGCCTCTGCTTCATCCCGAACACGGCACCAGTCGCACCACGCTTTGAGCTGAGACTCGTTTCCGATGATGGCTTGTGCAGTTGCACGGAGCGCTTTCAGGTCAGTGGTCGTATCGACAGCCGTTCCCGACAACTCGGAGAACTGGGTGAATGCCAGTTGCAATCGTTCGTAAGCACCCTTCAGCAGGGCGATCGCGCCTGCAATGGCTCCGGCTGAGGCCAGCAGGTCATTGCCCTCGACGATCAGCAACGCCGCGGCCCGACGCAGTAACACCAGATGCTCCGGCGCGGCGGCCAGACCGACAAGGCTTGCGCGGATATCGTCCGCTAGCTTCATGGCCGCCAAGATTTTGGGGATATTCGTGGCGAGGCCGGCCCATCCAGGCATACCCTGCAGTTCGGCGCCGAGCGAGTCGACCTCAGCGCGGAGGCTGCGCATCTGTTGCAGCTTCGGCAGATCGGCTTCGACGTTGGGAAGGTTCTTGACACCACCCGCTGAAGCGAGCTGACGAGCGACTTTCTTCTTGGCCACGTTCGCGAGGAACCAGAATTTTTGCGTGGCGGCGTTCCACTGCCGCTGGATGCCTTCGATGTCGAGATGGTGAGCCGCTTCGCGGTCGTAGGGAAACGACAAACTGCTCTCGGTGCTGCTGTACTCGCGGATGAAGCCAATCCCTTTCTTCGCTGCCGCTTGTTTGGAGGCGACCTCAGGTGAGAAGGCGAACCTGAGATCCAGCCCATGTACATCCGGAAGGAGCTGCGCAAAAGCGAGAAGAGCAGGAATACTCGTGTACTCCCCCCGCTCAAGAGGCATTCTGGTCAGATCCAGCGCCTGCATGAATGCGGTATGGCAGGTATCCATGGCGGAGAGCATCGCGCGCGCATTGGCGACGACGGCTTCTTGCCAGCCGTTGGACCAATCCCCGTGCCGCAGTGGCAAGAAATCGTGAGGTGCTCGTTCAACAGCTTGACGGTTGAGATCGAGGCGACGCGCTACGTCGCGCAATCGCGTCATCTGTGCCCTGTCGTGCTGCGTGCTGCCAGGCCACGCTAAGCGCGGCGTGCTCGGCGTCGCATCACGGATGACGCGTCCCATGGCTTGGTGGACCGTCAGGCCGTTGGGCCAGCGCTTATGCAGCACGCCGACCACCCCGTTGAGCTTGCTCCTGAGCTCGTGCACGCGCTCGGCTTCGATGCGCCACTCCTCCTGAGAGAGGGCATCGCGCGTATCCCAGGCTCGTTCCAGCTGCTTGAGGACTTCAACCTTGGAAGCCTTGCTTGAATGAAGCTCAAGACAGAACTCACCGATATGCTTCTCGTCGAGTCGTCGTTTCACCACATCGAGCGCGGCCATTTTTTCCGCCACAAACAACACGCGCCGGCCCAAGGCGAGGTTATGGGCGATCATGTTGGCGATGGTTTGTGATTTGCCGGTGCCTGGCGGACCGTCCAGCACGAAACTGTGCTCGCTTGCGGATGCGACCACCGCAGCCAGCTGCGATGAATCAGCGGGCAGGGGCGTGAACAGCTTCCCGGGCTCGACCTGGGCGTCAAGTTGCTCGGGACGAGGGAATTCACCCGGCAATCGAAAGCCCTCCCCACCGATCTTTCGTTCCAGCAGATGGCGGACCATCGGACTCTGCATCAGCTGCTCGGAGCGGTCCGTCAGGTCCTTCCACATGAGGTACTTGGCGAAGGAGAACGTCCCGAGCACGAGCTCCTTCGTGACCTCGAACCCTGGCATGTCGCGAACGGCGTGCCGGACCTTATCCCAGATACCCGACACATCGATGCCGCTCTGGTCCGTCGGAAGATCGCCGTCCAGACCGGGTATGTTTAGCTCGAAGTCATGCCGAAGCAGCTCAAGCAAGGTGAGGTTGAACCGGGGGTCCTCGTCCAGCATCGTCATCGTGACCCCGGATACCGCGCTCTTTCGTTCGAGCCGTACGGGCAACAAGATCAAAGGCGCCGAATAGGACTTCGGATCATCGGCCGCCTTTTTCCACTTCAGGAACCCTATTGCCAGGAACAGCGTGTTGGCGCCACCTTCATCGAGATCGCTACGTGCCTTGCGATACATATCGACCAGCGCGGCTTCGAGCTTCGGTTTCTCCAGCTTTGCGAGCACTTCGCCGCGGTTGAGCGCATTGCGGGCGTACACCTCGTTCAAGTTCTCCCGGTTTTGCTGTTCATAGAGTGCAGCATCCCGACCACCGACTTCGAGATCGGGCATCGCGACTATGCGAATCCGCTTGCCTTCCGCGAGCTGATCCTCCAGCGCCGCTGGGTCGGGACAGACGAGCCGGATGGCTTTCGCACTGTCTGGCACGTGCAGGAGGCGGTTGCGTGTCGTCAGGTCCAGCAACTTTCGCTGCCACAATTGCAGCTTTCCGGCCGGGCTCTCGGGTTCGATCGTCACTTCGACATCGAAGCTGGGTAGAGCAGGCGCTTCCTCGAGTGCGTCGTTGATCGCAGCGGCTGGTTCTTCCGCGCCACTACCCGCATGTTGATGCGAGACAGCGATGGCTAATGGGCGAATGCGTTGCATGCGTGCGCGACGAAGATCAAGCGCCAAGATGAAGTCTTCGTCGTTCACCTGTCGCTGGGCATGTGCCACCGCATGGCTGAAGCCCGGTGCGGGTGCCTGAGTGGCGAGTGTGGTCTCGAAGACAACAAGCTCTTTTAACTCACCGCGCTTGCGTAGTGACGAAGCATCCTCGGTGATGAGTTGCGAGAACTCCTGCGGTTGCAACCACACTCCGACGAAGGCGTGCCCCTTGGTGAGGACAAGAAGTGCGTTGAGGCCCGCCTGCTCCAGGGCTGCGGCAAAAAGCAATGCCGTATCCAGACATGTGCCAACACCCCCTTCCAGGATCAGCGAAGGCGTGCGGATCTTTTGGCCCTGCGTTTCAAAGCTTGCCGGCGGCAGCGCGTACCGGATACCCGCGCCACAGATGCTGGACCAGACAGCTGAGGCAAGCTCCCACGCCCGGGTGCGTGACTGCCCCGTGTAGCCGTCAATGGCGTCCTTCTTGCCTGCGCGACGCAGGACTTCGGAGGCACCCTTCAATAGGCGGTCTATCGAAGGATCATTTGGCATGCAAAAAGCAGCGAGCAGCTCAGGCATTGCCTGTGCGCCACCCCATTCGTTCTTTGCCAGAAGCTCGACCGGATATGAAATCTCGGCGATCACTTGGTCGCTGGCGCGCACCCGTATTGTCAGGTCGGAGCTTAGGCTTTCAGTGATATCCGCCAGGTAGGCAGCGTGCAGTTTCACGTCGCGGTCTGAGAGACGTACGCTCGATCCATGAAGCAGACGATCGATACGCCAGTTCTTCGGTTCCAGGAAGGGCAGGCTGCCTGTCAACTCCACGACGAGATCGTCGTAATCGATCTCCGCGTCATTCGATAGGGTCAGTTCTCGGAGAAGGGGTACTGAATTCTGGTGTGAAGCAAAACCGATCTTGCTTGCGACGATTCCTTCGATCACGACACCCATGAGATTCCCCCTCGCATACTGCATACGGCTGATCGAGCTACTATCATACGCGGGGTAGCGGGCTGGAATCGGGTGGTCGGACCGCGCGAAGGTAGTACGGACGCCGGGGCGCGCCACGCGGTCGGTTCGCGCTCGACGCCGGCAATGGGCATAGCGCTGGCGCCAGCGCGCCACCTGCACCCATCAAGGTTCAACTGCACCACAATAGCTTTGCTCTGCTTATCCAGCGCCGATAGCAAAACGATACGGGCGCGCTGCATCTGCACCACGCTCGTGAGCCATGCAACGCCACCCTGGAAAGGTCACAGGTCGAAGAATGCCAGATGAGCCCATCACGCATTTATTTCTGGATTGCGAGTGGGCCGACGTTTTGGCTTCGGAGTTGGTTTCGATAGCACTGGTTTCCCTTGATGGCGAGCACCTCTTCTACGCTGAGAGAGAGAGGCTGCCAGTCGATTCAACGCCTTGGGTCGCGGCGGTGGTCTACCCGCTTCTGCAGCGGGGTCGCTATGTAATGACGGATGAGGGAATGAGCCTAGCGTTGCGCACTTTTCTTGCATCGGTAGAAAGGCCGCAAATCTGTTATGACTTCGGTGCTGATCGGATGCTCTGTCAGTATGTGATCGACGGCTTCGAGGTGCCGGAACCATTAGGGCCTGCACCAGTTGATCTGACGTGGCGGCTTCTGACGGACACGTCATCCGCCGTCGAACAATGGTGGAAAGCACATCCCGATGCCCGGGGACAACGGCATCATGCGTTGGCAGACGCACAAGCGCTGAGAGGTGCATGGCGCTCGCTGAACGAAACCACCCCGAGGATTGGCTCATGAGCACTTCGTTCGAAAGAATAGTGATATGGACCACGATTGAAGAGAAGCAAGCGATCATCAAGAAAGCTGCGCGCTTAGGCTTGTCCATCTCTGAGCTGATGTGTAAGGCCGCGCTCAGCTATACCAGCGACGACTCCGATCTGGAGATGCTGACCATCGCCGCGCAACAAGCGGTCGAACGCATGGAGGCCGCGATGAATGAGGGTTTGAACTTCATTGAGTGCAGCAACGCGCGCATCGCATGGATGGAAGCCGCGCGAGTAAAGAATCTGGTCGTGCATTGACACGAGTGGGGTCGGCCCGTCTCCATGTACAGGTGCGCCACAACCGTGGGTTGCAAAAAGAGGTGAAGTGCTTTGAGATTTCCTCATCACGTTCCTGCCGCCGTGGCACGATCGCTTTGATAGTGGCGGCCTGGTAGTCAGGAGAGCAGACATGTCAACGCGGGTACATCGGACCTTGGGTCTTACTCGGACTGGCGAATGATCTCGTCGCTCCAGGCTTGTCCTATCTGTGGCAGTACCCATTTGCGCTCCCGTGATTGCCCGGGTGGTCTGGAAATCGAATGCACGGCGGCCTGCGGTTACCGAGAAGTCTTCGCTCCCGAAAAATTCGCGGAATGGTTCCGACAAAGGGCACGCCCACCAGCATCAGCGCGGTGAAGTTGCTCCCCAGGCGGCATCTGCCCAAACGTGAGCGGGCGCCGCCAAGGTTCGCGTGGCAGGCGACTTGTCGGCGGATTTCGTCTCCGACGCGCTGGAGAAGGAGTGAACACACGGACGGCAGATCAATCCGCGGCTTCCACCTGTCCCCAGCGTCAGGAACCTGCGTCTTCACCTCACGGGCAATTAGCCGGGTTCCTCGATGACAGGCTTTGCTAGCAGCCTGTCGGACTTACGCGCTCTACTCGGCTAAAATTAGCCGTCCTCAATGACGACCGATGGCATGCGCAGATTTCGACTGATCGACCGCGAGACCGACTACTTGCTGCCACCGTCCGTGCA
>Ga0307375_10001503_pt1 | contig 25387 bp, 23 predicted proteins | sample TR1MG_FD_202531 | JGI IMG/M metagenome (GOLD analysis project Ga0307375, IMG submission 202531) | Soil microbial communities from Risofladan, Vaasa, Finland - TR-1 | ecosystem: Environmental > Terrestrial > Soil > Coastal area > Acid sulfate soil | place: Finland: Risofladan, Vaasa | collected...
ACGCGATAGTAACGTCATAAGGGCGTCTGGCACGGCGGCCAACACTCCATCCTAACCCGTAGTCCGGATGGCTGCGGCACGACCTTGCCCGAAGTACGCCAGAGCAAATCGATTATGTCAAACTTTCCGTGATTTTCCGGCCAGAAAATCGGCCAAGGGGGTGAGGGAAGAGGTACTAGGAAGAAAAGGGCTACTAAGCTGCTAAAGCCGCTGAGCTGCTGAAGCCCCTAACTTCCGCCGCCGCTTCCCGCCTTTGCTTTTAGCTCAGCAGCTTAGTAGCTCTAGCAGCCTCTTCATTTCTTCATTGCCCACCACAGCACCACCGCTCCCGCCAGGATGCGATAGATCGCAAAAGGCACGAAGCCGCGCGTGCGCACCCAGTTCATGAACCACGCCACTACGCCGTAGGCCACGATGAACGAAACCACAAAGCCTATGCCGAGCAGGATCCACGACTGTGCGTTGAAGGTGATGCTACCCAGTGCGCTCGGTTCTCCGTGGCTGCCGTGGATCGACTTGAACAGGTCGTACACGGTTGCCGCTGCCATCGTCGGCATCGAGAGGAAGAACGAAAATTCCAGCGCCGAGGTGCGCGACATATTCACCAGTTGCCCGGCGGCAATCGTCGACATCGAGCGCGACGTGCCGGGGAAGACCGCCGAAGCGATCTGGCAGATACCGATCCACACTGCCTGCCCGAAGCTCATATCTTCCATGTGATCCGTGGTGCCCTTCAGCACGCCTTTTTCGTAGAGCGCGTCCACCACCCACATGATCACGCCGCCGATAATCAGCGACCCTGACATGATGTAGAGGCTCTCCAGGTGCTTGCCGATCACTTTCGTCATCAGGAATGCCGGCCCCGCCGTGCACACGAATGCAATCATTGTCAGAGACAGCGGATGCGTCCAGATCGTGCGGTCGCCGCGCTCGCCCTTGGGGAAGGTGGAGAGGAATTTTGCGATACGTTTACGGAAGTAGATCGGCAGCGTCAGGATCGCGCCCAGTTGGATGACGATCGCGAACATCTTCCAGTAGGGATCTTCCAGCCCGCAATGCAGGTACGGCCACTGCTGGTTGGCCCAGTCCTGCAGAATCCGCAGGTGTGCCGTTGAGCTGACGGGCAAAAATTCCGTCAAGCCTTCCACAATGCCGAGAATTACCGCCAGCACGTAACTGTTCACTCTTCCTCCGCCGCGCGGCGAAATCGCCGCAGGTCACTTCCGCATCTCCCGCACAAAAGAAAAACGCAGCCATTTCGGCCGCGTTCGGACCCTGCCGTTGCCGGGTCAATCTACTGCATTTCCGTACGCGGGAATTTTCTTCTGCAACATATATATCAGACGTTGCGCGCGCGTGGTCCAGTCTTCTCCCGCATTTTTCGCGATCACCTGCTGCGCCAGGTCCATTGCCTTCTGCTCCGCCTCGGGAGCCTTCTTCGCCTCGCCGTTCGCCTTGTATATCTCGATCAGCGCCGCATATCGCCATGCCGCGTCGTAGAGCGCCTCGGCTGCGTCCGGCGAATTCGCGTAATCCTTGGCGTATTTCAAGTAGACGTCGGCTTCCTTCAGCGGACACTTCGCTTCCGCTGCCCACTCGCCGCACAGCTTGTTATCGATCAGCCGGAACGCTGCCTTGTCCGCCCACTTCGTCCCCGGAAACTTCTTCATTACCAGCTTCATGTATCGTTCTTCTATCGGCAGCCGCTCTCCCGGATTTGCCTTTGCCGAAGGCCGCGATTCCAGGTCCGCTTTATCCAGTTGCCAGCGGATGTCGGCCGAGCGATACAGCGCCTCACCCGCCAGCGGAGACTGCGGGAAGTAGTCATAGACGTAGTAATAGAGCCGTCGCGCATCGCCCGCCGCGCCCTTGCGCCCGTTGTTGATGCTCGCCTGGTACTCGGAATCCGCGGCTTCGCCGAACATGATCTGGTCGCCCAGCGGAGTGGTCTTTGTGATCAGCCCCTTGTCCAGAATCCACCCGGAAATGTCTTTTCCTTCGCCGGTCACGCCCGTTGAAATCGTCGCCAGCACGTGGATCCATCCCGGCGTCCGCCCCAGCACGGCCATCTCGCGCCCGCGGTCCACTGTCGCCAGCTTGGCCGATGTCGTATCCGGCGAAAGATAAACCACCATCGGGCGGATCGTGATGCCGTACTCGATTGCGTAGTCGGTTGCCAGCGCTGCCGTTGCACCCAGCAGCACCGCGCATGCCACCATCAGTTTCAGAATTCGCATCTTCATCGCGTCGCCCTCCTCAATTATTCGGCCTTCCGTTCTCCACCCAGAATCTCCGCCAGCAGGTTCGGTTCGGCGTTTCCGCCGCTTATCACTGCCACTGTCTTCGCGCTCTCCGGCATCTTTTCGCGATGGAAGAGCCACGCTGCGAAGGTCACCGCGCCGCTCGGTTCGGCCACCAGGCGCGCATTCATCACCATGCGCCGCATTGCCTCGCGAATCTCGTCTTCTGTCACCGCCACGATATCGTCCACGTACCGGCGAATATGTTCGAAGTTCAGCGCCCCTATGCTCTGCGTACGCAGTCCGTCGGCAATCGTGCTTGACGCCCGCTCCGCCGTGATCTCCACGATCTTGCCCGCCCGCAGACTTTGTTGCGCGTCGTTTGCCAGCGCTGGTTCCACGCCAATCACCTTGGCTCGCGAACCGCTCAGTTTCAGCGCCGTCGCCGTACCGCTGGAAAGTCCTCCGCCGCCAATCGGCGCCAGCACCAGTTCCACGTCCGGCATCTCCTCCGCAATCTCCAGCCCCACCGTTCCTTGTCCCGCAATAATCTGCTCGTCGTTATAGGGAGGAATCACCACGTAGCCGTGCTTTGCCGCCAACTCTTCGGCCTTCGCCCTGCGTTCCTCGCTCCCTGTTCCCACCTCTACGATCTCCGCTCCCAGCGCCGCCGTGGCGTCCTTCTTGATCTTCGGAGCGTTGCGCGGCATCACGATCACCGCCTTCGTATTCATCGCCCGCGCCGCATACGCCACGCCCTGCGCGTGGTTGCCGCTGGAGTATGTAATCACTCCCCTGGCGCGCTCCTCCGGCGTCAGCGAAGCCACTTTGTTGTATGCCCCGCGCAGCTTGAAGCTGCCGATCGGCTGCATGCTTTCCGGTTTGAAGTAGAGTTGCTCCAATGCGCCATATCCCCGCTCCGTTGCCGCAGGGAAGTAGCGCACCAGTGGCGTACGCACCGCCACGCCCTGGAGCCGTTTCTGTGCCAGTTTGATTTCTTCGAGTGTGACCATGAATTTTGTCGTCCCGTTGCTTACGCCGGAACGTTAGCGAGCGCTGCTTGAATCGGTCGCAACCGGACGCGAACTCCGGTCGGCCTCATTCAGCAGCTCTGTCATAAAGTGTACAAGTTCCAGCCGGTTCTTCAACGTCGGCTTGCCTTCCAGTTCCACATGGCTTATCACCGGACTGATCAGGCACTCGCGCACCGTTCCCGGCGGCAGGTCACGTTCGAGCCATAAGGTCTCCGTCGGCGGAATCACGTTGTCCGCTGCCCCCGCCAGTAGAAACACCGGAACTCGCACGTTGGCCACGTGTCCATGCGGAGAAACTTCGGCCATTTCCGCCGAGTGCTTGGCGATGTTCGCCAGTATCTCCGGCCCCAAGATGTCCGTGCGATGGTCAAGGAGCAGGTCCATCTTCTTCTGCCCATCCGGCGACAGCTTCTCCGCCTCCGCCCTGGCCTTCGCCATGTCTTCCCACAGTTGGTAGCGCAGCGCCTTGCGCGCCTCGTCCACATCCTGCGGAGCGAAGAACAAGTCCGGATGATCGTAGACCACCACCAGGCAGCCATACTCGTGCGCCTGCATCTTTTTGATCGTCCCATCCGGCGCTGCAATCTGATTGGTCGCGTAGAACTCCAGCACGCGTTGCAGGTCGTCGTGTGCGCCCACCGCCGCCACCCACGCGATGTCCGGCGCGTATCGCGGATTGTCCGCCGCCATCAGCGCCAGCCCTCCGGCAAAACTCAGCCCGAGCACGCCGACATGCTTCGCCCCTGAACGCACCTTCAGCGCATGTGCCGCTTCGCCGATCACGTCGATGCACTGCGGCGTCACGCGATAATCCGCCATGTCCGCCACCAGCGGAGTCATCACCAGGAATCCGTGCCCGGCCAGTGCCCGCGCAAATGCCATCAGCCTCGGCTCATCGATGCCGAGGTGATGCACTCCATGCACCACGACGATTGCCGGTGCGTTCGCCACTCCTCGCGGCACATAGATCCGTGCCGGATTCGTCTGCCCGTTCACCATGAACGGAGCGTCCTGCACGTCCACCGGGTTCGTCCCGTAGTTTGCCAGCCACCCATGTGCGTTTGGGTTTTGGATTGTCAGCAGCACCGACGCCGCCCGCAGCGTGTGTGTCAATGGACGGTACGTCGCCGCAATCAACAGCGCGACCACCAGCGCAACCCACGCCATTCGCGCGGCTTTTCGTGTGGAAAAGATTTTTCGGTGCTTGTCCTCAGCCGGCCCCATGGCTGCCATTTCTACCGGAGAAACCGTGCCGCCGCAACAGCAATCGGCGCCAGGTCGATCCCCTCTGAAATCATTTCTGTATCCTTGCGGCCATTTCGCAATCTACTAAGAAATATGAGCGATTACATCATTCACCTGGTTCGCACCGAGAAGATCGCCGACGGCACCATGGCGTATTACTTTCAACGCCCCGAGGGCTTCACCTTCAAGCCCGGACAAAGCGCGGACCTGACCCTTGTCGATCCTCCGGAGACCGATGCCGAGGGCAATATCCGCACGTTTTCTTTAGCCGGGGCACTATCCGATCCATATCTGCTCTTTGCCACGCGCAATCGCAATACCGCGTTCAAGCGCGTACTCGCCTCCGCTCCGGCTGGCCTCCCCGTGCAGATGGCGGGTCCCATGGGCTCGTTCACCCTCCATAAGAATCTCAGTAAGCCAGCGGTTCTCCTCGCTGGAGGCATTGGCATCACGCCATTCCATAGCATGATCGCCTCTGCCGCCGCGGGCGCGGAACATCCGCCCTTATGGCTCCTTTATTCCAATCGTGATGTAGCGGGAATGGCTTTCCATGATGAGCTCAACCGGCTTGCAAAGTCGGTTGAATCCTTCCACTTCGTTCCGTCGTTAAGCGGAGATTCCGTGCCTGAGGGATGGACGGGTGAGCGTGGAAATATCTCGCCGGAGATGCTGCGCCGGCATCTGCCCGACTTGAGCGGTCCCATCTACTACGTTGCCGGACCGCCGGCCATGGTTTCCGCAATACGTGAAATTCTCACCGCTGCTGGCATCGACGAAGACGACGTCCGTGCCGAGGATTTCGCAGGCTACTGAGTCAGGCGTCAAACTGCGGACGAAGTCGAAGTACCGGCAGCCACTTCGTCCGCTTCATTCTTTAGCTTTAGCTCAGTAGCTCAGCAGCTTTCTTCACACTTCCAATATCACCGGCATAATCAGCGGCCTTCTCTGCGTATTCTTGTTGATGTACCGCTTCAGGTCCTGCCGGATTTTTTCCTTGATCAGCCCGTAGTCCGCCATCTCTTCCTTGGAAGAGTGTTCCAGCGTGGCCAGCACCGTCTGCTTTGCCAGTTCCACAAAGCCGTTGTCTGACGGCGCTCCCGCAAAGCCTCTCATCACGATCTCCGGCTGGCTCTCGATCTTACCCGTCAGCTTGTTGATAGCGATGATTGGCAGCACGAAGCCGTCTTCGCTCAGGTGCTTCCGGTCGCGGATGATCAGTTCCTCCACCACGTCGCCGTTCGAGCCCGAGTCGATGCAGATGCGTCCCACCGGCGCCTCGCCCGCCTTGCGCGCGCCCAGTTCGTCGAACTCCAGGATGTCTCCGCTCTCGATCAGCAGCACGTTACCCACCGCGCCGCGCATCGATCCCGCCAGCTCTGCGTGTAGCTTCAACTGCCTGTATTCGCCGTGGATCGGGATGAAGTATCTTGGCCTCACCAGGTTGATGATCAGCTTCAGTTCTTCCTGGCTCGCGTGTCCGCTGACGTGCACCGGCGGGTTCGATCCGTCTTCGTAAATCACGTGCGCGTTGCGGCGGAACAGGTGATCGATCACCCGATAGATCGCCTTCTCGTTCCCCGGAATGATGCGCGACGAGAGCACTACCGTGTCTCCGCCTTCGATCCGTGCGTGCTTGTGATTGTCCACTGCCGCTCGCGAAAGCCCCGACATCGGCTCGCCTTGCGTGCCGCTGATCATCACCAGCACCTTATCGCGTGGGTAATCCTTAATCTGTCCCGGATTGATAAACAGCCCGCTCGGCGTGTCGATGTATCCCAGGTCCTGCGCTATCTCCGTCGACTCGTTCATCGACCGCCCCACCAGCGCCACCTTGCGTCCATACTGCTGCGCCATCTCCAGCGCCAGCTTGATCCGGTGAATCGACGACGAGAAGCACGAGATGAACAGCCGCTGCTTTGTCTGCGAAAAGATCTCTTCGAATCGCGGCCGTACCGCGCGTTCGCTCGGCGTGTAACCGTGGCGTTCCACGTTCGTCGAATCCTGCAACAGCGCCAGCACGCCCTCCTTGCCATACTCGGCAAAGGCGTGCAGGTCGAACAGCTTGTTGTCCGTCGGCGTCGGATCGACCTTGAAATCGCCCGTATGGATCAGCACTCCCAGCGGCGTATGGATCGCCAGCGCCACGCAATCCACCAGGCTGTGCGTCACCTGTATCGGGTGGATTGTGAACGGCCCCACCTTGAAGCGTTCGCCCGGACGGATTTCGTTCAGCTCCGCGTCGTCCAGCAAGCCGTGTTCTTCCAGCTTGTCTTCCACGTATGCCAGCGTGAATTCCGTGCCGTAGATCGGGATGTTCATCTCCGAAATCAGCCATGGCACCGCGCCAATGTGGTCTTCGTGTCCGTGCGTCAGGATCACGGCCCGCACGCGCTCGCGGTTTTCAATCAGGTACGAGAGGTCGGGGACGACGATGTCGACGCCCAACAGCTCCGCTTCCGGGAACATCATGCCGGCGTCGATGACGATTATGTCGTCCTGCCAGCGAATCGCCATGCAATTCATGCCGAATTCGCCGAGTCCGCCCAGCGGTATTACTTGCAATTTGCCTGATGGCATAATTTTTCGGTGAGAGATCCTTCGGTCCCTTGGCGCGACCTTGGGATACGGCCGCGAATACGGCTGGTCTGCACTGGTTTCGCGGCGTGCGCCTACTCTTTAGATGCTAGCACAGCGTCGCGTCCACCCGCTGTGAGCCGCGCATGGACTTTCCCGCCGCCCGTCCTATACTGTCAAGGTAGGATTCATGGCCAACGGCACACCAAAAAAGTCATGGCTGGCGCGCCGCATGGAGCGTGCGCTCAACATCGCCCTCTCGCGCGCCTATCAGTCCATCAAGGTCGACTCCGGCGAGTTCCTTCTCCGCATGCGTGTCGCCTACAGCATTCCCGCTAGCACCTACGACGGCATCTTCTCCGTGCCTATCGAACAGCTTGACGATGTAGCCCAGGATGTCGTGAAGGGTGGCATCAAAGTGGCGGTTGCCGAAGGTGCTGGTCTTGGCCTCGGCGGTCTTTTCACCATCGTGCCGGATCTCAGCATCCTGGCCGCCATCACCATGCGCATGATCCAGAAGCTCAGTCTCGTGTACGGATTCCAGTTCAACACCGAGGATGAGATTGCCGAACTTTGGGTCGCCGCCGCCAGCGCCGCCGGTGTCGATATCAGCCGCGAAGTGCTCGAAAAGACCGTCGTCAATCGCTTCGTCCCCAGCGTCATCCAGCGCATCGCCGCCACTGTCAGTGCCGACTTCGCTGAAAAGGCCTCCGCTCGCGCCATTCCCATTGCCAGTTCTGCCGTAGGAGCCGTGCTGAATTTCTATTTCGTCCGTACTTGGGGAAAGCGCGCCATCGCCCACTTCCGCGAAAAACATCTCATCGAACGCCAGCGTCGCCACGACGCTCAAATCGTCCTCGGTCCTTCCACCCGCGCTTGACCTGTCTGCGCTACGTTTTGTTCTTCAAATTCGAAAATCCGCCGGGTGGCCCATGCAAGCTTCCTTTGCTTGCATGGGATCTCAATCCTTTCCATTTGTCACTCGGCAACCGGCAATTCCTTAAAGTCTCCCTCCCACTTTGCCACCACCACCGTTGCCAGGCAGTTGCCCAGCACGTTCACCGCCGTGCGCGCCATGTCCATCAACTGGTCGATGCCAAGCAGGATAAAGATCGGCTCAATTGGCAGTCCAAACGAACCAGCCGTTCCCAGCAGGATCACCAGCGCCGCTCGTGACACGCCCGCCACCCCCTTGCTCGTCAGCATCAGCGTCAGCAGCAGCACCAGTTGTTGTCCGAAGGAGAGATGAACCTTGCCCGCCTGCGCCACGAAAATCGCCGCCAGCGAGAGGTAGAGTGTTGAACCGTCCAGGTTGAAGCTGTATCCCGTTGGCAGCACGAACGACACCACCTGCCGTGGCACGCCCATCGCTTCCATCGATTCCATTGCTCGCGGCAATGTAGCCTCCGAGCTCGACGTCGCGAATGCGATCGATACCGGCCCCGCCACGGCTTTGATGAATCGCTTCAGCGGTACCCCCGTAAAGTACGCAATCGGCAGCAGCACTCCGCCGATAAACACGATCAGCGCCGCGTATAGCGTCGCCAGCAACTCCGCCAGGTTGCCCAGTATGCCGAGGCCCGTCGATCCCACCGTGTATGCAATCGCCGCGCCCGCGCCAAACGGGGCCAGCAGCATCACAATGTTCGTGAACTTGAACATCGTCTCCGTCAGGCTTTCCACGAACGTCACCATCGGCTTGCGCTTTTCTTCCTTCACCATTGCCAGCGCAATGCCGAACAGGATGCTGAAGACCACCACCTGCAATATCTGTCCATCGGCAATCGACTTCGCAATGTTTTCCGGAAACGCGTGCAGCACAATCTCCGATGCCGTCGATTTCTGCACCGTCAGTTGCTCGCTCGGAGGTGTCGGCGGAACCGCCGCGCCCACTCCCGCCTTCGTCAGGTTGATTGCGCCCAGTCCTATGAACAGCGCGACCGTCGTCACCAGTTCAAAATAGATGATCGCCTTCACGCCCATCCGCCCGACTTTTTTCAAATCGGCGTGCGCCGCGATTCCGCTCACCAGTGTCCCGAAGAGCAGCGGGGCGATGATCGTCTTGATCAGCCGCAGGAAAATTACGCTGATGACGCGCAGGTTGACGGCCACGTGCGGCCAGTCATGCCCAATCTCTGCGCCGATGACCATCGCCACCAGGATCCACGCCGTCAGCGAGCGCTTGGCGAGTCCGTACAGGCACAGCGCCACAATCCCCAGCCAACGCAGCGTCAGCAGCGCCACCGGCGATACCGCCACTCCCAACCGCGACTGGAGTACGTACGCAACTGCTGCAACCGCAAACAACCCCAAGCCCGCAATCAGCGACTTATTCTTCATGAATCGGCCCAATGTGTTCCTCTGTGTCTCTGTGCCTCGGTGGTAAGAACTCCTCCGCCGCCCAATCGTCAATCAGCAATCGTCACTCGACAATCTCTTTACCGGAGAAGATCCTCCAACTCCACTCCCTTATCCGTCTTTTCGTCGCGATACTTCACGATCACCGGTGTATACAGCGACAGTCCCCACTCCTGGCCTTTGCCTTTCGTGATCGCTCGCGCTCCGGGCACCACCACTGCGTTTTCCGGCACCACCAGCGGCTGCTCCGCCGTCGCGCGATAAATCTCGCCTTTCACCGTGTCGAACAGCGGCGTTGACCGCGTCAGGATCACGCCCGAACCCAGCACTGCGCGCCGCAACACTTGTGTGCCTTCGTAGATGCCGCAGTTTCCGCCCACCAGCACGTCGTCCTCGATGATCACCGGCGTCGCGTTGATCGGTTCCAGCACTCCGCCCACCTGTGCCGCCGCGCTCAGGTGCACGCGCTTGCCCACCTGCGCGCACGATCCCACCAGTGCGTGCGAATCCACCATCGCGCCTTCGTCCACGTACGCGCCCACGTTGATAAACATCGGCGGCATGCAGATCACTCCCGGAGCCACGTATGCCCCCTGCCGCGCCGACGATCCTCCGGGAACCACGCGCACCTTGTCGTCCACGCTGAAGCGCCGCGCCGGGAACGTGTCCTTGTCGACGAACGAGAGCGTCCCGCCGTCGTCCATCTGCGCCATCTCGCCCAGCCGGAAGCCGAGCAGTATGCCCTGCTTCACCCAGGCGTTCGTCTGCCAGCGTCCGTCGCGTTTTTCCGCCGAGCGAATTTCGCCCCGCGTCAGCGCATCGCGGAATTCGAGAAATGTTTCCATCGCGCGCTTGTCCTGCTTCGCTTCCGCACCAAGCGCATAGAGCCGTTCAATTTCTGTTTTTAAGGATTGCATCGCCCGGCAGTATACCGTGAGGGTCCGCTTCCCACCTAGACTTCTCGCGTTGCAGGCGCAACGATTCTCTCGATAAGAGAGGTTGGAATTTGCGATGGGAACGCCGGGAAAAAGGGAAGCGAGGAATGGCGTGCGATACGCCTCTTCTTATCTTCGCCGGAAAAACCTCTTGCCGCACGATGAACAACGGAAGGGAACTTCGTGCGTGATAAAGGTTCGGAGCCGGTCGAACCATCGGCGTCGCGACCGGCTGCCGGTTCGTTCGCCGCACTTGGGACAGCGCCGCCCCAGTTCCAGCTTTTCCATCTCAATGGTCATCACGGCCCCTCGCGTGACAACAATCTGAACCTTCCGCCTGTCCCACCCCGAGCATCGCGAACCCCGGTTACGGTCTTGCTCCTGTTTTGCTCCAGCAGCTCAGCAACTTTCTTACCTCAGCAGCTTTCTTCGGGTGCCCCATCCTGAGCAACGCGAAGGGTGGGCCAGATATTGTTCCTGTTTTGCTTAGCAGCTTAGTAGCTCCAGCAGCTCAGCAGCTTTCTTGTCCCAGCAGCTTTCTTGCTTCTGCCTTTTCCAGCACCCAGTACCTAATACCTAGTACCCCTCGCTTTGCTTCAGCAGCTTAGTAGCTCCAGCAGCTCAGCAGCTTTCTTGCCTCAGCAGCTTTCTCGCGGCACCGCCGGTTCGTCTCAAACCACGCCGCACTCGCGTGCCACTTTTTCCAGCTTCGCCCGCGTATCGGCCTTCATCGGCAGCATCGGCAGCCGGTAATTTTCCTTGATGCGGCCCATCATCGCCAGCACGGCCTTTACCGGCATCGGATTGCTCTCGATGAAGTTTGCCTGCATCAGCGGCAGATACTTGCGGTGCAGCTTGCGCGCTGTCGTCCAGTCGTTTGCCAACGCCGCGCGCGCCATCTCCGCCATCTCTTTTGGAATCTCGTTCGACGCCACCGAGACGATTCCTGCTCCACCCAGCGCAATCACCGGCAGCGTAATCGCGTCGTCGCCGGAGAAGACCGCGAAATCATCCGGCACCGCGTTGAACACATCCGCAATCTGGCTGATATTGCCGCACGCCTCTTTCACCGCGATGATGTTCGGAATCCTTGCCAGCCGTCCCAGCGTTGCCGGTTCCAGGTTTGCCGCCGTCCGCCCGGGCACGTTGTAGATGACGATCGCCTTGTCCACGGCTTCCGCGATGGCCTTGAAGTGCTGGAACTGTCCTTCCTGTGTCGGCTTGTTGTAATAGGGATTCGCCGTCAGGATGGCATCCACGCCCTTGATCTTCGCCACCGTCTTCGCCTTCTCCACCGCTTCCTGCGTACAGTTCGATGTTGCTCCCGCCACGATGGGCACGCGTCCCGCCGCCACTTCAATCGTGATTTCGATCACCCGCAGCCATTCGTCCTTGCTCAGCGCCGGAGTCTCGCCCGTCGTTCCGCACGGCACCAGGAAGTCGATCTTCGACTCCACCTGCCACGCCACCAGCGAGCGCAGCGCCGCTTCGTCAATCGATCCATCCGCGTTGAAAGGTGTAACAATGGCTGTACCGCAACCGCGCAATTTCATCCCTGCATCCTTCACTCGAATTCCGGCTGTTCTGAGTCCCACGCAACAACCGGGTACCCAGCCTGAGCCTCGCGACTAACCGCGGGTGCCCCATTCAAGCCTCTTTTGCTTGAGTGGGGAAGTTGCCTTGGCCTTTGACCTGGCTCAGCAGCTCAGTAGCTCTAGCAGCCTACTCGCGCCTTCCCTCACAAATGCGAAAAAATATTTCTGAAGTTATAGAACCCTTTTTTCCCCACAACCCATTCTGCCGCGCGCACCGCGCCTTCCGCGAATCCTCGCCGGTTTTTCGCGTCGTGGCTCACCTTGATCGTGTCCGCCACCGAGTCCAGTGTCAATTCGTGGTAGCCCACCACGTCGCCTTCGCGTTCGGAAACCATCGGAACTTCCACGCCGCTCGCGTCCGCTATGATCTTCTGCATCACCACCGCCGTTCCCGACGGCGAGTCTTTCTTTTCCGCGTGGTGACGCTCATGGATCTGCGGTTCATATCCATACTTCATTGCCGACGACGCCGTATGCAGAATGTGGAAGAACAGGTTCACGCCGATTGAAAAATTCGATGCCCATACAAAGCCCGTCCCCGCCTCTTCCACCAGCTTCTTCATCGCCGGAATCTCGTCGTACCAGCCCGTCGTTCCCACCACCAGGTTCGCGTGTGCTTTCACCGCGGCCTCAATGTTGTGCATCACCGCGTGCGGATTCGTAAAATCGATGACTGCGTCCACGTCCGCCAGTCGCTCCGCCGTCAGCGCCTTGCCGTCCTTGTTTTCTTCAAACTCGATTATCGTCAGGGTATGACCGCGTTCCCGCGCCACTTCCGCCACAATGGAGCCCGTTTTTCCCGCGCCCAGCAGTACGAAGTTCATAAGTCCTCCAGTTTGCCTACCACGGCTCCTGGAACTAATCGAATGTTTCAGGGTCCGGATTCGTAAAGAATGTCTTGTGTAGACGCCGCACTGCTTCCGGCACGTCGTCCTCGTCGATCACGAACGTGATGTTGATCTCCGATGCGCCCTGCGAAATCATCCGCACGTTGATTTCCTTCAGCGCCGTGAACACCTGCGCCGCGATCCCCGGCGTCGCTCGTATATTCTCTCCCACCAGGCACACAATTGCCTTGCGTCCTTCGTACTTTACGTCGGCAATCTTTTCCAAATCGGCAGCCACCGCCGGGATCGCCTCGTTCGAATCCACCGTCAGCGACACGCTTACCTCCGACGTCGACACCACGTCCACCGCCGCGCCGTGCCGGTCGAAGATCTCGAAAATTGCCCTCAGGAACCCATGCGCGCCCAGCATCCTGGCCGCCACCACGTCCACAATCGTGATCCGCTTCTTCGCCGCAATCGCCTTAAACGTGTTTCGCGACTTCGGCGCCCGCGCCACAATCAGCGTGCCCTCGTTCTTCGGATTCTTCGAATTCAGCACCCACACCGGGATGTTCTTCTGCACCGCCGGCAGCACCGTCGCCGGGTGCAGCACCTTTGCTCCGAAGTACGCCAGTTCGGCCGCCTCTTCAAAGCTGATGACTTTTACCCGGTGCGCATCCGGACACAGCCTCGGATCGGTCGTCATCATTCCGTCCACGTCCGTCCAGATCTCGATCGCCTCCGCGTCCAGCGCCGCGCCCACCAGCGCCGCCGAAAAGTCCGATCCTCCGCGGCCAATCGTCGTCTGCACGCCCGTCTTTGTCGCGCCGATAAACCCGCCCATCACTGGCACCACGCCCTGTTCCACCAGTGGCTTTACCAGAGTCTTGCAGCGATGCTCGATCTCGTCCACCTGTGGAATCGCCTTCATGTGCTGGTTATCGGTAATCAGCACTTCGCGTGCATCCACCACTTCCGCGTTCAGCCCGCGAGCCTGGAATGCCGCCGCGCAAATCTTGCTGTTCAGCCGCTCGCCGTAGCTCACCACGTAGTCCGACGTCCGCGGACTCAGCTCGCCCACCGCCACGATCCCGCGCAACAGTTCGTCCAGCGTGTCGAACTCACTGGCCAGGTCCGTATGGATTTCCGTAAACAGTCCTGTGTGCAGCAGTTCGCTCGCCGTCGTGTAGTGGCGCTCGCGCAGTTCACGCGACAGTTCCAGCGCCTTGTCGCGGTCGCCGTTGCCTGCCGCGCGTCCTGCCGCCAGCAGCGCATCCGTCACCTTCGACATCGCGCTCACCACCACGATTGGCCGCCGTCCCAGCCGTCCTTTTACGATCTCGCAAGCCCGGTCGATGGCGGTCGAGTCCATCACCGACGTCCCGCCAAATTTCATCACTATCATTGCGAATTAACTCTCACGATCTATGTCTTGTCGGGTGTACCCGCATTCCCCGAGTGCCCCACGTTCGCGTCCCGCTTCTGGGCGATAACGTGGGGTCGTCTTTCGGGTGCCCCATGCAAGCCTCTTTTGCTTGAGTGGGGTAGTTGCCTTAGCTTTAGCAGCTTAGTAGCTCAGCAGCTTCAGCCGCTGATTTCTACCCCAGGTATCCCCGAACCTTCAGCAGCTCCGCGTTCAGCACTGCCGCTCCTGCTGCGCCGCGAATCGTGTTGTGCGACAGCACCGTGAACTTCCAGTCCAGCAGGCTGCATGGCCGCAGACGCCCCACCGTCGTCGTCATTCCCTTGCCGCGATCCACGTCAAACCTCGGCTGCGGACGGTCCGGACGTTCGTCGTAGAAAATCGGTTCCGCCGGAGCGTGCGGCAACCTGGCCACTTCGCTCGACCCGCGAAACTCCCGCCACGCCGCGATGATCTTCTCCGCCGACGCCTTTTTCCGCAGCTTCACCGAGATTGATTCCGTGTGTCCGTCTTCCACCGGCACGCGGTTGCAGTGCGCGCTCATCCCGAAGTGCGCCATCTCCACCTGCTTGCCCTTCATGCGGCCCAGCAGTTTGTGCGCCTCTTCCTGCATCTTTTCTTCTTCGTTCTTGATGAACGGAATCACGTTGCCCAGGATGTCCAGCGATGCCACGCCGGGATAGCCCGCGCCACTCACCGCCTGCATCGTCACCGCGAACACGCTCTCCAGCCCGAACGTCTTTTGCAGTGGAGCCAGGGCAACCGTCAGCCCCATGATCGAGCAGTTCGAGTTCGTCACCATGAAGCCCTTCGACTTCTTCCACCACGTCTGCGTCTCAATCAGCTTCAGGTGTTCCGGGTTCACCTCGGGAATCACCAGCGGCACGCTCGGATCCATGCGGTAGGCACTTGAATTCGAAATCACCGCGCAGCCCGCTTCGGCAAACTGCGGTTCCAACTCGCGCGCAATATCAGAATCCAGCGCCGCGAAAATCACCTTCGGTGCGCCCTCCGGCGACGCCGCCGAGACTTTCATCTTCGCAACCTTCTTCGGAATCGCCGTGCGCATCCGCCACTTCGCGGCCTCGGCGTAGCTCTTTCCAGACGACCGGTCCGACGCGGCCAGCCACGCAACTTCAAACCATGGGTGATTTTCCAGCAGTTGAATGAATCTTTGGCCCACCATCCCGGTAGCGCCAAGAATCCCGACGGGTATCTTTGTTATCGACATCGACCTTCTACACTTCACTTTCCGGCCAGGGAAATCCCCCAGGTCCGTATAGTTATGGGCATTTTAGTTGTTATACCATCCTCGAAGGTCGCTTTGGGCCGGTTATGTCGTTGTGGCACTGCAATTTTCAGTTTTTCCGATTCCCCTCTCCAATCACCGCCCCTGCCCCTCTTTCAGTGCTATTCTTCGCCCTGTTTATGCACCACGGCCATTCACGCGTGCCCATCCTGAGCATCGCGAAGGGTGGGTAAGGTTTTGCTTTTGTCTTGGCCGGGTGCCCCATTCAAGCCGCTTTTGCTTGAGTGGGGAAGTTGATTTTGCATTTGATTTTGCATTTCACGATTTTGCTTTTGACCTGGCTTAGTAGCTCAGTAGCTCAGTAGCTACAGTAGCTTCAGCAGCCAGCTCGTGACTCGCGACTATCGACTCACGACTTCCTGCCGGCTGCCCCATCCAAACCGCTTTTGCTTGAGTGGGGAAGTTGACTTTGCATTTGATTTTGCATTTTCTAATAGCTAGCACCTAGTACCTAACGCCTGCTTTCCCGAGGTGCCTCATGCCCGAACTCCGTCAGAATCCCTTCACCAAGGAATGGGTCATTATTGCCACCGAGCGCGCCAAACGGCCCGAGGAACTGCGCGTCAAGCGCGGCGAAAAGCACGAGTTGCCGCGTTACTCGCCCAGTTGCCCCTTCTGTCCGGGCAACGAGCACCTTGCTCCGCCCGAGCTCAGCCGTCTGGCTTACGAACCGGGGAAGTGGAGCGTGCGCGTCATTCCCAACAAGTTCGCCGCGCTCTCTTTTGAAGGTGAGCCCACGCGCAAAATCGAGCGTTCCCGTCGCACTCTGAACGGAGTAGGCATTCACGAGGTTATTGTTGAAACGCCCGACCACGATCTCAACCTGGCGCAGCTTGGCGACCACCAGGTCACGGACGTCATGCGCGTCTACCGCGAGCGTTATCGTTCCGCCTGCGAAGATCCGCGCGTCGTCCACGTCACGTTATTCAAGAATCACGGTGTCAGCGCCGGAACCAGCCTTGAGCATCCGCATTCGCAGTTGATTGCCACTCCCGTCATTTCTCACCAGGTCCGCGAGCGCATGTATGAATCCCTGCGCCATTACGACGAATACGGTGAATGTATGTTTTGCGAGGCCATTCAGGAGGAGCTCATCGACGGCTCGCGCATCGTGCTTGCCACCGACCACTTTGTTGCCCTTGAGTCCTACGCCTCGCCCACGCCGTTCAGCACCCACATCTATCCGCGCCGTCACCTCGCCTGTTTTGGAGATGTTACCGACGACGAACTCACCGACCTCGGCTACACCTTGCGAACCGTGCTCGCCAAGCTCTACCTCGGGCTCGACGATCCCGACTACAACTTCACCATCCGCTCCGCCCCCAAGGAGAGCCGCAACGCGCCCTACTATCACTGGTATTTGAGTGTGATTCCGCGACTGACCCGCGTCGCCGGCTTCGAACTCGGCTCAGGAATGTTCATCAACGTGGTGCTGCCCGAGAAGGCCGCCGAATTCCTGCGCAACGTCAAGATCGAGAATGGAGCTCTCTCGCGCCTCACGCCCGCCAACGTCCCTTCAGCCTGAGTGGTGTATTTGTCTTCGACTTTGCATGTGTGGCGCGGGCGTCGGGGTGATCGCCGGGTGCCCCATTCAAGCTTCTTTTGCTTGAGTGGGGTTGTTGATTTTGCCTTTGCTCTTCCTAATACCTAATACCCAGCACCTAATACCCGCTCGCGACTCACGACTCGTGACTTTCTTTCACCACATACTCTTCCACCAGCACCGCGATCAGCGCCGCCGTTGGCACTGCCACCAGCGCTCCGACCACGCCCGCCAGCGTTCCGCCGATCGCCAGTGCGATGATCACCGTCAGTGCTGGCAAGTTCACCGTGGATTTCATGATCTTCGGCGTCAGGAAGGCGTTCTCCACCTGTTGATAGATGGTGTAGAAGACGATGACCGCTCCGGCTTTTGCCCACGAGTCGAAGGCAGCGACCGAAGTAGCCAGCACAGCCGAGAGGATCGGCCCGATGATGGGGATGATGTTCGCCAGTCCGGCAAAGACCCCGAGCGCGAATGCGTACTTTACGTGCAGCAGTCCGAAAGTAATTCCGCTGGCCGTTCCCAGCAGCGCCATCAGTGCCAGTTGCCCCAGCAGCCATTTGCTCACGCGGCCTTCCGCGCGTTCCAGCGTCCGCTGCAACCGCTCGCGTCCCGCCGCCGGAACCAACATCAGGCACCAGTGGAAGGCCCGTTCGCCGTCGATGATGAAATAGGCCAGCAGCACCACGAAGCTCACGAACCCAAGGAAGCCGCCCGCGATGCCCCAGAACAGCCCGACTACTCCGCCGACACCCTCCGTGGCGTATCTCTGCAAGTCCTGGGGATCGAACCGTCCTGCCAGCGGCAGATTTCGGAAGTGTTCTTGCAGCCGTTGCAACTTTCCCGGCAGGTCTTTCGAGAAGGCTTGGATGTCGCGCACGATTGGCGGTGCAATGAACAGCACCAGCAGCCCAACCCCCAGCAGCACACCCACTATGATCGTCAGCACGGCGAAGCCTTTCGACGGCCGCCATCGTCCGATCTTTACCGAGCGGATCGTGCTTACCGCCGGTCCCACCACCACCGCGAACAGGGCCGCCACGTAGATCAGCAGCAACACATCGCGCACATACCACGCCGCCGCCATCAGCATAATGATGAGCGCCGCAAACAGTATGTCCGACCGGTGATTGTGATTTGTCATCTGGCAGGATTCTCAAAACCGGGTAGTTGCTTTTGCCGTTGCTTTTCCTAGCACCCAGCACCTAATACCTAATACCTAATACCTAGCACCTTCCTCCTAATCCCTCACCACTTCCGTATTCGTCTCCGGGATCGACACTCGCACCAGTCTTTGCTGGTTATCGAACCACAAATCCCACGCCGGACCTTCCGGCTGAATCTTGAAGTGCCTCAGGTTTTCCAGTACGCCGTGGATTTCCAACTGCTCTGGTCCCACGTACTCCACTGACACCATCGACGAAACGTGCTGTCTCGGAATCACTATTCCGAAGTCTGCCTTTGGCAGTGTGCACTCCGTCTGTCCGGGCTTGCGCTTGCATTGCGTCGCAATGTACCGCCACAGCAGGATTTCCCGCTGTGAGAAGAAGTAGTCGTCCAGGATCACCGTTGACGCCGCCATCAGGAATGGCTGGTCGTGTGTCTTGCCGTCCGGTCCCGTGATGCGCTCGTTGAGGAACTGGTCTTTCGGTTCCACCACCGCCTCGGCTTTTTCCGGCGACTCTTCCTTCCACACGTAGCTGATCAGGTTCCCGTTCGAGGCCAGCTTCATCTCGTAGCTTTGCTCTCGCTTCGTGTTCCCGTCGTTCATTTCGAACTTCGACGTCGTCAGGCTCGAATCCGCGAACTGTTTAATCGTGAATGTCTCCGTCGCCACGCGTTTTCCGCTGACGTACACCCCGAACGACCCTGAGTCCACGACCTTCCCGTCCTTGTCTTCCGCGTGGCGCGCGAACGCGCTTCCCGCCAGCGCCGTCACTGCCAGGACTACTCCCAATGCCGCCGATATCCGCTTCTTCGTCACATCGCCTCCACGCCGTTTTCTCTTCCGAGCTAACGTTTGTGCCGCGCTTCTATCGCGCGGCGTACTTCTCTTGCCACCGCCGTCACGCTCTTGCCGGCGGTTGAAATTCTCTCATCCGCCCTTGCGTATGCCGGCAGCCGTTCTTCGTACAACCTGCGAAAATGTTCTTCGTCGCTTGCCAGCGGACGTTCCCGTCCCATTTCCTTGCAGCGTCTCCGCAGCTCCTCCACTGGAGCATCGAGATATATAGATATACCATCCGCCTCGCGGATCAGCGCCGCGTTTGCCGCCTGCACGAAAGCTCCGCCGCCCAGTGCGATCACCGCCGCTCCGTCCGTCTTCTCGATCAGCCGCCGCAGCGCCTCGTGTTCCAGTTTTCGGAACTCCGCTTCGCCTTTTTCGCGGAAGATTTCCGCAACGCTGCATCCCGACGCCGCTTCCACTTCGTCGTCCAGGTCCACGAACGGCCATCCCAGACCTCTTGCCGCCTCGCGTCCTGCGCTCGTCTTGCCCGCGCCCATGAATCCCACCAGGAACACCAGGCGCCCTTTCGGTTGTTCGTTCTTTACTGTCACGTCGACGGCGCGGTCCTTCTTTTCTGGCGGGCGCATGGTCTCGCAAACCAGCGGAATGATTGCTTTCTGCGCGGATTCTACCATTCTGCAAACGGCCGTGTTGGCACGAAAGGGAAGGGGGTGCCTGCTTAGCCAGCACCCCCTTTGTCTGCGGACGGCAGCCCACTCGGCGCGGGCCTCTCCGTTTCTCTCTTGAAGGAAAAATTTTGGTGGCGAACCCTTGCGTTATTCCAATCCGAATCGCATCGCCGTTGTCACCAGCGCTGCCGCCATTGGAAGCAGCCATATCAGGCTGCTTTGTCCCGGGAGCCCTTTGCGCAACGTTCCCGTTTTTACCAACCCTTCCTGCTCCACCGACTTCTGAATTCCTTCCCACACGCGCGGGTTCGGATCTTCCATCGGAACCAGCAGTTTCGCCTGGTCCGCGATATATCGCAGGTCTTCCACCAGGTCTTTGCAGACCGCGCACGTCTGCAGGTGGTCTTCTTCTTCCGCGTTTCCGCCCGTCTCGATAATGAATGGCAGGACCCGCTGGAATTCAACGCACGTCATTGTTTTTCTCCCCGGGGCGTGCTTCTCTCTTCCCAATCCCCAATCGCCCCATTGCCTTTGCTTCTCCGGCCACCTTCTTGCGTGGCTCTCGTTATTCCTGGTGCCGGACTTTGCGTTCCGTCCGATTCGTTTTCAGCACTCCGCGCAGCTTCAGCCTCGCCTTGTGCAGTTGCGACTTACTGTTTCCAATCGAGCACTTCATCATTTCCGCGATCTCGTTGTGCTCATATCCTTCTATGTCGTGCAGCACAAAGATCATGCGGTATCCCGGCGGCAGTCCGCTGATCGCCCGTTCCAGGTTTACCCTGTCGATCGATCCCGCCAGCGCCAGGTCTTTCTCGCCAAACTCTTTCGTCGGACCCTCTTCATCCTGCGGGTCCAGCGTCTCTTGCAGCGAAACTTCCGGCAGTGACTTCTTCCGCAGATGCATCAGCACCACGTTCACCGACAGCCTGTGCAGCCACGTCGAAAACGCCGACTCGCCGCGGAATGTCGCAATCTTCCGATAGAGTTGCAAAAAGGCTTCCTGTGTAAGGTCTTCCGCCTCCGCCACGTTGCCCGTCATCCGCAGACACAGCGAGTACACACGCCGTTTGTGCAGGCCGTAGAGCGTTTCAAACGCCTCCGCATTGCCCGCCTTCGCCTTTTCGATCGCCTCCGCTTCCGTCATGCCGGAGGCCACTGTTGTCTTCGCCTGTGTCAAGGTCGCTTTCTCTACCCTGCTATGTTCGTTCGATGCCGCTTTCCCGCCCGCTGTTGCTTGTGTGGCGCGGGGGCTTAAATCGTTGCCCCCTGGCTCTTCCAATCGTCAATCAGCAATCAGAAATCGACAATTTTTCCTCTGTGTCTCCGTGTCTCGGTGGTGAATCTTCATTCTGGCCGGGTGCCCCATTCAAGCCGTTTTTGCTTGAGTGGGGTAGTTGCTTTTGATTTTGCCTTTCCTAATACCTAGTACCCAATACCCAATACCCAATACCTATTTTCCGCTTGCCGTAATCGTCTCCAGCCCATGTCCATGCGGACCCATCTCTCTCCGGCGCAGCAGGAATGCGAACGTCATTCCAAGGAATCCGAGGATCGAGAAGGTCCACATCCCCAGGTGGTAACCCGAAGGATTGGTTCCGCTCGCGTGTGTCAGGTCGTTTTCCCATCCAATCAGGAAGTTGAATCCGGCCAGCCCTATGTTCTGGATCATCGTCATCAATCCGTATGCCGTGCCCAGTTTGCTTTCGTCGACGATATATGCCACCGACGGCCACATCACTGCCGGAATCAGCGCGAACGCGAATCCCATCATGCTCATCGTTCCCAGCAGCACCGACGGCAGTTGGAACGTCCCCAGGAACGGCACATGCAGCCCCACGTGGCTGCTCGATTGCACGTACGCCATAATCAGGTACACCGGAATCAGCGCCAGCGATCCGAACATCATCAGCAGCGCCCGTTTTCCAATCTTATCCGCGAACAGCCCGAACAGCGGCGTCCCAATCATCGTAAAGAATGTCAGCATCCCCACCAGGAATCCGCTCGCCTCGCGCGTCGCGTGATGCACGTCGATGAAGAATTTGTATGCGAAGGTTTCGAACGGGAAGATCGCCGAGTAGAACACGATGCACAGCGCCACGATGTACCAGTACGATGTGCCGAAATTAAAGATGTCTTTGAATACGACCTTGTCCGTCGAACCCTTGCCCAGCTCGTAGCGCTTCTCCGCGTAGGCTTCCAGGCCCCAGTAAATCAGCGGGCCGATAATACAGAACGTCCCGAACACCACCGCGATCATCATCGGACCGTGCCAGCTTGCGTATGCCGATTTCGCCCAGCTTGGCGAGTTCTGTGCCAGCAGCGAGCCGAAGCGCGCGATCATCAGGTTGATGCCGAACGCGAAGCTCAGTTCTTTTCCCTTGAACCACTTCGCCACCGCCGTCGTCACCGCCACAATCAGCGACTCCGCGCCCAGTCCGAACACCAGCCGCCCCATCGCCATCACCCACAGCAGGTCCACGTGCAGCACGTGCGAGAGCCCGTAGGGATACGCCGGAATCAACGCCCCGATCATGCACAGCACGCCGAACAGGAAGATCGACTTCCGCGTGCCGATGCGATCCACAATGATCCCGCCAATCAGCACCATGAACACGTTTGGCAGGCTGTAGATGCCTTGCAGCAACCCGATATTGGCGTCGGTAAAATGCAGTTGCTTCGACAGCAAATCGGCCACGGGCGCGATGCAGTCGTAAACGTAGTAATTGCCGAACATCGCCAGGCTTACAAAAACCAGCACCATCCAGCGGAAGAACCTGCTCGGTTTCGGCCGCTCCACTACTGCTGCATTCGCATCCGCCATGCTTGAACCCCTTTGTCGATCTGTTTTTGGGTGCCCCGTCCAAGCTCCGCTTGGGCGGGGTAGTTGCCGGGTGCCCCATGCAAGCCGCTTTTGCTTGAGTGGGGTTGTTGATTTTGCTTTTGCTCAGCAGCTTGGTAGCTCCAGCAGCTCAGCAGCTTCCTTCGCTTTCGTCACACAAAATACCAGACCCCCGGCATTTCCCCTAGCAAGCGATACCGCACGAAGATCTGGAGCGCGAAAGAACAATAGAGTGCCCCGCCCTGAACCCGCGAAGGGTGGGATCACGAAAGCTTCTTTTCCTTGAGCGGGTCCTTGAGCGGGGTCGTTGACTTTGATTTTGTTTTTGTCGGGTGGCCCATTCAAGCCGCTTTTGCTTGAGTGGGGCAGTTGACTTTGCTTTTGTTTATGTGGCGCGGGTGCCTCTGGGTGCCCCACGTTCGCGCCCCTCTTTTGGGCGATAACGTGGGAGACCGGCCTCATCCTGAGCACATGAAGAGTGGGGCAGTTGACTGTTGTTTTTGCTTCGTGTCTCGCGACTATCGACTCGTGACTATGTCCGGGTGCCCCGTCCAAGCTCTGCTTGGGCGGGGAAGTTGCTTCTGCTTGCAGCTTGTCGCTAACAGCTTATGGCTCTTTGTCGAGTGTCATGCTGAGTCGCGCAGCGACGAAGCATCCCAGCAAACTCTCCCTCTATGCTGTCCTCCACACCTTTTCAACCGGCCCATTATCCTGTTGGGGGCCGTTGGCTCGCATCTTGTAATTGCTAGAAGATATAGGGCGCCATCAAGTCACGGAATGAGATGTGGGCCAGTCACCAACCTAGCCTTTTCGAGACAGCTTGACTAGAAAACGGCGAAGGGCAGTGATAGGCTGAATCAATCATGGCGTTGTGCAAGGGGTACTTCAGCTGCGAAACGATCCAGAAAATCAAGGCGAACCCGGACATCGAGTTCCTGTCTCAGCCGTGTGCAAACTGCGGAACCCATGTCGTCGCCAAGAATTACGGTGGGGACTGGGTGCCCGGTTCGCACAACAAACCGCTAGCCCGCCAAATGAAGGGCCGAAACACCAAAAGATAACTTGCGTGCGGCTCTTGGTTAGGACTTCAAGCGATCAACGATCCGCAAAAGCTGGCTGGCGAAGATAATCACCTCGGCAGCGTCCTCCGGATTAGTCGGGACGTGCCTATGACTTTGCGGATTCTTGTAAAGGCCGATTGCGCCGGCAAAGAGGTTGGCCATCGCTTCCTGTTCGGCGGTTGGCAGTTGCATATCCGCGAGCGGCCCAGGCGTTGTAGGTTGCCCCTTCTTCTCGGCGGGCTTGAAGGCATCGCGCATGAGTGTCGTGCCGTAGTCTTCGGGGCCGAAATTCCCAGCAACACGGACGGCGACTTCTACCTCCCGGAAAGCCTGAAAGACGGCTGTGTCATATTCACCACGCATGAAAGCCGGATATACCTTGCTGGCGATGAGTGGGTGAAGCTGGCCTTTTGGCAAGAGGCCAGCTTTACGGTAGGCTGCAAAATCGTCGCGTGAAGTGATCTGCTTTCCCCGCCGTGAAACGAAAAACCATTCTCCCATCAAGCTTGCCTTCTCCACGAGTAATCCCGCGCTCCGAAGCCATGCCAAGGCCTCCATGAGCGCAACATTTACCTCCGGCTGCTTGTTTTCGTAATCCTTGCGGTCGGGCGCGTTGAAGAAATTGTTATAGTTGATGCCGCCCTGATTTATGACCGTGCCTTCGTAGCCGTTGAGGTGGACAAGCAGTACGCCAGCCAGTTCCTCCACTTCGAGAGCAAGTAGATCGTCGACGTTCGGAACGAGGGATGAGAGTGAGTGGAACATAACGTGTGGCCTCTGTGAAGCAACGGAATAGTGAACCTATTTGAAGCCCGATGCGTGCGGTTCTCCGAATCACAAACGGCTGATATCTACAGAGCGCATTCGCAAATGGCCGAAGTGTTCCTGTCCCGCAATGACATCATCATGGCTTGGCTGATAATCGGGTCTGGTCAGTGCAAGATCATAATGCTCGCCGTCCCGATCAACTATTACCAGACAACTGCTCTTTCGAAAATGAGCGAGAGCAGCTCTAGCCAAGGTGTGAACGATCTCGGACAGTTCCGCTTTGGCGCGCTTTTTAGAGGCGACAAAAACAAATATCCGGTCTCGTCCATCAACATGAGTGCCCCGAAAACTAACGCCTTGTGCCTGTTTCGACACTCTCTCAGTCACGTCGTAAAAAGCCCGTCCCAGTTCGGCGCGCTCGCGCAACCTCATGTCAACGAGTATCTCCTGCAACAGAATGTAGTTCTTACGCTCCCCATCCGGGTCAAACAAAGAGCGCGCATCCGCGCTTATTCCCTGAGCATAGTCTGGGTCTCTGACGGCCAGACGATCCGCCACATGTTCAAGGAGACCGCTGAAAAAACGGTTTTCCGCGTTGCGTTCCTGCGCCTCTCTTGCTAATCCGGCGTTGGCCTCAAGCCTACGCTTGGCATCTTCATATCCGGTACATCCTGCGAAACTCCCGCCATTCATCAGGTAAAGCTCAAACAGTGGCCCTTCACTGCCGATGGCGTGAAGGCAGGCGGCGGGCAGGGTCCGTCTGGCATTCAGATATTCCAGAAGTTCGGGGACAGTTCTGAGCCGCACCACGAGATGTATAAAGTCATTGATCGACATATAGGTGATGGGTACTCCCCGATATTCGAGGGGGAGAGTGACCTGCCCCCTGTTATTGGTCCAGTCATAATGAGAGTTCCGGGGTGTTGTTGGACAGCATACCCGAAGCTGGGACTGGCGTCGTGGGGGGAGACGACGCCAGCGCGGCGGCTTCGATTCGGA